>Ga0209268_1000298_pt1 | contig 27672 bp, 25 predicted proteins | sample GraSoiAngelo_143_FD_185900 | JGI IMG/M metagenome (GOLD analysis project Ga0209268, IMG submission 185900) | Grasslands soil microbial communities from the Angelo Coastal Reserve, California, USA - 14_1009_02_30cm (SPAdes) (version 2) | ecosystem: Environmental > Terrestrial > Soil > Grasslands ... | reverse complement strand
GACCGACCTACAAAGCCTGTCCATTGAAACCACAACATTTCGAGTCGACGGTCGGAACTGGACTGTCTATTCTGAACTTGTACTGACAATGTTCCTCTGGGGACTAGCTTGGCCTGTCGGGAGGCTTCTGGCGACAGACCTTCCTCCCGTGTCTATTGCCGCACTCAGATACGCAATAGTTGTTCCGGTATTGTTCGGAATCCTCAAGATCAAAGGACAACCGATCAGGCTTGAAAGGAAATGGATCGCGAATCTCGTCATTATGGGACTATTCTCCACGACCCTCTACCAGATCTTCTTCCTTTACGGTGTCAGATATGCAGCTGCTAGCGATGACTCACTCGTCATTGGTATAGGACCCGTACTCATAGCGATCATGGCATCGTTCGTTCTCAACGAACGCTTGACAAAGACCAAGGGTCTGGGCTTCATCTCAGGACTAGCAGGTATAGGCGTTATCTCTCTCCTCTCTCCGAACACTGCTGTTCTGAACAGACTTCTCGGAGTAAGTCTCGTCTTCGGAGGAGCAGTAGCCTATGCCATCTACACCGTTACTTTGAGAAGGTTTGTGGGAGCAAACAGAGCAGACAATACGAGTCCTGCACCCTCATCACTAGCGATCCTCGCATGGATCTCTCTGTTTGGCTGGGTCTTTCTAATTCCCTTATCGCTGTCAGAGGCGCCTTGGACCTACAGTTGGAGTCCAGTCTCGTGGCTTGGAGTAGTCTACCTCGCCCTCCTCTCAACCGTGGTAGGGTACTTCTTCTATGTAGAAGGTGTCTCTAAGATTGGAGCTGGGAGAGCTGCTATCTTCGGCAACTTGGTCCCAGTGTTCGGCGTGATAACTTCTGTGCTCCTGCTCAACGAGAACCTCAGCCCATGGCATGGAGTCAGCTTCCTGCTGATTCTGGCGGGCGTAGTACTTGTCAACAAGCAGAAGAAGATGGAGCAGACGGGACAGCGATAGTGGCAACCCGATTAGAGATACGCCTTTGACTGGAATACGGAACCTCCCGTCGATGGCACCGGTCGACTGTTTCTGTCGGATAGCTTAAACGGTCAAGACATAGGCTAGTCCGAAAGAGTTGCGACTAACTCCCCTCGATCAGGATGTCGATGCGGGACGAAAATATTTGAACGAACGGAGTCTCCAGATCGGGCATGTCCTACCTCTCAGCGAGGAACATTTCAAAGAATACTTCCCTGAAAGAAACAGCTTCCTTCTCTACTCGGTGAGAGCAGTCGACGCACTCTTCGCCTTTCATCCGGGGCGGGAGAAGTGGACGCCCCGGGCAGATTTCGTCGTTGTGACAGACTCTCTCGCGGGTCTGAAGGAGGCGGTTGGTAGGATCGAGGACACTGCGGTGTCTCAGGAGAAGCTGGTTCTTCGAACTCGAATCTTCGGCTACGATCGCAAACGCCTCCAAGCGCTCAAGGCGCTCAACTACAAGATCGGTGCGTCAATTCCGGGTGCCGTGTCTCTCGACGGAAAGAGGTTTGACTTGCACTATCTCTACAAAGAGCTACGCGATCGCTACCGCTTCAGTATCCAGAGAAGCTATGCTACGCCTGGGCTCTACCCGGCTCTAGATGTTGAGAGATCGAAGAGTCAGAGGTTGAAGACCAGAGGCTATCGCAAGGAGGATCGGCCCCTCTTGAACAAGGCCGCTACACATCTCAACGTGATTCGAGGAATAGCCAACGGCGTCTTTGAAGGCTCAGTTCCTTGGGGTCCAGGCACGTACGAGGAATGGTTCGACAACCGCAGAGTGTTCCCGGTAGTCTGTGAGGACGAGTCTATTGGCGAGCCAGTAGGGATACTTGACCTCTCCAGAGCCGGTCCTGACGTGATGCAACACGTTATGATCCTCGGCATGTATGTAAGAGCTGAGTATCAGGGCCTTGGCGTTGGCACCTTACTCATGGACGCGATGAAGACCCTTGCGAAGAGGCTCAACCTCTCTAGGGTCATGCTCACAGTCTTCGAAGGCAACACACCAGCAGAGAAACTCTATGCAAAGGCCGGATTCGTCGAATGCGGAAAACTCCCAGGATGGCTCCAAGAAGGATACATTAACGAGACCTACATGGTACTGCAGCTTGACTAGTGAGGTCAAGCTATCTCAAGCTTCCTAAAGCGTTAACTACCCTAATCCGGATTCTAAACCATGGCATCTCTGGGACAGGCCAAGTCCCTCGGTGGAGTAGGCTCAATCCTCGTGCTTATCGCGGGATTCATTCCTTCAGCCGGCTTTGTCGTCGCGATTATCGGATTCATCCTGATTCTGATAGCTGTGAAGTACGTTTCAGATGCTTTCGCGGACCGAACGATATTCAACAACATGATAATCGCAGTCATACTCGCTATTCTCGGGTTTGTTGCTTTCTTCGTCGCGGTCTTGGGAGCCATTTACTCTTTCGTTGGTATTGGCGGGTTTAGTTCGTTCATGCCCGGCACAGCACCCTCAGCGGGCTTCATTGCTCTACTCACTTCGATCATAATCGGGTGGGTTATCGCCTGGGTTTTCTTCCTGGTTGGCTCTATCTTCTTGAAGAGGAGCTACGACACTGTTGCGATGAAGCTCAACGTTGGAATGTTTCACACAACAGGATTACTGTACCTGATTGGAGCTGCGCTGACAATAATATTCGTCGGACTAGTCATTGTCTTCATCGCCGAAATTCTCCAGATTGTCGCGTTCTTCTCCATCCCAGAGCAGATGCCCATGGGTCCACAACCGATGCCGGGACAAATGGGCACACCACCGCCACCAGGCGCGATGTAGAGCGTTCCACGAAAGAACTGGTTCAGACCTGCGCCAAACGACCCTTAGACAGAAGATTTCAAGGGACAGAGGATTCTGTCGGTGCATCTCTGGCTAACGCCCAGAGAAGTTTGGCCGTTCCATATGCAAGCATTCCTCCACCTAGCAGCTCCCATGCGAAGAGATACGTGGACTGTAGGATCATAGCCCGGATTGTGATTACGAGGGCACCGCAGACCATCCATATGAGACTATTTGTAACTCGTTGAAGAATCAGCTTCATCGCGGTGCCTATTAGAGCAAGGCGGATATTAAGGAGAGCTAGGGGGCAGACTTTTCTAACAGCCCGTCGAAGACTAGAGGGAGAAAACCGCTATGGCACAGACCCGTAAGCAGAAGGTGCTTCAGGAAGTCAAGAGGAAGCGGCAACAAAGAACCATAGTCTCAATCATCATCGTCGCAGTGTTGATTAGCATAATAGGCGTCGGGGTCTGGGCTCTATCACAGAACCATGATGGATCTAACTTTCCTTTTCAGTGTCTCGCCGAGAATACGACTCTGCACGTTCACCCCTGGCTCCGAATCTGGATAGAGACAACTCCAGGGAGCAAGTATAATGTTACGATCCCCCTAGCAATAGGAATTTTGAACCCCCAGATCTCAAACGGGGAAGCGGGAGGGGGCTCTTGTTTTGAGCCGTTGCACACGCACGATTCGACTGGAATTATTCACGTAGAGTCGGCACACACTACGGACACTTACACTCTCAACGATTTCTTCAACGTCTGGAAGGCCACCCCGCACTATGGTACAGTTAACGTTGCCGGCCTTGGTGATCTACCCGTTGTCTTCAACTCCACTGACATCCTCGGTTTTAGACCTGACCAAACACACACACTATCGTTACTGATCAACGAAGGTCAGTCATCCTACCAGAACTCGACTGCATATGGAACTTTACCTATCGTTCCGCTGGACTACTGCAGCCAGGCAACCGCGAGTACGCTACCATGTTCCCTGACAGCCGGGGGAAACCCGTACTGGGGCGGCGGGACTTATCCATACCCTGTCGGAAATACTATAGTCATCTATTACAAAGCAGTATAGGACTGCCCTCTCCCATTGAAGCTCAATCAGCCTTAGGGTTCAGAATTTCACAGAAACCTGTTAGGTCTAAAGTGATTCTGGTGCCCAGATGGCTTATGAGCTATGACCGAGGACCATTGAACCTGTGGCGATAATCAGATTGAACGAGAACGTTGCTCAGGAACGGATGGTCGTCAAGGCTCTGCCAATGACCGTCCCAGAGGCAGCTCTCCAGCATGACGCTGAAAAGAAACGGATCAAGAAGGGGATTCTGGGAGGCTCGGAAGAGCACAGAGTCTTCGAAAAAACCCTGTATCTGCCCTATCTGGATTTCACGTACCAGTTCTCCGCAGAGAAGGGTCTCCTTTCAAAGCAGACGGTCATGGGCCAGGGAAGGTCGGTTGTACTCGCGCTCCGCGAGGTCGACCTGGGCTTCTATCCAGAACTAGCCGCGCTGGCACCTCAATTGATAGACATAGAGTCCGAACCAGGCTCAATAATCCAAGGGGTCGACTCGACAGTTCTCGTAGGCGAGCGGCTGGAAGAACTCAAGCAGGTGCTCTCCGACTACGATATCCAGTTGCGAGAACTTTCAAAACAGTACGATTCACTACTCAAGACTGACCGTGCGAAAGCAGACATCAAAGATAGCATTGATCACTTGAAGAAGACCCGCGAAACGAGATGGAAGATGTTCGCGGATGGGCTCAAGCTACCGTCGAAGATCGACTTGGAGAAGCTGGAGCTCTTGGAAGGAAGCCTGTTCTACATGCCCTATTACATTGTATGGTTCTCTCGCAGGGGCGAGTCGAGGTTTCTTGTCTGGGATAGAGAAGGCAAGGAGAACGATGCCATCGCAGACGAACTCATGAAGAACAGCAGGTTCCGCGATGTCATCCAGTCCCACGCGATGAGTCGAGACAACTCACCGACGGAGTGAGAATCTAATCTGACCCTGGGTCCACCCGCGTCCACGTTTGAAGGTCCTGCATTCTCTCGATTGAAAGCGGTACCCACAACGGCCTTGCATAGTCTGCACGGAGAATCACAGTTTCGCAGCGGAAACCGTTCATCTCGTGCGTGACTGGGGCTGGTCTTGCCTGGACAGAATTTCGAAGGAAGATCGACCGATCCGATGAGGTTCTAAGTGAATTCTTTCCTTTGGAAAAGCAATAGTCCGAGTATGGCTGTGACGACGAAGTAGCCGAGAATTATTGTGAGTCCCTCTGGGATCGTAACCGCGAAGGTTGTGCCTTCTCTTCCACCCGGTCCTGCACCTCTGATAGGTTGAGTTGTGGGGTATGTGTCCGCGAGCACGTTTCCAATGATCCCAGAACCGTATGTGAGGATGAACCACGGCTCTATCTGTGCGAAGACAGAGACGAGTGTTTGGATAATCTGGAAGGCGAAGAGGAATAGTATGGCGGTTACAAGTATGGATATGGAGCTGGATTTGAAGAGGGAGCTGAAGAAGAAGGTGAACCCAAGCACTGCCATCAGGTAGAGGATTGAGAAGAGAAGTGATTCGCCAAACTGGTAAGGAATACCGATGCCGAAATAGTAGACGCCATTGCCAATTGTTACTGCCGCATAAGACGCAAATACCATCAGGGAAGCGGCGAAGGCTCCCAGCCATTTTCCTATGTAGATCGAGACCCGGCGCAAAGGGTTCGCTACCAGGAAGTAGCCGGTCTTGTTCTGGAATTCTCCGGAGATGGCGTCTCCGCCAAAGAAAATGCCATTGATCGCGATTACGAAAGTGATAGAGTATCCCCACCAGAACGCGTAGAATCCGAGGGCGGAAGAGGCGAAGGTGCTGACTCCATAGTATGCAACCAGGCCGGTGAGGATCCCGCTGATAGCGAAGCCGATTATTAGTAGTACGAAGAATCTGCGAGACCTGAAGTAGTTGACAAGTTCGTACTTGGTCACAGTCCCAACCTGGGAGACGCTGCTCGGAAGGATATGACCCCTCCTCGATGAAGCAGGTGCAGTTCGTAACTGGCTCATTGTCTGATCACAACGTGTCCTTGATGAGATTCAGATACGTGTCTTCGAGCGCGGAAGTGGGAGAGTGGAAGCTTATCATGCCGATCTTCATCGTGGCGATGTCGGAGAGAAGTCTCTCCTGGATCTGTGCTCCTCCAGAGAATCTTATGCGAACCCTTCTAGAATCTATTCTCTCGGCTGAGTTCACGTTAGTAAGAGTGCCAATGTTCCTATTGACTGCCTGATCATCAATGTCTCTCGAGAACTCTATTTCGACAACGTTCCCGCCGTCACTTGAAAACCTCGTCGTGACATTCGACAGCGTGTCATAGACAAGTAGTTTTCCGTGGTCGATCATGGCGACCTCGTCACAGATGTCTTGGACCTCGTTCAAGAGGTGCGAACTCATGAAGATGAGTCTGTTTCGCTTCTTGAGAGACTTGACGATGTCTCGGACCTCGGACATGCCTCTCGGGTCCAGACCCGTAGTGGGCTCATCGAGTAGCACGACCTCCGGGTCCGAGAGAAGTGCTGCGGCAATGTTGATCCTCTGCTTCATTCCCTTGGAGAATTTTCCAACCTTCTTGTCCAACCATTCGTCCATCTTTACCTCGGCAACGGCATCTTCGATCGTCTTGCGCCTCTCTCCCTTGGGCAATCCTCTGAGTTCTGCGACCATCGACAATGCTTCTCTCGGTGTGAGAGATGGGTAGATCTCCGGACTCTCGATCAGTGCTCCGGCGGACTCCAAGGCTTTCTTCTTGTTAGGATGCACTTCGATGCCATTTATGAGGGCTCTTCCTTCTGAGGCTCGGATCATGTCGGTGAAGATCTTCAGGGTTGTTGTCTTTCCTGCGCCGTTGGGACCGAGAAAGCCGACACATTTTGAGCCCTCGATTTTCAAGTTGAGGTTGGAGAGAGCGGGGAACGAGCCATAGCGTTTCGACAAGTTCACGGCTTCGATCGAAGGAGCATTCATCTTGCAGCTACCTCCTAAACGATTTTCTCCGTCGGCCGTCTACTAGCCGTGGGTTTTGCGCATTCTGCGGAATTCGCATTGGTGAATCTCAGCTGACGACTTTTCGGAAGAGGTAGAGTGTGGCTCCGAGTGTTATTATCCCAATAAGGGCGATTACTCCATAGGCTTGGAGGATCGTGCTCCAATCGTATCCAATCGCGCAATTGCTAAGGTCGGGAGTGCATCCCGTGATCAGGTTGCGAATTGCGTTTACTGCGAAGCTTATTGGGTTGTAGGAAGAGACAGTCTGCATCCAATCAGGCATCACTTTTTGTCCCACGAGGGCAGTGCTCATGAACAAGAGCGGAAAAGTCAGAAATCCTGCTATTCCAAACACGGTCTCAGCGCTCTTGGTCTTAAGCCCTAAGGCAAGTGATATTCCGGACCAGGCCAGACCGAAGAAGGCTACAGTGAGAATTATGAGAACATAGCCTATGACGCCGGTCTCGGGAAAAACCCCTAGCGGGTACGCTAGGGCAAGTATGATTACCGTTTGAGCAACGACTCGGAACGCATCACTCATGATCCTGCCGAATAGGATGGCCGACCTGTTTACCGGTGTGGCAAGCATCTTGGTGAGGAATCCAGACTTTATGTCATCAACTACTGCCGTGCCAGACTGGAAAGCGCTGGAGAACGCGTTCTGTAATACAATGCCTGCTGTGGCGAAGACTGTGTAGCTTACTCCTGGGCCTAGGAGTTGGCCGAACTTGCTGAACAGCTGTGTGAACAGTACGAGAAAGATTACAGGTTGGAAGAGCGAGAAGAAGATCAGAATTGGGTTACGTACGAGCTTCTTCATCCAACGTACGAATAGATGGAACGAGTCTGAGAGGAACGACATCTCTTATCGTCTCCTCCTAGCGAACATTCCGCGATAGTTCGCGCTGCTCACCTCTTCAACTCTAATTCTCTTACCAGTGTGTTTGAGAAACACGTCGTCGAGGGTCGGAGAAGAGACTGTTATCGAGGATAGTCTGATTCCATCCTCGTCGAACGCTCTCACGAGTTCGGGAACTAGGAAGCTACCGTTTTTCGCGTAGACTGTCAACCCGATGTCAGAATTCACGATATTGGAGACTCCGTCGAACCTCTTTTCGAGAACCTGACGGGCTTTTTCTCTGGTCTCGCCGCCGTTCACCGTCGTGTTCTCGAATCCTAGGGATATCGAATCAGCTCCGATCTCCTGTTTCAACTCGGCCGGGCTACCCTGGGCAACGATCTCGCCAAGGTCAACGATGGCAAGGCGACGGCATAGTCTGTCCACCTCTTCCAGATATTGTGTCGTAATGAATATCGTGATTCCCTGCTCGTTCAACCGTTTGAGATAGGCCCAGATCGCGGCCCGTGATTGCGGGTCCAGACCCGTCGTCGGCTCGTCCAAGAACAGGATCTTCGGATCGTGGACAAGTGTGGTTGCGAGATCGAGACGCTTCTTCATTCCTCCAGAATAGAAACCGGCACGCTTGTCAGCCGCGTCTACCAGATCGACTATCTTGAAAAGCTGATCAACTCTCTCCCTCAAAGCCTGACCATGCATCTGGTGCATCTCCCCCTGCAGAATCATGTTCTCACGGCCCGTGAGATCTTCGTCAACGACGGTATCTTGATTCTGAACTCCTATCATCTTTCTTATCTTGGGACCATCGGTCTCCACGTCAAATCCTGCAACTGTTGCGGAGCCTGAAGTCTTCCGAAGCAGCGTCGTGAGAATCTTGATGGTGGTGCTCTTACCGGCACCGTTCGGTCCGAGGAAACCGAAGAATTCTCCTTCTGAAACGTTGAAAGAGATTCCTTTCACGGCCTTGGTCCCGTCGCCGTACGTCTTGACAAGCTGGGACACGTCGATTATTCCCGTCATCTGCTCGACCTCCGCTCGTCCGGCAAAGGGTTGGATATAAACTATATCGTATTAGATACAGAATCCGATAATGCCCCTACTATGCTATTTTTGCTCGAAAAAATCCTGCACCCATTGTAACTAATAATCGCTCTCAGGAGAACAAGTCGCCTATCTTCTCGTAACCATTAAGGACTCTCCGGGTCCGCAACGAAGTCGGGTAGTATCGATAATGGTACGGGGGCTGGCTTCTGAAAATTCCGGTTGGCATCGATGATATTGCGGTATACGTGCCCAGATCGTATTTGGAATTGGCCGATGAGAATCACCCGGATAAGCCGACAGAATTCTCACAGTCACGAAATTCGGATCCTGCAAAGTTTCTGCACGGCATCGGGATCGCGAAAATGTCCATTCCCGACATTTACCAGGACAGTTCTGTCCTGGCTGCTAACGCTATTTACGAGCTGATTGACCGAGACAAGCTTTTGCCAGCCGAGATCGCAAGGATTGACATCGCGACCGAGACTGGGGTCGATGAGTCCAAGCCGGTCGCAGCCTACGTCCATGGAATGTTAGAGCAGAAATTCGGCAAAGGTTCTTTCAAGAGAACCTCCGGGGTCGAGTACAAGTTCGCCTGCGTAAGCACGGCCGATGCGTTAGAGAGTTCGCTCGACTGGGCATGGGCAGGACGCAGCAACAGTAGGTGCAGCATCGTCTGTTCAACAGACATCGCCAAGTATCCCCTGAATACCCCGGGAGAATCCACCCAAGGCGCAGGCGCGGTAGCACTCCTCATCAAGGAAAACCCGAGACTGCTCGCGTTCGACAGTGTGATCGGTACATACATGGAGGACGAAGACGACTTCTGGAGACCCTTGTTCTCAACCACTGCGGTTGTTCACGGCAAGCATTCGGAGAAGTGTTATCTCAAAGCCATGGAGGGGGCCGTTGACGACTGGGCCGAACAAGCAATAGCCTCTGGCCTCGTCAGCCCGGGACCTGGAGAATCCCTTATCGATCAGTTTGGACCGATGTCGTTTCACGTACCCTATCCAAAGATGGCAGAAAAAGCATTCGCATACTTGTTACGGCATTTCTGGAGAGGTCTCTCCCGTTGGGACGAGATCGTCAAGAAAATAGGAATAGAGCCTAAACGAGCCGGATTCAAGAAGAGAGAGGAGTTTGAGAAGGCAGAATCCGACTACATGAGACATTTCATGGAGACGCCCAGATTCCAAACAGAATACAACGACAAGGTCGCTGAGGGTCTGATTCACGCGAGAGAGAGCGGCAACAGCTACTCAGCATCGGAGAAGAGTTGCCTATCAATGCTCCTCGAAACAAAGGCGAGGAAGGATGCAGATCTCGTCGGGAAGAGAGGGGGATCGGGAAACTATGGCAGTGGTTCCAAGGCGAAAGCGTCAAGCTGGATCGTCCAAGAAGAATGGAAAACAGTCGCAAAGGGATTTGGCCACACAGAGAAACTGCATCATCGAAGGCCAGTATCGCTAGCCGAGTATGAGGCCCTTCACGAGGGAAGACCCCTGCCGGAGGCGAGAAGGTTCGTGTTCGAGCCTGAAAACGAGTTCGTACTGATCGACGTGACTGCCGAAGGTTACCGGCACTACAAGTTTGCAGACTGACGGTTCTCGGTCACACGAATCCTCTCTCAGTCAAACGGTACGCTATCCCTCTCCATACACCGGCAATACTCATCAACAATGTCGAGACGACTGTTAGCATAGCCGCGATGACTATCGAGGCGGTCAGCGATATCTCAGAGACAAATATGAGCCCTACGACAACATAAGTTGGAAGAATAACAAGGAACTGTCTGAGGTCGAACTGCCCGGGCATCATTCCCTCCTCCCTCACCTGCTGTACAGCGCCCAATCTCGCCACCAGATAAGCGGCCAGGATTGATGCCGAAGGAACCGTGACTAGGAGCACGATAGCAGAGCCCGCCCCTGCTCGTATTCCGAGCAAAGCCAGGATTATGTCAGCCACGCCGAACGGACCTATTATCGCGAGAGCCGAGATGACCCTGGAGAAGAGAAGATGGCGAAGGTAGGTTGCAGGGTCCATTGCCGTGAAAGCCAACCATCCCCTCTCGTTAGACAAGGTTCCCTGAGACATCAATACAAGTGTAATTATTCCCATGAAAACCGGAACGACCACGACCGCGGGTCTAACGGACAAACGAGTAAACGGTAACAGTCCAGTCAGAAACAGATAGACCGCGGCGGCTGCAACGGAAACGACGAGGACAGTAGATGTCCTAACGCGGGCAGCCCTGTAGCTTGTGGACCCGCCAATATTGACCCTTCCCATCATCTCCAAGAATGACAAGTGGTAGGAGTATATCGCCCGTATCGGTCCCTTACCCACAAAGCTCATGTTTTTCTTGTATTCGGAGCTAGTAGCTCTCAGTAGACTCCTGATCGACCCCAGTTCGAGATAAGCGAGTTCTCTCAGTGCGACAGGTACGACAACAGATGCTACTCCGAATAGTACAATGCTTCCGTAGACGAGTTCTCCCGTAAACGAGGAGACCGGTGTAAAGGGGAAGTTGAGGATCGAGGAGAAACACCAGATGCCGAGAACAGCCGCTAGAGCAACTCTCTTCCATGTTTGGAGTATGTTGGAGATCACTCCCAACGAGGTCACCACACAGGCCAGTAGGACTAGGTTTGCAACTAGAATGATTGTAGTTTCGAGGTCGCCAGCACCTGCAACATAGAAGCCGTATAGGAAGAGGATGGTTATTCCTGATCCTACGAATTGTGCGATGAAGAGCGAGATGCTGAGGTCCCTTCGTCGCAACGGAAGTGTCAACAGGTAGTCCCTGTCGGATTTCATTACGAAGAGTCCTCCAAAGAGAAGGCTCATGACGACGAAGAATATCGAAGAGCCAACGGCGTAGTAGGAGAATCCGCCAGAAAACTCTGGGGCATTTCCGCTCGTGAACGCTCTTATCACGGTATCATAGACGAGGAAAAAGGCGACTAGGCCAAGTAAGGGTCTAGAGAATCTTGTCCGGAGGACGAACTTGACGAGTTTAGGAAGCACTGGTCATCAGCCTTGCAACCACACTCTCTATCGACTCATCACCTACCTCCATGGCCTTTAGTGCATCGATTGTCCCGTTCCAGACGATCTTGCCTCTGGCGATCATCAAGACCTTGTTTGTAAGGCGGGTGGCGATCGACATGATGTGTGTGGAGACGATCTGTGTCGAGTCTAGTGACTTGAGCATCTTGAAAACTCTCTCCTGGGTAGGTATGTCGAGGTAGTTGAGTGGCTCATCGAGTAGGACGATCTTTGGATTGTGGACGAGCGCGAGAGCGATGGAGAGTTTCTGCATGTTACCGCGAGATAGTTTGCCAACTTTTGCGCGTTCGTACTCGCGGAGGCTCAGCTCATCCAAGAATCTGTTCGTGGCATCCGCCACGTTTTTGACTCCGCGTAGAGCTGCGATGTATTCCAAGTTCTCCCGGACTGATAGTGTCCTGTACGGTGTCGCATCCTCGGGGAGGTACCCGAGGGTCGACTTGGCCTCGGGACTGAAGGGCTCATGACCATCTATCCTGATCGTCCCAGTGTCAGGCTTCAAGAGCCCCACAAGAAGCCGCAGTGTAGTTGACTTGCCCGCGCCATTCGGGCCCAATAGAGCGTACCTCTCGCCACAGGGTATGGAGAAGGATACATCGTCAAGCGCGACGGTCTTTCCGTAAGACTTCGTAACATACTGGACGTCAATACAGGATGCCAACTAGACAACCATGCCTGTCCTCTCCGTCCGGGAAGTGATTGACACCTTGCCGACTGAGGGAGAGTTCCATCTAATAATCATCTCTCGGCTTGAACCTTAAAACGCGGGTTCATGCCCTCTCGGTATTATCAGGCTGAAGAAACGGAGCGGTGGGAGAGTTGCGCCCAAAACTTTCAGATATTTTTGACCTCGGGTAGTTCGAACCAGGGTTTTGTTTGACGCCGGTTAGTAAGGTGCCTATCTCGCATTCGTGAGAGCTAGAAACCCCACAACTTCCGGTGCATAAACTCAAGCGAGGCACTCACGGTTTCAATCGACTATTCAAGAGACGCGTTGAGAGGAGATAGGGCCATGAGCGCGCTGGGCGGAGGTCGGCCGAGGGACGAAGATGAAATAGTTCTGGTTTTCAGGCCGCCAGAAAACCCCGCAGCTCAAGTCGTAGGAGCCACACCCTTCAAAGGGCTAAGGCTGAAGCTGGACGAACTTCTAGACTGGTTCAAGGATCTCAACGTTGACTCTATTGAACTCTGGATTGAAGGCGCTTGGAAGTCCGGAAAACGAACCGAGCTCTTTCTCTCATTGGAGGGAAAGACCGGTGCCAAGGTCACTCTCAGACCATCTTCTAAAACCGCCAAAGTACGCCCCTCACAGATCAAAGTCGAAGATTCTTCGGTCCCAGAAAATGTGGAGGAGTCAACGGAAGAATCTCAGAGTTCCCCATCAAGACCGGCCCAAGCAGAGGCAAGGTCATCGACTCAGACCATTACTGCGCTCTTCTCTCCTAGCGGAGGGGTAGAACGAGAAATCATCTCCATGATAGGTAGCGCTGCCCAAAGCATAGAGATGGCCGCTTATGCCTTCACGAACGAGGATATCGCGAAGGCACTACTGGATGCTCTGAAGCGTGGAGTGAACGTCTCTGTCGTCCTTGACAAGTCCGAGACGAAGGGACAGCAAGCTAGCCTCCATGACCAGCTGGAAAGCGCCGGGACAGACGTCCGGGTCATCTCCCCGGCAGGGGGAATCATGCATAACAAGTTCATCATTGTTGATGGAAGAACAGTGGAATGGGGAAGCTACAACTATACTCAACGCGCAGAAGATGCGAATTTTGAAAACGCAACATTTCTATCTGATACTCAATTAGCAAAGCAGTATCATTCCGATTTTGTGTCGATATTCAACCAGGCGGCGCCCGAGGTCCGTGGGATGGAACGGATGATACGACGGTTCTTCAGACACGTCGCACGGAGAACGGCCGAAGAGTAGGGTCAAGACAAAACGGCGGGACGTTTCCTAACAATCGAAATCTTATCCTAGGATGATGGATCTTCGCTGCGAGCAATGAAGAGCAATCAGAGCTCTAGAACTTTGCAGGTCTTGCCCAAGACAATAATACTCCGAGTCCCGACGCGATTTCCAGGGCCCGTAGTCGAGCCAGGACCAAGACGTGGGCCTTCGGAGACAGCTCAATACTGAGAACTGAGCTTTCGGAGCTAGCCCAAAATCGTGGGTTCGAATCCCACCGGGCCCGCCAACTCCGACATCGGGAGCCCTGCTAGTCCGCTGCAAAACGCCTTGGAAATGCCTTAGAATTGGAAACCTGCTCGTGATTGTGTTAATCCTCTAGCGTTGTCAAATGATGAGCGAGCCGTCTACGACCTCATTTCCATGCTAAATTCTGCAGACCCAGAAAATCTAGAAAATCAGGTATACAGGCTACTCTCGCGGCACAGATCCGGCGTTTCCTATTTCCGGTTCTAGGCTAACAAACAGACTACCAACGGCCCGTTGCGACGAACAAACGATCCAGTACGCACGGGACCTGCGTGCCTATGAGACGCCATATCGCTCCTCGACCTAAATTACCGGCTCTTTTCTTGAAAGGAAACATAGGACCATACGCTGCGTCGCGATTCTAGATTCGAAACAAAGAGGGGACGGGAGAGTCTTGTCCAGACTCCCCGTTTCCTATTGTGGCTGGTTGGAAGGCGTCCAGCTGATGAGCGTCTCGCTCGCCGTAATACCGTTGATGCTGTTAAGCTTCTCAACGGAACTCTCCATGAGCTCATCCTGGCTGAAACCGTTGAACGAGGCGATGACATCAAACTCGCCAGGGACCAGGTGGGCCTCTACGAGGTTCGGGAATGTCTTGAGCTTCTGCAGTACGCTCCGGAACTTGCCCTTGACCTTGACGAGAGCATAGGCGAGCGGAGGCTCGTTCGACTCTTCCCTGTTCTTGGCGTTGGTGACGCTCTCGATCGAGAACGCGGTCTGGGTGGATGTGATTCCGCTGATGCTCCGGATTTTCTCGACAGTGTTCAAGGCTTTCGTAGGCTCGTTGGTCTTCAGCCGGATCACCAGATCGAATCGTCCGGTGACGGGAGTTATGGACCCCACGTTAGTGGTTCTCTTGAGCTGGGTGATGATGCGTCCGAGATCGCCCTTAGTGTTTGCGAAGACAAAGCTGGTTGAATCAGATTTGGACATGTTTTGTTCTGAAGATCCGAATCGGTGACATGCTATTTCTCGGCGTCTGAACCACTGAGATTCTCCAGGGGTAACAGTCTACTAGGAAAATTCTTTCAAGAGCAGCGTGAGTGCTCACTGTCTGCAATGAACAGATGCGATTCCTGCAAGACCCTGTCCACGTGTCCGCTCTGCGGAGCCAGCGCCACAAGTTTCCGCCATGTCGGCGTACGAGGAACAACTAGCCAGTTCAGAATCCCGGTCATCGACTACGACCTCACATATGACCGTCAGCCGTCCGGGATCTGGCACTACTCACAGCCCTGCAACCATCGAGTCCATCCCACCGCAGTATCGTCCATCGTGAAATACAACGGCGGTCCTCTCTGGCAGGACGGCTATACTTGGCAGGACATCTACTGGGGCACATATTACACCAAACCATCCTCCGCCCAGTGGATCAGCCGGGTTGAACTCGCAGTAGCGCATCTCGAATCCGACGCGAGCTATTCGGGGGGACTACGCCAGTACAATGTTGGAATCGGCAAGACGATCCGAGCCGTCTCGATACGACAAGACCCGCCCTCGCAACTCTCAAACAATGAGATCAGAAAGATGATCACAGGATGGATAAGCGCCAGCGCTGTAGCAGACCTTGGAAGCACTGGTGCCTACAACATCTTCCTACCGCCCGGAACAACCGCTTCTCTATCAGGCGACCAGTCTTGCGGGGCCTTCTGCGACTATCACGACACAGTCAACGGACCCGACGGACCCTTCTACACACTCGAGCCTTATCCGTGCGCCAGAGGATGCAACCAGTGCACCAAGGATCCGTTCGATACGTTGATCCAGGGCCTATCGGAGGAGATGGTTGAGTTGAAGACCGACATGGACCCTGGAACCGGCTGGGTCATCGGAAACGAAGAGATCTGCGACTACTGCGATACCAACTTCGTCTGCAACAGGATCAGCACCGGCGAGTACGTCAACTCCTGGTACGACAAGACCAAGAACGCCTGCTGGACAGGCCGACAATAATGCGAGATGCCCCCCTCGGCATGGAATATCGGGCCATCATAGAAGAAGCGGCGAAGAAGGCAGGAATCCGCGTCTACTATCATGACCATGGTGCCCAGTGAGGACGGTCAGATCTCGGCCGGAAGCGGATCTTCATCCCCACTCCTAAACGGTTCTCCAGTTTCTTCACGGGTCTTCATGAGATCGGCCATATCATGAGCAATCATCATTCCTGGGACAGGAAACCCGAGTATCTCTGTGAATACGAAGCGTTCAGCTGGGCGTTCAACTTCTGCCGGAGGAGGGGAATCGAGGCATCACAGCGAACAGTCGAGTATGAGCGGAGCTTGGTCGCCGAGAAGGTGAGAGAGGCCGCGAACGGGGGCTCCAGGATAATCAATAGAACAGTCGTATCCTTCATCATGGCGGAGACGGCGAGGCTGATCCAGACATAGCCTTCGTCAAGACGAACCTGTCAGACAAGGGAACCGTTCTCAAATCGTGAAAGTGTTGCGTTCGTCGAAACTGGGCGCAGAATGAACCCTGATCTCGAATCGGGGAGGGGGGTCCCACGCGGAGGGTTTCGCACGCTTGGAGAGCCGCCACGCGGCAACTACTGAAAAACGCTGATCAGCCCGTTCTGCGCGACAAACCGGAGATCTCGCCCAAAAACGTTTCAGACAGCAGGAGGACCCATCTTAGAATTTGAAAATAAAAAAATCCCGCGACACAATAGTGCTCTTGGAGCCAGATTCCTCCTAGAAAATCGCCCGGAACAAGCCCGAATCCCGAATCCGTCCGCCAGAACCGCTTCTTGCGCCATTCTCTTCCGAGTAACCCGCGCTTTCGACAAGCTTTGATCAGCCCATTCTGCGCCCCGAATCATGAGACTCGCCCGGAAAACAGGCGAGCTGGCGAAACCGTCCTCTCAAATTCTGAAAAGTAGTTGGTCCCCGCGCGACGCAAGCTAGTGAGAGCCGAGACTTTTTCCAGAGACTCTGACTAGTTCCGCTTGGTTAGGGTATCTCTTCTGAAGATTCGTAGCCAGCCGACGGTCCTTCCATTCCGGACCAGCTTCTGCCAATCAGCGTGATGAAACATCTCCTGCTCATCCGACCTAGGCACGACCAGAAGATCCGCTCCAACCCTCCCCGCCAGCTCCATCATCGGCCCAACAATCTCCAACGGCGGATGGACAGAGTAGACGAGCGTCGCATCCTTGTAGATCGGCATCTGCGGAGACATCACATCATCCGCGACAGCCCGGACCGGACTCGTCAGGTGCCGCCGGACCGAAGTCTCATCATTGTCCATAACGAGAACCTCGGTAAGCGGAAGATGCTTCTTGATCCTCTCAGCAACTTCAATCCGGCTCCCTACTCCCAGCTCCACAATTTTCGAAGCCCGAGAATAGTTCTCACCGATATACTCGACAAGCTCATCGAAGATCGACGAGGCGGCTATTTTGGCCACCTCGGCTGAAAGACCGGGGGATCACCATTATTCCGTCGCATCATCCTCATACCCTCGAGGATCAGCTTCTGCTCTATCCCCGCGACCAGCTGTTTCGTCTCTATCACCTTGTCAGGATTCACACTCATACTGACCGCGCCTTCTCGCACGAGAAACTCTACAACCTCCGGATAGTTCGACGGCGCCTGTCCACATATGGACGTGGTAACCCCGTTCTCCCTACAGACCCGGATAACATGACTCATTGCTCTCAGCACCGCCAGGTTTCTCTCGTCGTAGATCTCTTGGATCGACGCGTCATCCCTGTCAATGCCAAGGACGAGCATCGTCAGATCGTTCGTCCCGAACGATATTCCGTCAATACCCTCCTGGACAAACTTGTCGATCAAGAACACAGTAGCCGGGACCTCGCACATGATCCAGAGCTTGAAATCAGGCCCACGCTTCAAACCCTCCTCCTCCATAATCTTCTTCGCATTCCGGAAATCCTCCAATGTCCGGACGAACGGCAGCATCACATGCACATTCGTCAATTTGAACTCCTCCCGCACCTTCCGGATCGCCCGACACTCTAACCTGAACACATCCGGCTCCTTCACATACCGGAACGCTCCCCGGAAACCCAGCAGCGGATTTGGTCCCACATGACCCGCATCCTTCTCATACTTCTCTCCGCCCGGCAGTCCGAGAAACTCGTCCGGCTTGAAATCCAGACAGCGATAGACGACCGGCTTAGGCGCAAAGGGCGTAGCCACCTTCCGCACACCCTCCGCAAAAGCGTCCACCATCCTCTGCCCACCACCCTCCTCGATCAACAGCCGCGGATGCTTCCCAACCGACAGCATCATGTGCTCCGCCCTCAACAATCCCACCCCATCCGCTTGAGTCTCCCTCGCAACCTTCTCAGCCAGCTCTGGTAGAGAGATGTTGACGTAGATTCTAGTCGAGGTCACCGGAATAACGGTGGGAACCTGGACCATCGCGCCTGCGGACGGTTTGAGAACCTCTTCAACGAGACCTTGGTACACAACACCAGTCTTCGCATCAACAGTATACTCCTTCCCGCTCCCCAAGAGCCGCGTGGCATTCCGCGCCCCGACAATACATGGGATCCCCATCTCCCGAGAAACAATCGCCGCATGACATGTCGTCCCCCCATCCTCGGTAACGATCGCTCCTGCGATCTTCATGTAGGGAACCCAGTCCGGGTTCGTCATCCTTGTAACAAGAATATCCTTCTCCTTCATCATCCGCCCAGCATCTTGAAGATTCAACACAATCTTCGCCCGTCCAGCATGTAGACCCGGGCTCGCAGCAAGGCCTTGAACCACCACCACCCGATCCAGAAGGTGAACAGAAGCTGCAGAGGGCGCCTTCATCTTCGCCCAGAAAGTCTCAGGCCTAGTCTGGACAACATACACAGCATGACCAGACTTTCCACCCTCTACCGCGAACTCGACATCCTGCGGCGTCTGATAGTGATCCTCAATATTCCGAGCAAGACCTGCTAGCTCCACAACCTGCTCATCACTAAGGCTCGAAGCATTCCGCCGCTCCGCCGGAACCTCTCGCTGAGCCGTCAGACCGGTCTTATGGTTCGGCACATGCTCCACCATCTTCGGAACAATCTCCTTGTGAACAATCTGCAACGTTCCCTTATCGACGATGAACCTGTCAGGCCGCACAACCCCCGCGACCAGCGCCTCGCCCAGACCCCAAGTCGACTCGATAATAATCTTCGAAGGATCCCCATTCACCGGGTCGAGAGTAAAGATAACACCCGAAACCTCAGAATCCACCATCTTCTGGACCCCAACGCTGATGAGCACCTTCTCGTGCGGAAAGCCCTTCTCCTCCCGATAGAAAATCGCACGGGGAGTGTACAGACTCGACCAGCACTTTTGTACATAATGGACCAGCTGCTCCTCACCCTTCACATTGAGGAACGTGTCTTGCTGCCCAGCAAACGAAGCGTCAGGCAGATCCTCGCTTGTGGCCGAGGAACGGACCGCCACTTTCACCTGCGCGGTACCAGTCTTCTTCTCCAGGTTATGATACGCAACGCGCACCTCCTCCGCAATATCCGCGGGCATCGGAGCAGACTCGATGATCTTCCGAATCTCCTCCGAAGCCTCCTCGTACTGCTTCGGATCCCGAGGACCATTAGAGCTGTTCAGAGCCTTGTGTATAACATCGCCGATCCTCGTCTCCTCAAGAAAGCGACGGAAAGCATCAGCCGTAACCGCGAACCCGGGAGGTACGCTGATCCCTTTCGCGGTCAGCTCTCCGAGATTTGCGCATTTCCCGCCGACCAGTTGAATATCGTTCTTCCCCACCTGGTCTAGCCAGACAACGATGGAGTGAGATCGGTCCATCGGGGGTTAGGCTCCGGTCGACGCGACTGGAGTGATCTCTTGAGCAGTCTGAGCTGGCTGGACAGTCTCTGTTGGTTCAGCTTCTTCTATCGGCTCAACTGGGGACACGACCTGTTCTCCCACCGACACTTCTTCAACCATAATCCGTGTCCTCATCGGCATCTTTGTCGAGGCGGTCTCGCAAGCCTTCTTGCCGACCTCAACACCATCCAAGGGGACGTAGACGATAAAGATGGACTGACCCTCACGCACACGGGCCGCTCGACCAGTCGGCTTCCCGAACGCTCTCCTCATTCCTTCTTGAAGACGGTCAGCGCCGGCGGTCGCGATCATCTTGTTCTCCCTAAGAATAATGTGAGGATACACGCACAACTGTAGCCGATAGCCGGTCTCACCATACTTGTCGAAGAGAACCTTGTTCGCGGCGACCCGGCCCGACTCTAGGGCGTTGTGACGGATCTGGACAGCCTCCCTAGACACTAGATGGACCCGACGCGGAAAATGTGTCGAGAGATCTCCCATGTTGAACTTTGAAACCTTCGGATTCGGCGACCCATGGATGTACTTCATACGGGTGAAGGCCTGGCCAGAGGGAGAACGGTAGTTTCTGCCCTTCATCGACGATGCTTCGAAAACGTATGGTTCCGGGTCTAATATACTATGTTGTTCAGAAGCGAACGTGTTCTAAGCAGAAACTAAGTGTTTGAGCCATAATCTGGTTTAGGATGGGATACAAGGATACCGTGCCGGATACCAGCCCGGTGAAGATCCCCAACGTGCGAGCTAAAGTAGATTGTAAAGAGGCTGTTCGTCAATGTAAACAGCGTAAACAAGATCCCAACAGGAATGCTGATTTCGTAAGCGGTTGGTAAGACGAGAAACGGGAGAAGCATAGAAGATATCGCACCCGATGCATACATGATGCGAGCCTTGTTTAGAGAAACGGATTCTAGAGTATGCTTGTCAATCTTCAATCCCAGTACCGGGATCTTGGACGACAATTCCGAAACGATAGGAAGCCTCAGCTTTGTGATGGCTGGTCGTCCGAGAAAATAGTAGCGGAAGCCCACGCCGAGGACTCTACCCACTACATGGTGGGCGAGATCGTGTGAGAAGAACCAGAGACATAACCACGCCCCGAGCAAGAAGACAAAACCAAGAGACAAAGATCTTACACGCGGAGCGGCGAAGAGAAACAATAGTCCTACCATGATTCCAACAACGCACAACGAGGCTCCTTGCATAAGACTAAGCCTCCGATAATGTCCGGACAAGCTCTACGCTTCTCTGCTCTTCGCTCTGAGCTGGTCGAAGAGCTGCGGATCAAGATCCTTTATCGTGGGAATGAACGCGCGGGACCTTGACACCTCAGCCAGGTCAAGCTTGCACGGCTGGAAATCCTCAACATCGTACTTGCACTGGACCAATACAGACCCGTTTGGCGCAACAACCCTACTCCCGCCCCAGAACTGGTTACCATCCTCAATCCCCACTCTGTTGACGTAGGCGAGATAGACAGCGTTCTCCATAGCCCTACTCAGACAGAAACCCTCGAAAAACCGTTTTCTCAGACCCGGGCTGGCAGAGATACATACGATCAACTCAGCGCCACCGAGCGCCTCCAATCGTGTCAGCTCGGGAAAATAGAGATCATAGCAGATTGTCAGCCCTATCTTTCCAAGAGGGGTATCGAAGACTGCAACTACACTTCCGGGACGGTAGTATCGTCTCTCCTCGAAAACAGTATGCGTTGGAAGATGGATCTTACGATACTTGCCCACAAGCCCCTTCGGCCCAACAAGCAACGCGCTGTTGTGAATAACCCCTTTGACCTGGCTCTCCTCAGGCATACCAAATACGATGTGCAGGCCATGCTCCCTCGCCATCTTCTCGACCTTCCTCTCGCTTGGCCCGGGAACCGGCTCTGCTAGGTTGTACACTTCGTCCTGCATTGTATAGCCGGTGAGATGCAGCTCTGGAAATATGAGAAGATCGACGTTTTTCCTCCTCGCTGAACTAGCCTGCTTCTCGATGGTCTTGAGATTCTCCTCCTTCTTGGCTAGTCTGGGGCAAGTCTGGGCGAGAAGGAGAGTTATCGGCTCCAATCTCAATCTCCTAGATCCGCCTTCTGTCTCTTGACTTATAGGAGTGCCTAGGCCGACCCTGTTAGCGTCCCTGAACCCTTTCCCGGTTACAGTACGACTTTATGGCCGCCGTCCCGGTTTTCGATCGTTTCGATTCCTCAAGGAGCTAATATGCTATTCACCGGGCTAGCTCGCGCCATAATTCGGCACAACAAGGCCGTCTTCGCGATCTGGCTTGCCGCACTCGCGCTCAGCATCCCCGCTATTCTCCAAGTTCAGAGCGTGATCGTCTATAATGAGACAGCTTTCAATCCCAAGAACTCCGAATCCAGCATGGCCCTAGACCTCGTCGGCAAAGAGTTCAGCATCGACCAAGGAACCAGCGCTATAGTCGTGATCACATCGAACGATGTCCGGGGGAACGATGTTAGGGATTTCACCTTAGCGCTGAACCGGACGCTGCGTAACGATGGGAAACTCTCGAACATTAACAACATCACCAGCATCTACGACATCTACTACCAGCTGCTAGTGAGCTATACCAGCATTGTCCATCTGCAACTTTACCAGACCAAGAACACGACTACATTCGCTACGAACATAGAGTTTGGCATTCCAAGCGTGTACGTGAACGACTGGGTCTCACAGATCAGTTCTGCACCCTCAAATATCACTCAGGCCCAGCTGGCGGCTTACAGTCTCCAAGCCTACAACGATAGCTGGCCAATTGTCTCCGCTCAGACCCCGTCAGGCTATCAGACGGTCGCCTTCGACTATCTCAAGCTCTTCTATCAATCATGGAATCAGACATTCACAGCGCAGAACTACACGCAGTCCGAGCTGTTGTCGAGCTCCCCTCCCTTCGCTAGGGCACAGAACGTGACGAAGGGGAGTCCATTGCTGACGACTCAGCCTTCCTATTACAACATCACGATTCCCTTCGTCCAATCGCTCCCATTAGACTCTCAGACTCTGAGCCTCTTTGTCTCTGCCGCACGATTCTTCAACATCTACAGCTCTGGGTCGGGAAGCTGCTCGAATAACAACTGCTGGGACGACCCGCCAGCGATAAGGACATTCAGCATAGACGCTGTTGCTCAGGCTACAATGGCAGACCCGGTCCAGCACACCATCATCGGCTATGTCTATGACCTCGGGGCATTGGCGACAGACAGTGACTTCGCCGGTCTCGCGCAGCAAGTGCTTCGGAACTATAACATTGCGACATATCCGATGAGGACGAGCAGCGACGTCTACTTCCAGTTTGTGTCCGCTCAGAACAATACCATGCTCGTGATAATCGACTTCAAGAGCGGTGGACCCGACCCGATGAACAGCATACCCGCTATCAGACAGGATGTCGGGATCGCCAACACAGCCAGCAACGAGAACCTCACCGTCTATGTCACCGGCGAACCGGCGTTCAACTACGACATTCAGACCCAGACCGTCACCGACATCGAACGTATCGACCCAGTAACAGTAACATTGATCCTCGTGATCGTCGGCATCTTCTTCACGTCAATCGTCGCACCATTAATCCCGATAATAGCCATAGGACTATCGATAGGGATAGCCTTTGGACTCGTCTTCGCAGTCGGCTCGGTCATCACCAGAGTACACTATCTGGTGTTGACTCTGCTCCCGGTCTCAATGCTGGGCGCCGGCTCCGACTATTGCATCTTCCTCGTTAGCCGGTATTCGGAGGAGCGGAGGATGGGTAGAGGGAAGGATGATTCTGTCGAGAGAGCTGTTACATGGGCTGGTGAGAGTATCGCTACTAGCGGAGCGACGGTCATCATTGCCTTCGGCACGTTGGCCTTTGCCAGTTTTGGTCTGCTCCGATCGATCGGTATAGCCGTCATGCTCGGCATATCTGTGGCTCTGCTCGTCGCTCTGACCCTCGTCCCGGCCGCTCTCTCGCTGTTCGGCGATCGGATCTTCTGGCCACGTGGGCCTGGATTGTGGAGGAAGGGGAAGGAGAAGAGCGGCAACTACTACGCCCGCGCCGCACAGTTCACCGCGAAACACTCGAAACTGGTTCTCCTAGTGGCGCTGGCCATCTCGCTGCCGGCCGCCAGCACCGTCCTTTCATCCCAGACCAGCCATGACTTCATCGCCCAGATTCCTTCTACTCTCGAGAGTAGAGCCGGCTATAATGTCATGAGCCAGGGCTTTGGGGCCGGAACCGTAACTCCGACCTACACGATCGTCCAGACCCCTGTACTCTTGGTCTCGGGGAGCTGGATCAATGTGACAGCTTTGAAAGCGGTATCGTATGCGGAGAACTCGACACTGGCAGTTCCAGGAGTCTCGAAGGTCTATGGACTCACCCATCCCTCGGGCAATCCCATCCCTTTCACGAGCTTCGGTCAACTGAACCCGGCGCAGCAGCAGGCCATGATTCTGAGCATGAAGCCATTCCTCGGTAGTGACGGCAAGTCGGCAATGGTCTGGGCGAGTCTCTCGAGCGAGCCGTATTCTGATGCGGCGATAGCGACGGTCGCTCGGATTCGTGAGAATGTTGGGAGTCTCAAGAGCCAGGTCCCCCTCCTCGGATCATCTGTAATGTACGTCGGCGGGGCCACCGCGTCTGTCACGGACCTGACAAACTCTACCGGCTCCGATTTCTTCAACCTGACCACCCTTGTGCTGGTCGGCGTCTTCATCGTTCTCTTGCTGGCCTTGGGATCGGTTTTCACGCCCCTCCGTCTGATCTTCACAATCCTACTGAGTATCTCCTGGGCGATGGCCGCGACCGTCTACTTCTTCAGAACCTACTTTGGAACAAATCTGATCTGGATTCTCCCGATCATGCTCCTAGTAATCATGGTCGGGCTTGGACTAGACTATGACATTTTCCTCGTCACCAGGATCCGCGAGTATGTCGCCGGGGGCTCGAAGGATGATGAGGCGATCGACACCGCGGTCGAACGTACTGGCGGAATAATCACTGTCACCGGTCTTGTGACCGCCGGGGCGTACGGTACGATGATGCTCTCCCAGATTCCAATGCTACAACAGCTCGGACTAGCCATCCTCACTGTCGTGCTGTTGGACGCGACTCTTACTCGCATCTATCTCGTCCCGTCGATCATGAGGATAATGAAGCGTCTGAACTGGTGGGCTCCAAGCTTTCTCCGTCGAGTTCCCGTTCGGCCAGATGAGAAGCTGATTCCCCCAATTCCCTTGAAGATCAAGCTGGGAGTCACCGTCGAGACCTTCGCAATAATCGGACTGTCCATCGCCATGTATCTAGACTACGCGCACAACATCTACTTCCAAGACTATGCCAGTCAAACGTTCTCAACTATTCTGAGCGGTATCAACGTCTGGACGGGTGCATTTCTCGCCCTCACATCATTCCTAACAACATACTTCCTCATGCGAGGCAAGTCCAAGCCGGGTGGCCAGCCCAAGGCGAGCCGCCTTGGCAAGTGGGCTGAAAGATTACACACTCATCCAAGTAGCATCTCGAAGATAGCGCCAACACTCCCAGATGTCTCGGCAAGAGCTACGACAACTCCACCGATTGAGCAGAAGACCGTTGCGAGCCGTCCGCCAGCCACAGGGAAAACTGAGCCATCCGTCACGGCGGGTTCGGATAAGAAGAAAGATTAGGTTACGATTCTGCAGAGGTCGACCTCAATACTCTTCCATCTTCGGGCGTGGAAGCTGAAGAGGTGAGGGATCTTCATGCTCATGCTGCGAGTCTCGGCGATTCTCCGGCGCGACTTGTTGACGTATCTGTCGAGGAAGGTTCTGGTAGAGGCCTTGTGGATTGAGTATGTGATGGATGCGATTTGGAAGGCCTTGTCTAGGAATCTGGTGTCCGCGTGGATGGTTCTTGTTCCGTAGGGCGGGTTCATGATTACCGTATCGTATGTTCCGTCGAGCTTGTCGATGGTCGACTGGACCCACTTGACCTTGACACCGGCACTCTTCGCGTTTTCGCGCGCTAGCTCCAAGGCTCTCGCGTCCACATCAACCCCAACTACGTGTGCTGAGCCCATGAGGGATGCTCCGATGGCCAGTCGGCCGGTGCCTGTTCCGAGGTCGATGATTCGTCCTTCGAGGTCGTCGTGTTCGAAGCCGGCCATGTAGAGTAGCTCGGCCGCGGCCTCCGCTGAGACCGGGTATTGTTCCAGTCTGAGTGTTGGTGTTTCGAGGATCTTGAGCTTTGATAACATTATTTCTAGCTGGCGTTTACTAGGCAGTCGTTTTTCTGCCAATTCTAGAGCCGGACGAGACCCCGCTCTAGCAGTTGTTCCCATGTCGATGCGCCGATGGCTACCATGATCTCGTCTCTTGTGACGATGGGTTTTGAGAATCTCTCCGGATCGTCGAGGGCGAGTCTCGGGCATGCAGTATCAACGAACGCGTCTATGTCCGTGAAGTCGAGGAGTTTGTCGGGCACGACCTCGTCTGCGTAGAGGATGACTGCTTTCTTTCCGTTCTCTTCTAGCTGGTGTTGGATGTTGAGTGCGATTGTCGGGTTGGACTGTCCGGGTTTTGTGGAGACGATTATTCCGAAGTTGTTTGCTTGTCGTGCTTTCTCGACCATCGCGTATCTCTGTCGGATTATCCGGGCCCGGTCCTGGTCGAGAAGGCGGACGGTCCTATCGTAGGGGTCCGCGAGGACGGTTGGTTTCTGGACCGATAGCGAGGCGCCGAGCGCGTGGAAGTAGCTTCCAATGACGAGGAACGAGTCTACTTCGGGTTCGATTCTTTTGAGCCCGAAATAGTCACAGCCGAGAACTTGTCCTGTCTCGTGGGCCCATGGTCCGCGTCCGGGGTGCTGGACCCTGAAGCCCTTAGCTTCTAGATATCTAGTTGTCTCTGGGAGGGTGTGGATGTGCTGGACCACTGTTGCGAGTCCGATTCGCGTCCCTTGTAGGAGGGGTAGGCTCTTCTCGACTACCGGGATTATCTCGTGTCTGCTCTTGGCTGGAATATAGACGACGGGGATCCCGTTGGAGCCGTCTCGGAGGAACTCGTTGTGGCCATAATGGACCAGCAGGTCCGCCTTCAAGCGTACTGCTGCGTCGAGGGACAGGTCGCACGCGCCCCATGCCGGGCTTGCCGAGACGAAGACTTCCGCGCCCGTCTTCTCTCTGATGAGGCTGGCAAGGCGGGGTCCTTCGTTCTTGAGCCCGTCGGGCAGCTGCACGAGTAACCTTCGGGCACCTCTACCCGTTATCTCCGCTACGAGCCTACCCTCCTCGAGATCATACATGGACAATGCGAATCTTCCGCTGGCGGAGAATCGTGAGGCTTCTGTTCGATATAAACGTCCAAAATTGCAGTCCCAGGTCCTGTCGGGGCTGAGTTACACGAGTGTTAAGCTCGGTGCTTTGGATGGGCGACGGCTATGACTGAGAGAGTATCGAGACTGGCTCAAGGCGTTGCGGATCCTGCCTCGATTGCGGGTCTTGTCGATTCCTCTCTTCGGCCTGGCGGAGCGATATCGCTAGGCTTCTCTGACGGGGTCATCCACGTCATGCTGGACCAGGCTGGTGACTGGACGATAACCGCGGGGCTATCAGTGCTCTCGGACAGACTTGTACCACTTACAAGGGCTCTTGAGGACATTGGTTTCTTCCAGGCCACCGAACAGGCTGGAATGGTCTATCATCTATGGACCTCGGCCCTCGATCAAGACTCTGATAACCGGAATCTTGCTGAGGAGACACTCCTGAAGGCTCTAAAATCGTTCCAGTCACACTCTGCCCCAACTTACATCGGCTAGCGGGGCATTCTGACCTCAAGAGACCATTT
>Ga0209268_1000293_pt1 | contig 28088 bp, 26 predicted proteins | sample GraSoiAngelo_143_FD_185900 | JGI IMG/M metagenome (GOLD analysis project Ga0209268, IMG submission 185900) | Grasslands soil microbial communities from the Angelo Coastal Reserve, California, USA - 14_1009_02_30cm (SPAdes) (version 2) | ecosystem: Environmental > Terrestrial > Soil > Grasslands ... | reverse complement strand
GCCACCACTGGCTTGAGCGATCTTCACGCCTCTGGCAGCGGAGAGTTTGCGGCTGATAACCTCAAACTTTTGCTGACGCGAATGCATGGTCCGGTCACCATTTTCGATCTACGGCAGGAAACACACATATTTGCCAACGGCCTCCCTGTTAGCTGGTTCGCAACACGCGATTGGGCGAATGTCGGCCGCAGTCAGACTGAAATTGAAGAGGCCGAAGCTGTATGGGTGCAATCGCTTGGTCCGGGGAGCGAAATTGCCGTTCGGCCAGGTCACGCCGTCAAAGAGGGCAATGCTGAATCTGCCGTCCCGCAACAGGTGATTGTAAAAGAAGCCAGCATCGAACGCGATCTCGTGTGGTCCGCGGGCGCCAGTTATGTACGGGTCGCCGTTACCGACCATACGCGACCGCCCAATGAGGCAGTCGATCGATTCATTGTCGCCGTTCGCGCGCTTCCGGAGAACGCGTGGGCGCATTTTCACTGCGAAGCCGGACTTGGACGAACGACCACGTTCATGGTGCTTTACGACATGCTGCGAAATGCGACTCGTGTGTCGCTCGAGGACATTGTGCGGCGTCAGAAATTACTCGGATATGACGTGCTTCGTCCTCCTGGGCGTGGCAATTGGAAGGCGCCTTACGCTGAGGATCGGACCGCATTTGTTCGTGAGTTCTACAATTATGCTCGTGGTAATCCAAACGGTCGGCCGCAGATCTGGAGTGAATGGCTGAGGTCGGGCGGGCGGTGAGTGCGTTGTGAGCCAGCTAGCGGTCTTTGTGTCCCTATGGTATGCCAGGAGTCCTTCTTAACGAAGGACGGCCAGACGCGCACTTAATACATAGACATTGTATGTCCGCCTGCGCTAAAGCTACCGCGCGACTGCCCCGAAAGTTTTAAAAATGACGGCGAGCGAATTCACGGCCAGAGCCGGTTTTTAGATAGCTTTCGAAGTGGCGGGCTTTAGCTTGCGAACGGAATGCGACTGCTGTTTCGATTTTCCACGGTCTGTGCTTCGCCGTATATGGGCATTTCCCACGATTGTGCTCAGCCAGTCTAGATCCGAGATCAGGGGTAATGCCGCTATAGTGAATCTCGTCGTCTACCTCGCTGACGAGGATGTAAACATAGTAGAAGGCATCCATCGGCTGCGCCTTTGAAGGCGGATCATGAACGAAGAAGGCTGGCCTGCCAAGCCGTAGTCTTGGAGCGCTTATGTAAAAGTTGCTACACACGGCCCGCCTTCGCTGGGCTCCGGCGTGGCAGCCTTCGCTTTGCGCTGCGCTCCAAGCGAAGGCTGGAGGCGAGGGGAGTTGAACCCCTGTCCTCGTCGCTATCCACGCAAACATCTACATGTTTATCCGACGATAAGTTCTGAGGAGCCAAGCCATGCGCCGGCACACTGCCAGCTCCCGAGCGTCCACAAAATCGATTCACGAACCGGCGTGGTCGCTCCACCGATTCGCCAGCCTGCTGTCCACGTTTGCCGCCGTAGCAGGCGTCCCACGGCAAACGTCACGGTCAATTAAGCCGCGAGAGCGAGACCTTCGTTGTCTGCGTTTGTTTTTTGGTCCGGTTTTTAACGAGGCCAACGAACCATCCTCGGCATGCCGTCTGCGCTTCCAACGATGAGTCGAAGCCAGTACGCCCCCTCTTTTTGTGCTTGAACAGATACCTCTTCTTGGGGTCTTATGCAACAGGAGCGAGAGATTCGCGGAGGCGCGGCTCTAAAGTATAATTCCGGGAATGGCGATTGAAATAACAGCTCGATCCTTGGCCGATACGCAACAGGCGGATATGTCTTCGGGTGAAGTAATTCAGCCGAGGGAACTTTCGGGGGTTCCCGAGAGGTCGATACCGGTCTCGCGATTCTTGCGGCGCTCCCTGCGGTGGACGCGCCGAAACTTCAGTAGTCGCGCGAAGTTGCTTTCGGGTGGGGAGGTCCTCATTCTTTCAGCGCCAAAAAGCGGACGCACATGGATCCGGACATTTCTTTGTGCTTACTTATGCAAGCGGCATGGTCTTGAGTTCACCCTGCAGCCCGGGCGATATGATCATCCGGGATTTCCCCGCGTAATATTCTCCCACGATCGTTTTGAGCATCGGACAAAGGGCAATCGCTGGGACCGTTTGCGCGGCAAATATCTCGTTCCCAGAAGAGAACTTCGAAAAGCCAAGATTGTCCTGCTCGTGCGGGACCCCCGGGACTGTTTTGTTTCCCTCTATTTACAAATGACGCGGCGCGATCCCGGCGCGGATGCAGCGTTGAAGCAAAAATCTGTCAGTGAACTCCTGCGCGACAAGAGATTTGGAATCCGCGGCATTGTTCGCGCAATGAACGACTGGCTTGACGAATTCTCAGGGCGCAAGGATTTCACGATCATCCGGTACGAGGCGTTGCGGGCATCTCCGGCCGAACATTTTCGAGACCTGCTTGCCGTAGTCGGCGAAACGACGCTCGACATGTCGATTTTTCAGAAGGCACTTGAGTTTTCCCGTTTCGAGAACATGCAAAAATTAGAAGCAGCCGGAGTTTTTGATTCGAAAATTCTCCATCCGGGTGATGTGCGTGATCCGGAGTCATTTAAAGTTCGCCGTGGGAAAGTAGGGGGTTTTCGCGAGTATCTTTCGGCTGGGGATCAAGAGTGCGCTATCCAGGCATTAGTTGAGCTCGATCCCCGGTTCGGTTATAGCTCCTGAAGCATAGCCGCAACTATCGTTGAGCGGGATGAGGCTGCTACTCTGCAAGGCCTCTCTCGCGCCTGTGAGCGGCATATTCCTGCTAAAGATCATCTAGCGGACCTGTTTTTCCTCATCGCGTTAGAACGGCTCGGTGTCGGAGGCTAATTACGGTACACCATCGGGCTCGCGGCATGCACTCAACGCGAGCGTTGTGGCACCGAAAAAAATCTGAAAAAACTGCTTGCGCTCTATTTCCTACTGAAGTAGTAGGGATCTTAAATCATATGAATTCAGTAGACATTAGAATGAGAACGGAGGGATATGACTAAATTTGCTTGGCCGCGTTCTGCGCGGGAACTATTTGGGTGGAATACGAAGCAATATCGCGCTTCGGCGGTGCCTTCATTCTCATTACCGGTGCGTCTGCATTGGCTTTGCTGTCAGGCGCACTGTTTCGCGCGCCAGAAGGGTATGAGGGCGCCAATGGACTGCATGTTAGGCCGGGTAAACGGCGATTCGGCTCCACTCGTCCATGTCCGACTCTCTCAACGACAGGTGCGGCGAGAATGGACACTGCGAGCGGCATCCGCGTACAAGAGCACGACATGAAACTTTCTAAACGTGGCGAATACGCGCTCCGAGCACTTATCGATCTTGGCATCGCGTCCGAGCTCGGGTGGCCGATGCTCCAGATAAGTGAACTGGCGGCAAAAGAAAAACTACCGATCAAATTCCTCGAGCAGATTTTCACGCAACTCAAAGCCGCTGGGTATGTGAAAAGCAGACGCGGGAAGTTTGGCGGTTACTCACTTGCACGGCCGATGAGCAGGATAAAATTCGGCGCCGTCATTCGATTGATCGACGGGCCGCTGGCGCCGATCCGGTGTGTGAGCACCACGTCCTACGCGCGCTGCTCCTGCCCGGATGAAGTGCACTGCGGCCTGCGCATGTTGATGTTCGACGTTCGAAACGCCATCACCACAATACTCGATCGCTTCACTCTTGCAGACATCGTCGAGATCACGCTTCGCAAATATCGTCGCGATAAAGTCGCGCCGCCTTTCCTTCATAGATCGATCCCGCTCGCATCGATCTTGTCTAAAGAGGGCGAGCCGCCGGTTCGTGACGAGAGCAGAGTGGAGGCATTGAAGCAACTTTCGGGGTCCCGCGGGAGCCAGTTACACAATGGCCGCGCGAAGGGCGCGGCGAAATAGGAGAGAAATCATGCCGGTCACAAAATGTTTCCCAAAGGGAATTAGCGTTGTCGTTGCGATGCTGCTGCTGACAACGATCCAACCGCTGACAGCGCAAACGCCTTCCGACTCTGAGCGATTGGAGAAACTCGAACGCGCGGTCGAGCTGCTGCAAAAACGCAACGCGGAACTTGAGGCGGAAGTACGCAGCTTGAAAAAAGAGCGGGTTGCGGCTGTTCCTGAGGGCAGAATGAAAACGAACGTGACTTACGATGGAAAAACGTATCGAGAAAAGGCGATCGTGGAGGAAGAGAAAGCGCCTATTTACGTCCAGCAGCGGGGACCGGAGTTGAAGCTGGTGCTCGGTGGATTCGTTCAGGTGAATTTTGAAGATGGCGACGTCTCTGCGTTCGAAGGCCGGTTTGGCCAGACTGCGATAAAAGATCGGTTTCGGCTGCGACGGGCGCGGATCAATTTGACTGGCGACTTTGCGGAACAGTTCGATTTCAAAATGGAAGGGGATTTTGGCCAGAGCGATGGCACTTCAGGCAACCGGACCGCCTTTTCCGCAACAGACATTTGGGTCAACTGGCATCAAATCCCAGCGCTACAAGTCAAGGTCGGTCAGTATAAAGCGCCATTTGGCCTGGAGCAGCTGACGCCTGATACTAGCTTGCTCACGATCGAACGCACGTTGCCAACTGGCGCAATCACGCCAGATCGGCAAATCGGTGCTGAACTTTGGGGAAAACCATTCACCAGCATTTGGCCTGAGCAGAAGGACCTGCTGACCTACTACGCGGGCATTTTCAACGGCAACGGTCGCAACATCACCGTCAACGACAACAACAACTTTATGTTTGTGGGTCGTCTGGAGTTGCAGCCGTTTAAAGGTAAAATCGCTGGTCAGAAGTCCTTTCTTAAGCTGGGCGGTGACGTGCTCAACAGCCGTGATGAACAAGGGGTGAATATCTCGCAGTCGAGCAACTTGCTGGTAAACGACGATGGTTCTCTCTCGCCCTTTGTCCTACCTAGCGCGGATCAAAGAACCGCTTGGAGCGTGGACGCCTGGCTCGAGGTGGGTCCCTTTGATTTAATCGGTGAATACCTCCAGGAACGCGTACAAGATCGCACTGTAAACGGAGTGCCTCCCGAGTTCGCCAACTTCACGACCGACGGATTCTATGTAACGGGCGCTTATTTCCTGATCCCGAAGAAGCTGCAGGCTGTGGTTCAATGGCAGTATTTAAACCCCGGGCAAAAGGGAAACGACGGGCTCTATTCGATCCTGGGAGGCCTCAATTACTACATCCATGGAGACGATCTGAAGCTGATGGTCAACTACATTCATACCTGGTCGGATTTTCGCCAAGCGAATCCTGAATTTGGGGAAGACCAATTCGATGAAGTGATCGGGCGTGTTCAACTAATGTTCTAGATCGAAGCAAACCGGATTGGAGCAAACGAAAAATATGAAAGAGACATTCTTGAGTAAACTGCGCGAGTTATGGGCGATTCGCCGGCGCTGCCAACAGATCCACCTTCAACAACGACGGAATCGACGTCCGCAATCAACTAAATTTTATGCCGAAATGCGGCGACTTACTAAAGTCCCATTGCCAAAAACACGGTAATTCTGTACGTCTTTCATCGTTCAGTGAACTCGCACTGACGAGAGAAGGGCCGCAGCGGCTTTTGTTCCCGGTAGGCAGTTATTCTTATGAGAATATGAAAACAAGAGCACTGATCGCAGTTGTCGGAGCATTGGCGGTTTTCTTGCCAAATAGCCGTGCGGAGGAAAAAACCGTGATTCGGTTCGGGCATTTTCCAAACATCACTCACGCGCAGGGAGTCATCGCACATGCCCTCTCTCGGCAAGGCAAGGGGTGGTTTGAAAAATACCTCGGACCGAATGTCGAAATTCAGTGGTTTACCTACAATGCGGGGCCATCGGCGATGGAAGCGATCTTTGCAAAATCGCTTGACGTCACCTACGTCGGCCCTGGTCCTGCGCTCAACGCGTACTTGAAATCGAACGGTGAAGAAGTCCGCGTAATCTCCGGTGCAGCCAATGCCGGCGCCGCTTTGGTAGTGAAAGCCGATTCGCCTATCAAGACGCCGGCGGATTTTCGCGGTAAAAAAATCGCTACACCTCAGCTCGGCAACACACAGGACATTTCATGCCGGGCATGGTTGAAAGCACAGAACTTCAAGGTCACGCTGACCGGCGGCGATGTGACGGTTATTCCAACCGCAAACCCGGATCAGCTGGGACTCTTTCAACGTGGCGGAGTTGATGCTGTTTGGACAGTCGAGCCGTGGGTCACTCGTCTCGAGCGCGACGCGAATGGGCGCGTTTTTCTCGAAGACAAGGACACGATTACTACGTGGCTTGTTTCTAGTGTGAAGTTTCTGCGTGACCGGCACGAATTGGCGAAGAAGATCGCAGACGCGAACGTGGAATTAACCAAATGGATTCAGCAGAACGAAGCAGAAGCACAAGAGTTATTGATCGAAGAATTGAAGGCCGAAACACGGGCCGACTTTTCGCCAGACGCTGTCGCGCAAGCGTGGAAGCGTATTCAGTTCACCAGCGAAGTATCGCGCGATTTGGTTGCTAAATCGGTGCAAGATGGCAGAGACGCAGGTTTTCTAAAAGGCTCGACAGATACGTCCAAGCTGATCGAAGCTCCGTAATGCTCCGGGCTGGCCGCCACCGTTCCTCAGCGACTGAGGAGCTCCAGATCATCCCGCCCTCGAAGCTCTCGGTCGAAGGCGTGTCAAAAAGCTTTCGCAGCGCTTCAGGCAACGTTCTGGCGCTTGATCGGGTGAGCCTGAAAGTCGCCGAAGGCGAATTCGTGTGTCTTGTCGGCGCGAGCGGCTGTGGCAAAACGACCTTGCTCAACATTATTGCCGGTCTGGAAAAAGCGGACGGCGGCACAGTGCTGGCGGACGGAAAGCCAGTGACTGGACCTGGCCGCGAGCGGCTCGTCATGTTTCAGGAACCGGCGCTCTTTCCCTGGCTGGATGTGTTTGGGAATGTCCTCTTCGGACTTAAGCTCAAACCGAACCTGACAAAAAGAGATCGACGCGAGGTTGCCAAGTACTATCTGGAGCTGGTTGGGCTCAGTCGCTTCGAGCACGCGAACATTCACGAGCTTTCCGGTGGAATGAAGCAGCGCGTCTCGCTAGCTCGCGCGCTTGCGCCGAATCCACGCGTCCTGCTCATGGACGAACCGTTTGCCGCGCTTGATGCCCTCACTCGCGAGCAGCTATATGGCGACATTCAAGAGATTTGGAAGGCGCGTCGCAAAACAATCGTTTTTGTAACGCACAATGTTCGCGAGGCCGCATGTCTGGGCGATCGGGTTCTGCTTTTTTCGCCTCATCCAGGTCGCATCCAGGAGGAATTCACTGTGAACCTGCCGAGACCGCGTGATATCAACAGCGTCGATCTCGCCGCTCATGCCACACAAATTATGAAGGCGCTGAAAAGCGCCGGTAAAGCTGAGGTTATCGCTCCTAAATGAAACGGTTTCTGCTGGCGGCTGCGTTTTTCGCTGCCCTCGTTTTGCTTTGGGAAGCGGGGTATCGGGCAAGGATTTGGTCGCCCGTTCTATTGCCATCCCCCAGGCAGGTTGTCAGCTACTTAGAGGGCGCTGCTGCCGACGGAACCCTCGCAAGAGCGACTGTGATAACCATGCGCCGCTTACTTATTGGTTACTTCATTGGACTGGTGGCTGGGCTTCCGCTGGGGCTGTTGACCGCGCGTTGGAAATTATTTGGCGATACGATTGGAACCCTGGCACTTGGCTTACAGACGTTACCCAGTGTTTGCTGGGTGCCGCTTGCGCTCTTGTGGTTTGGGCAGACAGAAGCGGCGATGCTTTTTGTCGTCGTGATGGGCACCCTCTGGTCTGTGATCATCGCAACCGAGACCGGCGTTCGCAATGTTCCGCCGATTTATCGCCGCGCCGCTTTGACCATGGGATCCAAGCGATTGCACATGTGGTTCAAAGTGATCCTGCCAGCAGCACTTCCCTTCATCGTTAGCGGAATGAAGCAAGGGTGGGCCTTCGCCTGGCGCTCTCTGATGGCTGCTGAGATTTTCGTCACAATCCTGACCGGTTTTGGCCTTGGCCAGCTTCTCCATTATGGTCGCGAATTGAGCGCCATGGAGCAGGTCATTGGGATCATGATTGTGATTGTGGTCATCGGTTTACTGGCGGACAAAATTTTCTTTTCACCGATCGAAAGGTTTCTGCACCGGCGCTGGGGGACGAGCCAGGCATGAGACTCGGACGGAAGAAAGCACCAAGTTCGGCGCAACGTGAGGTGCGTATCACCAACAAACTTGGATTGCACGCGCGGCCTGCGGCCCAGTTCGTCAAACGCGTACGAAGCTTTCGATCAGAAATCTGGGTAGTAAAGGCGGGTAAGCGATATTCCGCCTCCAGCCTGATTGACATCCTGCGCGCTAATCTCGATTGCGGTGCGACGGCGATGCTCGAGGCGCACGGTGTCGATGCAGACGACGCTCTGGACGAGTTGGAGAAGTTACTCGCGGAACTGCACGAGAAGGAAACTGACTAACGCAAGGGTCGCGCGACTAAAATTCCGCTGTCAGAGCGGTAGCGATATAGATATTTCGAAAGCTCTGAGTCAACGACCACGTGGCCGTAATTGCTTGGCGAAGAGGCGTGCATGAAATGCAAGACGCCGTCGCTTGTGCGCAATGCCAGACCGACATGGGCAGTGGAATAAAGTCCACCGCGGTCGCGTGAAATGATTCCGATGATGTCACCGCTGCGCAGTTTCGGTTCAATCCGAGCGACCTGGCTTTTCGGAATTTCGTAGAGAGGCCGGGATGAAACGTTCGCTTCCATGCGAGCAAGAGGTCCCAGCAGCGACCGGTTCGCAGCGAGATAACGATAATGTCGCCAGCCGGCGCTCATCTCCCGCGCGGAATGTGGAACGCTGCGCCCTCCGAGGTCGCGGGTCAGATCGTCAACGAGGCCTCGCCGATTATTATCGTACAGCCAGTCTTCCAGGTAATGCAGCCGCGACAGATAATCGCCAGTGCACTCCCCGCCGCGGTATCGATCCATCTCGATGTAATGCAGCAGACGTTCCGGAGTCCAGTTCGATTCCGGCTCGTTCAGCATTCGAGCGAAACTGAGGGCGATCTCGAAAAAGGTCCAGCAGTCCACGCCCTGAAAGTTTACTGACGGCGACTCGATCCGGTTGTCGATCTCAAGAGTGAAATGTTTATAGCGTGTCCCAATCAACCCCTGTCCTACCGCCGCAGTCCGTTCCCCAATCGGCAACGCCTTCCAATTCCCGGCTTTGGCCTTTGCGACCAGTCGATTGAACTGATCCTGTCCTTTAAAGACAGTGCTGAACGGCAGGCGCGATTCAGATGCGAACGCGACTGAAAAGAGCAGAAACAGGGGTATAAAGACTTTCCAACCTCGCATAACCCGCACAACTCAACGCGGAATGGATAAAGTTACAAGGGTTAGAAGGGTTACAAAGCTAAAAAGCTAGAAACGTTAAAAAGGCGCCCCCTTTCGGCGCCTAATCGAACCTTGTAACTTTTTTAACTCTTTTAACTTCTCGGCTGTCTCATATCCTTTAACACTGTGCCCATTCCTTTCCCAAAAAAGAGCCGGAGAAACATTGTTCGCCAATCATCGGATGGCGCAACTGCCAAGCCTTCCACCCGGGTCCGTCTGCGTCCACGAGCCGACTGGCATAAACGTAATTTTCTTACCAGCGTCCTGATTCCATCCCTTTTCATTAAACGGGCGGGTGATCAGGCACCCCGGGCTCCACAATTCCCAAAAATTCGCGAAGGGGAGGTTTGTATTACGTGGATCGGCCACGCGTCATTTCTTGTTCAAACTCACGAAGTGAATGTCTTGATCGATCCGAACTGGTCGAAGTGGCTCAAGGTAATCAAGCGTTTGAAGCAGCCGGGCTTCGAAATTCACCATTTGCCGTCGATCGACTTCGTCTTGGTGACTCACGCTCATTTCGATCATCTCGACCGGCGTACGCTGCGCCGCGTTGCGGCCGACCAGCCAATCGTCGTGCCGATGGGCGTAGGTAACCTGGTACACGATCTCGGCTTCCACATCGTGCACGAGCTCGATTACTGGCAGACAGTCGAGCTTGGGCCGCTCAAAATTTCGCTGACACCTTGTCATCACTGGGGCGCACGATTTCTGGCGGATTTACATCGCGACTTCGGCGGATTTGTCATCGCGGCAAACGGCCGCACCATTTTTCACTGCGGCGACAGCGCCTACTTTCCCGGCTTTAGAGAGATTGGCGATCGCTACGGGATTGAGATTGCGCTGCTTCCGATCGGTGCGTACGAGGCGCCAACTGGCCGCGAAGTTCACATGAATCCAGAGGAAGCGGTCAGGGCATTTCTCGAACTCGGCGCCAGGACATTAATTCCGATGCACTATGGAACTTTTCGTCTCGGTTTTGAACCGATGCATGAACCACCGCAACGTTTGCTCAAGTCCGCGCGCGAACATGGGATTGAAGACAAGGTTCTCGTGATGACCGAGGGAGAGCCCGTCGTTCTTTAGTGATCTGTGATCCGTGACTTGTGAATCGTGAATTCGAAGGCAAGCGCCGTTCACTGATCACCGTTCACCGATCACTTGGGCGACGCGATTGCGCCGGCGCGCTCGCTGCCGGCGCAATCGTTCTCTTCTTCTGTCTCATTCTTCTCTGGCACAATCCTCTTCTGTTTTGGAACGACGACTATGAATTGTCTGTTCTGCCCGTGTTCGCAGACATGGCCCGCAGTTGGTCGGAAGGCCATTGGCCAATCCTAAGCCCCTATTCGTGGGTCTGCGGCAATCTCGCCGGAGAATTTCAGTACGGAGTGTTCTCGGTTTTTGTGAACGCAGTCATCATCGCCGTCTGGCAATTTCCGCTCATATTTGCTCAGCAAGCAGCGGCTGTCTCCATTGCGCACCTTTTTGCTTTGTCACTGGGCGCGTTTTTGCTCGCGCGCGATCGCCAATTTTCAGTTCCCTTGTCGATCTTTGTTGCGCTTGTCGCTTCTTTGAACGGTTGGATCATTTGTTGGGGCGCGACCGATTGGTTCGGCGCGCTTGGTGCTTTTACATGGCTGCCCTGGGCGTGGTGGGGTGCGGCGCGAGCGCTCGATCTCCAGCGAGGCAAATGGAGATTCCTCTGGCCGGCGCCGTTTGTTTACCTCGTCGTAACTGGCGGATTTCCCTACACGGTTTTGATGTTGCTCCTATTGATCGCATGGCTGGTACTCAAGTCGTTAGCCAAAACGCGAAGCATTTTGTCCGTCGTGCCGATGCTCTTTGGCGTGGCACTCGGCTTCGGGTTATCGGCTCCCGCGTGGCTCGCGATTCTCGATTTGGTTCAGGGTTCAGCGCGTGAACTACAGCAGGCGAAAGCGCATTGGCAATGGCTTGTTCCTCCGGCAGCATTGCCCGGCCTCATCTTGCCATGCTGGACCGTTAATTGGTCTGATTTTTCCAATCGCTACTTGCCACACACGACAATGGAACTGGCTTGTGGGCTTGTCGCTCCGGCAGCGCTGATTGGTGGGTTGGCGTGGCGCGGACGCTTGGTTGTCAGGCAAATCAAATGGGAGTTGGTCCTGCTCTTGTTCGTGCTCTTGCTCTCCATGATCCCCACAGCTGGGCTTTTTCGGTGGAGTTTTCGTTGGCTGCCGTTTTTTCATTTAATTCTCGCGATCTGTGCGGCAGAAGGGTTGCACCTGCGGCCGCGATTACCGATCGCGGCTATAGCGGCGCTGGTTCTCGCCGCAGGTACTGCCATTGCGATGCTAATGCTGCGTACAACTGCCTCGTACGCTTTCCCTCTGACATGGATCTTTCTTGGACTCGCGGTGTTTTGGTGTCTTTGGGAGATCGCGCTGCGCGATTCTGAACTTAAGAAATGGGCACCTGTGGCGATCACGTTTTCGGCGTTGCTCGCGACATACATCTACATCCCGACGAACTGCGGCGTTCCCACGTACAATTTTTCTCAGCAACTGCTTAAGCCTACACCGCTCGACCCAGCGCGCCTTTATCTCAGCATTTATCCGTGGGCGGAGCTTACATATTGCGTATCAAACAAACCCCAGCCGGTTGGAGAAGTTCTACGTCCGGGAAGCACACCGATGTGGGCCGGACTGCATTTCATCAATGGCTACAGCCCGATTCGGCCGGCTGGCGTGGCCCGTGAATTCGCGACCTCAATTCACGGTGAGATCAATCCCGATGTAGGAAGTTATTTACTCAATAACCAGGCAGGCAAGGATGGTGAACTAGCTTTGTTGGGCGTGGATGGAATTGTGGTTGCGCGAGAATTGGATTTCACGCCCCAGCCAACCTCCGAATGGGAAGCGGCTCTTACAACAGACGAAGGACGAGTCTTTCATCGGCGCGGTGCTCCATTCGCGCGAGTGCGTTCGATAAGTTCCATTGATTCGCGGCCTGGAGAGCAATTTGTCATAGCAATTGTTTCGCGAATCAATAATTCGCGAAATCGAGTGGAAGCAGATATCGATGTTTCCAATGGTAATCATCCCGCTTTGCTCACTTTTTCCCGGCCATACTTTCGCGGATACAAAGCAAAAATGGGCAATCAAAAACTCGCCGTTACGTCGTATCGCGGATTATTTCCAACTGTCGAAGTCCCAGCTGGCGCTCATGGACGGCTTGCTCTTATTTATCAACCAGCTTGGTTGGTTTGGGGGCGTGCGATCGCCGTTGTTTGCGTCGTTGGAATTTTGCTAGCGTTCACCTTGCGAGGATTTCGCGGATGATAGCACTTGGCTGGCAAATCAGGTCCGCTGTTCGCCAACGAGCGACAGAATTGGAGTGATTGTCTACGGAGATGATCTAATGCTGAAACTTGAGCGATGGCGTAGATCGATTTGGCTTCGACCAGTCGGTAGTTTGAGAAGCTGGATTAGCGCAAGACCTGGTCTGCTTAGACTTGGTGGCGCAAGCTTTCTCTTTGCCGTCCTACTGACACCTTCGATCTGGATGCTAAGTGTCATCCCTCCGCTTTGGAGAGACGTCGATGCCTATGCCCAAGTAACGCTGGCGCCCGGACCAGGGACGATTCTGCACTATGGACCGCTCTACTGTTTCGTCGCGCGGATTCCGCTCTATCTAGGCTACGCCATAGACTGTTTGAAAGCGGGGTTTCACTTGCCAACACTCCGTTTTTTTGCTGATCCAATCTTAACTGATTCGGGCGTTTTCGCACTGCTCATTTCACAACATGTTGCCCTCTGCTGGTCCACATTTTATCTGATCACATTAACGAGCCGACTGTTCTGGGTTCGTCTTATGCTGGCCATCGCTTGGGCAGTGAATCCGCTCTTTTATACCTTTGCCCATACTGTTGGCTCTGAAACACTGAGCATGATTCTCCTCCTGCTGCTCGGAGGAGTGGGACTGAGAATTATTCAAGGTCGTGGGAGTTCTTCTTGGAAAGGATGGCTTTTTTTTGGTGTCCTTCTTTGGCTTTGTATTCTGACGAGGCACGTCAACACCGCGCTCGCCGCGCTGCTGCCGTCTAGCTTAATCCTTCTGGGTGCGCACCACTTAATCATGATACCATTCACTAACTCTAATCCTCTTGCTCCGTCGCGATGGCTAAAGGCGAAGCGAGCCTTACAAAAAGCCACACTTGCGGTTGTCGTTGGCATCGGCTGTATCGTGCTAGCGAACGCTTCCTTACGCATTTTGTGCTATGCCACTCGCATACCCTATTATTCCACTTTGGGATTTACCTTTCTCTTTCGCCTCAAGTTTCTCGCAGAGCTTTCTCCGGAAAAACGAAACGAACTGTTCGATGACGTGACGAAACACACCTCCTCCACAGATGTTAAGAAAATGATCTCGCTGATTCGCACAGGCTTTTCCACCGAAACTTCGAACTGGGATGTGCTCGGCTTTAGCCAGAAGGCAAGAGCCTCGCTTTTCCCACGGCAACTGGATCCAGACGGGGAAAAATATCATGTTTTACTCAACCGGACGGCACTGGCATTTCTTTCCCGGCCAGAGAAGATCTTGCTGAGCGCGGTCGCCACAGATTTCAAAAGGTCCCAGGAGATTACGATCCCAGACGTTGTCAGCTTCCTCTTTGTAGCCACAAGGTATTACTTTTCACATCCTGCGGTGATGCCTCAGTGCGCATCACTAATTACCTTTCGCGACAAGAATGCGGTTGAAGTTTTCGCCATTTTCAAAAAGCACTCCTATTTCCGCCATCCAAAGAACGTTGATTACCGTGCGCTTTTGCTTTTCTGGCTCGTAGTTCTTGCGCTCTTTCTTCTGATCGCCAAGATCCGTATGCGAGAGGCTGCCGACCTCGCTTCGTATGCTACGGCGTTAACGGTGATCGGATTGTTGATGATGCTCGCAAATTGCGCTTTAACCGTATTTCAACCCCGCTTTACTCTTCCAATGTGGGAACTAACGATTATCTCCGTGTCTATCTTATCTGGCAAAAGCGTCGAGTATTTGTTGGCTGGTAGAAGACAGCAGCCAAACGCTGTGTGTCAGTGAGATTCCTATTTTAACGGAATTTCCTGCAACATCTCGAGCATTCGTTCGAAATAACTCCACATTACGACGGTCCCGAAGACTCCATTAGCTGCGGTGTTTTGCCGCAAAACATTTTGCACATAGGCGAGGCGCGATGGCGCGCCCCAGCGTTTTTCCCAGGTTTCTCCCGGCTTCGATAAAAAATGCTCCTCGGGTGACCCGCCTACGCCGGTACTTCGGAGAATGCTGCAAAGCAGATGCGTCCCGCTGCGCTGAACTGAAGCAATAATGTAAGAAATTGCAGGGTTCATTACGGGAACATGTCTGCAATTATTTGGTGAGCCTGACGAGTTAATTCAAAAATCTTGCTGGAGTAATTCTCGAAAGTTTCCGAACGAGCGTCCGGTGATGCGAACGAAGATTTACAGCTTTTTGGGAGTTTCCAAGAGCTCGATCACCCGTTTGAGCAAGCGCCCTGCGCCGCCGCCGTCAATACTGCGATGATCAAAGCTCAGAGTGATTTGCGCCTCGGTCCGGGGAATAAATTCATGTTTCTCTTCATTCCAGAAAGGAACTTTTTTTCCGGCCCCGAGACCAAGCAGCAATGTCTGGTCCGGCAGCGGAATTGGCGTGCCCCATTCCATTCCGAAAGTTCCGAAGTTTGAAACGGTCGCTACGCCGCCGGCTTGCATGTCTGGCGAGATGCGCCGCTGGCGGGCCAGCTCGATGAGCTCCCTGTATTTGGTCGTAAGATCGGCAAGCGAAGTTTTTTCGGCAGCCCGGATCACCGGCACCATGATCCCATCTTCGGCTTCAACCGCAATTCCGACGTCAATGGAGTTTGATTGCACCACGCGATTGCCGATTAATTTCGCCGCCGCGCCGGGACTTTCTGCAAGCGCGAGCGCAAGCGAGCGCAACGCGTAAAGGCCTGGGCCGGGTTTGGGATCGCGCGACTGTCGGTCCTGCAGCACGGGATCGAGATTTACCGACGAACCAATCGTTGAAAGCGGCCGCGTCCAGCTTCGCCGCATCGCGTCGGCCACACCAGTGCGAATTGCAGAAGCATCCTGCGCCGTTTGGCTCTCGATCTTATGCAGAAAATTTTCGAGGTCTTTGATTGTAACGCGGTTGCTCGCGCCCGTGCCCATGATTCCGGCAAGATCGGCAGTTGTCAGCTGCAGTTCGGCCATCCGGGCTCGAACACGCGGGGACATGAATGTCGCGCCTTTCGGTGTAACTGGAACAGGCAATCCGCCGGCGCGTGCGCCATCTCCGTCGCGCGCGGCCACTTTCTTCTCACGCACGGGAGCAACCTCTTGATCAGCGCGCGCAGGAATCTCCTCCGCGACTTCGCGCTGCGCCGGAGGAGGAGCTTGTCTTGCGAATCTCGCGGCGTCTGCTTCGCTCGCTTCCACGTAGCCAAGGACTGCGCCGACCGGATAAGTCTCTTTCAATTGCACGGTGATCTGAGCAATCTTGCCTTTGCACGGGGTCGTCACGCCCATCACCGCTTTGTTGGTTTCGACGTCTAAAATTTCCTGATCATCCGCAACCTCATCGCCGGGCTTTACCTTAATATCGACAATTGTGGCTTCGGCGATCGATTCGCCTAGCTGTGGCATGATGATTGGGACTTGCGGCATAAATTTTTACTCTCGAAGCAGTGCGCGAGCTTTTCGCGCGATCTCTTTTGCGTTGGGTCTGTGGGCCGACCAAAGATTTGGATGATAAGGAATCGGTGTGTCTTTCGCGTTGAGCCGTTGCGGCGCGGCGTCCAATAAATGAAAACCTTCGGCCGCGACGCGCGCAATCACCTCGGCCGTAACGCCGCCCCACGGAAACGATTCTCCCACGCACAAGAGGCGGCCTGTGCGCGCGACTGAGGCGAGAACCGCATTAGTATCGAGCGGTTTAACCGAGCGAAGATCGATCACTTCAATTTCAAAACCTTCGCCGGCCAATTGTTCCGCGACTGCGAGAGCTTCATGCACCATCGCGCTGTAACTCACAATGGTCAGGTCGCGCCCTTCCCGCGCGATGCGTGCCTTTCCTGTGGGGACGCCCTCGGTCGGTAGCTTGTCCGCCTTGAGGTGATAATAGAGGTACTTGTGCTCGCAGTAAACAACCGGATCGTCGATAGCGACAGCTTCAATCAACATGGTGTAGGCGTCTTCTACGGTTGCAGGTGTCATGACGATCAGCCCCGGGTAATGCGCATAAATTGATTCCATCGATTGACTATGGAATGGCCCGCTGCCTTTTGTCCCGCCGGAAGGTAGACGAACGGTGATAGGGACCGGTACATTTGTCCGCCAGTAATGCGTGCCGGCGTTGTTCAGGATCTGGTTCAGGGCGATACTGGAAAAATCGGCAAACTGCATTTCGACAATCGGTCGCATTCCCTCGATCGCGGCCCCGATCGCGGCTCCAACCATCGCGTCTTCGCTGATTGGCGTGTTCAGTACGCGTCCGGGAAATTCTTTAGCAAGACCTTTTGTTGCTTTGAAAGCGCCGCCAAAAGTCCCGCCGACGTCCTGTCCATAGATAAACACGCGTTCGTCGTCACGGAGTAGCTTTGCCTGCGCCTCGCGAATTGCTTCGAGATACGTGATGCTCATTCCGGGCTTTCCACGAGGTCGCGCACGGAGATTGCGCACCAATCTTCTTTGTCGCCTTCCGGCGGAGCCTCTTTTTGCGCAGTGGCAATCGCCTCATCCACCTTCGCCGCTGCTTCTTTGCGCCACTCAGTCAGTGTTTTGGCATCGGCCAGATTCAAATCAGCGATTGTTTGCTCGGCGACTTTTAAGCAATCGCGCGCAAATGGTTCGCGCCTGATCTCCTCAGTCACATAACTGGCATCGTCGTGTTCACCGTGGCCGGAAAGCCGCAGAACGGAGGCCACGACCAACTGTGGCGGACGTCCCGCGCGCGCACGTTTCACTGCGCCACCGATTACCTCGAGACACGCACTGAGGTCCGTCCCATCAAGACTGTAACCTTCAAAGCCATACCCGATGGCGCGGTCGACGAGATCGTGGCACGCGAACTCGCGATCATTCGGCGTGGAATAAGCATAATGATTATTTGTCGCGACGATCACCAGAGGCACCTGTTCTACTGCCGCGATATTCATTCCCTCGTGAAACGCACCGGTCTGCATCCCGCCTTCGCCAATGCACGCCAGGCCGATAAAACCTTTCTCTCCCTTAAAGCGTTTTGCCATCAGCGCGCCCACAGTCACGGAAATCATCGCGCCGAGATGGCTAACCATGGCGAGCTGGTTGTCCTGCGGGCGACCTCGATGGATGTTGCCGTCACGTCCGCGCATGGGACCCTCGCGCGAGCCTAGATAAGTGCGTGTAACATCCAACAGCGGTTCGCCGAACGCAGATCGTCCCGCCTGGTCTCGAATCAACGGCGCGAAGATGTCGCCTTTTTGCAAGAACAAACCACACGCTGCGCTGACCGCCTCCTGGCCCCTGCCGATGTAGACACCGCCAGTGATCAGGCCACCCCGATACAGACTAACGAGTTTTTCTTCCAGCGTACGCGTCAGCAGCATCCAACGATACGCTTCGAGGAAGCGCTCATGCGGCGGCGAAGGCTTTTTGGTTTTCGATTGGCGCTGCGCCGTCTGAAGCATCCGACAATTTTACGCGAGATCGGCTATGCCGCGCAAAATTTTTTTAGGAGCACAGGCATCTTGCCTGTATGGCGGGTAGGCGTCTCGCCTGCCGATTAAATATTTTTTTGCGCATTCAGCAGGCTGGAAGTCCGCTGTCTCCAGAGGCAAGATGCCTGTGCCACGAAATTACCGCGTTGCAAGCACGAGACGTTGTTGTCTCGGCTTCTGTGCTACGTTTGCAAACGTTTCTGTGGAAACTTGCTGTGGTGCGGTCAATTTCATTCCCACGAGCTTGCTCACGCCGCGCTCTTCCATCGTCACACCGTAAAGTATGTCGGCCTTGGCGATGGTGCGTTTGTTGTGCGTGATGATGATGAATTGACTCTGTTCTATGAACCGGTCCAACACGCGGACAAAGCGGTTGATGTTGCCTTCGTCCATTGCCGCATCCACTTCGTCGAGAATGCAGAACGGACTTGGTCGTACCATGTAAATTGCGAACAGCAACGCCACAGCAACCATGGAACGCTCGCCTCCGCTTAGCAGGGAAACGCTTTGTAACTGTTTGCCCGGAGGCTTGGCGCTGATTTCGATTCCGCAGTTGAGCGGATCGTTTTCGTCGAGCAAGGACAGGTCTGCGCGCCCCCCGCCAAAGAGCTCTTCGAACATTTCACGGAAGTTGATCCGTACCTGAGCAAAGGTCTCGCTGAACAACTTTTTCGTAGTCGAGTTGATTTGCGCAATCACATCCAGCAATTCGCGACGCGAATTGGTAAGGTCATTGTTTTGCGCTTCGAGAAACTTGTATCGCTCTTCCAGTTCGTCGTACTCGTGAACAGCGTCCAGGTTAACTGGCCCCATGTTATCGAGTTGCGTTCGAAGGTCGCTAATAAGCTGTTCGACATCAGGAGGGGCGAACTCTGGCGAGCCCGGCGTCGCAGGCGTTCCGCCCTCCACTTTGTCATTGCGTTTCAATTGCGTTCGCAGAGTTTTTTCAAACGCAACCTGGTCCTGGCTAAATTCGCGCAAATTGATTTGGTATCGGCGTGAAACGCCTTCGGTGAGATTATCGATCTTCAATTGCAGCTCTGCCTGGCGCACTTGTTCTTTGGAACGCGAGTCGCGCAGATCATTCAACGAGTTTCGAATTGTGCGCAGATTCGACTCCGCTTCGTTCATCGTTGCTGAGCGCTCCCTGCGCTGTTCAGTGAGCGAGGCTAACGCTCCTTCAAGATCCGCGCGTTGTCCGGTTTGTTTCTCGATGGCGGATTCGGCCGTTCGCGATTCTTCCGCCTGCGTGGTCAGCCGCTTCTCAAAGTTGATAATCTCAGCCTGGCGTGCCGCGATTGCCTCCGCAAGTTCCGCGTCACGCGCGCTCATCGGCCGGCGCTGCGAAATAAGGTGTTCGTAGCGCTGTCGCTCGGTGGCGGCGGTAAGACGCAATTCGTTCAGTTGCTCTATTGCCTCGTTTTCGCGCTTCGCGACATCGTCCTGCGCAGCCCGCAATATCTCTTGCTCGCCTTGGTTAGCAGCCAGCGTCGCCTGTTCTGCAGCCAATTCGTCTTCCAGTTTTGCAATGCGTTCGTCTGCGGCCTGGATTTGTCGGGCCAGCGTACTTTGCTCAGAGCGAACCTGGGCCTGCTTTTGTTCGCCCTCTTGCAGTTCTCGCGTAAGAAAAAGAATTCGGTTGTCGCAATCGGATTTTTCACGTTGCGCCGTTTCGTAATCTCGACGGGCTTCTTCCAACTCGCCGCCCGCTTTTTTCAGCGCTGCTCTGGCGTCGTTGCATTCGTTAAGCAGAGCGTCCCGTTGCTTGCGGATCTCAGAACACTCCCTGTCCAGGTCCGACATTCGCGCTTTGCGTTCGAGTAGAGAATCTGCCGATGTTTCCCGGCTCCCACCAAACACAACTCCCTCGGTCGAAATCAATTCGCCATCCACCGTCGCCGCTGCGATTTCGCTGTGCTTTTTCTTGGCAGCCAGGGCGTCATCGAGATTCTGAAAAATTGCAACATCGTGAAGCAATTGTGCAACGAGCGATGCGATCGGCTCCGGCGCTTTCACTTTGTCAATCGCCCACCCGAGCGATTTTTCAGGAGCCCGTTTTACTCGCTCTTTTGTTGTGCCATTACCGAGTTGTGGAATGACCAGCGCCGCCTGGCCGAGTTTCTTCTCTTTCAAAGCCGCAATAATTTCGGGCGCCAATTGCGCGTCTTTTAGCACAATAGCCTGCAAATTTCGGCCCAACGCAGCTTCTATCGCCGGAATGAAATTCTGATCCACGTCGAGATTTGCAACCAAAGCGCCCGCCAAGGCAGGCTTGATTCGTCCCGCGACGGCGGGATGCAGGCCCTTAAGCACGGCTTGGGAACCCTCCCCAAGACCCTCGCCTTCTTCGTTGAGCTGACGAAGAATTTCAAGCCGCGATTCTTTTTCTGCCTGGCCGCGCTCAATGGCAGTAAGCTCCTTCTCCATGCTAGCGACACGTTGTTGATGGTGTCGCAGCGTCTCCTCGCTACTCTGAACAGCGCCCCGAAAGCGATCGAGTTTGTTCTGAAGGTTCTCGGCCGCCGCGCGTGCAGCGTTGGTGTCGTCCTGGATTCGGGTGCGGGCTGTCTCTATGTTGGAAATCGCGATGTCTAAACCACGCCGATTCTCCTCTGTCGTTTCAAGGCGAATTTTAAGTCCGGAAATCTCATCCTCCAGGTCGGCGATTCGGCTCTCGATTTCTGACGCTGCTTTTTCCAGCGTCTCGAGTTTCGATTCATGCTCGCTTCTCTCGGTGCGAAGGTCCGAGAGTCGTCCCGTAAGTTGATTTAGCTCCGTTTCTTTGCTCTGCAGAGCCTCGCTCGTCTTTTCAATCAGCGCGTTCGCCTCTTGAATTTCTTTGCCTTGCCGCTCGCGTTTAGTTTCGGCAACAGCAATATCGTTTCGGGAACGTTCGATCAGTTCGTTCAGTTCCTCGGCCCGCTGCCGATTGAATTGGATTCGATTTCGATGCGCATTAATTTCGCTCTCAAGATGCTGGAGTTCACTGCGGCTGCCCGCAATTCGGGCATCGATTTCTTCCAAATCGTTGCGCTGCTCGGCCAACTCGTTTTCGTCCGTTTCGATTTTGGCGCGAGCGAGATCTTCTGATTCGCCGAGGCGCGCAATTTCAGCCTGGCAATGGGCGAGATCCGTTTCGAGCACCTCGAGTTGCTTGCGCGAATAATGCGTATCAAGGACGCGAAGATCGTCGTGCAATGCCTGGTAACGCCTTGCTTTGCCCGCCTGGCGCTGCAACGAACCGATTTGACGTTTTACTTCCTTAATGATGTCGCCAATGCGCAGGAGATTTGCATCGGTCGCTTCCAGCTTGCGCAGCGCCTCGCGTTTCTGCGTCTTGTATTTTGTGACCCCGGCTGCCTCCTCAAACACTGCGCGTCGATCCTCAGGGCGCGAACTCAGGACCATGTCGATCTTGCCCTGTTCCATCATTGAGTATGCGGAGCGCGCAATGCCGGTGTCGGCGAAGAGACTTTGAATATCGCGAAGCCGGCACGAGGTTTTGTTGAGCAGGTACTCGGAATTGCCATCGCGATAGACACGACGCGTTACGCGAACGTCGTGCCAGTCGATACCGAGTTCTTCAGCGCAATCGGTGAAGGTCAGAGAGACCTCGGCGAAGCCAATAGGCTTGCGCGTCTCACTGCCATTGAAAATCACATCCGCCATCTCATCACCGCGCAAAGATTTTGCAGATTGCTCGCCAAGTACCCAGCGAACGGCGTCGAGCACGTTCGACTTTCCGCAACCGTTCGGGCCAACAATAGCAGTGACGCCTTCGTGAAAGTTAAGAACCGTTTTGTCGGCGAACGATTTGAAGCCGAACAGTTCGAGCGATTGTAAATGCATGGTAGGCCAAACCTCGGACCTGAGGAGGTCAATACAGCAGGCGTGTAAGGGTGACAAGCGAAAAACACACAATTTGAAGGGCTTTCGCTCCTAGCCAGCCACAGGATGTTGGGGGTTGCGGGCTCGGTCGGGTGAAATCGAACTGATGCAGACGCTTGCGCTTTGCCCCGCTCCCTTGGGATAAGGGGAGAGCATTAAGTTGGGGGATTGGGACAAGTTGCTGCCTCTTGGGGACGATCCTGACCCTCTTCTTTGCCAGAGAGAGGTGTCCCTCCGCACATGCCACGTTGCAATTACCCGCCATCGAAAAACGCCCTCTTGGGTCGCGAAGCTTACCTCGCACTCTTGCCTTGGACAACTGAATCACGCAGGATCCCCCAATGGCCGAAGAAGCGACGCTGTCGATCGAACAAGCGGAGCGTGTCGATCATCAGTTAGTCCGCGGAATTGGGATTCCGGCTCTCACTGCAAATATTGTTAGCTCGACCATCGGTGCAGGGATTTTTGTGATCCCAGCGACAGTCGCGAGAGGTTTGGGGCCCGCTGCGCCACTTGCATTTGTTTGTTGTGCGGTTGCGATGGTGTTGTTCGTCACTTGTTTCGCGATCGCTGGTAGTCGAGTGTCGTTGACCGGCGGTCTTTACGCATATGTCGAAGTCGCGTTTGGTCGTTACGTCGGCTTTCTCGCCGGCGTACTTTATTTTCTAACGGCGCTCGGCGCGGTTGCTGGCGTCGTGAACGTGCTCGCGAATTCGGTTGCGCTCGTCGTTCCATTCCTCGGCAGCCCGGTGATGCGCATTATGGTCATGATCGCCGTTTACGGTTCGCTTGTGCTCATTAACATCCGCGGGGTGCGCGAAGGCGCCGGTGCGGTGACCGTGATCACGGTGGCGAAGCTTCTGCCCCTGCTGCTGTTCGTTTGCGTCGGAATATTTTTTATTCAGCCGCCGAACCTTGCCTGGAGCGGCTGGCCCGGTAGCAAGTCGTTAGGCGATGCCGTTATTCTTTTGATTTTTGCTTTCGTCGGAATCGAAGTGGCATTGATTCCGAGCGGTGAAGTGAAGAATCCGGCGCGCACTGTTCCGCGCTCTGCCTATCTCGCGCTTGTCATTACAACGGTCATCTACATCCTGATCCAAATCGTAGGGCAGGGGACACTCGGCGCCGATCTTGGGAATCATCCTGACGCGCCCCTCGCAGAATCAGCGGCGAAATTTCTCGGCAATTTAGGCCGCACAATCCTTCTGGCTGGAGCCACCATCTCGGCCTTTGGATTTGTGACCAGCGACATCCTTAGTTCACCACGCATGATCTTTGCTTTCGGACGGGATGGCGCGTTACCGCAGTTTTTCGCGCACGTTCATCCGCGCTATCGGTCGCCGGACGTCGCGATCATTACTTATGCGACGCTCGCCTTTTTGCTGTCGATTAGCGGGACGTTTGAAAAATTGGCGGTGCTTTCGAACGTCGCGGTGTTGTTAATGTATCTGCTTTGCTGCGCCGCGTGCTGGGTCTTGGTGCAACGCGATGTGCGAGCCGATGGCGCTCAGCCATTCAATTTTCCCGGGATGAACATTGTGCCTGCCCTGGCAATCGTTGCGATTCTTTGGATCCTCGTCCATGCGACTGCTCGCGAATTTGTCGTCACTGGAGTTGTGCTGGCTGTTGCTTCAGTCGTTTATCTCGTCCGCAGCCAGGTTCGACGGAAAGCGTAGGCAAACTGTGAAAACCGATTAGCTTGTGGCCATGCGTGAAAATTACCTCGAAGATTTTTATTCTTTCCTGCGCTTTCCAAGCATTTCGACTGACGACCAGTACGCGGAACGGGTGGCGGAATGCGCGCACTGGCTCGTGAAAAGACTCACCGGCATTGGTCTGGAGACACAGCTTGTTCCTACGCGCGGTCATCCCATTGTCTGGGCACGCAACAAACATCAGCCCGGACGTCGCACCGTTTTGATCTACGGGCATTACGACGTGCAACCGCCCGATCCTCTGGAGCTCTGGGATTCGCCGCCGTTCGAACCTGTTCTCAAGAACGGATATGTCTTTGCGCGCGGCGCAACAGACAACAAAGGACAAATTCTTGCGCACATACTCGGAATTCAGGAGACGATGGAACAAGATCGCGATTTGCCTGTGAATTTGCATCTCGTGATCGAAGGTGAAGAAGAAATCGGCAGCGGGAACCTGGGCTCTTTTCTCAACGAAAATCGCGAGGCACTGAAGAGCGACGTCGCGGTCGTCTCCGACACCGGAATGATTGAGAAAGGTGTGCCGACGTTGAGTTACGGCCTGCGCGGGGTGACCGCCCTTGAGATCAAGGTCACTGGGCCGAAGATGGACTTGCATTCCGGCATTTTTGGAGGCGCCGTCCAAAATCCAATCACGGCGCTGGCGCAAATGCTCGCCACACTTCACGATCGGGAAGGTCGCGTGGCAATCTCGGGATTCTATGATCGGGTTAAGTCGCTGGAGAATTGGGAGCGCGAAGCGTGGCGCAAACTTCCAGTCGATGGCGACAAACTGATCCTGAAGGAAACAGGAGTCCCCGAACTTTTCGGCGAAGCCGGTTACAATTCGCTCGAGCGCATCTGGGCTAGACCAACAGCCGAAATCAATGGAATCGGCGGAGGATATCAGGGGCAAGGGACAAAGACAGTCATCGCCAGTCATGCGATGGCGAAACTGACTTTCCGTCTGGTTCCGGAACAGGAAGGCGACGAAATTCTCAAGCTAGCAAGAGCGCATTTACGAAAAAATCTGCCCAAAGGCGTTACAATGGAAATTACCGACGGACATAGCGGTCCCTGGTATCTTACCGACCCGCATTCACCCCTCGGCGAAGCCGCGCAACGCGCATTGCGTAACGCATTCGATCACGACCCCGCGCTCATTCGCGAAGGCGGCAGTATCCCCATCGTCTCACAGTTCCGTGGCATCCTGGGCATCGAAACGCTGCTCATGGGACTCGCGCTGGCCGATTGCCGCGCACATTCGCCTAATGAAAATTTTCCTCTCGAAAATTTCGAGGGCGGCATTCGCCTCAACAAAGCAATCCTTCAGGAGCTCGCTCACTGATTGTTTTCCGCGACTAAAATTCATCCGATCAGAAACCAGAACGCGAATTGTAGGGCGTCTGTGTCAGACGCCGGGGCTGACGCCGTTTCACAGAAACGCCCTACAATTTTGGCGGTCTCCCAACCAATATTTCGCGGGCTTCTAATCGCCGCGATTTCATTTGGGACTTTCCACGCGGCGAATGCTGCCGAAGACTCGTTAGGCACAAAGATCAAAAAGATTTTTGCTACACCTACGCCGGCCCCCCGCAAACATCGGAAACGCTCTCCGAAGAAAGCGACGCCCAGCCCGTCGCCGACAGCTTCGCCAAAACGGAAAAAGGTTTCGCCAACTCCGTCTCCCAGCCCAACGTCGGAGACAAAACGAAAACACAAAAAGAAATCTCCGACGCCAACAGCTACACCCGAAGAAAGCCCGGTCCCAAGCCCAACCGAAACTCCAAGCCCTTCCCGGTCGCCGCGTCCCGGTGCGGAAAAAAAAGGCGCGCCCAACGTAACTCTTTCGCCTGACGAGATTGCAGGCTACGACGGTTACGCCCCGAAAGTGCGCCAGATTCTTGACGCCGGACTTGCGCTAACAAAACAAAATCTGGGTTACACATACGGCTCGGCCGATCCTGCCAACGGCGGCATGGATTGCTCGGGCTTTATTTACTATCTTCTGACCGAAAACGGGTTCAAAGATGTTCCGCGCGATTCGAGCCAGCAATACGTCTGGGTGCGCAAAGCTGGAGATTTCAATGCCGTTTTGAGCCGCCACGAAGATTCTTTCGAGTTCGATGCGCTTAAGCCAGGCGATTTGCTCTTTTGGAGTGGCACTTACAACATCGATCGCGACCCCCCGGTCACGCATACCATGATTTATTTGGGCCGCGAAAAACGTACCAAAAAACGGGTCATGATCGGCTCAAGCGACGGTCGTACTTACGATGGCAAACAACGTTGGGGCGTCAGCGTTTTCGATTTCAAAATTCCGCCGCCACCAAACAGCGGCGACGCCAAAATCAGTCCGGTCTTTGTCGGCTACGGTCGAATTCCCGATCTCGTTGAAGAATAGACTCTACTGCGCCCCCTCGGTTTGGACGGGACTTGGAGTTGTTTTGGCCTCCGGCGGGGCCGGAGGGCGAAGGTGAACGCTATGCAATCGGCGTTCGTATCCGACGAAAACGACCGTGATCAAAACAAACATTACGATGAGAACGACGCGCTGTTCGTTTTTGGAGAGTTCAAAAATTCTAAAAAGGGGCTTCATCGAATGTTGCGCAGCTTTTTCCGTTCAATTTTTGGAGCACCGTTGCCGTTAGGTTCCCTGCAGGTTGTCATTCTGAGCAAAGCGAAGAATCTCAGTCATTCCTTTCTACAATCACCGAGCCCGACAGCCAGAGATGTTTCGCTTCGCTCGACATGACAAGAATGCCTATTTCACGTAGCGAATCGGATCTTTCATCCCGGCTTCGCGAAAGCCTTTGAGCCGCAGGAGACAGGAATCGCATTCGCCGCAGGCGAAACCTTCCGGCGATGGATCATAACAACTGTGGGTAAGCGAAAGATCGACACCGAGTTCGAAGGCTTGGCGAATGATTTCGGCTTTGGAAAACTTGATCAGCGGGGTGTGAATCTGAAAGCGTCCGCCTTCCACGCCGGCTTTAGTTCCAATGTTGGCGAGCGTCTGGAACGCTTCGATGAATTCCGGACGGCAATCGGGGTAGCCGCTGTAATCGATTGCATTTACACCGAGAAAAATGTCAGCGGCTTGAATCACTTCCGCCCAGGCGAGCGCGTAAGCCAGAAAAATGGTGTTACGCGCAGGGACGTAGGTGACCGGAATGCCGTCTGCGATTTCTGTTTTCGAGCGCTGTTTCGGCACATCGATCTCGCCGGTCAGCGCCGAACCGCCAAAGACGCGCAGGTCGATCTTTGCAACGCGATGCTTTTTCGCGCCTAACGACTGGGCGACGCGCCGAGCAGCCTGCGTTTCGATCTGGTGACGCTGACCGTAATCGAAGGACAGCGCATATGCGTCGTACCCGTCGGCAAGCGCAATGGCTAGCGTGGTTGTTGAATCAATTCCACCGCTCAACAGGACCACTGCGGATTTCATTTTATCGGGCGCTCGAAAACCCAAAGTTTAGGTGAAGACGTCGGATCATTCGTCGCGCCCTACCATTTCATCGACCGTCCACGACAACCTCGCGATTGTCCGGGTATTCCGCGCGGACGGTCAGCGCGATTCCGCCGCGGGCGGAGAATTGCGCTGTCACGATTGCCTCGCGTGGCGCGCATGCGTTGACGAAATCGTCCAAAATGCGGTTTGTTACCGCTTCATTGAAGGCGCGCTCATTGTGATACGAGGCAAGATAAAACTTGAGCGACTTGCTTTCGACACAGAGACGGTCAGGCACGTAGTCGATATCGATCCTGGCGAAATCTGGTTGGCCTGTGACTGGACAAAGCGAAGTGAAATCGTCCGTTTCAAAGTGAATCCGATAATTGCGCCGAGGCGCAGGATTCGGGAAAGTCTCTAGGCGCGCTTCGGCAGGCGAGGCGGGCAATCTCGCTGCACTGCGTCCGAGAAGCGTCAGTCGACCTGCGCGTTTTGTTTTTGCCACGGCGACATCAAGGTTCGCCCGAAGGCGATTGAGGTCAATCGTCCCTACCTTGTTGGAAAGCGCGCAGATCGTCCGCCACGTCTGGATATCTTGCTGCGAGCGCTTCGACGTCACCGATTTCTACGTCAACTCGTTCTACGCCTGGCCATTCGGTGCTCGCGCCGAGGAACCAGCGGCGATCTCCGATGACGCGCGCGGTGTGGAAGGTGTTGCCGGGGATCAAAAGCTGCACGCATTGACCCGCGCGGAGATCCGGACCGACTATGGCGCGCTTGCTTGTTCCATTTTCGTGCAGCATTAGAACTTCGATCGGATCACCTAAATAACGGTGATAAAGCTGATCGTTGCGGATCCGATGCAGGCGTACAGGCGCATCCGGTGTGACCATGAAATAGAGCGCGGAGCCGGCTGGCCGACCATCAATGAACGGTG
>Ga0209268_1000290_pt1 | contig 28233 bp, 27 predicted proteins | sample GraSoiAngelo_143_FD_185900 | JGI IMG/M metagenome (GOLD analysis project Ga0209268, IMG submission 185900) | Grasslands soil microbial communities from the Angelo Coastal Reserve, California, USA - 14_1009_02_30cm (SPAdes) (version 2) | ecosystem: Environmental > Terrestrial > Soil > Grasslands ... | reverse complement strand
TTCTGATCTACAAAGTGTTTCGGAACGTACGGCCCCCGGAGGAAAACGCATCGCATGGACGATGAATCCTGTTGCAGATTTCGGGGGCGCGAGTCTCACGTCGGTGGCACGGTTAGGCTCATCAGGGAGAGGGTTCCTTCCGGGCTGCCCGCGTAGGCTAGTTTGGACGAGACTTCCAGGCTTCGGACCTGGGGACTGGGGTTCGAATCCCCACGCGGGCGCTTTCCCTCTCGCTGCATCTCTTGCTTGAGGTCACACGAGGTCCCGGAGCGCGCGGCGAACATTTCGGAGGCCCCTACGGAGTTCGTTCACATTTCCGCCGAGGCCGAGCCGGAAGTGATCGCTCAATCCGAAGAATCGTCCTTCGGCGATAACGGTCTTGTACTTGCGGACCAGGCGTTGAGTGAGTTTGGTCACGTTCACATCGGAATGCGGGAACATGACGGTCCCCGACGTAGGGATCTCTCCATGCAGGGAAGGCATCCGATCGAGGGCGTCCTCCACAAGTTTTCGATTCCCATCCAGGATTCGTTTTGCCCGCCGGCGAAAGAAGTCCCATCGCCGGAGGGCCCAGGTCGCGAGTTCTTGGGAGACGGAGGAGCCGCAGATCGTCGTGTAGTCCTTCACGGCCTTGCACTGTTCGATGAGTTGCGGATGCGCGACGATCCAACCGACTCGGAGGCCGCCGAGGCCGCCCAGCTTGGTGACGGTCGAAAGGGCGATCATCCTCGGACCGAACTCGGCGACGCTGGGCGGGGTGCGACGGAAGGCCAGCTCCCGGAACGTTTCATCGACGAGGACGTAGCCGTTGCACTCCTCGGCGATGTCGGCCAATTCCCGCATCTCGCTCCGTCCGATCGCGGAGGACGTCGGGTTGTTTAGGTTCGCGAAGACGAGGAGCTTCGCCTTCCCGCCCGCCGCCGTTTGAATTCGATCGAGGTCGAGAGACCATCCACTCTTGCAATCTCGGCCGACAGGAATCACGTCGCCGCCCATGCCCGCTGCGCAGTCGCGGAGCGGCGAGTAGATCGGCGAGTCGACCACGACACGATCCTTCGGCCGCACGAGCGCGGCATTCGCGAGAAAGTTCGCCTCCGTGGCCCCGCTCGTCACAAGGATTCGTTCGATCGGCACGCGGGTTCGTCGCGCGATCAGTCGCCGGAGTTCCGGAGGTCCTCGTTCATCCGTCCAATTGAGATCGAGATTTCCCGGCAGGGCCTTGTGGAACTCCCCGAGGGTGAAGCCTTGGATGTTGGAGTAGGAGATGTTCAGCGGGACGTCGTGGACCCCTTCGTAGAAGCGGAGATGATCGAACGGAGGGAACTCCATGGGGCGGCGATGGCCCGGGCCGAAATCAAGTTATGGTTCTTTTCATCTGCGAATGAAAATAAAAAAGAGGCGGACCGCGACTAGAGCGGCCCGCAGGTGTAGGGGTGGTGGGGGATCCCGAGGGCATCCGGCCGTTCGGCCCAGAGCTTGAAGCTGAAGCTCCCGCGGGATTGCGGGTGGATTTCCACGAGGAAGCCGTCCTGCGAGGGTCCGCCAAAGGCGACGAACCGCTCGGAGAAGACCGTCGTCAAGGTCCAATCCGCGAGGTTGGAACTCGCGGGGTTCGACGAAGCGACCATCCCGTAGTAGTTGAGCGCTTTCAGGAGGGACGAGCCCGAATTCCGGACGCCGAGCGAGGCGTTCAGTCCGGGTTCGACGAGGGACTCGTATCCTGCCGGATCGCGTTCTTGGACCTCATGGAGGACGGTCGCCCAATACTCCGCCGATCCGATCGAGCCCGACACGGTCGCGATGCTCGTCCCCGCCGCGAAGGAGATTCCCTTCGGGGCGAGGAGGGGCCCGTGCCAGCCGATGTAATAGATCAGCCGCGTCCCGGAGACGACTTCTTCCGCGCCGCAGCCGGCGTAGACCGTCACCTCGTCCGGGATCGTGTTGTTCGGGTTGCGGACCTCCATCCGGAGGATGGCGGGGACGGGGCGGTTCGCGCTGTTCGTCATCGCCGCGACGACGCGGATCAGGTCGCCCGGCGCGACGGAATCCGGGATCCCGTCCACCGTCAACGCGACCGCGAATCCGGTCACCTGCACGTCCTTCGTCACCGTGTTGCTCAAGGTGGGCGTCAGGATGCCCACCGCGCTCGCCGCGAGCAGGACTGCCACGAAGAAGGCCGCCCGCGGTCCCATTTTGATTCCGTCTCGCATCGATCACACCTCTCCCGCCCCACCGGGACGGGCCTTCTCGACAGGGCCTAGTCGACGGGATAAGGAGGGCTCGTGCATGCATCGTGCACGTAGACGGATTAGAGCCGAAGCCGTCACCCTTTTCGAGGGCCTCGGGTGTCCCATGCCGATGAAGCTCGCTGTCCTCGGTGCGAGGGGACTCCTTGGAGGCGCCGTCGCGCGCCGGGCGCGCCTCGCGGGCCACCAGGTTCGTGCGGTCGTCCGTCCGGGCCGGGACTCGCCCGCGTTCCCCATGGGGATCGAGGTCGTCGCCGGGGACCTAAGCTCCCAGGCATCCGTCCTCGAGGCGGTCCGCGGCATGGAGGTGGTCGTACACGCAGCGACGGTCCCGTATCCCGAGTGGCCGCGGTTCGTCCCGCTCTTCGCGGACAACGCACTCGCGGCCGCGGAAGCCGCGGGCGCGACTTTGGTGTTCCCCGGCAACGTGTACGTTTACGGCCGTCCTCGCTCCCGGTTCGTCGCGGAAGACCATCCCCAGGAGCCGCATACCGTGAAAGGACGGATCCGGTTGGCCGTGGAACGAAAGTTCCTCCAGGCCCACCAGGATGGACGCGTCGATCTCGTCCTCCCGAGGTACCCGGACGTCTACGGCCCCGGAGCGATCCACGCCGACTTTCGACCCGTGTTCGAGGGCGCGTTGGCCAACAAACCGTGCCGCTGGCCTCTGAATGCCGACGCGCTCCACGAGTTCATCCTCAACGACGACGCGGCCGAGGCGATGCTCAAGCTCATCGGCACCCCCGCGGCGCATGGCCGGGCGGTCCATGTGCCCGGGCCCCGTGCGATCGTCTCGCGGGACTTCATCCGACTCGTATACGCGGCCGCGGGTTCAGGCGAGCCAATCGTTCGGGTCTTCGGCCGCGGCATGTACCGGCTGGTCGGGTTGTTCAGCCCGTTAGCGAGGGCCGCATACGAGATGGCCTATTTGTTCGACGATCCGATCTTGCTGGATGGGAGGCTCTATCGATCGCTGACGGGAGGCCCGCATCCGTCGACCCCGTACGAGGTCGGGGTACCGCGAACACTGGAGTGGTTCCGAACGCACCGGGCAATAGCTTAATGCTCCCGAGTCTTCTTTACAAAAGGCGCGGAGATTTGTCGCTTGACGGAAGTGGTTCTCGCGGGTGCCTGCCGCACTCCGGTGGGCAAGTACGGCCGTGCGTTCCGCAACGTGGAGGCCGTTAAGCTTGGGAGCCTCGTCGTCGCGGAAGCGGTGAACCGGGCGGGGTTGGTCCCGGCCGACATCGAGGAGGTCCTCATGGGCAACGTGATCGCCGCGGGCCTGGGGCAGAACCCCGCCCGTCAGGCCGCCCTCTTCGGCGGGCTCCCCGACCGCGTCGGCGCGGTGACGGTGAACAAGGTCTGTGGGTCCGGCATGCAGACGGTGATGTTCGCCTCCGACATGATCAAGGCCGGTTCCGGCGAAGTCCTCCTGGCGGGCGGCATGGAGTCGATGAGCCGCGCACCGTATCTGGTCAAAGAAGCCCGCTGGGGCATCGGCATCAACAACGTGCCCTTCGTCGACGCGATGGTCAACGACGGCCTGTGGGATGCGTACAACCAATACCACATGGGCATCACCGGCGAGATCGTCGCGGAGAAGTTCCGCGTCACCCGCGAGGAGATGGACCGCTTCGCGCTCGAGAGCCAGCGCCGAGCGGCGGCCGCGACGCAAGAAGGCCGGTTCAAGGAACAGATCCTCCCGGTCGATGTGCCCGGGGCCGCGCGCGTCGAGGTCGATGAGGGGATCCGGACCGACACCTCCCTCGAGAAGCTCGCGAAGCTGCCGCCGGTGTTCCGCGAGGGGGGCCAGGTGACGGCGGGGAACGCCTCCCAACTCAGCGACGGAGCCGCCGCGATGGTGGTCATGTCGGAGAAGGCCGCGGAGAGACATGGCGTGACGCCCCTCGCCCGCGTGATCGATTACAACACGGTCGGCGTGAAACCCGAACTCGTCATGGAGGCGCCGATCGCGGGCGTGCGGAAGCTCCTGAAGAAGACGGGCCTATCGATCGACGATATCGATCTCTTCGAGCACAATGAGGCCTATGCCGCGGCGAGTGTCACGGTGATGCGGGAGCTCGGGATCCCGCATGAGAAGTTCAACGTGAACGGCGGCGCGGTCGCGCTCGGTCACCCGATCGGATGCAGCGGGGCCCGTGTGTTGACGACGTTGATCTACGGCATGAAGGACCGCGGCGCGAAGCGGGGCCTCGCCACCCTCTGCCTCGGCGGCGGCAACGCGGTCTCGATGATCATCGAGCGGCCCTGAGCGTGCAAGATTGGCCACCGCTCCGAAGCGAATTGATACTCAAGAATGAGAAGCGGACCGAGCAAGCAGCCAGTTGGGTCGGAAGGTATTTGCCGCGGTCCCCCTCGTACGCCCCCATGGCCGGTATGAAAAGAATTTCGGCTGGTGGTCGCGCGTTGCTCGTTGCGGGCGCTCTGCTGGTCTTCTACAGCCTGTTCTATACTCCCTGGTTCGTCGTGTCCGGGACCCGAACGGACCTCCCTCCGGGGACGTACAGCGGGATGGGGAGCACGGGGCTCATGAACACCCTCATGGGCGGACCTTGGGCCTGGTTTGCGTTCGTCTGGCTCGTGATCTCGGCGATCATCGGCCTGGCGATCGCGGCCGTGGGCCGCAGAACGCGACGCCTCGGGGCGTTGGATCTCCTCGTCCTCCTGGTGTACGCGTTCTACCTCGTCGTCGCCCCGAATTACCTGAACCTGCCGGGACCGACGGGCACTGCATCCGGTGCATTCGCCTATGGATTCCTGGCGGCCGTGCTAGGCTCGGTCTTCATCGAGGCCGGGGCCCGTCTGCCGCACGTGGTGCGGTCCCACTATGAGGTGCCGACGGCCGCTGAATGGGAAGACCCCGTAGAGCAATAATCCGGGGACTTCCACCGCTGCGGGTCCGCGTGTGCAGCCGATGCCTCGGCGTTCCGGTTCTGGTGTGGGTAGCCGCTTGTACTATGGAGTGACTTCCAACCCCGCAAACTCTTTTAGCACCCCCTCCTATGCCCCGTGATTTCCGTCCACCCGCGGGGAAGAGGCTTGTTACATAAGGTCCGCAACGCTGCCACGAAAGACCAGGTCCTCGGGCTCATGGAGCCCCTCATCCGGGACTGGTTCCAGTCGAAGTTCAAGGACCTCACGGAGCCGCAAGCCTACGCCGTCCCCCTCATCCACGAGCGGAAGAGCGTCCTCGTATCGTCGCCCACGGGGAGCGGGAAGACGCTCACGGCCTTCCTCTCGATCATCAACGAGCTGTATGCCAAACAGCTCCGCGGCGAACTGGAGGACCGGATCTACTGCCTCTACGTCTCCCCGCTGAAGGCCCTCGCGAACGACATCAACCGAAACCTCGAGGAACCGCTTCGAGAGCTCACGGCGCTGGCGCAGAAGGAGGGGAAGCCGGAGCCTCAAATCCGCGTCGGCGTGCGGTCCGGGGACACGTCCGCCCAAGAGCGGCAGAGGCAGGTCCGACGGCCGCCGCATATCTTCATCACGACGCCGGAGAGCATCGCAATCATCCTGAGCACCCCCAAGTTCCGCGAACACTTCGCCAGCGTCGAGTGGGTGATCCTCGACGAGATCCACGAGGTCTGCTCGTCGAAGCGCGGATCTCTCCTGTCGATCTGCCTCGAACGGCTGCGGGAGCAGACGGGTCAGGATTTCGTCCGTATCGGCCTGAGCGCCACGATCGCCCCGATCGAGGAGGAGGCGAAGTTCCTCGCCGGCTTCTCGAACGGCAAGGTCCGCGACATGCACATCGTCGAGGTCGACACCCGCAAGTCCCTCGATCTCGCGGTCCTGTGTCCGGTCCGGGACATCACGGCCGTCCCGATGGAGGTCGCGAACGCGCGGATGTACGACCTCCTGAGCGACCTGATCGACGAGCATCGGACGACCCTCATCTTCACGAACACGCGGAGCGGGACGGAGCATGTCTCCTTCCGCCTGAAGGAGCGTGGCGTCGAGGACCTCGAGGCCCACCACGGCTCCCTTTCGAAGGTCACGCGCCTGGGCGTCGAGCAGAAGCTGAAAGAAGGCAAGCTCAAGGCCGCCGTTTCTTCGACGTCCCTCGAGCTCGGCATCGACATCGGGTATATCGATCTCGTGGTCCAGATCGGATCCCCCAAATCGGTTGCCAAGGGCCTCCAGCGGATCGGCCGCGCCGGCCATGCGTACGGCGAGACCGCGACGGGGCGCATGATCGCGTTCGAACCGTGGGACCTCATGGAGTGTGCGACCCTTGCGAAGGCCGCGTACGACGCCCGGATCGACCGCGTCGAGATTCCGCAGAATCCTCTGGACGTGCTCGCCCAGGCGATGGTCGCGATGTCCCTGGAAAAGCGGTGGGACATCGACGAGGCGTTCGAGCTCGCCCGGAGGTCCTATCCGTTCCACGATCTACCGAAGAAGGACTTCCTCGCCGTCCTCGACTACCTCTCTTCGCGGAACCCGGACATCAAGGTCTTCGCGAAGATCTGGCTCGACGAGGCGGAGTCCCGCTTCGGGAAGAAGAAGGGGACCCGCATGATCTACTACACGAACGTCGGCACGATCCCGGAGGAAGGGACGTACCACGTCTACTCGGAGCGGGGGTCGCCGCTCGGGGAGCTCAGCGAGAAGTTCGTCGAATACCTGAGCCCGACCGACATCTTCGTCCTCGGCGGCCGGACCTACCAGTTCGTCCGCGCCCGCGGGACCTCCGTCTACGTGAAAGACGCGTCCGGCCGCCGGCCGACCGTCCCCTCGTGGACCGGCGAGATGCTGCCGCGGTCGTTCGACCTGTCGATCGCGGTCGGCGAATTCCGGCGGGACCTCGCGGCGAAGATCGCGAAGGACGGGGAAGCCTCCGCGAAGGAGTGGCTGAAGGAAGAATACCGGACCGACGCGGGCTCGGCCCAATCCCTCGTCTCGTACGTCCAGGAGCAGAAGGCCCTGATCCCCGTCCTTCCGACGGACCGGCAGGTGCTGCTCGAAGGCTACGTCGACGTGAAGGGCAATCGGAACGTGATCTTCCACTTCCCCTTCGGTCGGCGCGTGAACGACGCCCTCAGCCGCGCCTACGCCTTCGCGATTACGGAGGCCCACCGCACGAACGTCCGCGTGTCCGTGACGGACGACAATTTCATGATCACCGTCCCGAAGCGGATCGAATTGGAGGGCCTCGCGAAGCTCGTCACGAGCAAGACGCTCGAGGACCTCCTGCGCCGGGCCATCCGGAACACGGAGTTGTTCAAGCAACGTTTCCGGCACTGCGCGACGAGGTCCTTCATGATCCTCCGGAACTACAAGGGCCGCGAGGTCTCGATCGGGCGGCAGCAGCTTCGGTCCCAACGGGTCCTCGACTGGCTCCATGAGATCGTCGACTTCCCCGTCGTGAAGGAGACCTACAACGAGATCCTCCACGAGGTGATGGACGTCGACCACGCTCGAGAAATCCTGCAGCGGCTCGAGTCCGGCGAGATCGCGGTCGCGGAGAGCGACTTCGCGCCGCTCCCGTCGCCCTTCGCCCACAACGTCGTGCTCCAAGGGGTCTCGGACCTCGTCCTCATGGAGGACCGCTCCGCGTTGCTCCGGGAGCTGCACCGCAAGGTGCTCGAGCGGGTCATGCCGTCGGACGCAATCAGCTCGATCCAATTCCAACCGGGGGAGATCGCGGAGTACTTCCTCCGGAAGAGGCCGAAGGTCGGGAGGAAGGAGGACATCCTGTCGTACCTCGAACGGGTGGGCGACGCGAACCTCCTCCAGCAGAAAGGTCGCAACGTCTTCGAGATGGCGACGGCCTCCTTCGCCGACGTCCGGAAGTGGGCCGGGCAGCTCATGGACGAAGGGATCGTCGAGAGCGTCTGGACCCCGCAAGGGATCCACTGGGCTCCCAAGGACCAAGTGCCCAACTACGTCGCGGTCTACGCGCAGCGCTCGCGGCTGAAGCCTCCGGAGGAGAAGGTGCTCGCGTTGCTGAAGGAGAAACCGCGTACGCACAAGGAACTCCTGAGGACGACGAGGCGCGAGAAGGACGCGCTGAACGAGAGCCTCCGGAAGCTCGAGCGCTCCTACCTCGTCGCCCGCCGCGGCGTCGAGGAGACCCTCTTCGTCGCGCGCGAGCCGACGCGGGGAGCCTTCGAGGAGGCGCTCGACAAGATCCTCACGAAGCGGCTCGACATGGACGGGCCGTACGGCGCGACGGAGCTCGCCGTGGCCCTGGGCCTCGAAGGGGAGCTGGTCGAGGAGGTCCTGAGGGACCTCGAGTCCGAGGGCGTCGTCTCCTCCGGCCACTTCCTCGTCGACAAGGAATTCCAGTTCATGCTCACCCGGGACCTGCAGCGCCTCCAGCGGAAGGACGAGACCCGCGAGGTCTTCGAAGAGGCCCAGCTCAAAGCCTTCCTCCTGGCGAAGCAGTTCCGCTCGATCGAGACCGTCGACGATTTCTTCGATACCTTCCTCGAGGCCGGCATGGTACTCGACATCTGGAACCACACGAGTCGGTTCGACTACGGCGAGTGGATGCGGCGCCGGGCGTCGGGGGACATCCTCGAAGGGCGCTTCCTGAACGGCCGCGTGCGGTACGTTCGAGCCGCGGACGTCCCCCTATTCCTCTCCGCGTTCCCCCGCAGTCCGCTGACGGAGCTCGAGTCGAAGGTCCTCGAGGTGATCCGCGGATCGGACGGCATCGACATCTGGGGCATCAGCTCCAAGGTCCGCCAGGAGAAGGAGCAGGTGAAAGAAGCCCTCGACAAGCTCGACTACGACGTGTATGTGATCCGAAAATTCCAGGGCGACGGATGGCAGGCGCGGAACCTGTACGTGGCCTTCGATCCGCCGGCGAAGCCGACCAAGGACGCCTTCGAGACGCTCGTGAAGCGCTTCCTCGCGGCGTACGGTCCGGTGCCCTTCTCCGGGATCCGCGAGTGGGCGCGGTTCGAATGGGATGAGCTGGAACGGCTGATGGACCGCCTCGAGGAGCAAGGCGTCGTCTCGAGGATCCTCGTCACCGGGAAGGCGGAGTCCGAGATGTTCGTCCTGGCGACGGACCTGCCCGCCCTCCGCAAGACGTCCGTCAAGGATGCGGCCGATCCGGTGCGCGTCCTGTCCCTCCTCGATCCGTGGGCCCAGCCGTTATGGGCGCAGGTCGCGAGCCGCTATGGTGAAGGATGGTTCTTCCCGCTCGTCAAGGACGGGGATCTCGTCGGCATGGCCGAGGTCTGGGAGATGAGCGGATGCATCGAAGTCCGCGAACTCGACCTCGCGACGCCCGACCTGCTGCCGGAGGCGATTGAGGCCCTGAAGCGAATGATCTCGTTCTACGCCCTTCGCGGCGTGGACGTCCTCCGGGTCACCCGATTCCAGGGGAAGGACGTCGCGGAGGCGGAGGACCTCTCTCCATGGAAACGGGCGGGCTTCGTCCGTTTCTCCGATTTCATCGCATTCGGCCCGATCGTCCCCCAGGACTTCGAGGCTCCCGACCTCTTGGCCTACACGCTCCACAAGCAAGGGCTCGCGACGGAGAGCCGCTTCGCCGATCCCATCGCCGCCGCGAACTCCCTCGGCGGCCTGCGCTCCGATTTCGCCGCACGGCTCCGGGTGAAGGACTTCCGTCCCCTCGAGCGGCTGCACCGGAACGGCCTCCTCTCCAAGGGGCTCGCGATCCCCGAATACTGGACGTACTGCTCCGAGGACGATCTCGGCTTGTTCAAGGCCGCGAAGGCGACGCGACTCACGAAGGACATGAAAGCGGTCTTCAAGTTGATCGAGGAGGAGGGACCGATCTCCCGTCAACGCCTGCTCATCTTGTCCGACCTGAGCCGGCCCGCGACCGCGGCCGCCCTCCGAGATCTCTACGAAGGCCTTCATGTGACGCGGGACGCGGACAACCGGTATCGGCGCGTCCCCGATCGGAAGATTGGCCGCGACGAGGCCCGTCGGGAGGTCCTGCGGCGGATCATCCGGAGCCTCGGCGTGACCTCGGCGGAGGCCCTCGCAGCGTACACGCGCTTCGAGTACAACATGGGTGAGACCCGGCTGCGGTTGCGGGAGTTCGAGAAGGAAGGCTGGCTCACGAAAGGGTTCCTGGCCCGAGGCCAGCGGACGGTCATGTGGATCGTGAAGGACGACCTCCCGAAGATCGGACGGCTTGCCTTCCCTCGGAAATTTGTCCTGACGCCGATGGACAACTTGTTCCTGTACCTCCGCGAAGCGATCGTGTCGAAGTTCCACATGGGCTACTGTTACGTCGTCTTCACGGCGCCGAGATGATCGCCGCGTTCAAGGCCCGTCGGCGGAAGTGGCAGCTCATGGTCACCGAGTTCCAGGGGGATCCAGCCGGTCGCCGGATCATCGAGGCCTGGGAGGCGGAGAACGAGCTTGCGGTCGAAGAACAGGTCGAGCGGATCTCCGACCATGAAGTGATGGAATGGTACGCGAAGATGTACGGCCGCAGCGCCGCGGACAAGTGACCCCCGAACGTCGGGAGCAGGTTCAAAGGTCGGCCTCCGATGTCCTTGAGGGAACGTCGTGGCGATCTTAGGGCTCGACACGGTCGCGATCGTCGTATCCGACCGGCACAAGGCGATCCGCTGGTATCGTGACGTCCTCGGCCTCGGCGTGGCCTACATCGGGCCGAGCCCTGCCAATCCGGATCCCTCGGTCCAGGGGACCCCGGATCGCGCCGGCCACTGGATAGAACTCGGCCCCTTTCGTCCCCGCACCCGCGTGCATTTGTGCGAGATGGAGGAGACCGAGCCTGGTCCCACCGGGGTCACGTTCCTCACGGACGACATCCTGAAGGACTACGAGCGGATGCGCGCCGCGGGGGTCGAGTTCCCGGTGCCGCCCGAGAAGATGGAGTGGGGCGAATGGCTCGGTCAGTTTTCCGACCCGGACGGCAACGTGTTCGATCTCAAACAGCCGATGTCGACTGAGGAGGGGCGGCCGGCACCGCCCTCGCGCGTGACCTCCGAACGTCCGCGGGTCACGCGGGCTCCGCGGCGCGTCCGCGGTCGAGGCGGAGCGCCTCGTCGGCGCACGAAGCGGCCTCGTCGAACCGGCCCATCTTCGTGAGCACGAAACCCATGTTCACCCAGGCGCCGCGATAGCCGGGATCGAGCTCGAGCGCGCGGTCGTAACAGCGCAGCGCGTCCTCGAATTTCCCGAGCCTCGCCAGCGCATTGCCCTTGTTGTTCCAGGCGACTTCAAAGTGAGGATTCACCTTGATCGCCGCGTTGAAGCACCGCAACGCGTCGATGAGGCGCCCGAGGCGCGTGAGCGCGTTGCCCTTGTTCACCCAGGCGACCTCGTTCTGCGGGTTGATGTCCAGGGCCGTGTCGATCGCGCGGAGGGCCTCCTCGTAGCGGCCGAGCAGGACCAGCGTGGCGCCCTTCCCGTACCAGGGGATCTCAGCGCCGGGGACGTCCGCGGGCGCCGCCGCGATCGCGCGATCGTACTCCGCAAGGGAGCGTTCGTAATCCTTCCGCTCCACGGTCCGTTCCGCGCGGACGAGTTGTCGCCGGAGCACAGCGGCCGAACGCCGACGCAGGATCTCCGTCGTGGCGAGCGCCGCCGGCCACGGCATCGACGCCGCGATCCCAAGGATCCACAGCAACGTCGGCCGGAACGCCGGATCCATTCCGTGCACGGCGGCTTGGGCCGCGATTGGGACCACGCTAGTGATCGCGAGGAGGGCCCGGTAGGGTTTGCGGAGCATCCAACTGGTCGCCGCCCCGAAGGGCAGCGCCGCGCCGACGGCAAGGGCGGTCGCGAGGATGACCGGGCCTTCCCGCAAGATTGCGGCAGCCAGGCCGATCAGCGCTCCGCCTGCCAAAAGCCCCGTCTCCCGATGATTCGGGCGTGCCATCCGCGAACGAAGGAGCCCGGCCGATTGAAACGCGCCGATCCCGAGGAGGACCACCGCGATGCCCAAACTGACGAGGTGCTGATTGAGGACGCCCGCGAGGAGGAGGCTCGCGGCGCCCGCGAGGACGAGGGCCCCAAGGGTCTCGGGGGACAAGCCTGGCACGGCGCGTGTCACCGGTCGGAGCGGCTTGCGCACCACCGGGCCTCGTTTCTTGGAAATTGAGGGGGACGGCGGTCGGGTCGCCTGCCGAGGCGTTACCGTGACCTTCCGCGGCTCCATGCGCACGTCGAGGCCCGCGTTCGGTTGCGGCGGAGCCGGTTTCGCATCCGATTCGACGAGACGAGGCTTCGGTCGCGTTGCGGGAATCGGTCGGAGGGTCGGAGAAGGCGGGACTTTCGGCGAGACCGAAATCGCCCTTGGTGCGGACGGGGCATTCGATTTTACCGCGACCGGTGGATTGGTCTCCGGAGCTTCGCGCCGGACGGGTGAGGGCGATGACGGCATCCGGGATGGGCCCGGGGGCGTCGTCGCGGGCCTCTCGCGGGGGATCGGTTTGACCGTCGCTTCGGGCGAGGACTTTTCGGGCTCCCGCAGGAAGTCGTCGACCTTGGCGAGTGTCCCTTCGGGTTCCGGGACCTTTGAAGCGGGGGCCGGCGCCTGGGCAGCGGCGACTACCGGTTTCGTCGTCCGGTCTCGGAGGGACTCGCCGCAGATTTCGCATTCGACCAGGTCCGAATCGTTGTCGGCCCCGCAGACGGGACAGAGGACGAGGTCGAGGATGTCCTCCTCTTCCACGGGAGCTTCTTCGGCGTCGGCCTCGAATTCCGCGGCACACCGCGGGCACTTCGTATCGCCTCCGGCGACGAAGCCCCCGCAATTCGTGCAGATGAACAGGATCCCGACCTCCCCCTTCTCGAGGACCCGATTCGGATCTCGATCGCGCAATTGCTTCGGATGGCGGAAGCCCGCCTCGAACAACTTCAAGGCGCGCTCGCGGTCGAGGCCGAAGGCTCGGCTGAGCCGCACGACCGCCTCGTCAATCACGAAGGCCCCGCAGTTCCCGCACTCCGTCTCGTCCGGAGGGATGGGCTCCTGGCAGACGGGACAAAGGACCCGGGCCTGTTTCCCGGGCATCGACGGTGGGTTCGAGCCCTCGGGCAGCCCATAAAGTCACCTTTCCGGTTGTCACTCCCGATACCTTACCGGACTCTGGCTTAAGTATCGCCCCTGGCTTGCTCCGCGACGATGGCCTCGAACCTCGACTTTTTCGTCGCGTTCCTCCTCGGGATCCTCCCAGGCATCGGGATCCTCTGGGTCTCCCTCCGCCGGTTCGATCGCCCTCACGTGGACCACACGCTCTTCGACGACCGCCGCGTCTTCGGCGGCCTGGCGGCCGGCCTCGTGTTCGGCACCGTGGCCAGCGTCCTCACCTTGTCCCTGTCCGGTTACGAATCCCTTTGGGTCTTCGTCGCCGCGGTCGTCCTGGAAGAATCGTTCAAGCTCGTGTACCTGAACCGTCGTTCCTACCAGGGCCGCTTCGACACCACGTTCTACGGAATCCCTCTCGGGATCGGAATCGCCGCGAGCGGCGTCGTGGTCTCCGCCTGGCTCTCGCGCGACACGCTCTACGTCCCGGAGACCTTGGGCCTGCTCCTGGTCCTGTCGGTCAGCCTCGGCCTGGTGAACGCAGACACCGGTTCGATCATCGGTTTCGGAGCCTCCCGCAAGGAGATGTGGCCTTCCTTCCTCCGTGCGATCGGGTTCCGTTTCGCCCACGCCGCCTTCCTCTTCCCGTTCATCCTCCGCGTCGACGAGCCGTTTTCCGCGATCTCGGCGGCGACTTCGGCGGGGTTCGCACTCCTCGTCTACTACTACGTCTACCATCGGATTCTGCCGGGGACCTTGCCCGAGGACCTCCGTCGCGAGCTGCGGCGGGATCGTCGGCGGGCCTTCACGCCTCGGGGCTGAGGCTCACCGCTCGATAGAAGCCGCTCGTCGGCTCCAGGACGAGGTTCGCTCGGACCAGGGCCGCAAGCGCTTCTTCCGGGTGCGGAATCCCAAGGCCCGCGAGTACGCGGTCCCAATCCTCCATGGAGAAGACCTCGAGTTCTCGCGTGAGCTCGACGGCGGCCACACGGACTCGGTTGGCGCGATCTCGGGCCTTGGAGGCGATCCCGATGACCCGTACGTGGACGTCCCGCGGCCGGATCCGCCGCACGGGGGCCGCCGCCTCTCGATAGGCCTTCAGGCCTCCCGCGATCTCCGCGCTGACTTGGCCGACGAGGGGCGCGAGCTCGCGCGCGGTGTTCGCCCGGGCGCGGACGCGCGCCGGGACCACGCGGATCTCGAAGCCGCAAAGGCAGGTGGTCGTCTTCTGTTTCAGGTCCACGCCCTTCGCTCGTTTGCACCGCGGGCAGACGACCACGCCGTACATGGTCACGCGAGGAACACGAGGGCCGCGAGGCAGGCTCCGTAGTGATCCATGGGGATGCTGAGCTCCTCGATCCGATAGTCGATCCGCCGGAACTTGATGCCGCGGAGCTTCGCCATCTCGCCCATCTTCCACTCCATGACCTCGCGGAGCGAGTTCTTCGTGCCGTGCATGTGTCCCTCGGCGACGTATCCGCCGAACCCGTCGTCGCGGAATCCGTAGGCGATTCCCGCCGACACGGTCTCCCCCTCCCCGCCGCGTTGCTGGGCGAGGACGCAGTGCGTGATCGCCCCCATGGGCAAATCCCGTTTGCGCACGGGCTTGATGCCGACCGGCAGCACGGAAGAGACGGACACGATGTTCTGCTCCGCAAGCCCCGCGTTCTGGAGGGCCTCATCGAAGGCATTCAGGTCCGAGACCTTCGAAACCGCCTTGCCGGAAGTCACGAAGAATTTCGTCGGGATTGGGAGCATGGGAGTCCGCGAGCACGGCGCATTGTCGAAGGGGACTTAAGGATTTGCAGAACGCCGTCCGATTCGTGCTGATTAATATCTATAGATTAATATTTATTGAACGGGATGGTTCTGTCGGCGGCGAGATCCTGGGAGAAGGTTCCGGTGCAAGGTTCTTCGTCATGCTGTAGGCATCTTCTCCCCATGAGTAGTACCCGTAGAGGACTCCATCCGTGCGGTAGCCGAGGCCGCGGTACAGCTCGATCGCCGCGAGGTTGCGCGTGCTCACTTCGAGCCGAACGGTCCCCATCTTTCGTTCGCGGCAGAGCGCTTCCGCGGCCTGCATCAACCCGGTCGCGATGCCTCGGCGCCGGGCGTTCCGGGCGACGCCGATCGAAAGGACGCGACAACTCCGCCCCTCGAACAGGAGCATCATGACCGCGACGAACCCGTCGGTCCCGTCTTGGACCAAGGTCAACGCGTGGTCGTTGCCGAGGATCCACTCCACGTGGTCTCGGCGGAACGGATGGTCACGAAAGCACCGGACCTCGAAGGCATGGAGGTCATCGAGGTCTTCCGGCCCCGCGACGCGCAACATCGGATGCTCGGACCGCACCGGGGGTAGTTGTCCTTTTCGACCCCGGTCTTCGATCAGGACATCGGCCGCGAATCGGAGGCGAGTCGCTCTTTTCTGATGCCGGCGAACCGCGAAAATGTAATCTAGACCCAGCGGGATGGGACTGGGGTTCATGGTCTCCATCGGAGAAATCCTCAAAGGACGCCACACCGGCAAAGTCGTCGAGCTGCGAGGCTGGATCTACCGGACCCGGACGGTCGGGGGGAAGGCCTTCGTCGTCATCCGGGACGCGACGGGGATCCTTCAGGCGACGATCTCGCGGGATGCCGTATCTCCCGAAGCATTTCAGGCCGCAGAGAAGGCGCTGATCGAGTCCGCGGTGGTCGTCCACGGAAAAGTCGTCGCCGACAAGCGGGCCCCCGGCGGGTATGAGATCCAATCGGACGACTTCAAGGTCGTCCACTTCGCGGAGAAGTTCCCGATCCAGGAAGACCTGAGCGAAGAGTTCCTCCTCGACGTCCGGCATCTGTGGGTCCGTTCGCAGAAGATGACGGGCATCTTCCGCGTCCGTCACACGGTCTTCGGCGCCGTCCACGAATACTTCCGCGAACACGGTTTCTGGGAGGTCCAGCCTCCGATGATCACGCCGGCGGGCAGCGAGGGCGGCGCGACCCTGTTCGAGGTCGACTACTTCGGTCGCAAGGCCTTTCTGACGCAGTCGTGGCAGCTCTACGCGGAGGCCCTCGTCCTCGCGATGGAGAAGATCTACTACGTCGGGCCCTCGTTCCGCGCCGAGAAATCCCGGACGACGCGACACCTGACGGAATACTGGCATGCCGAGATGGAAGAGGCCTGGGTCGGGATGGACGCCGTGATCCGGCACGCAGAGGGCGTCATCTCCCAGGCCTGCGCGCTCGTCGCGGAGGAGCGAGTCGAGGAAATTGTCGCCTTAGGCCGCACGCCGGAATTCCTGAAGGCCGTCAAGCCTCCCTTCGAGCGCATGACGTACGATGAGGCCCTGAAGGTGCTCAAGGCGAAGGGCATCGAGGTGGAGTGGGGCAAGGACCTTCGCACGCTCGAGGAGCGGGCGCTGACCGAAGGCAAGTCGAAGCCGGTCATCGTCACGCATTACCCGCGAGTCTCGCAGGCGTTCTACAAGGCACGCGACCCGAAACATCCCGACCTCGTCCTCGGGTTCGACGTGATCGGCGGCGACGGGGTCGGCGAGATCGTCGGCGGGAGCGAGCGGGAGACCGACCTCGAGACGATCAAGAAGGCGCTCCTCGAACAAGGCGAGGATCCGAAGGCCTACGACTGGTACCTCGATTCCCGCCGATTCGGGAGCGTCCAGCACGCCGGCTTCGGGATGGGCATGGAGCGACTCATCCAGTGGATCTGCAAGCTCGGACACATCCGCGATGCAGTGCCCTTCCCGCGGACGCCCGGCCGCTTCTCTCCGTAGTGCGCATCCTTTTAGGGCCGCATCGGCTCTTCGGGCGGATGGGAGACCTCCCGGAGGACGATCCCTTCGCCGCGCTCCTCGCAGACCACGCGGATTTCGTCGACAAGCTCACGGAACTCGAGGCAACCCTCGACGAGATGATGGCGACCCGGGACGCGAGCGAAGAGAACGAGATCCTCCTCGATGAGTCGGTCCGCTTCTTCGAAGAAGAACTCCTGCCGGTCCTCGCGGCGGAGGACGAAGTCCTCCTCGCGCCCCTCGAAAAGGCGATCGGACGATACGGAACCCTCGTCAACGTCGTCGGATACGAGCACGACGAGATCCGGAGGGGGGTGGACAAGTTCCGGGCCGCGACCCGAGAGTTGGAGGCGGACGCCTCCTGGGCCGCGATCCAGGAGACGAACCGCCACGGCATCTTCCTGGTCCAGTTCCTCTGGGACCATTTCCGCAAGGAACGGATGAGCCTGTTCCCGACCGCCCGCGAGCGACTTCCCGCGGCCGACCTGGAGAGGATTCGGAAGCGCTTCGCTCCCTAACGCCCCATCGCATCGCGGATCTTCGAGGCCGTGGCATCCAATTCGGATCGCTCCGGCATCCGGCCGTAGTCGGGCCCCGTCCGGACGCCGAATCCGTCGCCTCGGAACCTCGGGAGCACGTGGAAGTGCAGGTGGAAGACCTCCTGGCCTGCCTCCTTTCCATCGGCCAGCCAAAGATTCACCGCCTCGCACCGCAGTCCGCTGCGGCGGAGCGCGGCGGCCACCTTCCTTGCGGTTTCGAGGATCGGGCCCGAGCTTTCCTTCGGCAATTCCGCGAGCGAAGCGGCGTGGGCCTTCGGGATCACGAGGGCGTGACCGCGGATCATCGGCCGGATGTCCAGGAACGCCAACGTGGTCTCGTCTTCGTGGACGATGCTCGCGGGTGCCTCGCCGCGCACGATTTTGCAGAAGATGCAGTCCGGCATGGGGGACGGCATCGGGCTCCTCATTTCGTCGTCGGTCCGAGCGTCCGGTCGGCGATGATCAGTTTCTGGATTTCGTTCGTGCCTTCGTAGAGGCCGAGGATCCGGGCATCGCGGTAGTAACGCTCCACGTCGAAGTCGCCGCTGAACCCGTACCCGCCGTGGACCTGGATCGCCCAATCCGTGACGCGCTGTGCCATCTGCGCCCCGTACAACTTCGCCATGGAAACCTCGAGCGTGTTGTCCAAGCCGAGGTCCCGCAACTGGGCCGCGCGGAGGGTGAGGAGCCGCGCCGCGTCAATCTCCAGCGCGGACTGCGCGATCATTTCGCGGACGAGCTGGAAATCGCCGATCGGCCGTCCGAAGGCCTTGCGCTCCTTGACGTACTTCACCGCGGCCTCGAGGGCAGCCCGGGCGACGCCGACCGCGCCCGCGGCGATGCCGATCCGCCCGCTGTTCAGGGTCCTCATCGCCTGGTTCCAGCCGTCCCCACGTTTCCCGATCAGGTTCCCCTTCGGGATGCGACAGCGCTCGAAGGCGAGGTCCGCCGTGGGGCTCGCGCGAAGGCCCAGTTTGGTCGTGGTCTCGACGTGTGTGACTTTGAACCCAGGGGCGTCCCTGGGCACCATGAACAGAGAGATGCCCTCGTGACGGCTCGTCCCCGGCTCGCGCGCGTAAACCTGGATCAGGTCGGCGAGGCTCCCGTTCGAGATGAACCGCTTCTGGCCTTCGAGGACCCATTCGTCGCCGTCGAGGCGCGCGGTCGTCTGCAAGTTGCCCGCGTCGCTCCCCGCCTGCGGCTCGGTAAGCGCCCAGGCCCCGAAGGTAGTCCCCTTGGCGAGCGGCACGAGCCACCTCTTCTTCTGCTCCTCCGAGCCGAACCACAGGAGGGAGGTCTCGGAAAGGGACGTCTGGACCGAAACGGTGGTCCTCACGGACGAGGAGCCGCGGCTGAGTTCCTCGACCAGGAGCATGAACGCGACGTAGTCCATGCCGGCGCCGCCGTACTTCTCCGGCACCGGCGCCCCGAGGAATCCCAGATTTGCCATCTTCGCATAGAAGGCCTTTGGGACCTCCCCTTTGGCCTCCCACTCCCGGACGTGCGGGACGAGTTCTTTGTCGACGAAATCGCGCGCGGTCTCCTGGATGAGCCGCTGCTCGTCCGTGAGACGAAAGTCGATGGGACCGCCTCCTGCGGTCTAACTGGGCAAATCGCTTAAACCTTGGGAGGGCGGCCTTCCACAATCCGGGATCGCCGGGGACGAGGTCGTCGAATTCAGCGGAGGCCCCACGCGCGCCCGAGAAGGAACCCGACCGTCTCGGGGCCGAGGAACGAACGCGCGAGTTCCGCGTCCGCCTTGCGTCTCCGGACCTTCGGTTCCGATTTGAGGCCGTTCTCTTTGACGGGCTTCTTTCTCCATAGCAGGGCGCACATTGGATTCACTCCTTTCTCCGATTTGACGATGCTCTTTCCGTGCGCCCGGCCTATATACCCTCGGGCAAGCGTCCCATTCCTGATTCTCGAAGGAAGCATTATTCCGCGACACGAGTTACCACGGACCATGGGCTTGCTTTCCGACGCCGACATCCTGCAATATGTCGCCAAAGGCGAGATCGGAATCGAGCCGTTCGACGCGGGGAATCTCACCCCGAACGGATACGACGTTTCCGTCGATGAGGTGGTCGTGCCCGCGACGGAGGGGAAGCCGGATCCGAACCACATCCCGGCGAGGACGCGATTCGCCGTCAGCACCCGCGAGACGATCCGGCTGGGGAGGCACGTCGCGGGCCAGATCTGGCTCCGGACGACCTGGGCCCGCCGGGGCGTCATCGCATCGTTCGGGATCATCGACGCGGGGTTCACCGGGACGCTCACCTTCGGCGCCTTCAACGCGTCGTCCGAGCCCCTTGAGCTGCCGATCGGAGAGCGGTTCGCCCAGGTCGTCTTCGTGACCCTCGAGTCGCCCGCCTCGGAGACCTACGAGCGTCGCTCCGGAACCTACCAGCACCAGAAAGGCGTCACGCTCGGGCGACCGTGACGTCGAACGCGGTGTGGTATTTCGTCGGCGAATAGCCGCGCACGTGGTGGTGCGAGAGACCTCGGATGAGAAAACCGGCCTTCTCGGCGAGGGCTTTGATCACGTCGCCTCGCTCGGACTCCTCTGCTCCCTCCAGGATCGCGTAGAGGTGGACCGTCCCCTTCTCGGCGAGGGCCCCAAAGGCCTGGGGCAGGTAGTCCATGGCCGAGTGCGGCAGATCGAGGATCACGCGGTCCACGGGAGCGACTCTCGTCAAGACGGCGCGCGCGTCTCCCTCGAGGACCGTGATCCGTTCCGCCCGATTCGCCGCGACGTTCGCCCGGAGAAGTCGAACCGCGACCGGATTTGCGTCCGAGGCGACGATCTCCCGCGGCCGGCGACGTTTCGCGATGAGGATCGAGTAGGGGCCGACGCCCGCGAAGGGATCGGCGACCCGCTCGCCGTCGTGCACCAGGTCGGCGATTCGTTTCCGTTCCGACGCGAGGCGAGGACTGAAGTAGGCCTGCGACAGGTCGACGCGGTACCGGAGTCCGTGTTCCCGGTGGATCGTGGTCGTCCGCCGCTCTCCCGCGATCGCGTCGAGTTCTCGGATTCGGTGCTCGCCTTTGACGCCCCGATCCTCGAGGACCACCTTGAGGCTGGGATTCCACCGGAGGATTGCGGTCCCGATGGCCCGACGGTGCTCCTGCACCGCTTCGGGGATTTTGATCACCGCGATGTCACCGACGACATCGAAGGAACTCGGGAGGGTGGACCGGGCGGCCTCGGGAACCTCGACGACATCTCGGTAGCTCCGGATTGCGGTGAACCCCTCCGCGAAGTCCTTCTCCGCGGTGGGGAATCCCATTTCGACTTGCCGTCGAATCGGGAGCAGAACGGTCTCACCTTCCGACGCGATTCGGAGATGCTTTTGTAAGAGGTCCCGGTCGAGGAGTCGGCGACGGATTTCTTCCGCGCGCTCGCGCGAGACGACGAGCGCCCAAGATCGCACGGACCGGACGATGAGCCCGGGTCCTAAAGGATTTTCGCGGTTTCGGGAATTTTTCTAGGCCGAAAGGAAAGGCTCTAAGTCCCTCGCTCGGCTCTCCGAACGCGCATGGGCGAACTCGTTTTCATCGGCTTGGGCTTGCACGATGAGAAAGGCGTCACCCTGCGCGGCCTGGAGGACGCGCGCGGCGCGGACGTGGTCTTCGCCGAATTGTACACCTCGACCTTGGCGAGCACCTCGCTCGAGTCGGTCGAGCGGCTCGTCGGGAAGAAGATCCGAATCCTCGGGCGCGCCGAAGTCGAGGACGGTCGCACGATCTTGGACGCCGCGGCGGGCCAACGGGTCGCGTTCCTGGTCGGGGGCGATCCGATGGCGGCGACGACCCACGTGGACCTCCGGCTGCGCGCGGCGTCCGCGGGGATTCCGACCCGGATCGTCCACGGCGCTTCAATCCTCACGGCTGCGGCGGGCGTCCTCGGTCTCCAGATCTACAAGTTCGGACGGACGACGACCATTCCTTTTCCTTCGGAGGGATTCGGCCCCACCAGCCCCCTCGAGGTGATCCTCGAGAACAGCCGCGCGGGCCTGCACTCCCTGGTGCTGCTCGACCTCCGGGATGACGGGACGTTCCTCCTTGCGGGCGATGCGATCGGATTGCTGCTTGGGATGGCGGCGAAAATCGGGACCACTGAAGTCGGCCCCCGCACCTTGGCCTGCGCATTGAGCCGCGTCGGTTCGCCGGAGGGACGGGCCGTCGCGGGCCTCCTCGGCGAACTCCCCGCGCGCGATCTGGGACGGCCGCCGCACTGCCTGGTGATCCCCGGGCCCCTGCATTTTCTCGAGAAGGAGGCCCTCATCGCTTTCGCGGGAGCGCCTCGCGATTTTTCGGAGGGGCCTTCGCGAGTTCGCCGAGGCGATCGATCCGCCAGAACGTGACCTCGAGGGTGTACACGCGCCGGTATTCTTTCCCGCCCCACGTTTTGCGGAGTCGGGCCATCGATTGGCGGTGGACGTCTTCCGGCACCTCCCATTGGCAGGAGTAGGAACGCTGCTCGAATTCCTCGAGGACGGTGTCGGAGGCAGCGACCTCGTGGAACGGGCCGACCGGGATGACTAGATTGGGCTTCACAAGGTCGGGGAGGTCGCGTTCGTGGATTCCCGGAGGGTGATATTGATAGCCGGCTTCCCGCACGAGCGCATCGTAGTCTCGCTGGATCGAATCGGTCCGTTGGGATCGTTCGATGATGCTGAAATACATCTCGCGGGTCACGCGCGCGATCTCCGTCAGGACGTCCCGCCAGTCGGCGACGAGGTGGAGTACGTGATTCGTCGTCGCGACGTCAAAGGCGTGGCGCCGGAACGGCAGGTGGGCGCCGTCCGCGAAGACGACGTCGCGGAGTCCCTTGGCGAGGCCGAACTCGACCATCGACCGCGAGATGTCGACGCCGACGACTCGGATCCCGCTCTTCTGGAGAGGCACCGCGTATCGGCCGGTCCCCACTCCGACCTCGAGGACCCTTTTCCCGTGGAGCTCGTCCACGAGGACCCCGAGGACCCTGGCCATCGCGCGAGGCGCGAGTCCCCTCGTCGCGTCGTAGATCGTGGCGACCCGATCGAAGGATAGGCGCGCGGGCATCCCGCGGCAGGAAGGCGTCCGATTGGAAAAACGTAGGCTCCCGTCGGAGAGGAGGAATTCGGTTTCCGCCCCATCCGGAGAGCAAGAAATTCTCGAGCTAGTCAACCCTAAAAAACGATAGTTTCACCCACCCCCCTGACTTACGGCCTTAAGTATGGCCAGGGATGAGAAAACGGGTGATAAGGTGGCGGTAGCCGTCAAGGCCATCAAGTCGATTGAAGAGCTGTCCGGCGTCGGGCCCGCGACCGCGGAGAAGCTGAAAGAGGCCGGGTTCACGGACCTCATGGGGCTGGCGGTGGCCTCGCCCACGATGGTGGCGGACGCCGCCGAGATCGGCACGAACGTGGCCCAGAAAATCATCATCGCGGCCCGTGAGGCGGTCGACATCGGGGGCTTCGAGACCGGCGACGTGATCCTGGAGCGCCGGAAGTCCGTCGCGAAGCTCACGACCTGTTCGAAGGCCCTCGACGAGCTGCTCGGCGGCGGGCTGGAGACGCAGGCGATCACGGAGATGTACGGCGAGTTCGGGAGCGGGAAGTCCCAGATCGGGCATCAACTCGCGGTGAACGTGACCCGTCCGGAGGACGACGGCGGGATGAACGGGGATACGGTCTGGATCGACACGGAGCAGACCTTCCGGCCCGAGCGAATCCGCCACATGGCGGACGCGCTCGATCTCGATGCGGATGCGATCCTGAAACGCATCCATGTCGCGCGGGCGTTCAACAGCCACCACCAGATGCTGCTCGTCGAGAAGGCCCAGGAGCTAACCCAGGACTTCCCGATCCGGCTGATCGTGATTGACTCCCTGACCGCCCACTTCCGGGCCGAGTTCATCGGTCGGGGCGTCCTCGCGGAGCGGCAGCAACTGTTGAACAAGCACATCCACGAGCTCATGCGGTTCGGGGACATCCACAACGCCGTCGTCTACGTGACGAACCAGGTCCACGCGAAGCCGGACGCGTTCTTCGGGGACCCAACGAGGCCGGTCGGCGGGCACATCGTGGGCCACAGTGCCACGTTCCGCGTGTACCTCCGCAAGTCGAAAGGCGGGAAGCGGATCGCGCGGCTGATCGACTCGCCCAGCCTGCCCGAGGCCGAGGCCGTGTTCAGCGTCTCGGAAGACGGGATCCGCGATTGAGGTCGCGTGTCAATCCGTGTCGGGACAGCTTGAAGTATCGTCGGGCCCATTGATGGCATGGGTTCCATGGATCCGGGGCTTCTCTTCATTCCCGGGCCCGTTCCGCTGCCTCCCGAAGTGCGCGAGGAGATGGCCAAAGCGGCCCTCCCACACTACGGGGACGCCTGGGTCAAGGCCCATTCCGAAACGCACGACATGCTGCGGTACCTCTGGTCTGCGCCGGACGCCCACGTCTTCCCGATCGCAGGTCCGGGCCACGCCGCCCTGGAAGCCATCGCCTACACGTTCCTTCGGCCGGGAGACCGCGTGGTCGTGGTCTCGAACGGCTTCTTCGGAGAGCGGACGCACGAGGTCCTCCAGTCTCACCGCGTGAAGGCGGAGGTCGTCGCCTCTCCATGGGGAGCGGCTCCGGACCTCGCCAAGCTCCGCGCGGCGCTCAAGACCCCGACGAAGGCCGTGGTCTTCGTCCACAACGAGACCTCGACCGGGGTCACGAACGCCCTCGAACCGATCGTCGAGGCCGCCCATGCGGCGGATGCGTTCGTCGTCGTCGACGCGGTCTCGTCTCTCGGCGGCCTTCCGCTCCCCTTCGGCAAACTCGGCATCGACGCGGGCTTCACCGCGTCCCAGAAATGTATCGCGGCCCCCGCGGGCATCGCCCCCGTGGCCGTGGCCCCCGCCCTGTGGGAGTCGGTGGATCCCACGTCGGTCGAGGGATGGTACCTGAACCTCTTCACCTGGGACCGGTACGAGCGGGAATGGGGCGATTGGCATCCGACGCCCACGACGATCTCCTCCAACCTGTTCTACGCCTTCCACCGCGCCCTGACGCTCTTGCGGAAGGAAGGCCTCGAGGCCCGCGTTGCTCGGCACGCGAAGGTCGCCGCGAAATTGCGGGCCGGCCTCATCGACCTAGGCTTCAAGCCGGTGGGGCCCGCGGCGCACTTGTCCAACACGGTCGCGTGCCTGACGCCGCCCGAGGGCGTGGACCCGATGCGCCTCGTCCGTCGGCTGAAGGAGGAGCATAACATCTACATCTCCGGCGGCCTCGGACCGCTCCGCGGCAAGACGATCCGCATCGGGACGATGGGCACCCAGGCCGACCTCGAGACCATCGACTGGCTCCTGAAAGCGATGCGCGCCTCCCTGTGAGGCGTCACGCGTCCGGCAGGTACCGCGTGAGCCACTCGATCGCGCGCTCGTGGAGCCGGATCTGATTCGACATCTTGCGGGGCGAATGGCCTTCGTCCGGGAACTCGAGGTAGTCGACGGTTTTCCCCATCTTCTGCATCTCCTCGACCATCGCCCGCGCCTCCGTGACGGGGCACCGGGGATCGTGCGCGCCGCCGGTGAACAGGACGGGGGCCCGGATGCTGTCCAAGAAATAGATCGGCGAATACTTGCGGAACCGGTCCGCGTCCGTGTCCGGATGCCCCATCTTCTGGCGGTCGTACCGCTGCAGATAGCCGCGCTCGTTCGACATCGCGGTCATCCAGTTGAAGTAACCGACGACACTGACCCCAACCGCCCAGAGGTCGGGAGCTTTCTCCAGGATGTGGGCGACCGCGTATCCTCCGTAGGACGTGCCGATCGCCCCGAGTCGGTCCGGGGCGCAATAGCCGTTCTTCACGAGCCACCGACCTCCGGCGATGATGTCTTCCATGTCCGCCCCGCCGAGGTCGTGGTCGCTGAGGCGCCTCCACGCCCGGCCGTAGCCGGTCCCGCCGCGGTAGTTCGGAGCGAGGACCGTAAAGCCCTGCGCCACGAGGAATTCGGGTCGAATGTACCATTCGTTCACGGTCTGCGATTCGGGGCCGCCGTGGGGTGACACCAAGGCCGCGCCGCGCGACCGGTCCTTGCGCGGGACGAACAACCAAGCGGGGATCTGACGTCCGTCGAACGTTCGAAACCGGACGAGCTTTCCATCGGCCAGTTCCTCCTTGGGCAGTTTCGCTCGGAGGCTGTCGACGACGGTTCGGTTCGTCCCTCCGAGGTGGGCGATGAGCCGGGCCGGCCGAGTGAAAGTGGAATGGAGGTAGAACAGCCCCTGTCCCTTGGGATGCCAGACCGCATGGCTCGCGGTCCCCTTCGGGGAGGAGATCGCGCGAGCGCCTCTGCCTGCCGCGGAGATCGTCTTGAGCTGGATGTTTCCATCCCGGTTTTCCAAGAACGCGATCCGTTTGCCGTCCGGGGACCACAACGGCCGCGACTTGTCCCACTTGCTCTGGACGAGCCATCGGACCCGGCGCCTCCGAAGATCGAGGACCCCGATGTCGAGATGATCGTGGACGTTCGAGACGAATGCAAGGTTGGCGCCATCCGCGGACCATGGAGCCGGCGGCCCCGCATCGCCGCCAATCGAGCTCTCCGACTCGGGGAAGTCGACGATTTTCTCCATGCGACCGTTCAGGTCGACCAGCCCGACGTAGTCGTGAAGGCCGACGCCTGCGGAGAAGGCGATCGATTTTCCGTCTGGTCGCCAAGCAATCTCCGTCACGATATCGTCCACGTTCGTGAGTTGCTTCGCCTCGCCGCCTTGCGTGTCGACGACGAACACGTTGTCGCGGTCCCCATCCCGGTTTGAGAGGAACGCGATCCGCTTCCCGTTGGGGGACCACCGCGGGGAGGCGCTGTCCCACCGCGTGTCTGTCACCTTGCGGGCGGAGCCGCCCGCCGCGGGTGTCACGTAGATATTGTAGTTCTCGTCCCCCTCGAAATCGGACTGCACGGCTAGCCAGCGTCCGTCCCGCGAGAACTCCGGCTGGACGATCGACTGATCGGACTCAAGGAGGGGTTTCTCCCGCTTCGTCCGGAGGTCCATGACGTAAACGGACCACTGCTCGCCTTTGTTCGCCGAGTACGCAAGGAGCCGGCCGTCAGGAGAGACGTCGTAGTTGCCGAGCTGCCAGATCTTCCGCAGGTACCGGTCGGGGGTGAAGGTGACCTTGTGACGCATCGAATCCCGCGGTCCCGTGGAAGGAGGCGGGAGACAAAAAGCCATCCCGTCGGAGCGGCTGCGGTCGCCCATGGCGACGAACGTCGCGAGCTTGCCGATCACCGTCGGCGTGGGGGCTTTCCTGGTCCGCCAAGACAAGCTCCTGGTCGTCCGGAAGACCTACGGTCCCGCGAAGGGGCAATGGACAATCCCCTCCGGCTATGTCGAGCCTCGCGAGTCGATCATCCAGACGATCGAACGCGAGCTGAAAGAGGAGACGAACATCGTGGGCCGGGCCGGTCCTCTCCTCGCCGTCCGAAATCGGGTCACCGATGCGGCCAATGACACCTTCCTAATCTTCCGCATGGCCTACGTCTCCGGGACGCCCGAACCGGATCGCAACGAGGTGAGCGAAGCCGCGTTCGCGCCCCTTTCCGATCTCGCGACCTCCAAGGATTCCGCGGCGTTCACGCAAGCGATCATCGCGAAACTCGGCCGCGTGAAGGGGTTGGAGCTCGACGCCTATCGTCCGCCGGCAGATGCCGGCGAGTTGCTCGCGTACCTCCTGTACCTGTGACCGCGAAAGCCTTTAGGGTTCCCGCGGTTGTGCCGCGACGTGGCGACGACGATCCTTGCGCAGTCGCTCGGGACGAAGTACCTGCTCGATGCGCAGGCGCTCGACCGCATCCGCGAGGTCTTGCGGGAAGGCGGCCTGATCGTGTATCCGACCGACACGGCTTACGGCCTCGGAGCCGATCCGTTCCAGCCGAAGGCAGTCGATCGACTGTTCGTGGCGAAGGCTCGGCCCCGCGACCAAGCAATCTCGATGGCGGTTGCCGGGATCCCGGAGGTCTTCCGGTTCGGTGAGCGAACACCGATTGCGCAGGCCTTCATTGAAAAGAATCTCCCCGGGCCCTACACGGTCGTCCTCCGCGCGACCGGGGAAGCGCCTCGTCCGATTCTCTCGACGGAAGGCCGAATCGCGCTGCGGGTCCCCGACCACCCGATTCCCCGCCTGCTGGCCAAGGCGATCGGCCCCGTCACGGCCACGAGCGCGAATCGGCATGGCCGGCCATCGCCGACGACCTGCGAAGGGGCTCGCGAGCAATTCGGCGACCGGGTGGACCTCTACCTCGATGCGGGCCCCACACCCCTCGGGGGCGAATCGACCGTTGTCGATTTGACCGGGCCACGGGCGCGGATCCTCCGGCCGGGCACCGCCCGCTCAGGAGTGTAGCCCGAGATGGACACGGCGGTCCGCGACGCGCTTCGCCGAGCCGGCGCCGTCTCCCGCGAGGCCCGCGAGCGAGGGGTGGAACTCGTCCGCGAAGGAGCCCTCCTACGCGAACTCGCGGAGGAAGTCGAGGATCTGATGCGACGCCGAGGTCTGCGTCCTTCCTTCCCGACGTGCCTCTCGATCGACGACGTCGCCGCGCACTACACGCCCACCCACGACGACACCTTGCGGTTCCGCCGCGGCAACGTCGTGAAGCTGGA
>Ga0209268_1000282_pt1 | contig 28698 bp, 25 predicted proteins | sample GraSoiAngelo_143_FD_185900 | JGI IMG/M metagenome (GOLD analysis project Ga0209268, IMG submission 185900) | Grasslands soil microbial communities from the Angelo Coastal Reserve, California, USA - 14_1009_02_30cm (SPAdes) (version 2) | ecosystem: Environmental > Terrestrial > Soil > Grasslands ... | reverse complement strand
CGGGGACGAACAGGCAATCCACGCCACGCTCGGCGGCGAGGGACCGGTCGCGGGCCATGTCGCGCGGGTACTTCGCGAAGTCTTCTTTGGGGCCGAACTGCAGCGGGTTGACGAAGATGCTCAATACGACGCGGTCGGTGCGCTCTTTAGCCCGGTCCACGAGGCGCAGGTGTCCTTCGTGCAGCGCACCCATCGTGGGCACGAAGCCGAGGCGCTGGCCGCGGGCGCGCTCGGCGCGCGACCAGGCGCGCATCTCCTTCGGCGTCGTGAGCTCGTGCATCGTGGCTTGAAACAAACGGGGGGAAGGTGCACTGCGGTAGAGGCTTGCACCTCGGCGTCTACGAAGAGGGCGGCCGGGATTGGCTGCTCCGTCGCGCGACGTCGTCCGCGACGTAGTCGTCAAGTCGCTCGGCGAGGTCCGTGGGTGCGCTCGGCTGCTCGAAGGCTCCTCGTTTCCGGGGGCCGCCGCGATCAGCGCTCGCCGCCTGATCAAGGCTCCCTTCAGCTCGTCCATGACAGGTTAGGAGAAACGATCAACGTCGCGCGATCGGTTCTGCGACCGCCAGCGGGTAGACGTCTTGGACGCCGGGCTCATCTCTCAGCCGCGCCAGGAGCGAGTCGAACGCACCCTCCTTAGGGCCGGGATCCGGCACGCGCAGGATGTATGGGCTCGGGTAGGGCCCTCCCGCCACGATGGCGGCTCGCCACTGTCGGACCGCGCGTCGCACCTGGTCTCCGCCGGTCGTATCGTAGAAGACTACGCGCACCAGCCTTCGGTAGTACCGAACCGTGTCGCCGGTCGGCACGACGAAGCGCTTTATGTCCTCAGGAAAGAAGAGCCGTGCCACCGGCGCGGGTGTCCGAGTCGTATCCGGCGGGATCGGGCAAGGTGGCCCGTTGTTCCCTTGGATCTGGATGAGCCCGCCATCGCGATACAACCGGAGCACCCCTCGGTGGCGAGTCGTGAGGAAAACCTCGCTATACGGCGCGCGACCGCGAGGGGGCACAGTCAAGCGTCCGCCCTCCCCCGAGTCCGCGACTTCCCACTCAACGTCGGCGGCGACGGGCAGTGAGTTCCGGACGCGGAAGGTCGTGCCACAGAAATGCACGAGCTGGACGTGGGGCGTCTCCCGCCCGGCCCGAGGGGATGCCTCAGGACAGCGAAGCAGCTCATAGGCAGTGCCGGGGGCGGAGCCCAAGATTTCCCGCCGGACCGGCCAGCGGGAGGCATACGCTTTCAGCGCTACCGAGCATGCGGCAGAATCGCCCTGCACGACGTAGTGCAGGCTGCGGAGCAGCGGCTCGTTCTTCTGAACGGTCATGTTGCGGACCAGCAGATAGGCGAGGTCGGGGTGATCGCCGCCCCGCCGGAGGCCATCGATGATGACCTCGAGCGACGCCGTGTCCGCCCGCTGGTCGCGCGCGACGGCATACGCGTGGAGGCGAAAGAGGAGCTCGCGAGCGCGCGGTACTGATCTGAGAATCGTGAGCAGTTCGACACTCGACCGAACGCGTGGGTTACCCAATAGGCCGAGACCTGGGCCCACTTGCGCGGCTGCGGCCACCGCCAGACGCCGCAGGTCAGAGAAAGGAAGCGTCGAGTCGCGCGTCAACCTCCGCCAGGACAGGAGTTTGAGGGCGCTCTGGCCCGTGTCGAGGGCCGCCTCGATCGACGGGGGCGTCCACCACCGCGCGCGTTTCGGCACCGCGTAGTCCGGCCGCCCGGCGACGAACTCCGCCTCGCGCGTGTCCCGCTCCAGTACCACGGCATCGACCGGCGTGCCGACCTCTGGGTCGCAGATGAGCGACCATTTTTCCGGAGGGTGGTCCGGTCCGAGCACGACACGCAGAACCTGTCCCTGGAACTCGATAGACGCGATTGCGTGACCGTCGCAACCCCAACGACCAGCGGGGCGGACTAGGACGATCATGTTGCGGCCGAAATCGACCGGTGGAGGGGTGGCGATGCTGTCAGGAAGCGGGGCGTCCCATTGGGAGCGGTACTCGTGGCCGAAGTACTGCCATAGAGTCCACCAGGCCGCGCTGTCGCGGACCACCGCGACGCCGGGCTCACCGACCTCGAGCGCGTACGTGTTCAGACGGGTGAACGCGATCCGGTCCGCCGCGGTAGATCCGGTCGATGTCTGGCCTGTCAACGAGTTGGCCCAGAGCCAAGCCGCAGCGGTCAAAGGCCAAAGTACTTGCGTGCTGGCCATGCTAACCAATCCTACTCTGCCTTCATCACCACGCAGTCAGTGAGGTAAGGATCGTCGAAGCGCGCCCGCTCCCCCGCGGCCTTCCCCGGCACCGGAAACAGGCGCGCCGAGAGGGGCTTGCGCAGCTTGGCGGAGAGCGCCGCCACGTCGGCGATGAGAGCGGCGAGGCGATCCGCCGGCGTATCGCCAGGCAGCGGCACGACGTCGAGCCCGGTGCCGCACACCGTCGAGTACAAGAGCAGATCGCGCACGCTGTAGCGTCCTTCCGATGCGCGCCGCGCCAGCACCGGATCTTCCAGCACCGGGAGCATGAGCCCGGAATAGCCGCACGTCTTGACCCGCAGGCTCTTGAGGACATCCGTGATGGCGGAACACCCGGCCAGCGTCGAGTAATCCCCGAACGGGACCCCGGTGAGTGACTCGATGGCCGCTCCGATGCTCGCGTCCTTGCCCGGCGCGGGCGAGACGTCGATGCCCAGGTAGCTCCGCTCTTCGTGACGAGCGACCTGCCGTACCAGCCGCTCCAGCGCACCGAGCCGGGACTCGAGTAGCTGCGCGAGGTTCTGCTTGGCCTCGGCCAAGGTGTTGGCGCCGGCGAATGCGGCGGACAGTAAGGGAGGCGATTCGAGACCGAGGGCGACGGCGTCCGAGCCGCGGTGGTACGCGACCGGAAAGAACGGCGTGCCCGCCGGCACGTTCGCGGCGGCGGCGAACCGGAAGTTGCCGATGCCCCCGGGCGTGGCGCGCGCGATCGCCACCATCGCTTCGCCTGCGGCCGTCACCCCACGCGGTGAAGCACCGCGCTCAGGCGACGCGACCCGCGCCGAAAAACTGATGTTCCGGGTTGTGCGGATGAGTTCGGCGGCCCACGGGGCGAAATCGGTGTCGTAGTCGTCCGGGGCGAGCACCGGACCGATGCTCAACAGCACGCTCTCGGCGGCGACCGCGCGGTCGAGCCCCTGTAAGGACGGCAGCGCATCCGCGCGAGCGCGGCTTCCCGCTCCCTCCAGGAACGGCTGGGTCGCGATCCGGAGGGTCTGGACTTCATACCCCGCGTCGGTGACGGCCCGCTTCGCGCGCTGGAGAAACGTGAGCGCGGCCTCTGGTCCCTCCATGTCGGCCGGCTTGCGAAGCGTGATCCCAGCGGTGATGGTGCGGATCCGAAACCCCGGGCCCGCCGGCTGACGGGTAGGTCCGCGCCATCCGGAGCGGGCGAGCGGGCTCAACGCGGCCGCCCCCAGCATCGCGAGCACGTCCCGCCGCGAGATGTCGCTCATTTCGGAAACGAGTGTTCGGGCCCCGGATAGCGCCCCTCGCGCACCTCGGCCGCGTACAGCTGCACCGCCTCGCGTACGTCCTCGGCGAGCGTGGCGTAGCGCTTCACGAACTTGGCACTGAACCGGTCGTTCAAGCCGAGCATGTCGTGCAGCACGAGCACCTGGCCGTCGCACGCGGGACCCGCGCCGATACCGATCGTGGGGATCGTGAGCGCTTTGCTGATCTGCGAGGCGAGCGGGGCGGGAATCAGCTCGAGCACGATCGCGAACGCGCCCGCCTCTTCCAGGGCCCGGGCGTCGTCCTTCAACCGCTCGGCTGTCGGCTCGTCCCTGCCCTGCACCCGGTACCCGCCCAGCGCGTGCACCGACTGCGGCGTCAGGCCCAGGTGGCCCATGACGGGGATGCCCACGTCCACGAGCGCGCGCACCGTCGCGGCCATGCGCCGACCGCCCTCGAGCTTGACGCCGTGGCAATCGGTCTCGGCCATGACGCGGCCGCAGTTCTTGATCGCCTCGGCTGCCGAGACCTGGTAGGTGAGGAAGGGCATGTCGCACACCACCATGGCACGTTGCGTGCCGCGGCGCACGATCCTGGTGTGGTAGAGCATTTGATCGAGCGTGGCGGACAGCGTGGTCTCCGCTCCAGCCAGCACCTGATTTACCGAGTCGCCCACCAGCAGGATGTCCACCCCCGCTCGGTCGAGCAGCCGCGCGAACAGGGCGTCATAGCAGGTGAGCACGACGATCCGGTCCCCCTGCGCTTTCATTTGCAGCAGGTCGTGCGTGGTGACGGGCTTGGGTGCTTCAGCCACGGGGTGACGGCTCTCGGTCGAGCTCGGCGATCTCCCGCAGCCAGAAGTCGCGGCTCTCCAGCTCGGGATGTGGAATCGTGAGCTCCGGTGCGCGCACGGCGCGGTCGCCGTACCGCACGATGTCCAGATCGAGCGTCCGCGGACCCCACCGCACCGACCGCACGCGGCCGCGCTCCGCTTCGATGCCATGCAGCTGCCCGAGCAGCTCGCGCGGCTCGAGCGTCGTCTCGAGCAGGACCATCTGGTTCAGGTACGGTCCCTGCGGTATGGGGCCGAGGGGCGCCGTCTCCTCGACAGTGGAAACGCGGAGCAGACGCGTCCCGGGAAGCCGGGCCAGCCGGGCGCGTGCGTGCGCCAAGTGCGCGGCGCGGTCCCCCATGTTGGACCCGAGGGCCACGTAGACCCGTTCACCCGGCGCCACCCGGGAATGCTAACCGTCTACGCGATACTGGCAAACCCGCGCGTCAGCTCCCGCAGCATCGCGGCCACCTCTTCGATCTCGTGGGTGGCTCGTTCCAGCTCGGACAGCCCCCGCGCCGCTTCGCTCGCCCGGGTGGCGACGTCGTCCGCCTCGGCGCGGTTCTTCCCGGCGATCGCGGCCACGGCATGGATGCGCTCGCGCAGGCGCCCGAAGGCCTTGTCCTGCTCGCCCGCGGCCGCCGCGATGCGCTGCGCGTGCGCCGTCGCCTCCGCGGTGGCGGCCACGATCGCATCCTGCGCCTCGAGCGCTGCCGACGAGATCTCCTCCACGCCGCCCACGTTCACCTGACCGCGCCGCATCTGCTCCACCACCTCGCCCACCTGGCGATGGATGTCCTGCACCAGCTCCCCGGCCTCGAGGGCCGCGTTGGCGCTCTGCTCGGCGAGGCGCCGCACCTCTTCGGCCACCACGGCGAAGCCCTTGCCGTGCTTGCCGGCGCGCGCCGCCTCGATCGCGGCGTTCAGCGCCAGCAGGTTCGTCATGTCCGCCAGCTCGCGAATCGACGCGATGAATCCCGTGATGCGGCGGCTCACCTGACCCAGCTCCTGCACCTTGGCGGAGCTCTCACCGACGAACGTCTTGAGCGCCACCAGCCGCTCGATGGCGCCGCGGATCTGCTGGCGGTTGCGGTTGGCGACGTCGCTGGCCGTGCTCGAGGCCTGGGCCGCCTCGGTCCCGTCCTCCGACACGCGGCGCGACACCTGGGCGAGGCTCTCCGTGGCCTCGAGCCCGCCCGATACCTCTCCCTCTTCGGCCTGCACCCCTTCCCGGATCACGCCCGTCGATTGGGCAACGGCACTCGCCGCCTCGCGCATCGCCTTCGCCGCCCGCGCCAGGGTGCCGAGCTGCTGGGTGAGCGTCTCGACGGTCTCCACGAGCGGGCGACGCAGCTCGGTGATGTGGATCGCAGTGGCGAGCTGGTTCGCGAAGGTGGCGATGGTGACGACGTCTTTCGATCGGTACGTCTTGCGCTTGTGATGCTCGAGCTCCAAGGTGCCGATCACCTGGTCGCCGAACTTGAGCGGCACCATGATGAGGCTCTGCACCGACAGCGCCGCGTCCGCGATCCGCTTGTCGCGGGTCACGTCGTCGATCACCACTGTCTCGCCGCGCTGCACCACCTGCTCGCGCAGCGCCACGGTGTCCGACGACGGCTCGCCGCGGTCGACGCGCCCGATCGCGCCCCGGTACGCCAGCTGCAGGCCCCCATCCTGGCGCCGGTAGATGCGGAAATCACCCCAGTCGACGAGCCGGTGGGCGAGCCGCTCGATGCGCGCGAAGGAGTCCTCCAAGCTGATGTTGCTCGTGATCACCGCCTCGACCGCGTGGATCTTGTTCAGCTCCTCCGCCGAGATCGCCTCCTCGAGCATCGTCTTGAACAACAGGCCGAGGAACGTGAGCAGCGCCGCGACGATCAGCCACACCTCGGGAGGCCAGAACACCACCGTGCCGACGAGCGTCGCGGCGGCGATGATCGTGGCGCCGAAGCTGATGCACTCGTAGCGGAAGATGAGCATCCGCTCGTCGCGCTCCAGTTTGCCGCGGATCGTGAGGGCGAAGTAGAACAGCAGGCGGCTGAACCCGAAGTACGCGAGGCCGAACAGCACCAGCGGTAACAGCATTTCCACGTGCAGCCCGGGTGCGACCCCGGCCGCGCGCACGATGAGGGCGTACACGCCGTAGGCGCCGACCAGGGCCAGCACCTCCCGTCCCAGATTGACCAGGGCGGCGGTGAACATCTTCTTGTGCCACAGCCAGTCTGTGGTGAGCACGCTGGCGGTGATCGCCAGCGCCGTGGCAGGCACCCCGACGAGCAGGCTCCCCGTGAGCGCGACGAGCCCCGTCTGGGTGAGGTAGGAATACTTGCTCAACGGGATCTGCAGGCCGCGCAGCGCGATCGCGGCGACGAGCATGATCGCGATCTCGAGCAACTGATCGGTCCAGCGGGGATCGGCGACGAGCACCGCGAGCAGCACGACCGGCCCGCCGATCGCCAGGCCGCGGCTGTACAGCGTCACGAGCCGGTTCGCGGTCACGCCCCGTTCCCGTGTACCGCGGCGGCCAGGTCGAGGATCAGGCGCTCGGCGGCGGGGAGCCCCCCCGATCCCAGCGCGTCGACCAGGGCGCTCCCCACGACGACGCCGTCCGCCAGTTGAGCCGTGGCGCGCGCCTGCGCCGGCGTGCTGATGCCGAATCCCACCGCGAGCGGCAGCGGGCTCGCCGCCCGCACCCGCGCCACATGCTCGGCGAGGTCGGGAGGCACGCGGTCCCGTGCGCCGGTCACGCCGAGGCGCGAGATCAGATAGAGGAAGCCCGTCGCCCCGCGCACGGCGCGCGCCAGGCGCTCCGGCGTCGTCGTCGGGGCGATGAGCCGGATGAGCGCGAGCGGGCTGGCGAGCACCAGCTGCTCCAGCGCGGGATCGGCGCCCGCCGGGAAATCGGTGAGCACGAGCCCCGCGGCGCCCGCCGCGTGCGCATCCGCGACGAACCGCTCGACGCCGTACGCCAGCACCGGGTTCACGTACGTCATGATCACCACCGGGATGCCGAGGGCGGCGCGCCCGATCAGCTCGAGGACGCGCGGCACCGTCATCCCGGCATCGAGGGCCGCCTGCGTGGAGCGCTGAATCGTCGGTCCGTCGGCGAGCGGGTCGCTGAACGGCACGCCGACCTCGACGAAGTCCGCGCCCGCGGCCTGGACGAGCTGGAGCGCCGCGAGCGACGCTTCGGGGGTGGGATGGCCCGCGGTGAGGTACGGGATGAGCGCCGCACGGCGCCGGCCCCCTGCCCGCAGGGTGCGCCAGCGCGCGGCGATCGGGTGCTCAGACAAAGTGATCGCTGATGTTGATGCCGTACTTGGCCGGATCGGTGACCTTGACGATGGTGCGGGGGAAGTTGCCCTGCGCATCGCGTTGCGCCAGGTCGGCGAGGAACCCGGGCTGGTGCGGTGCCCCCTCGGCCGACGCCACGACGCGTACCACGGGACGGTGGACGTGGGTGACGTCCGGATTGGCGCTGTGGACGATGGCGACCTCGTAGGTGTCGAGGATGACGCAGGTGCCCACGGGATAGATGCCGATCAGGTTGATGAACGCCTTGACGACGATCGGATCGTAGCCGCGGCGCGGGTTTTCCCACATCTCCTTGAGCACCTGGTCGGGCTGTATCGGCACGGTCTGATACACGCGCCGGCTCGTCGCCGCGTCGAAGCCGTCGGCCACCGACACGATCTTGGAGTAGATCGAGAGGTCCCGCGGCCGCAGCGACTTGGGGTAGCCGGTGAGATCGGTCTTCATGTGATGCTCGTAGGCGACGATCATGCCGCGGTAGGGGATCTCCCCGTAGCCGCGCAGCCCGAACAGCGTCAGCACGCCGAGCCAGGGATGCGCCTGCATGATGCGCCACTCCTCGTCCGACAGGCCGCCCTGCTTGTTGAGCACCTCGAGGGGCACGCGCGACTTACCGACGTCGTGGAACAGCGCCGCGATCCCCAGGTCGTACAGCTGCAGCTTGGTGAGGCCGAGCTTGCGGCCCAGGGCCACCGAGAAGATGCACACGTTCACCGAGTGCGTGAACGTGTACTCGTCGTAATCGCGCAGCGTCGTGAGCCCGACGAGTGACGCCTCGTTGTTGAGCACCTGGTCCACGATGGCCTGGACCGCGCGCTTGACCTTCTTCACGTTCGCGGTGCGGCCCATGCGGATGGAGTTGATGACCTCCTTCGTGACGGCCACCGAGCGGGCGTAGGTGCGTTTGGCGGCCTCCTTCTGGCGCTCCTCTTCCTCGACGTCCTCGTCGGTCTCGAGCGGCGGCTCGACGCTGATGAAGGAGACGCCGCCGTCCGTGAGCTTCTGGCCCAGCTCGAACACCTTGTTGGGGTTCGCCTCCTTGGCCGCGTACGAGAGCAACAGGGACACGAAGACCTGCAGCTGCTTGCGGTCCACGCCTTCGTCGATGCGCACCGCCCCGACGCCGCATTGGCGCAGCACGCCGAGGATGTGGGAGAAGGACGCGTAGTTGTCGAGGTCGAGCCGCAGGCGGGTGGAGTTCACGAACAGGAACTCGCCCTGCAGCCGCAGCTCCAGCTCCTTCTCGACGTCGAGCAGATGCTTGGTCGTCGCCGCCAGGTCGTCCAGCGCCTTCTGCACCTGGGCGTTCTCGATGGGATAGAGCTTGAGCGAGCGGAATGACGTGTACAGCACCACGAGGAACTCGCGGCCCGCGTGCCGCAGGAACCCGTCGGTCGTCTGGATCGTCTCGGCGATCGACGCCTGTCGGGGAGGGCCGCCGCCGCTCACCCGCCCACCTCCCGCAGCGCCCGGCTCACGGCGTTGCGAACCAGCGGCTCCTTGTCCTGCGCGGCCCGCTCGAGCACGGCGCGGGCCTCGGGCGTCCGGACCTTCCCCAGCGCCATCGCCGCGCAGGCGCGGGTCTCCGGGTCCTCCTTCTTGCCGAGCAACCCTTTGGCGACGAGCATCTTCTCGAGCACCGGGATGCCGCGCGCGCCCACCAGCGAGCCGAACGCTTCGAAGAATGTCATCTTCTCCGTCAGGTCGGCGTTTCTGAGCTTCGAGCCCGTCACGATGCTCTCGACCCGCGGCGCCGCGTTGCGGTAGCCGCGCGAGGCGACGAACCGTACGGCGGCGATCCGCACGTCGCGGTCCGCGTCCTCGATCGCCTTCTCGAGCAGGCGCATCGCGCTGGGGCTGGCGATCGCGGTGAGCGCCTCGACCACCGCGAGCTTGAGCGTCCGATCATTCGAGCCGAGCAGCGGCTCCATGCCGTCCGGCGCGCCCGGCAGCTTGAGCCGGCCGGCGAGCTTGACCATCTCGAGCTGGGCCGCGCTGTCCTCGCTGGCGAGCGCCTTCAGCACCTCCCCGGCGTTGGCCTGGGCCAGGCGCGCGGCCGCTCCGTGCACCAAGTCCCGGACGCGCTCGTTGTTGAGCCGCGGCAGCCACCCGATCAGCGTCACCAGGGCCTCGGCACGCAACTCCTGAAACAGCTCCGACAGCTCCTCCTCGGTGGGGTGCACCGTCGCCTCGTCCAGCGACTGGATCAGCTGCGAGAGCGCCTCCCGCTGGGACAGCCGGGTTGGCATAGTCTCGAGTGTCTGCCGGTGCTCCGGGATCAGCTCGCGGGCTCTTTGTAGGATTACCCGCGTCTCCCGCAGGATGAACGCGACTGAGCGAAAGTCGGCGGCGCCGAGCAGGTAGGGGATGAAGTTCTCGAGAATGGAGATCAGCTCGGCCCGCACCGTGCCGTACGTCTGCAGCTCCAGCAGATCGAACAGCATTGCCAGCACGTTGCGGCGCAGGTCCTGCGCGTACTCACGCTCGACGTCGCGCTTGAGGTAGTCGACCTCCTTGTCTTCGAGGAAGTACAGCGTCGTGTCGAAATCGTCGATCGACACGAGCCCTTCGCGCTTGGGGGGCGCCTCCTCCTCGACGTAGCGCCGCACCTGGGTCGGCGGCGTCGTCGGGATCGTGGCGCCGGCCTCGATGGGAACCGCGTTCTCGCTCGCGAGCTCGCGGAAGGTGTAGCTGATGAATTGAAAGTCCTGCGCCCACAGCAGGGTCAGGAGGTCGTCCGGGGCGTCGGCCTGCAGGCTCTTCGCCTGGTGCAGTACCCCGAGGAAGCGCACGATCTCCACTTCCTCGATCCCCGGCTTGAACGCCAGCGAGCGGACGCCGTCTTTGTAGAGGGTCCAGGCGACGCTCTCGCTGCGGTTGTCCTGGCTGTAGACGACCGCGTCTTCCCAGCGCACCTCGGTCTCGGCCACGTCGAACACGAGGTCGTCGGTAGCCTGCCAGATCTGGCGCAGCGCCGCACGGATGTTGTCCACCGCACGCTGGTAGACCGGGTTGTTCGGCAGGTAGAGCTGCGTGGCCCGCAGCCCTTTGGACAGCACCTGCCACAGCTCCTCGACCTGCGACGGCGGTAACGCCAGTTCCGATACGGGCGGGTTGGTCAGAGTGCAGCTCCCGTCAGTTCGGCGACCATCGCGACGTCCTTATCGCCCCGGCCGCTGAGGTTGATCAGGACGACATCGTCCGCATGCCAGTGCCCGCGGCGACCCATGACCCACGCCACCGCGTGAGCGCTCTCCAGGGCCGGCAGGATGCCCTCGAGGCGGGACAGCGCGGCGAACGCGTCCAACGCCTGCCGGTCCGTCACTGCCTCATACAATACGCGACCACTGTCCTTGAGGTAAGCGTGCTCCGGGCCAACCCCGGGATAGTCGAGGCCGGCGGAGACGCTGTGGGCGGGCTGGACCTGGCCGTCGGCGTTTTGCAGCAGGTAGCTCAGGCTGCCGTGGAACACACCCGGGCGGCCGCGCGCCAGCGAGGCGGCGTGGTGCCCGCTCGCCAGCCCCTCCCCTGCCGCCTCCACACCCACCAGCTCGACGGCGGCGTCACCGAGAAACGCGGTGAAGATGCCCATCGCGTTCGACCCACCCCCCACGCACGCCACCACGGTGCGCGGCAACCGTCCGTAGCGCTCCACCACCTGAGCGTGGGCCTCGCGACCGATCACCGACTGGAAGTCGCGCACCAGGCGCGGGAATGGATCGGGGCCGACCACGGAGCCGATGATATAATGCGTGGTGGTCACATTCGTGACCCAGTCCCGTAACGCTTCGTTGGTCGCGTCCTTCAAGGTCTTGCTGCCCGACGTCACGGGGACGACCTTGGCGCCCATCAGCTCCATGCGGTACACGTTGAGACGCTGGCGCCGCATGTCTTCCTCGCCCATGTAGACCACGCATTCGAGGGCGAAGCGGGCGCACACCGTGGCGGTCGCGACGCCGTGCTGCCCGGCGCCCGTTTCGGCGATGATGCGCCGCTTCCCCATGCGCCGCGCCAGCAGCACCTGACCCAGGGTGTTGTTGATCTTGTGCGCGCCGGTGTGGTTCAAGTCCTCGCGCTTGAGCAGCACCACGACGCCCGATCCCACTTGGGCGGCGAGCCGCGGCGTTTCGGTGATCGGGGACGGACGCCCGACGTAGTCCTTGAGCAGCGCGTCGAGCTCCCCCCAAAAGGCGGGGTCGCGCTTCGCTTCCTCGTACACGCGCGCCAGCTCCTCGAGCGCGCCCATGAGCGTCTCGGGGACGTAGCGGCCGCCGTAGGGGCCGAAACGACCGGTGGTGAGCGAGCCGGATTCAGTTGGCACGTTCCATTACCGTCCCTTTCTCGCCACGCCGCACAGCGCCCGCACCGCGGCCTCCGGGTCAGCCGTGCGCGCTACCGACGTGCCCACGAGCACCAGGTCCGCCCCCGCCCGGGCCAGCCGCTCCACGTCGGCCCGAGTCTCGATCCCGCTCTCGGCGATCGCCGGGAGGGACGTGGGGACTTGCGCGAGCAGGCGATCCGCCAACCGCAGGTCGACTGCGAACGTCGCGAGATCCCGACTGTTCACCCCCACGGCGGTGGGGTCGGCGGTGAGGGCTTGCTCGAGCTCCGCCTCCGAATGGATCTCGACCAACACTCCCAAGGCCTGATCGCGGGCGGCGCGGGCGAGCGCGCGCAACCGGTCGGCGGAGAGGGCACGCACGATCAGGAGCACGCCGCTCGCTCCCGCCGCGCGCGCTTCGAAGAGCTGTAGCTCGTCGAGAATGAAGTCCTTCCGCAGCACGGGCACGGAGACGGCGGCGGCAACGCACACCAGGTCCTCGAGCGACCCGCCGAAGTGAGGCTGGTCCGTGAGAACCGAGATGGCCACCGCCCCGCCCCGCTGGTACGAGCGTGCGTGATCTACGGGGTCCAAATCTTCCCTGATCGTTCCTGCCGAGGGCGACCGCCGCTTCACTTCGGCGATCACGCCCACGGTCCCGACCGTTCCCCCGGCCCTGAGCGCGCGCGCGAGCAGCGGCGGTGCGGGCGCGGCGGCGGCGCGGCGCTCGAGCTCGGCGGCGCGCGGCTTCAGCCCGGCGATGCGCGCCCGGGTGGCGGAAAGGATGGCGTCGAGGCGTGTTTCCAGCATGCTTGCATTCGGGTGATTTTCGGGTAGATTGGCTTCGGCTTATCTTCGGGAGACCATGTGCCGCTCACCCGCCGTCAACGTGAGATTCTCGACTTCATCTCGGGCCACATCGAGGCCAAGGGCTACGCTCCGAGCTTCGAAGAGATCGCCAAACAGTTCGGCTTTCAGTCGCTGGCCACGGTGCACGAGCATCTCACGAACCTCGAGCGCAAGGGCTTCATCCGGCGCGCGCACAACGAGAGCCGCGCCATCGAAGTGGTGCCGCCCAAGGGACAGTCGGGCGCGACCGAGCTTCCCTTGCTCGGCCTGGTGGCGGCCGGCGAACCGATCGAGGCAGTGAGCGGCGACGACGTCATCGCCGTTCCCGATGAGCTCATCCCCCGCCGGGGCCGCAGCTACGTGCTCAAGGTCCGCGGACAGTCGATGATCGACGAGCACATCAAGGACGGCGACTTCATCGTCGTACACGAGCGTAACCAGGCCGATAACGGCCAGACGGTCGTCGCGCTCGTGCACGGCTCCAGCGCCACTGTGAAACGATTCTACCGCGAGCCGGGGGGCTGGATCAGACTCGAGCCCGCGAATCCCGCCGTCAATCCGCTGCGCGTCAACGAGCGCGACGTCGTCGTACAGGGCGTCGTGGTCGGCGTCATCCGGAAGTTCTAGGCGCGGCGGCGCGACGCAGCCGCTCTAGGGCGGCGTGCGCCCGCCCGGCCCCGATTGCGCTGCGCGCCCGCGCCAGCCCGTCCTCGTATGATGGCGCGATCCCGGCGACGTACAGCGCGGCGCCCGCGTTGAGCAACAGCGCGGCGCGCCCCGGCTCGTCGCCGGTCGAGGGGCCGGCGGCGAGCAGGCGCTCGATGCGTGCAGCGTTCGCGGCCGGTTCGCCGCCCCGGAGCGCGCCGACGTCGGCGATCGCCAGCCCGTAGCTCGCCGGATCGAGCTCCCACATCGACACCTGCCCGCCGCGCACCTCCCACACGTCGGTGATCCCCTGCGGGGAGATCTCGTCCATCCCGACCCGCCCGTGCACCACGAGCGCATGCTCCGCGCCCAGCCGGGCGAGCGCCCCGGCGATGAGCGGCGCGCGATCGCGCTCGGCCACACCAATCACCTGGCGGCGCACGCCGGCGGGGTTGGCGAGCGGCCCGAGCAGGTTCATGACCGACGGGACCGCGAGCTCGCGTCGTACCGGCGCCGCGTGCTTCATCGCGGGATGGAAGTTCGGCGCGAACAGAAACGTGATGCACGCTTCCCGGAGGACGCGCGCCGCGTCGCCCGCGTCGAGGCTGATGTGCACGCCCAGGGCTTCCAGCACGTCGGCCGAGCCGCAGCGCGACGTGAACGAGCGGTTGCCGTGCTTCGCGACCGAGGCGCCGGCGCCAGCGGCGACGAACGCGGCTGCGGTCGAGATATTGAAGGTCGGCACGGCGCCGCCGCCGGTTCCGCAGGTGTCGACGAGATGGTCGCCGGCGGCCTCGACCGGCACCATCGCCTCGCGCAGCGCCCGGGCGGCCCCCGCGACCTCGTCCGCGGTCTCCCCCTTGACCCGCAGCCCGATGAGCAGCGCCGCGATCTGCGCCGGGGTCGCCTCGCCCCGCATCACGGTGGTGAAGACGGCGGTTGTCTGGCTCTCGGTGAGCGAGCGGCGGTGGGCCAGGGCGGCGATCGCCTCGAGCAGCGGCGAGGCTGTGGAGCGGGACGGCGGGGCGTCGGGCATCGGGATTTCGGGCTCGCCAAAGCTACCCGGCAAAATCGCCTTTTGTCAAATGGGACAACGGGTTGCGTGGCTTGATTGGCCCTTCCTTTCGTCCTATCTTTCGCCCGTGGCGCCCGTGGCGCCCGCGACGAGCCGGCCCTGCCTCGCCGTGGTGCAATACGACGGGGCCCAGTTCGTCGGCTGGCAGCGCCAGCGGGAAGGGCGCACCGTGCAAGCGGACTTCGAGGCCGTGCTGGAACGCCTGATGGGCCGGCGAACGCCGACGACTGGAGCGGGTCGGACCGACACCGGTGTGCACGCGCTGGGCCAGGGGGTCGGGTTCGCGGCGGCCGGACGCTGGAGCGAGGACGCCGACGGGTTGCGCCGGGCGCTGAACGCCCTGCTGCCTCGGGATGTCTGGGTGGCGCGAGTCCACCGGATGCACCCGGGGTTCCACGCGCGCAAGAGCGCGGTGGCTCGCCGCTACCGTTACGTGATTGGGTCGGACGAGGCGGCGCACTCACCGTTCCGGCGCCCGTACGAATGGGCGCTCGGGCGCGAGCTCGATCAGGCAGCACTGAGGCAGGCCGCCGCCGCGCTCGTCGGTGAGCACGATTTTCGTGGTCTCGCCGCTGCCGGCCAGGTGAAGCCCCACTATCGCAGCCGCGTGGCGCTCGCTGAGTGGGCGCCGCGGACGGACGGCGCGGGGGTCACCTTCACGATCGAGGCCGACCGGTTTCTGCATCGCATGGTGCGCTTCCTGGTGGGCGCGATGGTCGACGTCGCCCTGGGCCGGCGCCCTGCGTCGGACCTCCCCCGTTTGCTCACTGCGACGGACAACCGGGCGGCCAGCCCGCCCGCGCCGCCCCAGGGGCTGTACCTAGTCGCGGTGCGCTATCCTCCTGACCTCTACGCCGAGGCCTAAGCCATGAAGTTTTTCTTGGATACCGCGAGTCTCAAGGACATCAGCTGGGCGGCGCAGGCCGGGCTGATCGACGGCGTGACCACCAACCCGTCGCTCCTCGCCAAGCAGGCGGGCGACCTCGATCCCAAGGACGTGTTGAAGGAGATCTGCTCGCTGGTCGACGGTCCCGTCTCGGCGGAGGTCGTCGGCCTGGATACGGACGGCATGGTGCGCGAGGGCAGCGAGCTCGCCAAGATCGCGGACAACATCGTCGTGAAGATCCCGATGACCGAGGCCGGGATGGTGGCCGTGCGCCGCCTCGCGACCAACGGGATCAAGACCAACGTGACGCTGTGCTTCTCGAGCGTGCAGTGCCTCATCGCCGCCAAGGCGGGCGCCACGTACGTGAGCCCGTTCATCGGGCGGCTGGACGACGTGGGTCAGGAGGGGATGGACGTGATCCGCGAGGCGCGGGTCATCTTCGACAACTACCAGCTCGCGACGGAGATCCTGGCCGCCTCGATCCGCCACCCCCGTCACGTGGTGGAGGCGGCGATGATCGGCGCGGACGTGGCGACGCTGCCCCCGGACGTCCTCAAAAAGCTGCTGCTGCATCCGCTCACCGACCGTGGGCTCGAGCAGTTTCTCGCGGACTGGAACCAGCGGGTGGCGCGCGCGAAGGCCGCGGTTTGACCTACCTCTCGCCGCTGGGCCAGCGCTACGCCTCCCCGGCGATGCAGGCGTTGTGGGGTGAGCGGCGGCGGGTCGGCCTGTGGCGGCGGCTGTGGCTCGCGCTCATGGAGGCGCAGCAGGAGCTCGGCCTCGACATCCCGGATCGGGCGCTCGCAGAGCTCCGCGCCCACCTGGACGACGCCGACCCGGAGCGCGCGGCGGAGCACGAGAAGCGGTTGCGTCACGACGTGATGGCGCACATCCACCATCTCGGCGAGCAGGCGCCGGCGGCCCGTCCCTTCCTCCACCTCGGCGCGACGAGCGCCTACGTTACCGACAACGCCGACCTGATCCTGATGCGCGAGGGGATGCAGCTCTTGCTCGGGCGCGTCGCCGCCGTCGTGGTCGCGCTGTCCAAACTCGCCCGCCGCTACCGCGACGTGCCGTGCCTGGCCTACACGCACTTTCAACCGGCGCAGCTCACCACCGTCGGAAAGCGCGTCACGCTGTGGATGCAGGAGCTGCTGCTCGACGCGGAAGAGCTGCTCCACCGGCTCGAGACGCTGCGGTTCCGCGGCGTGAAGGGGACGACCGGGACACAGGCGAGCTTTCTGGAGCTATTCGAGGGGGCGCACGACAAAGTGCGGGAGCTCGACGCCCGCGTCGCACGGAAGATGGGATTCGCGCAGCTGTTTCCGGTCACGGGCCAGACCTACACCCGCAAGCTCGATGCGCAGGTGCTGGCGGCGCTCTCCGGGATCGCGGCCTCATGCGCCAAGTTCGCGACCGACGTGCGGCTGCTGCAGCACGAGGGGGAGATGCTCGAGCCATTCGAGAGCGAGCAGGTGGGGTCGTCCGCGATGGCCTACAAGCGCAACCCGATGCGCGCCGAGCGGATCACGAGCCTGGCGCGCTTCGTGATCGAGCTCGAAGGGAACGCCTGGCACACGGCGGCCGCGCAATGGCTCGAGCGGACGCTCGATGACAGCGCCAACCGGCGGCTCGTCATTCCGGAGGCGTTTCTCGCGAGCGACGCGATCCTGGTGCTCGCCACCAACGTGGCGGCGGGGTTGGAAGTGCGCGAGGCCGTGATCGCCCGGCACGTCGCCGCCCAGATGCCGTTCCTCGCGACCGAGCGCCTGTTGATGCGGGGCGTGAAGGCTGGCGGCGACCGGCAGCGGCTGCACGAAGTGATCCGGACACACAGCCTCGCCGTGGCGCAAGCCGTGGCCGAGCAGGGTGTAGAGAACGACCTGCTCGAGCGGCTGGCGCGCGATCCGGCCTTCCAGGCGCTCAAGCTCGCCGTTCGGCCTGACGAGCTCGATCCGACGGCCTATGTGGGCCGGGCCCAGGGCCAGGTCGACGAATACCTGCAACAGGTGGTCGCTCCGGCGCTGCGACGCATCGAGGCCGTCGCGCCGCCGGGCGCCGCCGCCATCGCCGAGGTCACGGTATGACGATCCCGCTCGTCGCCAGTCAGCTTCCCCTGCCCCTCGTGCGGCGCGGCAAGGTCCGCGAGGTGTACGAGGTCGACCGGGACACCCTGCTGCTCGTCGCGAGCGATCGCGTGAGCGCGTTCGACGTGGTGCTGCGCGAGCCCGTGGCGCACAAGGGGGCGGTGCTCACCCAGCTCAGCGCGTTCTGGTTCGCGCGGCTCGGGTCCGTCATGCCGAGCCACTTCATCTCGGCCGACGCCGATGCGATCGTGGAGCGGGTCCCGGCCCTCGAGCCGTTCCGCGCAGCCCTGACGGGCCGCGCTATGTTGGTGCGGCGGACCACTCCGGTCCCGTTCGAATGCATCGTTCGAGGATATATCACCGGCTCGGCGTGGGCAGAGTACCAGCAGTCGGGAACGTTGGCCGGCGAGTCGCTGCCCGCGGGCCTCGTGGAGAGCGCGCGGCTCGACCCGCCGATCTTCTCCCCGGCCACCAAGGCCGAGCGGGGGCACGACGAGAACGTGACCTTCACCCACGTGGTGAAGGCGGTGGGACGCGCGCTCGCCGAGCAGCTGAAGCAGGCCAGCCTCGCGCTGTACGAGGCGGGTCGGGGCTACGCGCGCCCGCGCGGCATCATCATCGCCGACACGAAGTTCGAGTTCGGCTCGGGCGCGGACGGGCGGCTCCTCGTGATCGACGAGATCCTCACGCCCGACTCGTCGCGCTTCTGGCCGGCGGACCGCTACGAGCCGGGAGGGGCGCAGCCGAGCTTCGACAAGCAGCCGCTGCGCGATTACCTGGCGGGTCTGAAGCGGCAGGGGAAGTGGGACGGCAACGCACCGCCGCCGCCGCTGCCCGCGGAGGTAGTGCAGGCGACGAGCGAGCGGTATCGGGAGGCGTACCGACTGATCACTGGGAAGACCTTGGAGATTGCGTGACGGTGCGGTTCGCTCCAGAGGGCTGGCCATTCATCATTCCCGGCTGGGCGCTGGTGTTCCTCGGCGCGTGGGTGGCGCAGGGCTCGCCGTGGCTGTGGGTGCCGGAGGTCGCGCTCGTCCTGCTGGCGGTGTGGCTTCTGGTGTTCTTCCGCGATCCCGTCCGGATGGGGCCGCGCGGCGAGCAGTTCGTGATCGCCCCGGCGGACGGGAAGGTCGTGGACATCGCCGTCGTGGAGGAGCCGACCTATCTCGCGGCCCAGGCGACCAGGATCTCCATCTTCATGAGCGTGTTCGACGTGCACGTGAACCGCTACCCGGCGACGGGCGCCGTCGAGCTGGTCCGCTATCACCGCGGCAAGTTCCTGCACGCAGCGTCGGACAAGGCGAGCCTCGACAACGAGCAGTCCTCGGTCGGCCTGCGCTCGGTCGGTGGGCCCGTGCTGGTGCGGCAGATCGCGGGGCTGATCGCGCGTCGCATCGTGACGGACGGGAAACCGGGAGATCGCGTGCATCAGGGCGAGCGGCTGGGGATGATCCGATTCGGGTCGCGCGTGGATGTGTTCCTTCCGCTGGCGGCACGTGCGGCCGTGCGGGTGGCCGTGGGCGAGCGCGTCCGGGCGGGCGCCACGCTGCTGGCGGAGTACGGCCCGTGAGCGCGGGGACCCCATGACGATGCGACGCTTCCCTCGTCCCAGCATGCGGCGGGTCGTGATCGTCGTGCCGAGCCTGTTCACGCTCTTCAACCTGTTTTTCGGCATCTGGTCGATGGTGCTCGCGTCGCGCGGCGAGTTCGACCGCGCGGGGTGGTACATCTTCTTCGCCGGCATTCTGGACGCGCTCGATGGCCGGGTGGCGCGTCTCTCGAAGACGGGCACCCGGTTCGGCGCCGAGCTCGACAGCCTCGTGGACGTCGTGAGCTTCGGGGTCGCGCCGGCCTTTCTCATCTACCAGCTCGAGTTCGCGAGCGCCGGGCAGGCGGAGTGGATCTTCTGCTACTTTTACGTCATGGCGGCGGCCATCCGCCTCGCGCGCTTCAACATCACCCAGGCAGGACGCTCCAAGCGCTACTTCATCGGCCTCCCGTCGCCGGCGGCGGGCATGACGCTCGCCACGTTTTACCCGTTCACGACCACGGAGGCGTGGCGCCACCTGGCACCGTACCTGCCGCGCCATCACCTGATGCAGTTCGTCATGATCCTGCTCAGCATCCTGATGGTGAGCAACGTGCGGTACGCGACCATGCCCCGCGCAGGTCTGCGCAGCGTGCGCGGTCTGTTGGGGCTCGCCACGGTGTTGTTCATCCTCGTCTTCGGGATCCTCGAGCACGATGCGTTCTTCTTTCCGCTGGGCATCACCTACATGGCGTACGGCGTGTTGCGGGCGACCGTCCTCGGCTTCTTCCTCGAGGCCTCCGAGGACGAGGAAGCGGAGATCGCGGGGCCGATCGTGATCACCGACGGCGGGTCGATGGGCGACGCCTTCGGGCCGCGCACGCGCGGCCTCTCGCCGCCGGGGGGAGGGACGGCGTCGTGAGCCGCTACCGTGTCCAGGTTCGCGTCATGCCGCGTGCCGCGCTGCTCGACCCACAGGGGCAGGCGGTGGAGCACGCGCTGCACGCGCTTGGCTTCGGCGAAGTCGGGCGCGTGCGGGTCGGCAAGCATCTCGTCCTCGAAGTGACGGCGGCGACGCATGAGGAGGCGATGGCGCAGGCGCGCACGATGTGCGACCGACTGCTCGCCAACCCGGTGACCGAGGACTACGAGCTGGCGGTGGAGACGACCCGATGACGCGAGTGGCCGTGATCGTGTTCCCCGGCTCGAACTGCGACGCCGACACACTCGCGGCCGCGCGGGAAGCGGGCTCGGACGCGTACTACGTGTGGCACCGCGACGCCGACCTGCGGCACGCCGACGTCGTGATCCTGCCGGGGGGCTTCAGCTACGGCGATTACCTTCGCTCGGGCGCGATCGCCCGGTTCTCGCCGATCATGAGCGCCGTCGCCGCGCACGCGCGCGCCGGCGGGCCGGTCCTCGGCATCTGCAACGGGTTTCAGATCCTGTGCGAGGCGGGGCTCCTGCCGGGCGGGCTGATGCGGAACGCGCGGCTCAAGTTTCTGTCGCGGCCCGCCTGGGTGCGTGTCGAGACCACGGGCACCCCGTTTACCTGTCTGTACGACCAAGGCGACGTGCTCGAGATCCCGATTGCGCATGGTGACGGCCGCTACGTCGTGGACGAGCGCACCGCGGCGGAGCTCGAAGCGAGCGACCGGGTCGTGTGGCGCTACGTGCGGGACAACCCCAACGGCTCGACCCGTGATATCGCCGGCGTCTGCAACGCTGGCCGCAACGTGGTCGGCATCATGCCGCACCCGGAGCGCCGCAACGCCCCGATCTTGGGCGGCCAGGATGGAGCCCGTGTCTTTCACGCGATGGAGGCTCGACATGCGACGCAGCACGCTGTGGATGTGCGCGCTGTTGGCGACCGCCACCTTAGGGTGTAGGCAGGTCAGCGAGCAATACGCGAAGATCAAGCAGACGATCGCGTATTGCTCGCTGACCTGCCTACACCCTAAGGTGGCGGTCGCCAACAGCGCGCCACGCCGTCCGCCGAGGTGCCGGCGCGGCCCCCGCGGCAGGTCCCCGAGCGTCCGGCGGCGTCCCGTGACGTCCCCTACAGCTCCGTGGACACAGGCACGATCGCGCCTGGGATGGGCGAGAAGGACGTCTACTCGCTGTGGGGTCCGCCGATCGCGGTGCGCCACCAGGGTGAATGGACCTATCTCTTCTTCCGCAACGGCTGCGAATACACCTGCGGCACTGAGGATATCGTCACACTCCAGAACGGGCAGGTGGTGGACGCCGTGCTGCGCTGGCCGGGTCACGGCTACAGCGGCCAGTCCTCGTCGCCCGCGGCCACGAAGCCGCACTGGAAGCCCGGGGGCGACACGTTGACGGTCAAACCGCCTGGGACGTGAGTGAGCCCGTGCCCGACAAACCGAGCAAGAACGAGGAGGAATACTTCGCACGGCGCGACGCCGAGCTGCTGCGCCAGCAGCGCGACGCGGCACATCGGGCCGCGGTCGACGCCGAGCGCCGCTCCCACCACATGAAGTGTCCCAAGTGCGGCTACGACCTGATCACGGGGGAATGGCACGGCGTGCAGGTCGACCAGTGCACGCACTGCCACGGCATCTGGTTCGACGCCGGCGAGGTGGAGACGGCGCTGGCCCACCCCGAGCCGACCATGCTGGCGCGCGTGTTCCGCACGGTGCTGCGCGGCGTCTCCGGCGCGAAGGCATCCGACCCGTGACGCGGGCGGTCCCGTTTCCCGGTGACCCGCCGATCACGCCCCAGCTGGTCCGCGATCACCATCTCACCGACGAGGAGTACGGGCGCATCGAGGCGCTGCTCGGTCGCGCGCCCACGTTCGCCGAGCTCGGCGTGTTCTCGGCCCTGTGGAGCGAGCACTGCTCCTACAAGCACTCGCGGCCGATCCTCAGAGCGCTCCCCACCGCGGGTCCGCAAGTGATCCAGGGCCCGGGCGAGAACGCCGGCGTGCTGCGGCTCCCCGATGGCTGGGCGGTCGCCTTCAAGATCGAATCGCACAACCACCCCTCCGCCGTCGAGCCGTATCAGGGGGCCGCCACCGGGGTGGGCGGGATCCTGCGCGACGTGTTCACGATGGGCGCCCGGCCGGTGGCGCTGCTCAACAGCCTGCGCTTCGGTCCCGTGGACGAGGCGCGCAACCGTTACCTGTGCGCCGGTGTGGTGCGCGGCGTGGGCGACTACGGCAACTGCGTCGGCGTGCCCACGCTCGGCGGGGAGGTGGATTTCGGGCCGAGCTACGCCGGCAACCCGCTCGTCAACGCGATGTGCGTCGGCTTGCTGCGGGAGGCGGACCTGATGACGGCCGCCGCGCGCGGTGTGGGGAACGTCCTGCTCGTCGTCGGCTCCCGCACGGGCCGCGACGGCATCCATGGCGCGTCGTTCGCCTCCGAGGAGCTGACGCACGAGAGCGAGCGGCGCCGGCCCCAGGTCCAGGTGGGCGACCCGTTCACCGAGAAGCTGCTGCTCGAAGCGAGCCTCGAGCTGATCGCCTCGGGCCACATCGTGGCGATCCAGGACATGGGCGCCGCGGGACTGACCTCATCGTCGGCCGAGATGGCCGCGCGGGGCGGTGTCGGGGTGGAGGTCGACCTGTCGCGCGTCCCTACCCGCGAGCCCGGGATGACCCCGTACGAGATCCTGCTCTCCGAGTCGCAGGAGCGCATGCTGGTGGTCGCCCAGGCGGATCGCGTGACGGAGGTCCAGGCGATCGCCGCCAAATGGGAGCTCACTGCTACGCCGATCGGGCGGGTGACGGACGACGGGATGTACCGGGCGACGTGGCAGGAGCAGGTGGTGGTCGAGATCCCGGGGAAGCGGCTGATCGACGATTGTCCGGTGTATTGCCCGGAAGCTCGTGAAGACGAAGCGATCGCTGAACTGCGACGGCGGGACCCGGGACCCGGGGCCCGGGCCCCGGACCCCGCAGAAGCACTGCTTACGCTGCTCGACCACCCCGCCATCGCCTCCAAGCGCTGGGTCTACGAGCAGTACGACTCGACCGTTCAGGCGAGCACGGTGATCGCCCCTGGCGGGGACGCCGGTGTGATCCGGGTGCGGGGGGCGGAGTTTGGCATCGCGGTCACGACAGACTGCAATTCTCGCTACGTGGCGCTGGATCCGTACGAGGGCGGCAAGGCCGCCGTCGCGGAAGCCGCCCGCAACGTCGCCTGCACGGGCGCGCGCCCCCTCGGCGTCACCGACTGCCTGAACTTCGGCAGCCCGGAGCGACCGGCCGTGTTCAATCAGTTCCGCGAAGCGTGCCGCGGGATCGCGGACGCGTGCCGGGCGCTCGACACGCCGGTCACGGGGGGCAACGTCTCCTTCTATAACGAAAGCCCGACGGGCGCCGTCGCACCCACGCCGGTCATCGGCATGGTGGGCTTGCTGGCCCGCGCCGACCGTGCCGTCCCGAGCCACGCGCGGGGGCCGGGCGACGTCGTCTGCGTGGCCGGAGAAACGCGGAGCGAGCTGGGCGGCTCGGTGCTGTGGGAGGCGCTGTACGGCTTCGCGGGCGGCACGCCCCCGCGGGTGGACCTGGTCGCCGAGCGGCGGCTGGTGGACTTCCTCGTGGCCGGCGCGGAGCGGGCGCTGTTCCGCTCGGCCCACGACTGCTCGCAGGGTGGGCTCGGCGTCGCGCTCGCCGAGGTGGCGATGGGCGGCCCGTACGACGAGGCCGGGCTCGGGCTCGAAATCGATCTTACGGCTTACGGCGCGCGCCTTGCGGCTGTGGATCTCTTGTTCAGCGAATCGCAGGCGCGCGCGGTGATCACGTGCCCGCCCGAGCGCGCCGCCGCGGTTGTGGCGCTGGCGCAGGAGCTCGGCGTGCCGATCGAGCGCGTGGGCACGGTCGGCGATCGCGGCGGCGCCGTGCGCGTCCGGCTGCGGGACGGGCGCGTGGAGCACCGCGTCGACCGCCTGCGGGAGGTATATTTCTCGGGGTTGCCTCGTCGCATGGGAGACTGATCGCTACATGTGCGGCATCATCGGCGTCACCGGGATTGCGGACGCGGCGCGCGTCGCCTATCTCGGCCTCTACAGCCTGCAGCACCGTGGCCAGGAGTCCTCCGGGATCGTGGCCGTGGACGGTGAGGGCGCCGCGCGCTCGCATCGGGGGATGGGCCTCGTCTCCGATGTCTTCGACGAGCACGTGTTCAGCGAGCTGCCCGGGGATGTCGCCATCGGGCACTCGCGGTACTCGACCGCCGGCACGTCGGTGCTCGCCAACGCGCAGCCGATGCTGGCGCGCTACCGCGAAGGTCCGCTCGCCCTGGCGCACAACGGCAATCTCACCAACGCCGTGCAGCTCCGCTCCGACCTCGTGACCAAGGGCTCGATCTTCCAAAGCTCCTCGGACAGCGAGGTCCTGGTCCATCTGATCGCGCGCTCCGAGGCGCGCGAGCCCGAGGACCAGCTGCTCGACGCGCTGGAGCGGGTGGAGGGGGCCTACTCGCTGGTGATCACCGTCGGGCGCACGCTGTACGCGATCGTCGACCCGCGCGGCTTCCGCCCCCTCGTGCTGGGGCGGCTCGGTCACGGCTGGGTCGTCGCGTCCGAGACCTGCGCCCTCGACATCGCCGGAGCGACGCTGGTGCGCGAGCTGGAGCCGGGGGACTTCGTCCGCATCCACGGGGAGGACGTGGACGACCTGCCCAAGCTGCCCGCCAAGCCGCACCGGCGCTGCGTGTTCGAGCTGGTGTATTTCTCGCGACCCGACAGCACGGTGTTCCATCGCTCGGTGGACGCCGTGCGGCGGGCGCTGGGCCGAGAGCTGGCGCGTGAGCAGCCGGCGCCGGGGGCGGATTGCGTGTTTTCGGTCCCGGACTCCTCCAACGCCATGGCGCTCGGCTTCTCGGAGGAGTCGGGCATCAAGCTCGAGCACGCCCTCATCCGCAACCACTACGTCGGCCGCACGTTCATCCATCCGGCCCAGGCGGGACGGATGGCCAAGGTGAAGATCAAGTTCAATCCGGTGCGCGAGGTGCTCGAGGGGAAGAAGGTGGTGGTGGTGGATGACTCGATCGTGCGCGGCACCACGAGCAAGGCGCTGGTCCAGCTCATCCGGCAAGCGGGCGCGGCGGAGGTCCATTTCCGCGTCGCCTCGCCCCCGATCACGGGTCCCTGCTACTACGGCATCGACACGCCCACCAAGAGCGAATTGATTGCGTCGAATCACGACGTCGCGGGGATACGTGACCATTTAGGCGTAGACTCGCTCGGCTATCTCTCTCTGGACGGGATGCTGCGGGCTGCGGGTGGCGATCCGGCAGACTTCTGCCACGCCTGCTTCTCCGGCGCCTATCCGACCCAGATTCCGGAAGACGACCTGGCGGGGGCGCGGCACGCCGCCCCCCTGTTGACGACCGCGGTCTGATGGCCCCGTGCCGTCGCTCGAGCGGTGGGTCTATTTCTTCGGTAACGGCCGCGCCGACGGCTCCGCGGCCATGCGCGACATCCTGGGTGGCAAGGGCGCTGGGCTGGCCGAGATGGCGAACCTGGGCCTCCCGGTCCCGCCCGGGTTCACGATCTCCGCCAAGCTGTGCCTCACCTACCTGGAGCAAGGCACCTTCCCCGACCAGCTACACGAAGAAGTCGACCGCCACCTGAAGCAACTCGAGCAGGCGACCAAGATGCGATTCGGCGATCCCGCCAACCCGCTGCTCGTCTCGGTGCGCTCGGGGGCGGCGGTTTCGATGCCCGGGATGATGGAGACGATCCTGAACCTGGGTCTGAACGACGCGACGGTGGGCGGACTGATCACGGGGTCGAAGAACCCCCGCTTCGCCTACGACTCCTACCGCCGCTTCGTCCAGATGTACGGCGACGTCGTGTTCGATCTCGGCAAGCAGCCGTTCGAAGAGGTGCTCGGCGAGTTCAAGCAGCGCCGCAAGGCGGCGCGCGACATCGATCTCCCCGCCGACGACCTGCAGGCACTGGTCCAGGAATTCAAGTCGATCATCCAGGCGAAGCGCGGCGCGCCGTTCCCCGAGGACCCGACGGCGCAGTTGTGGGGCGCGATCGAGGCGGTATTCAAGAGCTGGAACACCCGCCGGGCGGCCGATTACCGCAAGGTCCACGGCATCCCGGACGACCTCGGCACGGCCGTCAACGTCGTCGCGATGGTGTACGGCAACATGGGCGACGACTCGGGCACGGGCGTCGCGTTCACGCGCGATTGTCGCACAGGAGAGAAGGTGCTCAACGGCGACGTCCTCACCAACGCCCAGGGCGAGGACGTCGTGTCGGGCGCGCGGACGCCCGAGCCGATCGCGAAGCTGAAGCGCGGCGCGCTCGCGAAGGTGTACGGCGAGCTGGAGCGCGTCGCGGCGAAGCTCGAGCGACACTTCAAAGACGTGCAGGACATCGAGTTCACCTTCGAGCGCGGCAAGCTGTACCTGCTGCAGACGCGCCGCGCCCAGCGAACCGGGCTCGCCGCCGTGCGGATCGCGGTCGAACTGGTGGAGGAGCGACTGATCACGCCGGACGAAGCGGTGCAGCGGGTTCCGCCGCAGGACCTGGATCAGCTGTTCCACCCCATGGTGGACCCGCACGCCGCCGTGACCGTGGTGGCGAAAGGGCTGCCGGCCTCGCCCGGCGCGGCCATCGGAGATGTGGTGTTCGACGCCGACGAAGCCGAGGCGCTGGCGAAGCAGGGCCGCAAGGTCATCCTGGTGCGGCCCGAGACGTCGCCCGAGGATTTCCACGGCATCGTGGCGGCGCAGGCGGTGCTGACCGCGCGCGGCGGCATGACCAGCCACGCGGCGGTGGTGGCCCGTGGCATGGGGAAGACGTGCGTCGTGGGGGCGAAAGACGTCGAGGTCGACCCCCATGCCGGCCGGTTCCGCGCCAACGGCCGGGTGGTGAAAAAGGGGCAGCTGATCACCGTGGACGGTACCACGGGGCGGGTAATCCTCGGCGCGGCAAAGCTGGTCGAGCCCAAGATCGGCGCCCACTACACCACGCTCATGGGCTGGGCCGACGAGCGGCGCCGGCTGCGGGTCCGGGCCAACGCCGACACGCCCCAGGACGCGGTGCGCGCCCGCGAGTTCGGCGCCGAGGGTGTCGGGCTGTGCCGCACCGAGCATATGTTCTTCGAGGGCGACCGCATCATGGCGATGCGGGAGATGATCGTCGCGCCCGATGAGACCGGCCGCCGCCGCGCGCTCGCCAAGCTCCTCCCCATGCAGCGCGCCGACTTCGAGGGGATCTTCGAGGCGATGGCGGGCTATCCCGTCACGATCCGGCTGCTCGATCCACCGCTCCACGAATTCCTGCCCCACACCCGCGAGGAGGTGGCGGCGCTCGCTAAGGTCATGGGCCTGGCGGCGGGCAAGCTGCAGCGGCTCGTGGACTCGCTCGTGGAAGCGAACCCGATGCTCGGCCACCGCGGCTGCCGGCTCGGCATCACCTACCCCGAGATCACCGAAATGCAGGCGCGGGCCATCTTCGAGGCGGGCTGCCGCGTGGGGGCGCGCGGCAAGAAAGTCGTGGCCGCAGGAAGTGTTCCTCGCCGAAGAGCGCGGCGTACCCTACCTCGTGGGAACGATGATCGAGCTGCCGCGCGCCGCGCTCACGGCCGACGAGATCGCCAAGGAGGCGGATTTCTTCTCGTTCGGCACCAACGACCTGACCCAGACCACCTTCGGGCTGTCACGCGACGACGCCGGCCGGTTCCTGCCCTTCTACGTGGAGCACGGCATCCTGAACGAGGACCCCTTCCAGGTGCTCGACCAGGACGGGGTCGGCAAGCTCATCGAGATCGCGGTGCGGCTGGGCCGGGGCACCCGCGCCGATCTGAAGATCGGGATCTGCGGCGAGCACGGCGGCGAGCCCCGCTCGGTGAAGTTCTGCCACCACGTGGGCATGAACTACGTGTCGTGCTCGCCGTTCCGGATTCCGATCGCCCGGCTCGCCGCGGCGCAGGCCGCCCTCGAGGAGCAGGGCATCGTCAACCGGACGAAGGCGACGGTCTAGCGCCCGCCGCGCATTCCCGACAGGACTCCGGTGACGAGTAGCGTGACCAGCAGCTGCACGATGGCCGCCGTGTAGGCGCTGCCCTTCGACGTCTTGTGCGTCACGCTGATGCCAGTCGCGGTCAGGAAGATGCCGTACAACGAGAACGGATTGATACCGCGCAGCAGCGCCAGCGTGAGGCCCTTGGCGCCGGGAGCGAGCAAGTCGAGGCCGAGCGCCGGCTGCAGGTCTTCCATCCCGGCGATTTGCTCCGTGCCTCGCATCCTCAGCACTGCCAGACCGACCAGCGTCAGCAGGATGTAGGACATCGACGCGTAGGTCGCGACGCCGATCGAGACAAAGCTCAGAGCGCGCTGCGCCGCTTCCGGCGTCATGTTCGGCATCTGGGAGAACTGCGCACTCATCGCCGCCTTCGTATAAGGCAGCTGCACCACGCCGATCAGCACGATCGCGAAGGCGAGTGCCACGAACGGCGCGAGGAAACGCGGCTTCTCGCGCACCCGTTCGAACACCGCAGTCGGCTCGTACAGGACCCGTACCAGATCGAGGACCGCGCCCATCACGGCCTCCCGCACCAAAGGTTCGCCTTCCCGGACGACCGGAACGGCGCCCAATATACGGGAAAAGCAGATCCCTTCGCTACGCTCAGGGCAGGCTCTTCGCGCCTGCGGCGCTCAGGATGACAAGCGCGCCGCTGTCATCCTG
>Ga0209268_1000268_pt1 | contig 29189 bp, 41 predicted proteins | sample GraSoiAngelo_143_FD_185900 | JGI IMG/M metagenome (GOLD analysis project Ga0209268, IMG submission 185900) | Grasslands soil microbial communities from the Angelo Coastal Reserve, California, USA - 14_1009_02_30cm (SPAdes) (version 2) | ecosystem: Environmental > Terrestrial > Soil > Grasslands ... | reverse complement strand
GACGAGCTGACGCGATTTCGGTTTGTCTTTGATCGTGATTTCGTCGCCGGCTTTGACGTTATAGGAAGCGATGTTCACGCTGCGTCCGTTCACGAGCACATGCCCATGTGACACCAGCTGCCGGGCAGCGCTCCGCGTATTGGCCAAGCCGAGTCGATACACGACGTTATCGATTCGGGTCTCGAGAAGCTGGAGCAGTGTTTCGCCCGTTACACCGCGCTTGCGGAGCGCATTCTGGAAAATGCGGCGGAATTGACGCTCCAGCAGTCCATATTGATAACGGAGCTTTTGCTTTTCCCCAAGCGCAATTGCGTACTCCGATTGTTTTCGCCGGGAACCTTTCGGGCCGTGCATGCCGGGCGGATAATTTTTTCGCTCCAGCGCTTTCGACGATCCAAAAATCGGCACGCCATAACGGCGGCTGACTTTCGTTTTTGGTCCGGTGTATCTGCCCATCGAGAAGTTGAGAGTTAGAGGTTGAGGATTCGGAGAATATGTCGATTTAAACGCGTCGCTGTTTCGGTGGCCGGCAGCCGTTATGCGGCACGGGTGTCACATCGCGAATAACGGTGAGATCGAGCCCGACTGCCTGCAACGCGCGCACCGCTGATTCGCGCCCTGCTCCTGGCCCTCGGACCAATACTTCCACTTCTTTCAGCCCGTGACCCATTGCTTGCCGGGAAGCGTCCTGCGCGACCATCTGCGCCGCGTAGGCGGTGCTTTTGCGCGAGCCTTTAAAACCGACTTTGCCGGCACTCGACCATCCAATCACGTTTCCGTTCATGTCGGTGATCGTCACAATCGTGTTGTTAAATGTGGAGAGAACATGGGCGATGCCGGTGTGAATGTTCTTGCTGCCTTTGGCTTTGACGACCTTCGGCTTCTCGATCTCGTCCGTCGAAAGTGAAAGATTTTCTCGCGGCGCCGCGGCGGCGGCCGGTGCCGGCTCTTCTTTTTTGCTCTTGGCCGGCTTTTTCGCTCGCTTAACCGCCGGCTCAGCCTTGGCAGACGGTTGTTCGGAAACTGCAGGAGCACCATCTTGAGCTGCGTGGGTCGCCTCGGTTTCTCGCGCTTCAGCCGGAGTTGCGTCCGTTTTCGCCTTCTTCGCTTTCGGCTTTTCCGGTTCGGAGTTGGTCTCTTTTTCTGGTTCGGCCATTATCTTTACTGGTTAGACTTTGCCCGCTTTGGCTTCCGGGTTGCGGATGACACCCACTGTTTTGCGCGGGCCTTTGCGGGTCCGGGCATTTGTCGATGTCCGCTGGCCGCGCACAGGCAGTCCCCGACGGTGGCGGATCCCGCGATAAGAATTAATCGCCTGCAAACGTTTCAGATTGCCCTGCACTTCCCGGCGCAGATCGCCCTCGATCGCGATCTTGTTGTTCGTGATGGCGTGAATGATTTCGTTCAATTGCTGCGGCGTAAGATTCTTCGCGCGCAAGTTCGGATCGATATTCGTCTGCTCGAGAATGCGTTTGGCCGTGCTCAGGCCGATCCCATAAATGTAGGTCAGGGAGGCCTCGATCCGTTTGTCCGCCGGAATTTCAACTCCTAATAATCTTGGCATGGTGAGATGGTTAAAATGTCAACTGATGGAATAAAATCACCCCTGACGCTGTTTATGGCGCGGGTTCTTGCAGATCACGTGCACCACGTTCTTTCGCTTCACGATCTTGCAGCTGGCACAAAGTCTTTTAACTGATGGTCGTACTTTCATAATCCGCGAAATGGAAAACGCGGAGACATCTCCGCGTTGTCATTTTTGGCGAAACGTAATCCGCCCCTTCGACAAATCGTAGGGTGAAACCTCTAGCATAACTTTATCTCCTGGCAAGATGCGAATGAAGTGGAGGCGCATTTTCCCGGAAATATGCGCCAGGACGCGATGACCGTTAGATAATTCGACCCGAAACATTGTGTTAGGCAGCAATTCGACAACCTTGCCCTCTACTTCAATTGCGTCTTTGCGCGCCATGTCAGGATTTCCGGCTCGTTCCTGGTAATCAAGACGGTGTGCTCAAAATGCGCCGAGGGCATTCCATCGGCAGTGCGCACCGTCCAGCCATCGTCGAGCAATCGGACGGCAGCCGTGCCCAAATTAATCATGGGTTCGATCGCAAGCGTCATTCCGGCCTTAAGTCGCGGCCCACTCCCGCGTTTGCCGTAATTGGGGATTTGAGGTTCTTCGTGCAGCTTTCGGCCCACGCCGTGACCAACAAATTCGCGCACAACTGAAAAGCGGTTACGCCTCGCCTCATCTTCAATCTCCGCGCAGATATCGCCGAGGCGGGTGCCCTCGCGTGCAATGCGGATTGCCCGCTCCAGCGCATTCTCAGTGACGCGCAGCAATTGGTCGATACGCTCCTCAACGATTCCGACCGGCACCGTTGTCGCCGTGTCCCCCACCCAACCGTTCTCAATCACGCCGATGTCCAGCTTCACAATATCGCCGTATTGAATCCGGCGCTGGCTCGCGATGCCGTGGACAACTTCGTCATTGAGCGAAATGCAAATGTTCCCGGGAAAAATGCGGTGCCCCAGCCGATAACCCAGGAAAGCGCTTCTCACCTTCGCTTCTTGCATGAAAGCAGCAGCCGCTTCATCGACCTCTTTGGTCGTAATTCCGGGACGGACAAGCTCGCTGACACGATCAAGAATCTCACTCGCGGTGCGGCACGCCTGACGCATCTTCTCGACTTCTTTTGCGCTTTTGATCGGAATCATGCGGGCACTTTGTCCTCAATCAGGCGCGAGATATCGGCGAATACTCCTTCGCGATCGCGATTGCCATCAATCCGGTGCAAGATCGATATCTTGCCGTAAAAGGAGGCGAGCGGCTGGGTCTTGGTTTCGAATTCGGAAAGTCGCTTTTGTAACACGGCCACGTCATCGTCACCCCGACGCACCAATGGTCCGTCGCAATAGGGGCAAACCGGACGCTCGGCGAATTTGGCGCTCTTAACGCTCGTGGTGAAGCCGCAGGCGCCGCATTGCAACCGGCCCGCAATACGGTCGAGCACAGTCTGTTCCGAGACGTCGAGCCAAATCGCTAAATCGAGAGCCGTGCGCAATCGCGCCAAGATCGACATCAAACTCTCGGCCTGGGGCAAGGTTCGGGGAAAACCATCAAAGACGAACCCGTGTCCCCCGTGCAAGCGCAACCAATCTTCAATAAGTTCAACGATAATCTTGTCCGAAACCAGACCGCCGTGCTGGATGACTTCAGCGGTCTCTTCTCCCAGAGGTGTCCCGAGATCTTTCTCGCGCCGTAAAATCGCACCCGGCGACGTGACCGGTATGCCGAATTGGCGCGTAATCATTTCCGCCTGGGTTCCTTTTCCGGAGCCCGGCGCGCCCAGAAGAACGAGTCGTCTTTTCACCTATCGGCCGTAAAGAAAAATGGCGACCCCGGCAATAACAAGCACGGCGATGCCGACATAAAACCACATAAGGGTGCCGCTCGCCGCCGCTTCCCCGCGACTGTAAGAAGCGCGATCAAACGATCGTCCGCGAATCCGACCTTTGCGCAAAAACCCGTCGTAATGCCGCTGAATTAAATGTGTCTCCACCTGGCGCATCGTGTCGAGCATTACGCCGACTATGATTAACAAGCTGGTGCCGCCGAAAAATTGCGCCGTGATGGTCGGAACGTTCAGTCCCTGGCTCATAAGGCTGGGCAGAACCGCTATCAACGTAAGAAAAACCGCGCCGGCGAACGTGAGCCGGGTCATGGTAAAATCAAGAAAATCGGAAGTCGGTTTTCCGGGCCGGACTCCGGGAATGTAACCACCGTATTTTTTTAGGTCATCCGCGATTTGCGATGGTTGAAACTGGGTCGCAACCCAGAAATAGCTGAAGAAGAAAATCATGCCGGCAAGGACGACGTAATGCGGCCATCCGTTGGAAAGAGCGCTGGCGATCTTCGCAGCGGTCGGACTGTTTTTAAATGCGAAGCCAACGATCGTAGTTGGAAAGAGGAGCAGCGCCCAGGCGAAGATAATGGGCATTACGCCCGCGTAATTTACCTTCAACGGCATATATTGCGTCTGCCCGCCGTACATTTTTCGCCCGACGACGCGCTTTGCATACTGGACCGTAATCTTGCGTACACCTTGCGTGATGGCGATTACCGCTGCGATGACAATAAACAAGAACGCCACCATGAGCACCAGAATCCCTGGGTTGACTTGACTGGTTCCCGTTTGCGCTGAGGGCACAAAGGTCTTCCACGCTTGCGCCAACGCAGCGGGCAGCCGCGCGACAATGCCGATCGTGATGATAAGCGAGATTCCATTGCCAATCCCGCGCTCGGTGATTTGATCACCCAGCCACATCAAAAACAGTGTGCCGGTCGTGAGCGAGATCACCGTCACAATTCGAAATGTCCAGCCAAGATCATCCACCAGTGGAATGCCGAGAGTCCTGATTGTGTCAGTAATCCCCGGCAGCATCGTGTGGTACGATTCCGGGTGCTGAAATGATAGCGCCAGCAGGTAACCCTGAAAAATGCACAGCCCAAGCGTGGCATAGCGCGTCAATTGCATAATCTTCTGTCGCCCGCCGTCTTCGCGCGCCATCCTTCCGAGGTGTGGAATCACGGCAGTGAGTAACTGCATCATGATCGACGCGCTGATGTAGGGCATAATGCCCAGGGAGAAGATCGCGCAATTTTCCAGCGCCCCACCGCTGAACAGATTGAAAAGCGCCGCAACACCGCCTCCAGTTTTGTCAGATGCCGTCCGGAACCATTCCTGCAACACCGCCTGGTTGACCCCCGGAGTCGTGATCGCCGCGCCTAAACGCACAATCACAATCACCGCTAGCGTAAATAAAACGCGGCGGCGCAATTCCGGTATCTTGACCGTGTTTAGAAACGCCGAAACCATTCGCTAAATTTGGAGCATCCCCAGCCGCGCCGCTAACTTTCCTGCGATGTTTTCTTTTTCCCTCGCGACTTCCCTTTAGCCGGTGCTTTTCTTTTCGACCGGTTCTTCGTGTTCGCCTGGCGCGGCGCTTCCTCCCCCGCTAGATCAGGAGCTTCATCCGAGACCGTTTGCTTTTGGACGCGGCCATCGCGCAGGGTGATCGTTCCGCCGGCCTTCTCAATTTTTTCCCGAGCAACTGCGCTGACTTTATCGATTTCGACCTTCAGGCCGTGCTTTAACTCCCCGTCGCCCAGGATCTTTATGCCCGCAAAATGGCCGCGCACGAGTTTCGATTCGCGCAGCAGTTGCTCGTTTACGACTGTGCCAGTTTTGAACTCATTAAGATCATCAAGATTCACGATCGCATACTGCTTATGAAAGGCAGCGTTGTTAAATCCGCGCTTCGGCAATCGCCGAATCAGCGGCATCTGCCCGCCTTCGAACCCGAGCCGAATGCTCCCGCCGGAGCGCGCTTTTTGCCCCTTATGACCTTTGCCGCTCGTCTTTCCGTGCCCTGAACTCTCACCGCAACCAAGGCGTTTGACCCGATGCCGCGAGCCGGGACGTGGCCGCAAGTTATGAAGACGCATCATGGTTGGTCACCTTTCCGTCGCCGGGCCGAATCCCACGCACTTTTAGAATTTCATCACGCCGGCGCAATGCCCGGAGCGCTTCAATCGTGGCTTTGACCACGTTTGCATGATTGCTTGAGCCAAGCGATTTCGCGAGCACATCGCGGATGCCAGCTGCTTCAACCACCGCGCGCACTCCGCCCCCTGCAATCACACCTGTGCCCGGTGAAGCGGGTCGCAACAGGACCCGGCCGCCGCCGTACTGGCCGATCGTCTCGTGTGGAATCGTATTTTCATGCAATGAAACTTTCTCCATCGCTTTCCGCGCTGCTTCCGAGGCTTTGCGAATCGCCTCCGAGACTTCGTTCGCCTTGCCAAATCCGCAGCCAACCTTTCCATCGTGGTCTCCGGCCACAATTAATGCGCTGAAACTAAAACGTCGCCCGCCCTTCACCACTTTCGCACAGCGATTGATGAAAACGACCTTTTCAGTCGTATCGCCTTTCGCTGCCGGAGTTCTATCGGGGTTGCGCGAGTCGGGTCGCCTGCCTGAAGGTGTATAAGCCATGAATTAAAATTTTAAACCGCCCGCGCGCGCTGCGTCCGCCAAAGCTTTCACTTTCCCGTGATAAAAAAACCCGCCCCGATCAAAAACAACTCGATCGAGTTTCTTCTTAAGCAGACGTTCCGCGATCACTTTGCCGATCTTTTCCGCGGCGGAACGGTTGGCCGCGGATTTATCTGCGCCAACTAAGGAGCTCTCAGTCGTCGATGCAGCAGCTAGTGTGCAACCAGCGTCATCGTCGATAACTTGCGCGTAAACGTGTTTGCCGGAAAAATGGACGGCGAGGCGGGGCCGCTCCGCTGTGCCGGTAACTTTCTTCCTGATCCGCTCATGGACGCGCTGACGCGCCAGCTTACGAGTCGTGGTCATACTTACTGAACTGTTTTGCCTTCCTTGCGCCGAATCTGCTCGCCCGCGTAACGCACGCCTTTGCCCTTGTACGGCTCCGGCGGATAGAAGCGGCGGATATCCGCCGCTACCTGACCAACTAATTTTTTGTCGATGCCTTGGATCGTGATCTTGGTGCTGTCCGCTACGGTAATTTTAATCTCCTTTGGGATCGAAAATGGAACTGGGTGGGAAAACCCGAGACTTAAATTGAGCGTCGATCCTTGCACGGCAGCCTTGAAACCGACTCCTTCGATCTCGAGTTGTTTGGTAAAGCCTTCGCTAACGCCCTGCACCATGTTGTGCACGAGACTTCGTGAAAGTCCGTGTAATGCCCTCACGCTCCGCGTCTCTGCTTCGCGCGCCAGTGAAACGTGATTGTCCTTCACGCTTGCTTTGATGTCGCGCGGAAGTCTCCAGCTCAGTTTTCCTTTTGGTCCTTCCACCGAAACCGCTCCGTCATTGTCGATGTTGACTTTGACTTTCTCCGGAATCTCGACTGCTTTATTTCCGATTCGTGACATAACAATAATTCACCACACGTAGGCCAGCAGCTCCCCGCCAACTTTCTGCTTCTTGGCTTCGCGCCCCGATAAAACACCGCGCGAGGTGGATAAAATCGCCAATCCCATGCCACCGAGCACTCGCGGGACTTCATCCGCGCCGACGTACCGGCGCAATCCTGGCCGGCTCACCCGTCGCAGGCCGGTGATCGCACTTGAACGGTTCGCGAGTTTGTTCGTGACCTTAATTCGCGGATGCGCGGCGGTCGTATCAACCGAATAGTCCGAGATATAGCCTTCGTCCTTCAAGATCCGGGCAATCTCCGCCTTGATCTTCGAGTACGGAATGAACGTTTCGGCCTTCTGCGCACGCGTGCCGTTGCGGATTCGCGCTAGAAAATCGGCAATTGGATCGGTTACAGTGCTCATCAAATCAGGGCGTCGGTTGCGCGGCGGGCTTCCTCGCCCGGTCGCTGAACGGCATTCCCATTTCGCTCAAGAGCGATTTGGCTTCCTCATCCGTTCGTGCCGTGGTGACGATAGTAACATCAAATCCGATATTGCGCTTGATTTTATCGAGCTCGACTTCAGGAAAAATCGATTGATCGGAAATTCCAAGCGTGTAGTTGCCCTGATTGTCAAAACAGCGCGGCGATACGCCGCGAAAATCGCGAATACGGGGGAGCGCTGCCTTAATGAAGCGCTCGAGAAATTCATACATGCGTTCGCCACGCAAGGTTACTTTGGCGCCAATCGCCTGGTCCTTTCGCAGTTTAAAATTTGAAATGCTCTTCTTGGCAAGGGTCTCCACCGGGCGTTGTCCGGTGATCAAGGCTAGTTCCGCCTTTGCCTCCTCCAGCGCTTGCTTCACGTCCGACTGCGAGCCAACGGAAGTGTTAATCACCACCTTCTCGACCTTCGGGACCTGGTGAACATTTTCATAGCGGTGCTGCTTTTGCAGCGCCGGCATGACTCGCTCTTTATAATCGCGATAAAATTCGTTTTCCATTTTCGGAATGAGCTAGCTTTTCTTTTTCTCTTTTTTCGCCTTCGATTTCGCGCCTTTCACCGGTTTCCCATCCCGCTCGATCAATTTGACGTTGGAAATGTGAATCGGGCCTTCGCGCTCCGCGATCTTGCCGCTTGGGTTGTCCTGCGATTTTCGGAGGTGTTTCTTAATAATGCGCACTCCTTCCACCAACACCCGCTGCTTATGCGGAACCACCGCGAGGATTTTCCCAGAGGAACCTCGGAAATTCCCAGAGATCACTTCGACCTGGTCGCCTTTCCTCACATGACACTTGATCCGGTTCATAAAACCTCCGGAGCAAGCGAGACAATTTTCATAAAATTGCGCTCGCGCAATTCGCGCGCGACCGGTCCGAAAATGCGCGTGCCGCGCGGATTCAAATCTTTGTCGATAATCACGATTGCATTGTTATCGAAGCGCAAGAGAGAGCCATCTTCGCGGCGGATCGGTTGTCTCGTGCGAACAAGAACCGCGCGTACGACTTCGCCCTTCTTTACCGTCCCAGTCGCGCTCGCCTCTTTCACGTTCGCCGTGATCACGTCACCGATTCCGGCAAACTGAGCAGCGCCTTTGCCAATGACGCCGATCATCGTCGCCATGCGGGCGCCGCTATTATCCGCAACATCAAGTCTGGATCGAATTTGCACCATAAGATCGACAATTTACTCGCGAATGATTTTGGAGTTATTTTTGGACGACTTCCATCAATCGCCAGCGCTTTAGTTTGCTCAACGGTCGAGTTTCCATGATGCGGACCGTGTCGCCGGTCTTTGCCTTATTCTCCTCGTCATGCGCATAAAACTTTTTCATCTGGTTGACGATTTTCCCGAACTTCGGATGTGGCACGCGCGTGACCGTCTTTACTACAATCGTTTTGTTCATAGCGCTCGAAATCACTTCGCCGGTGCGGGTCTTCCGCGAACCGCGGGTCACGGACGCAGGGAGCGGCGGCGGTTGAGCAATCGATCGTTGATTTTGTTCGGCCATAAAATTTACTTTTTGGTCTCCGTCGCGCGTTTCGAGAGCACAGTTTCAATTCGCGCTACGTCGCGCCGCAGCAAGCGGAGCCGGCTTGGTTGCTCGAGCTGACCACTCTGCTGCTGCAAACGCAGGTGCAGACTCTCCTGGCGCAGGTCGCGCCTCTTGGTTAGCAACTCGTCCGTGCTCAGCTCGATAACTTCTTTCATTTTCATGGTTTCTTTAGACGGCAGCGACGTGGTGCCGACCCAGAAACTTCGTGCGCACTGGCAACTTGTCCGCTGCCAACCGAAGAGATTCACGCGCGACCGATTCAGACACGCCGTCCAGCTCAAACAAAATGTTGCCCGGCCGCACCGTCGCGACCCAATGTTCGGGTTGACCCTTGCCTTTGCCCATGCGCGTTTCTGGCGGGCGGGAGGTCACCGACTTATCGGGGAAAATGCGGATCCACAGCTTGCCTTTGCGCTTCATGTTGCGAGTAAGGGCCACACGCGCGGCTTCGAGCTGCGTGTTGGTGATCCAAGCGCGCTCGAGTGTCTGTAAACCGAACTCGCCAAAATCGATTCTGAGGTTGCGCGAAGCTGTCCCCTTGCGACTTCCTCGCTGGGACTTGCGATACTTCACACGTTTCGGCATCAATGGCATGGCGATTCCTCCTTAAACTTGCTCAGGAACTGGCAGCGGCGGTGGCGGGGGCGCTGGCACGGCTGGTTGAGCAGGCGCTTCTTCTTTCTTACAGATCCAGCATTTCACGCCGATCTTGCCGTAAACCGTGTTGGCTTCGGCGAAACCGTAATCAATTCCGGTCCGAAGTGTGTGCAGCGGAACCTTGCCTTCACGATACCATTCCGAACGCGAGATCTCCGCGCCATTGAGACGCCCCGAGCAACGCAGGCGAATCCCATCCGCGCCAAAATCCATCGCCGTCTGCACCGCTTTTTTCATCGCGCGGCGATACGCGATCCGGCGTTCAATTTGTAAAGCAACATTTTCCGCGACCAGCTGCGCATCGAGTTCTGGCGATTTGATTTCCTGGATGTCGATCTTGATTTGCTTGCCTTGGGCCATCTTCGAAATCTCCTCGGTCATCTTCTCAATTTCCGCGCCTTTTCGTCCGATTACGATCCCGGGCCGCGCCGTGAAAATCGTCACGCGAATACTGTTCCACGCACGCTCGATGACAATTTTTGAGACAGCGGCGAACTGTAGCTTCTTCTTTACGTAATTACGGATTTCGAGATCACTATGCAGGAATCCCGGCAAGTCCTGCGGCGATGCGTACCAGCGTGAGCGCCAGTCCCGATTCACACCGAGCCGGAAGCCAATCGGATTAACTTTTTGTCCCATAAATTACCTTTTCGTTTTCTTCTTCCGACTCTTGCTTTTGGCGCGGGTTTTCGCCGTCGATGTCGATCTTTCGGTCATTTCGCCGGCTGTTGCTTGCTTCTTGGAGTCTTTCTTTTCTTGTTCCCGTTTTGCTTTTTTCGTTTCCCGCGTTTCGATTGAAATCTCATCGCTCAGCACGATACGAATATGACTTGTCCGCTTTAAAATGCGGCTGCCGCTGCCTCGGGCCCTCGCCGTCATCCGCTTTAGGGTTGGGCCTTCGCCGACAATCGCCTCCTTCACCACCAGGCCGTCCGGTTTAAGATTGGCGTTGTTCTCCGCGTTGGCGACCGCACTCTTGAGGGTTTTGCCGATTAGAAATGCCGCTTTCTTCGGAGTAAAAGCGAGGACATCGAGCGCCGCCGAAACCGGTAGACCCTGGATCTCGCGCGTAACTTCGCGCACTTTGAATGGCGAAATCCGCGCATATTTATATATCGATCTAACTTCCATTATTTTAAAGTCACGCTGGGTTGCGCATCCACCTGGAGGCGGTCACCCACTTTTATTTTTTCCTTCTCCGAATCCATTTCTTGAATCACTGCACCGCAAATTTTCTGACGCACATCTACCACCCGCAATGTCGCGATTTTCCGGTCATCGCGCATGACGCGCATCGGCATCCCAATTTTCACGCCTTGTTTTTCGCCAAGGTTTCCGACCACGAACGACCACTCTTCCTTGAGACTGATAACACTTCCATCCATCAAGCTTGGACGCGGCGAATCCGGCGCGTTTCTCGATTTTGTGGCGAGTTGGTTCGTGCTCCGCAATTGCATTTCCACGCCCATCCGTGCTTGCGCATCGCCGCTTTGCGATGTTTTCAAGTAATGCAACATCGCCTCGTTCAGCCGCAACATCTGGTCACGATATTCGTCGCGTTCCTTCTGTGCGAGATGAAGATCACTCACCGCAGAGAGCAAGCGTTGCTCCAGCTTGGCGCGATCTTTATTCGCTGAAGCCAGACCGAGCGCTTCCATTCGCAATTCCAAATCGGAATATTTGCGGCGAAACAACTCCGCCTCCGCGTTCGATTCCGCCAGACTGGTCGTCAAACTCCTGAGCGACTCCTGCTCGATCGACAGCTGCTTGCGGAGCTGCTCGTTCTGAGCGAGCAACGTCTCGGCAGTCACTGCCTGTTCTGCGTTTTCAATCTTGGATTCTGACAAAGAACTATCTCCCTCCGCCGCCAGCCCTCGAGCCAGCATTACCCAGCCCATCATTAACAAAGTTGAGAATTGGAGGCTGAGAATTGAGGGATTTTTTCCTCGGCTTTTTCTCTCAATACTCAACTCTCAACCCTCAACTATTTGGTTACCTTCGCCGTGTGCGAACCGTGTTTTCTGAACACACGCGTCGGTGAAAATTCACCAAGCTTATGACCGACCATGTTCTCGGTGATGAAAACGGAACTAAAAGTCTTTCCGTTATGCACCAAAAACGTGTGCCCGACAAAATCCGGTGTCACCATCGAGCGCCGCGACCAGGTTTTGATCGGTTTTTTCGCGCTCGAATTGTTCATCTTGTCGATCTTCTCCAAGAGAATCGACTCGACGAAGGGTCCTTTCTTCAACGATCTCGCCATAAAAATCAAATTACTTTTTATGCCGGCGCTCGAGAATGAAACGATCGCTCGGCTTGTGTTTACTGCGCGTCTTAAATCCTTTGGCCAGTTGTCCCCATGGACTGACCGGGTGATGCCGGCCGCCGCCACCTTTTGATTTTCCCTGACCACCGCCCATCGGATGATCGATCGGGTTCATCGCCATGCCTCGGACGCGCGGACGCCGACCACGCCAGCGCGTGCGCCCTGCTTTGCCACTCGACACATTCATATGATCGATGTTGCCGACTTGGCCAACGGTCGCATAAGCGCTTTCGTGAATACGGCGGATTTCGCCGGAGGGCAATTTCACTAGCGCGTAACCCCCTTCGCGGTTGTTCAGTGTCGCCTGTTGGCCGGCGCTCCGCGCAATCTGGCCGCCACGTCCAGGAGTGAGTTCAATGTTGTGGATGTTAGCGCCGAGCGGAATCGCGCGAAGCGGCAGCGCGTTTCCGAGGTCGGGCGCGACATCCTCTCCGGCCATGATTGTCGATCCAACACGGAGTCCATCCGGTGCAAGAATGTAACTCAGCTCGCCATCCGTATATTTAACAAGAGCGATTCGCGCGGAACGGTTCGGATCATACTCAATCCCGATTACTTCCGCGGCGACGCCACGCTTGCGCCGTTTGAAATCGACCTTGCGATACTTTTGCTTATGACCGCCGCCGATGTGGCGCGATGTGAGCCGCCCAAAGCTATTGCGTCCGCCGGTTTTCTTTTTCGGCTCGACCAGACGTTTTGCCGGTCTCCACTTCGTGATTTCCCCGAAACCAGGAAGCGATTTGAAGCGCAGCGTCGGCGTAAGCGGGCGAAAATTTTTCAGGGCCATAACTAAACCAGATCGATTTTTTCTCCTTCTTTCAGCGTCACGATCGCTTTTTTCCAATGCGGCTTGCGTCCATAATCGGCGCGACGCTCCCGTTTCTTTTTGCCGGCGTAATTACAAGTGTTTACATCGACAACTTTCTTTTGGAACAAACGCTCGATCGCGTTCTTAATCTGAATTTTGTTCGCACGCGGACTGACGCGGAAGACATACTTATTTTGCTTCTCGCTCATGAGCGTCGACTTTTCTGTCAACGATGCGGTCTGAATGATCTGGGACGGCTCGTTCATCTGGTCCTTTTCGCGAGCCGTTCCAGCGCCTTGTCTGTGATGAGAATTTTTTCGAATGCGAGGAGTTGCTCGGTATTTACCTCAGAAGCAGTCGCTAGCTTCACCGGTTTGACGTTGCGGGCCGACTTGAATGTGGTTTGATCAAATGCGTCGCAGATCAGTAAGACTTTCCGCGCATCCGTTTGTTTTTTCAGGAAGGCGAGGAATAACTTCGTTTTCATTTCTGGCACTTCGAACTTGTCGATGGTCAAGACATCGCCGGCGTTGATTCGCTCGCTCAGCGCCTTTTGCAAAGCGAGACGCCGCACGGATTTTGGAATCTTTTTGGAATAATCGCGTGGTTTAGGACCGAAAACGACTCCGCCGCCACGCCAGATGGGCGACGACTTGTACCCGGCCCGGGCACGCCCGGTTCCTTTTTGCCGCCATGGCTTGGCCCCGGACAGATTCACTTCGGCTTTCGTTTTCGTGTTCGCAGATCCGGAACGGCGAGCCGCGCGCATCGCCACGACAGTGTCATGAACAGCTTGCGCGCCCCGTCCGTCTTCGATGACGTCGATTTTCGCTTCTTTCGCCGCAGCTTTGGTTAGAACTTTTGCGCTCATTGTCTCGCTACCACCGGTTTCTTAATCGCCGGACGAATGACCACATAGCTTCCATTCGCTCCAGGAACTGCACCGCTGATCAAAATCACTTTTTCGGTTTCACGCACCTGTATGACCTGAAGATTCTGAACCGTTACACGCTCGTCGCCGAGATGGCCCGGCATGCCCATGTTTTTCCAAATCCGTCCCGGAGTGGAACGATTGCCGACGGCACCGATGCGCCGATGGGTCTTGGAACCGTGCGCCGCCCCCTGCCCGTGAAAGTTATGTTTTTTCATCACGCCCTGAAACCCTTTCCCTTTCGACCGGCCGATTACATCGACATAGTCGCCCGTCTGAAATTGGGTGACGCTTAAATTGATCTCGCCTTCGGGTGAATCAGCATCGAGCCGAAATTCGCGGACAAATTTCTTCGGCTCGACGCCAGCCTTTTTGAATTCGCCCAGAAGTTGCTTTGTCAAACGCGACTCCTTTTGCGCATCAAAGCCTACTTGAACGGCTGAATAGCCCTCGTTTTCTGTCGTCAATCGACGCAGTAAAACATTATCGCCCGCCACGATCACGGTCACCGGACGTAGCCGGCCATTGGCGTCGTAGACGCTGGTCATGCCGATTTTTTGTCCGAGAAGTCCAATGCTCATGATCGTGGGCTTGCAAGTATTTCAGAAGCGCCTCCGCTTAAATCTTAATCGTAATATCAACACCCGCAGGCAAATTCAGTTTCTTCAATTCATCCACTGTCTTCGAGGTCGGCTCGATAATATCGAGCAAACGTTTGTGGGTGCGGATTTCAAATTGATCCATCGATTTTTTATCGACATGCGGGGAGCGATTCACCGTGAACTTCTCGATCAAAGTCGGCAAAGGAATCGGTCCGGCGACGCGCGCACCCGTGCGCTTCGCAGTCTCGACGATGTCGACCGCGGATTGATCAAGCATGCGATGATCGAATGCCTTCAAACGAATCCGGATGCGCTGGCCGTTGCTCATTTCGCCTCCTTTTGATCGAGAATCGCCGGAACCAGGTTCGGCGGCACCGGCTGGAAGTGTGATGGCTCCATCGAGTAACTCGATCGGCCTTTGGAGAGGGACCGGATGGCAGTTGCGTAACCGAACAACTCGGCCAGCGGAACTTCCGCGTGAACGATCGTTAGATTAGCGCGCGTTTCGATGCTGGTTATGCTGCCACGACGGCGGCTCAAGTCGCCGCAAATGTCGCCTTGAAATTCTTCCGGCGTGATGTTTTCAACCTTCATGATCGGCTCGAGCAAAATCGGTTTGCCCTGCTTGAAGCCATCTTTCATAGCGAAAATCGCCGCCAATTTGAAAGCAAGTTCGCTGGAATCGACTTCGTGGAAGCTTCCATAAACAATGTCCACTTCAACGTCGACCACGGGATAACCCCCGAGAACGCCGTTTAGAATCGCTTCGTCAATGCCTTTTTTGACCGCCGGGATGTATTCGCGCGGAATAATGCCGCCCACGATTCTGTTTTCCACCACCAATCCTGTGCTGCGAGCCCCCGGACGCACATCAACCTCGACGTGTCCGTACTGACCGCGACCACCGGATTGTTTAATCAACTTGCCGACGCCATGCGCGTTTGTCGTGATCGTTTCGCGATAAGCGATTTGCGGTTTGCCCGCGTTGGCGTCCACTTTGAATTCGCGGAACATGCGATCGCGAATGATTTCAAGGTGTAATTCGCCCATCCCGGCAATGATCGTCTGGCCGGTGTCTTCATGCGTGTAAACGCGAAAAGTCGGATCTTCCTCTGCGAGCCGCTGCAACGCAGTCGCCATTTTTTCCTGATCCAGTTTTGTCTTCGGCTCGATCGCCATTGAAATAACTGGATCAGGAAACGACGGCGGCTCCAGGAGGATCGGATGGTCCTCGTCGCAAAGAGTATCGCCCGTGGTAATGTTTTTAATCCCGACAATCGCGGCGATATCACCCGAGTAACAGGTCTCTATGTCTTCGCGCTTATCGGCTTGAATTTGGATCAAACGCGAGATGCGTTCGCGCTTGTTGGTGCGCGGATTATAAACCGTGTCGCCTTTGCTCAGTGTGCCGGAGTAAACCCGGAAAAAGACAAGTTTGCCGACAAACGGATCGCTCCACAATTTGAAGGCAAGCGAACAGAAATTTCCGTTGTCATCAGTGATTGCTTCCATCGGCTCGTGCGAGTCGGGTTCCATGCCCTTGGCCGGCGGAATGTCGAGCGGACTCGGCAGATAATCGATTACCGCATCGACCAGGTATTGCACGCCTTTATTCTTTAGTGCCGAACCGGCAACGACTGGCACAAACTTGTTCGCGATGGTTTGACGCCGAATTCCGGCCTTCAATAGTTCCGGGCTCACCGGTTTCTCTTCGAGGACCGCTTCCGCCACTTCATCATCCAGATTTGAAATCTGTTCGACAAGGTCGGCGTAAGCTTTATCGACCAGATCAACATACTCTTTTGGCACAACTGCAAGTTCATAGGTCGATCCGAGCTGATCACTGTCGGAATAAAGGACCGCTTTCTTATTAATGACGTCGAGCTGGCCTTTGAACTGATCTTCTTTGCCAAGAGGAAGCAGAACCGGCCACGCGTTGGCACCGAGTTTCTTGCGCATGCTGTCGATCGACATGGCAAAGTCGGCACCGACGCGATCCATTTTATTAATGAATGCGATGCACGGGACCTTGTATTTCGTTGCCTGCCGCCAGACTGTTTCCGATTGCGGCTGCACGCCCGCAACCGCATCGAAAACCGCGATCCCACCGTCGAGCACACGCAATGACCGCTCCACTTCCGCCGTGAAATCAACGTGGCCCGGCGTGTCAATGATGTTGATGCGCTGCTTGATTCCCTCAAAAATTTTGTAAACGCCAGGCTCTTGCTCCTGCGTCCATGCGCAAGTTGTCGCCGCGGATGTAATCGTGATGCCGCGTTCGCGTTCCTGTTCCATCCAGTCGGTCACGGTCGTCCCTTCGTGCACCTCACCGATCTTGTGAATCATGCCCGTATAAAACAGGACGCGCTCGGTCAGCGTGGTCTTGCCGGCATCGATGTGCGCCGCGATCCCGATGTTGCGGGTCCGCTCGAGCGGGAACTTGCGATTGGGCGAATTCGGATTCTTCGCGACACGTTTTTGTTCGAGCGTAGCAGGCATGGTTTTACCAGCGGAAATGCGCAAACGCGCGGTTCGCTTGCGCCATTTTATGTGTGTCTTCGCGCTTCTTAATCGCGCTGCCCTGGCCTGAAGCCGCGTCTTTGATCTCATGCGCCAGCGCATCGGCCATGGGCATCCCCCGGCGGTTATCCGCATATTGCACGATCCATCGCATCGCGAGCGAGATTTGGCGTGCCGGCGTCACTTCCATCGGCACCTGATAAGTCGCGCCACCGACGCGGCGTGATTTTACTTCCAGACGCGGCCTGACGTTCTCTAGCGCTTTGTTTAAAACTTCGAGCGGATCAACCGAATCAGAACCTTCGCGCGATCTGTCGATTGCAGTATAAACGATCCGTTCCGCAAGAGACTTCTTCCCCCGCTTCATCACGGTAGAAATAAGACGTGCGACTGCCGGACTCCCGTATCGCGAATCGACGCGCTCCTCCTTTTTGTAAACTTTTCGCCGCCGTGACATTGTCTATTTTCCTATCCAAAATTATTTCTTTTCTGCGCTTTCCTTCGTCGCGGCTTCCTTGCCTCCGCCGCGACCCCCGCCTGCGCCTCCCTTTGGACGCTTCGCACCGTACTTCGATCGGCTGCGACGACGACCGTCCACGCCGAGCGAGTCGAGCGTCCCACGCACAATGTGGTAGCGCACGCCTGGCAAATCTTTCACACGCCCCCCGCGCACGAGCACGATGGAGTGCTCCTGCAAATTGTGCCCCTCGCCCGGAATGTAGGCAATCACTTCCTGGCCGTTGGTCAAGCGCACCTTCGCTACTTTGCGCAGCGCGGAATTCGGCTTCTTCGGCGTGCGCGTCATCACCTGCACGCATACGCCGCGACGCTGCGGACAATCGGTCAGCGCTGGCGACTTCGATTTCACCGACACTTTGCGACGTCCTTTTCGAATGAGCTGATTAATCGTGGGCATTTTCTCTAACAAAGCGCCGCCCGAGGTTCTGATCCGGGCGACAAAAAACCCGCCCAGGCCGCGCAATAAACTCTCACGCGCCTGTGCGGTGAGCGCGAAATATAGAGGGAAAATTCGCTGCTGCAAAGAATATTTTGAGCGTGATTCTCCAAATCCGCTTGCGACATGTTTGTGCATCACGAACGTGACCCGAAATGTTTGATTTGCTAACAACTGATCCTCGATCAAAAGCACGGCGGGGGCGGGTGACAACTGCGCATGGCGCCATTGAAACACCGGCGTTCATCCCTGTGGGGACACAAGCCAGCGTCAAAGCGGTGAGTCCACGTGAGCTGCGCGAGCTGGAGGCGCAGATTATTCTCGGTAACACGTATCATTTGTTCGTTAGACCCGGCATCGAGGTGATCCGGGATTTTGGCGGACTTCACAAATTCATGAATTGGAACGGACCGATTCTGACGGATAGCGGCGGTTACCAGATTTTTTCCCTCGCGAAGTTGCGCAAGATCACCGAAGAGGGCGCCCAATTTCAAAATCACGTCGATGGACAGCCGGCATTCATTTCGCCCGAGATTGCGATGGAAACCCAAGCAACACTCGGCAGCGACATCGCGATGGTGCTCGACGAATGTGCTCCGTATCCGTGTGAATACGATTACGCGGCGCGCAGCGCGGAAATGACTGCGCGTTGGGCTGCACGTTGCAAGCGCGCGGTAGAGGCAAATGCCAGTCTGGCTCGGACCGTGTTGCCTGCAAATCTAAACGCTGCGGCCGGCAGGGCGGCCACTACAGCCGACCAACTTCTGTTCGGTATCGTTCAGGGCGCGACATTTGATGATCTGCGCAAATCAAGCGCACAGGCAATTGCCGATCTTGATTTCGACGGCTACGCGATTGGCGGAGTGAGCGTGGGCGAGCCGGAAGAGGAAATGATGCGCGCGGTGGAATCGGCCGAGCCGTGTTTGCCTAAAGATAGGCCGCGTTACGCGATGGGCCTTGGTACGCCGCCGCAGCTGCTGGAAATGACCGCGCGCGGAATGGACATGTTCGACTGCGTTTTACCGACACGTCTGGCGCGCAACGGAACCGCGTTTACCGCAAGCGGTACCATCAATTTAAAAAATGCCGAGTTTGCGTTGGATAAAAAACCAATCGAAGAAGACTGCTCCTGTCCCAGTTGCCGCGAATTCGCTCGCGGGTACATTCGTCATCTCGTCAAGGCCGAAGAGATCCTCGGGCTGCGCTTGATCACGCTGCACAATTTGCATTTTTATCTGGCCCTGATGAATCGCGCCCGCACGGAAATAGAACGGGGAACGTTCGACCAGTTTCGGAGAGGATTCCTGATGGAATATAAGGTGCGCGATGTCGATCTTGCGAAATTGTAGCGGCGTTTATATCGAGGCCATCATTTGGACCGTGTTTGGCACAAGCACCTACATCGAACTGTCAAAGAAGAATTGCAGCGGACGCTTTCGGGTTTAAGGTGCGCTCTCCAATCCCGGTAATATGCTCCCCGCGCTTCTAGCCCAGGCACAAAGCCCCGCTCCAACCGGTCCCGGCGGCGGCATCGGATTTTTTGTGCCGTTCATTTTTATTTTCATCATCATGTACTTTGTGATGTTCCGGCCGCAGAAAAAGCGCCAGGAACAGCAGCAAAAGTTGATCGCGAGTCTAAAGACTGGCGATCGCGTGGTGACGAACGGGGGCATTCATGGGCTCATCTCCAACGTGAAAGACACAACCGTAATCGTAAAAGTGGCCGATAACGTGAAGATCGAGATGGAAAAATCGGCAGTCACCACAGTTCTGAAAGAAGGTTGAGAGAGAAATGACTTTCCGGTTTCCGGTTTCCGCATTCCGCTTTCTCACATGACTCCCGCGCTGACATTTTTCATTGGACTGGTTATGCTTGTCCTCTTCGGTTGGTATTTCGCGACCGATCAGGGCCTGCGAAAGCGTCTGCTCGCCTTAACACTAACCGTCTTGCTCGTCGTCTTCAGCATCGTGACGATCTGGCCGCCTGAGAAAAAGATTGCACTCGGCCTCGATATTCAAGGCGGCACCTCCTTTCTCATTCGGTTGAAGGGCGGCGACAAAGAAGTGAACAAGGGCATGCTCGACCAGGCCGTCGAAGTCATTCGCAAACGGGTCGATTACTTTGGCGCGAGCGAACCAATTATCAGTCCGGTTGGGAACGATCGAATTCTCGTTCAAATTCCGGGGCTCGATACCGCAAAGATTCAGGAAGCGCGCGATCAACTCTCGCGTGTCGCGAAGCTCGAATTCCGTCTGGTTTACCCAGATAGCGGCGAACGGTTGCGCGCGATCGATGCCAGCAAGGAAGTGATCCCGCCCGAGTACCGCATTGAGGTTTACAAACATCCCGCCGAAGGAAATGAAAAACCGACGGAAGAACGCTTGCTGGTCAAAAAGAAAGCGGATTTGGGCGGCGATCGAGTTTCAGGATCGAACGCTTATTATGGCAACGAGGGTTGGACGGTGCAGTTGAAGTTCGACAGCGAGGGCGCCCAGAAGTTCGGGCAGATTACCGAGCAATACAAAGGGCACCGCTTCGCCATCGTTCTCGATGGCATCATTCAATCTGCACCGGTGATTCGGGATGCGATCTACGGCGGCGACGCGGTCATCACAGGAAAGTTCGGTGAGCAGGAGGCGCGCGGCCTGGCGAGTGTACTCGAGAATCCGTTGCAAACGCCGGTGAGTATTGAGGAGGAGCGCAGCGTGTCGCCCACGCTGGGGCTGGATTCGATCCGGGCGAGCATTCTCGCAGGCCTCGTTGGCCTGGCCATCACGCTCGTCTGCGTAGCAATTTACTACAAAATTCCCGGTCTCGTCGCCAATCTCGCGCTCATCATCAACCTCATCCTCTTGATCGGTGCGCTCACCATGTTCCGATTCGTCCTCACCTTACCGGGCATCGCGGGCATTATCTTAACCATTGGCCTTTCCGTGGACGCGAACGTCCTCATTTACGAGCGATTGCGCGAAGAAATGGCTCTCGGAAAATCGCTTAAGGTAGCGATGAAAACGGCCTACGAGAAAGCTTTTAGCTCCATCTTCGACGCCAACGTGACCACGCTGATCACGGCTGCGATTCTGTTTTGGAAGGCGAGTGGCCCGGTGAAAGGCTTCGCTATCTCACTTACGCTCGGCATTCTGGCCTCATTGTTTACGGCCCTCATCGTCGGCCGGAATTTTCTCGGTTGGTTTGTCGATACGGGGCGATTGAAGCGCATCTCGATGTTGCATTTGATTTCGTCGCAGCACATCAACTTTCTCGGTAAAGGTTTTCTCGCGTGCATGTGTTCGCTCGCACTGCTTCTGGCCGGGGCGATGGCATTTTACACGCGCGGCGACCGCAACTTCGGCGTCGATTTTCGTGGTGGCGATTTGGTGACGTTGAGTGCGCCGAACAAGATTGACGTCGGACAAGTTCGTGGCGCACTGAAGCCGATTGGCTTCGCCGACGCATCGATTCAGGAGTCGGCGCAAGGCGGCAAGAGTTACATCACGGTGCGAACGCCGCTAAATACGAGTGATAAAGTGGAAAAACAGATCATACAGGCAATGCCGAACGCGGCCTTTAAGGTGGAAGGCTCGGAGCGAGTCGGCGCACTCGTGGGTGGTGAACTGGCGAAAAACTCGCTTGTCGCGCTTGGCCTCGGGATTTTGGGAATTTTAATCTTCGTAACCTTTCGCTTTGAGCTTTCCTTTGCAGTGGGCGCGATTGTCGCACTCTTGCACGATGTCCTCATCACGGTCGGCATGTTCTCTCTTCTTGGTCGCGAATTGACACTCACGATGGTCGGCGCTGTCCTAACGATCGCCGGCTACTCCATCAACGACACCATTGTCGTTTACGACCGAATCCGAGAAGGCCTGGCCAGTGGACGTCGGGGCACAATCGAGCAGATCATGAACGAAAGCATCAACCAGACACTTAGCCGCACAATTCTTACAAGCACGGTGACGCTCATCCCGATTCTTTGCCTGTTTTTCTTCGGGGGCGCGGTGCTGCGTGACTTTTCCCTTGCCATTATTATCGGCGTGGCAGTCGGAACCTACTCCTCGATATTTATCGCCTCGCCCATCGTCCTTTGGTGGACTCGCGCCCGCGGCGGCGGCGCCACTGCGTTGCGGCGAGAAGTCACTCAAAAAGCGACCACGGCGAACCCGCTTGCCCATTGAGTGGGGTTCACACGGGAGTTATTCACAAAGTTGACGAAGCTGCTTCGCTCGGGTAGGCTCCGCCCCGACAAACAAGCCCAATTTTCTAAACTGAGGACAGGAGTGATTATCGATGCCAGAAGTGATCGTTCGTAAGGGTGAACCCGTCGATCGCGCGTTGAAGCGGCTCAAAAGCAAGCTGGATGCGGAGGGTATTCTCGAGGAAGTCCGGCGTTTGCGCGCGTTTGAAACGCCGAACCAAAAGAGCCGCCGCAAAGCCAAAGCCAACGCCAAGCGTGGTCGAACGAGGTTCCGCTTTAATCCATCCTAACGACTTCGGATTTGTGGATAGCGGATTCCAGAATTCGAAGACGCCGAATGTTGCTCTTTGACGCAGGTAGAGACGATTGATTCCATCGCCCGGCCGATAGAACAGCCCCTACCTTTCGAAAAAGTCGCGGATTGCCTGCACCAACCCGTCGATATCGTGGCTGCGGGCCTCGATGTCGATCTTCAAACCGTGATCGCGCGCGGTTTTTGACGTGATTGGGCCGATGCTGGCGACTTGCATTCCTTTCGGCCAAGGGAGGCCAAGCGCCAGAAAATTTTCTACGGTGGAGGAGCTGGTAAACGTGATGAGGTCAGCCCGTTCCTCCAACAGGTGCCGGCGTGCACCGGTGATGTCGCGCGTCTCCGGAGCCGTGCGATAAGCGAAAGCCTCGTCCACAATTGCCCCCAAGGCCGAGAGTTGTTTAGGGAGCACATCGCGTGCCTTTTCCGCGCGGACCAGGAGAACCCGCAAGTTCTCCACGCCGCCTTGTTTCTGAAACTCCCGCACTACCGCTTCGGCGATGAATTCATCCGGCTGAAGATCAACATGTAAATGAAAATCCTTTACTCTTTGCGCTGTGGCCGGGCCGATGGCGGCAATCCTCGGCCCACCAATCTCCCGGGCATCGTCATAGAGCTTGAAAAAAATCTCGAAAAACGCTTCGACGCCGTTTGCACTTGTAAAAACGATCCAGTCGTAAGTATGCGCGTCCTGGACTAATTCTGCGAACTCGCGCAAATCGGTGGGCGGCTCGATCCGAATCGTTGGTAATTCAAACACATGCGCGCCGAGCGCGCGCAACTTGCCGCTCAGCGCGCTCGCCTGTTTCCGACTTCGTGTAACCACGATCCGCTTTCCAGAAAGCGGCCGTTTCTCGTACCAATTCAGACTTTCCCGTAAGGCAACAACTTTGCCAAACACCGCGACCGCCGGTGCTTCAAAACCACGATCGACGGCGCGCCCCGCGATATCTCGAAGTGTTCCTGTGAGCGTCTCCTGTCGTCCAGTGGTTGCCCAACGAACGAGCGCCACTGGCAAATCCTCCCGTACGCCTTGCTTAAGCATCTCCTTTGTAATCGGTTCAAGCCGTTCCACGCCCATGAGCATCACTTGCGTGCCGCCAAGCTTAGCCAGCGCGGCGTAGTCAATCGCGCTTTCGGTTTTCGCTGGATCTTCGTGGCCGGTAAAAAATGTAACGTGCGAATTCTCCGCGCGATGCGTCACTGGAATTCCCGCATAGGCTGGCCCGGCGATGGCCGAGGTGATTCCCGGCACAATTTCAAACTCAATTCCCGCATCAACGGCTGCCTTTGCCTCTTCCGCGCCACGCCCAAAAACAAACGGATCGCCGCCCTTCAATCGGACGATCTGTTTCCCTTCGCGTGCTTTCTCGACCAGGAGCGCGTTGATTTCCTGCTGGCTCAGCGAGTGTTCGCCCGCTCTTTTTCCAGCGTGAATCATCTCCGCGTCGTCTCGCGCCCACCCGAGAATCTCCGGACTTGCCAGATGATCGTAAACGATCACGTCCGCCTGCTCGATGCATTCCTTCGCCCGCAACGTGACGAGACCGAGATCGCCCGGCCCCGCGCCAACAAGAAAAACTTTGCTAGTCTTCGTTCTAGTTGTCATCGCTTTGTTCGCGCTGAGTGGATCGCGCGCTCCGTCGCGCGATGTCAAGCGCATGTGGCTTCGCCACCATTTTTAGCATCGAGCAAGGAACTGCTCGATTCATCTCCCTCATTGGATCTCCTTTAATAATTCCGCAGCCAGACGCTCACCTTCGTCACACGAACCTTCAACTTTGCCTGAGCGTGGCGCGTCTGATCCGTCCCGGAACAGTTGCGCGCGCATATTCATGATCCCGTTTTTGGTTGTCGCCAAAATGCCGACCGGCGAATTGCAGTCGCCTTGGAGCAAACGGAGAAACTCGCGCTCCGCTCGCAAACAAAGCAACGTCTCGTGATCGTTCACAGGACTGAAAATAGCCCTTATGCTTTCATTATCGGCACGAATTTGAAGCGCGATGATCCCTTGCCCGCCCGCGGGAAGAAAAATTTCGCGCGGAAGAACCTCAATAAAGAACTGCTGGCCTTCGAAGTTGATTTCGTTCTGCGCCAGCGAGAAGCCGAGCCGCTCAAGGCCAGCGCGCGCAAGCACGACCGCCTGCCAATCGTTCTCCGCAAGTTTGCGCAATCGGGTCGGGACGTTGCCGCGAAGGTCGACAATCGCCAAGCCGGGATGTTTCCAGGCGAGCTGATGGTTCCTACGCACACTGCCGGTGGCGATAGTCGCGTTCTTTTCAAGCGCGGCTAAACCGCCTGCCCGTTTCGAAACCAGCACGTCGTCCATTGGTGCGCGCGGTAGAACCGCTGCGATCTCTACGCCGGCAGTCAATTCGCTCGGTAAATCTTTCGCACTATGAACGGCCAAATCGACATCCCGCGCAAGGAGCGCTTTCTCTATTTCCGCAGTGAACAATCCTTTCCGCCCGTGGCGCAAGTTTCCAGCTTGCGACCGCGATTCATCACCACTGGTTCGAATGATTTTCGTTTCGATCGTGAGGTCAGGCCATTTTTCATGCAATGCCTTTTCCACCATCCGTGCCTGGGCACGCGCCAGTTCGCTGCCGCGGGTCCCGATTACGATCGTACTGATCATCCCGACAAGTGTAACGTCGGTATTCTCCAGGGGAAAGCTGACGACTTACTCTACAGTTCCGAGACGCGCATTGGACTTTCGCTCACTGTCGAATCTGTGAAGTGTCGAGCGGGTCTGTGTTCATATCGTTCCTGAAAAGCCGCGATATGTTCGGTGATGATTGCTTCCGCGGCGGTGATTTGCTGCCGACGGAGCGCGAGCGATTGTTCCGCCACCGATTGCAAAGAATCGATGTCATAGAGATAAACGCCCTCCATTTCGTTTACGCCAGGATCGACATCACGCGGCACCGCAATGTCGATGATGAACAGCGGGCGATCCCGGCGATCGCGCAACATCGGCGCAAGATTTTCCGGCGCGAGCAGCGGCTCATCGGAAGAGGTCGATGTGATCAAGATATCGATCTTGCGGCATTGTTCGCGCCATTGTTCGAAGGGAACGGCCACCCCACCGACCAGTTGGGCAAGCTCCAGAGCGCGTTCGGCCGATCGGTTGCTCACGCGAAGATCGACTACTCCACGCGAAAAGAGCGCACGCGCCGTGCGCTCGCTCGTTTCTCCGGCACCGACCACTAGAACTTTTCGCTCCGCCAGGTTCCCGAAGATTTTTTGCGCGAGATCGACAGCCACCGACCCGACCGATACCGAGCCACGCGTGATTTCAGTGTGGGTTCGAACTTGCTTGGCCACTCGAAACGCGCGCTGAAACACTCGATGCAGAATCGGTCCGGCCGCGCCAGTTGCGCGCGCGGATTCGTAGGCCTTCTTTACCTGGCCAAAAACTTCCGTCTCGCCCACGACCATGGAATCGATTCCGGAAGCGACTCGGAACAGATGCTGCACGCATTTCATATCTTCGTGGCGATAGAACGCCGCCGCCTCGTCGTGCGAAAGATACTTGTCGATCTTGCGCGAGAGACAGCGGGCGATTTCTTCAGTCGGGATGCGTTGCTCCGATGCGGCGTAAACTTCCACGCGATTACACGTCGGCAGGAGCAACGCTTCTGCGCAACCGGAGCTGCGCAACACACATTGCGTTTCGGCATCGCCCGCGAAACGTTCACGCGTTTCCACGTTTGCCGTACGATGACTAAGGCCAACGCAAAAAAGGTTCATGGCAACGAATGCATCTGCGCAGTGAAACTGATTCCCCAAAGGAGCGTGAGGGCCGCTGCAAATCCGACAATGCAAAGGGCCGCAACTCGCGTCGGCGCCAATCGACGAAGGTGTCTGCCTTGCAAGATCGCAGCGTAGAGCAGCCAGACTCCGAATGCACACACCACTTGAACGCGCGGCAATGGCGCGTCGACGAAGAAACCGCTGGCAAGTCCAAGCGAATAAAGCGCGAATCCCACCCAGAGCAGTCGCGTAATCGCCGCGAAGAGGTCCGTTAGCGGCGGGAGATGATAAAAAAATGAATGCAGTTGATGCGTTTTGAGCTGTCGCTCTTGCACGAGATACATGACCCCAGCGACGCAGGCGAGCGCGAACGCGCCATACGCCACGATCGACATCGACGCATGAAACTCGAGCCACGCATTGGCTGGCAGCTTCGCCGGATGCCGCACATCGATCGGTGCAAGCAAAGCCAATGTTTGAATCAGAAAAACAAGCGGCGCCGTGAACGCACCCATCAGCGAAAGCCGATATGCCGGCCCAATCACCATGTAGATCAGCGCAACCGACCACGCGAGAAAGATCAAGACTTCAAACAAATTCGTGACAGGGCAGCGATGCAGTTCGTGGCCACGGATCGACAGAAACGCCGTTTGGAAGATGAAGCCGAGCCCAATCGCCAGAAAATTAAAACGCCCCAACCGAAAGGTCCCCGCACCCAATGCGATGACCGTGCGCATAACCGCCGCGAGAAAACAAATTGTCGAAACAATGAGAAGTTGTCGATCCACCGGATGTGTTACCCTAAAATCGCGACCTATCCTTGGCAATCAGGCGTTTGCTTGCACGCCCGCAAGGAAATCCCTAAAACTGTTTTCGATTATGAACACCAAACGCCTTATTCTCGCAATCGTCGTCGCCTTTGTGGTTCTTTGGGTGACTGATTTTCTTATCCATGGAGTCTGGATGGTGCCCGATTATCGCGGCACCCAACAGCTCTGGCGCACTGATGCCGCGATGGGGTCCCGCATGAGTTGGATGGGTCTCTTTTCAGGAACTTGGGCAATCATCATGTATGTCGTCGTTCCTATGCCGGGATCCATCGCCGCCAAATGGTTCTTTGCTGGCATCTTGCAAACAATCCTGCTCGGCCTCGTCACCTTTTTTGTTTACAAACCCAAGTCGGCACCGGTCAAAATGTAGCCTGAAGCTGATAATTGACGCGCGATGATGGCAGATTCGGTCGACAAATTGCGCGCGGGCGTGCGCGATGTTTCTGATTTTCCGAAAAAGGGAATCGTTTTCAAAGATATCACGCCGATCTTGAGCGACCACGCATTGTTCCGCGCGTCGATCGATCTCTTTTTGGACCAGTGCCGCGGAAAAAACATCGATAAAATCGTGGGGATTGACGCGCGCGGATTTCTTTTTGGATCAACCGTCGCATATGAGCTCGGGGTCGGGTTTGTTCCGATTCGGAAGCGCGGAAAATTGCCCTACAAGACTGAAATTGCGAAGTACTCACTCGAGTACGGGGAAGCCGAGATGGAGATGCACGTTGACGCCATGAGGCCCGGGGAGCGAATTGTGCTGGTAGATGATTTGCTGGCGACGGGCGGCACTTCTGCTGCGGCGACCGCGCTCATTCGTAAAGTCGGCGGACAACTTCTCGAAGCGCAGTTTTTAATTGAACTCGAATTCCTTCATGGCCGCAAACAACTCGAGCCGACACCCGTAGTTTCATTTCTCAAATATTAAATCGGCGCGACGGGCCGTAGCGCCCTATCGATCTTTGACAACCACTTCCATTTTGATGTCCTGAAACGCAAGCTGATCGTGAATCATGCCGAGCACCTCGAGAGCGCGCGGGTCGGGCATATGCGCGCAACGAACTTCAATACGGGCAGGTTTGCCGACAAGTTCCGGATGCGCTTCGGCCATTTCGCCGTCGAGCAAAAATGAAGCGTAGGCGTTGAACCGCTCCTGTAAAGCGACCAATCGCGCATCCGAACCGTCCCAGGCATCAGCCTCGTTCATGACGAGCACGACTTCACCCGCCTTCGTGTCGTGCGCGATTACATCGATCACGCCCGTCCGATCCTTGGTTTTTGCGGTTTGTCTTTTGATGTAACACTTCTCAATCCTCTACCGTCAATTCTCAACTAAATGAAAAACCTATCCGATGAATTAACTGCAGATGAGGTTCGCAGTTTGCTGAAACTCGAGCCGCACGCCGCATGCGGATTCGTACGGGTGACCATTCCGTCCGGCGCGCAGGTCCCGGCCCGACCACGACTCGTTTGGATTCCGTCCCTCCATGTTTGAATTGAAGCGTTGCTGACGAACGCTAAGTTTCGGCGTGGCCAAGATTAAACCGAGCCATCGATTAACTTTGCTGGGACGCAGCGAGGCGAAACCGCCGACGTCGCCTGCGGAAGCATCGTTGGAAACATTTCCAAATCCGACGCGACGCAATTATTGGATTCACTTCGAAACGGATGATTTCACGTCGCTTTGTCCGATTACTGGCCAGGCTGATTTTGCCAGGATCGACATCGATTACGTGCCGGACCGCTCCTGCGTCGAAAGCAAATCGCTCAAGTTTTATCTCGCCTCATACCGGAATGAGCGCGCATTTAATGAGGCGGTCACGAATCGCATCCTGGATGATTTCGTAAAAGCCTGCGCACCGCGAGAGGCAGTCGTAACCGCGCAATTCTCGGCACGCGGCGGAATCGCACTCACGGTGCGCGCTGAGTATCCGGACAAAAATATTCGCGCGAAAAAGATAGGCCGCGACGGCCGATGATGTGGCGACGTTAAGATCTATTCGCCCTTGTTTTTCCGCCTCTCCCTTTCGGAGAATGAGAGAGGATTGAGGTGAGGGGTTTCGGCACCGCGGCTACCAAGCGAAACCCTCACCCTACCCTCTCCCTTGCGAAGGGAGAGGCGAACCCGCCAAACGACGGTCAAGGTGCAAAATTCGACTGTAAATAAATGAAGCGCGTAGTTGTTCTTTTAAGTGGCGGAGTTGACTCGACAACGACGCTGGCGGTTGCAATTGCACGAGGTTACGAAGTGTACGCCCTTTCGTTTGACTACGGGCAGCGGCACAGGATGGAG
>Ga0209268_1000264_pt1 | contig 29265 bp, 23 predicted proteins | sample GraSoiAngelo_143_FD_185900 | JGI IMG/M metagenome (GOLD analysis project Ga0209268, IMG submission 185900) | Grasslands soil microbial communities from the Angelo Coastal Reserve, California, USA - 14_1009_02_30cm (SPAdes) (version 2) | ecosystem: Environmental > Terrestrial > Soil > Grasslands ... | reverse complement strand
TCGAAATAGTGCGCAATGAAGAAGCTGGGCAAGTCGCCCTGAACGACCGAGAGAATGGCCGCCGTGCCGAGCGGGATCGCGTACACCAGCTGTGCCCGCATCAGCGGCCAATCGGGCCCGCGGCGGAACCCCGGGAACCGGGTCGTGAGGTACCAGAGCAGGACGGCCGCCTGCAGGAGACCCTGCACGATCGCCGCGTAGACGAGCGCCTCGAAGGACGCGAAGACGAACGCGGCCCCCACCAGCAGCACCATCTTCGTGAGGTTCATGACCACGATGAGCAGCGACGCGGCCCGGACGTCGGCGTCCGCCAGCGCGATCAGCTCGAGGAACGAGAAGGCGACCATCAGGAACACGAGGATCGCGATGGGGCCGGACAGCGCGGCCAGCGTCGGGTCGTGGAACAGCGTCTCCAAGATCGTGGGCCGCCACAGCAGCAGGAGAGCCGCCAGGCCGCCGACCGCGACATAGAAGAGCAGGATGTTGAACGCCACGTGGGGCCGCCGGGTCGGATGTCGAGGCAGGAAGTAAAAGCCGCTCATCACGAAGCCGAGGGGCAGGATCGTCATGGCGCTGCCGACGAGCAGGAACAGCTGCTTGTACAACCCGAACCCGGTCTGGCTGAGGTGGCGGACGAGGACCAGGGGGAGGGCGAACGCCAGGGTGAAGGCCACCGTCTTGGCGGCCATGAGCCAGAGCGCGCTGCGGGTGAGCGAGCCGTTCATCCGCGCGGGCCCCGCCACGCGCCGGCGATTCCGGCCGCGGGCGCGTCGAGGAAGAGACGGCACCAGGTCTCGAGCACGATCAGCGACCAGATCCAGGCGCTGTAATCGCGCCGGCCCGTCGCATGGTGACGCAGCATAAGCTTTAGCGCGTCCTTGCGGAAATAGCCGCGCGCGAGACTCCGCCGATCGAGCAGGATCTCTTCCGCGAAAGGCCGAAGCGTCTGCCGGAACCAGTGCTCTTTCGGAATGCCGAAACCCTGCTTGGCTTTCGTCAGTGTGGCGGCGGGCAGCAGCCGTTCGCCGACCTTCCGAAGGAGATACTTGCTCAGCGTTCCGCGGAGCTTGAAGGAGACGGGCAGGGTCGCCACGTACTCCACCAGCGTGTAGTCCAGTAGGGGTGCCCGCACCTCCAGGGAGTTGGCCATGCTCATCCGGTCGACCTTCGTGAGGATGTCGGCCGGCAGGTACTGGAGCGTGTCGAGGTATTGCGACCGGCTGACCGGGTCGAGCCGCGCGGCCTCGTGCGTCAGCCGCCGCGAGCGCTCGAACGGATCGTATCCGTCGAGCTGGGCCGTGAGATCCTCCGTGAGGAGCCGGTCGCGGATGTACGGGTAGACGCCCAGGTTCGGCGCGATCCCATCGTCCTCGAGCCGGCCGGCCGCATACACGGCGTTCCAGCCCGGCCAGGTGAACGGCACCGCGCGACTGACCGACGGCAGGACGCCGCGGCGGATCCAGCCCGGGATCCGAAGCAGCCGGCGCCACTGGTCCAGCTGCTGGTACTGGACATAGCCCGCAAACACCTCGTCACCACCGTCTCCGGAGAGCGCCACCGTGACGTGCTGTCGGGCGGCCTGGCACACGTAATACGTGGCGAGCGCCGACGAGTCCGCGAACGGCTCGTCGAGATGCCAGACGAGGTCGGGCAGGACGTCGAGGGCCGCCGGCTTGACGATCATCTCGTGGTGATCGGTGCCTAGATGGCGCGCCACGCGGCGGGCGTCCTCGAGCTCGGAGTAGTCCATTTCCTCGAAGCCGATGGAAAATGTCTTCACGGGGTGTGACGAGAGCTCCGCCATGAGCGCGACGACCGTGCTGGAGTCGAGCCCGCCACTCAGAAAGGCGCCGAGCGGGACGTCGCTGATCATTCGCCGCCTGACCGCCTGCCGCAGCAGCTGGGTGGCCCGCTCGGTCGCCTCGGCTTCGCCGGGCGCGTGCGCGGACGGCTCGAAGCGCAGCCGCCAGTACGGCCGGCGGCTCACGTGCCCGGCGTGGACAACCACGGCCTCCCCGGGCTCCACGCGATGCACGCCCTCGAGGATCGCCTGCTCTCCGACGATGTAGCCGTAGGTGAGATACTCGTGAAGCGCTCGGAGACTGACGGTGCGCTCGACGCCCCCGAAGGCCAGCAGGGCCTTGATCTCCGAGGCGAACAGGACGCGCTGAGCGTCCCGATAGTAGAAGAGCGGCTTCTTGCCGAGACGGTCGCGCACGAGGACCAGACGGGACGCCGCGCGGTCCCAGAACGCGCACGCGAACATCCCGTTGAGCTGCGCGAACGCCTCCAGCCCATCACGGACGTAGAGGGCGAGGAGCACTTCTGTGTCCGACCGCGTGCGGAACACATGGCCCCGCTGCTCGAGCTCGGCTTTCAGCTCGGGATAGTTGTAGATCTCGCCGTTGAAGCTGACGCACACCTGACCGTCCGGAGTCTCCATCGGTTGCTGGCCGCCCGCCAGGTCGATGATGCTCAGGCGGCGGTGCGCGAAGGCCACGGGTCCGGACTGGTAGAATCCCTCCTCGTCTGGACCCCGATGGCTCAGGACTTCGGCCATCCGATGCAGGCCCTCGCGGCAAGGTCGCCGTCGTGGATCGAGCTCGAGAACGCCACTGATGCCGCACATGGTCAGCTCACCCCGTCCTGGAAACACATCCACCACTCGCCATCGAGGCGCGACAAGGACGCGTCGCCGCACCGGACGGCGTCGACCAGCCCACGGCGGCGCGAGTGCACGAGCACCGGGGATCCGCGGTCGTGGAACAGGCAGTGCCTGGCCCTGAGAGCGTCAAACAGCCCTGGCTGGAGCCTCCCGGATACCGCGAGCGCGCCCGCGCGCCACGCGTTGTAGAAGAGATGCTCGAGCACCTCGGAGAGGTCGTCGTGCCTCCCGGCGATGTGGAGGACTTCGCTACTGCCTCCCCGCCTGAGGTAGTAGAGATACCAGCCGATGACTTCGTGGTCGGCGTTGCGGACGAGCATCTTGCGGAGGTCACCCGATGACGCCTTTTGCTCGGCCAGCTCGAGGAGCCACTTCAGCGACCCGCGGTCGTATTCGGGTCGCAGCGCGGCGTCCGGTGTGAACTGGTGGGAGGAGTCCAGGATGGCGTCAACCGTCAGCTCCTCTCCCGACGTTGCCGTCGTGAGCCAGAAAGGGCTCCGGCGCATACGTGCGACAATCGCGTCGACGACGGCACAGAACGGTCCGGCGGTGGCGGCCGCCAGAGGGACGTGCTCGCTGACGAGAGATAATCCATACCGCACCGGGCGCAGGGGACGCGTCCAGTGAATGCTGTGCAGGGGTGAATCGGTGCCGCCGACCGCCTTCCAGATCCGGGCCGACTCGTGGGTGGCGCCGTCCGTCATCGACAGGTCCTGAGGGCCGGACAGGAACGCCTTCAGCAAGAGAAGCCCCGTGAGGCCGCGGTGGTGCGGCTCCACCATGAACTGCGAGGCGATCGCGACTTTGATGGGCCGCCCGTGCCACGACATCCGGCGTGGGAGCACGCCCAGAAAGCCGACGATACGGCCGCCCTCCGCTTCGCAGACGAGGGACGGCAGGGCGTCGTCGTACCACGGGTTCTCGAGGAACACCTGACCGAGGTATCGTCGACGCTTCTCGATGCTGAGGTGACTGCTCTCGGCGAAGACGCGCTCGTGCAATTCGGCAACACGCGGAACGTCGCCGAGGGCGAAGGGGCGGATTCGGCTCATGGGTGACGCGAGGCGCTCCTGATAAGCCAGATCTCTCGCCAATAGCTGATTTCGCAGCGTGAACACCCACCCAGCTTCAGGTCGTCGCATCCGCACACCGACCCTTCCAGACGCACGGTGTTGTGGAGCTGACGCATCTCTCCCGTCCCATCGACGATGATCTTGTCGATCCGCCCGGTGACACGGTGCCTGCTGCCGCAGAGGCGACGCATGTCCGGCGTGAAGTACAGCCCGCGGTTGTAGCCCGCCTCGTTCAACGTCTCACGGATGCTCGTCATCGTTTTCACTTCGACCCAGTCGCCGGCTTTCAGATTCAGGCCTGCCACGGGCGTGGAGGTGGTGCTGCGTCCCCGCGCGTACTCACCGAGAATCCGTCGGCGGATTCTCCAGTACAGCCAGGTCGCAATCCCGTACGCCATTCCCGGAATTGTGCGGTTTCCAGCACGGACTTCGTCGACGCACGTGCCGAGTTGTTCCCGCCGTGACACGTTGACGGTCGCGTTCAACAATTCGCTCGCCTGGCAGAAATAGGTGTGCGGGCCCGTCGAGGTCTTGAGGCGGGCTCGCAGCCGCTCGCGGCCATCCGGATTCACCTCCGGTTGGACAGCGGCCGGCTCGACCCTGCGGAGCCAGGCTTCGCGCCAGAGAATCATGCACGCCTTCTGACAGCCGTCGTGCGCGGTGCCGGAGCAACGGACGCCATCGAGCGTGACGACGTCATCGCTCCTGAACCTCCGCATGGCGTCGTACAGGTTCAGGCCCGTGTAGCAGGTCTTCAGGACGCGCCTGGACACCGGGAACCTCTTCCCGCAGAGCTCGATCATCTCCGGCATGAAGGGCAGGCGGTCCAGCGTGCCGTCCACGTCCAGCGTCTGAAGGATCTCGTCCGGCGCCTTCACTTCCACGAGGTCGCCGGGCCGAAGTCGCGTGTTCAGCGGATTCACAGGATTCCTGCCGCGTCGACAATCAGACCCAGCATCAAAGGAGATCCCCCCGTCAGTCGCAGGATCCGGAGGATCTTGTTCCAGACGCGTAGGCCAAAGACCAGTGGAAGCGGCACCGTGTGCCGGACGACAGCGACCTTCCTGATGCGACTGGTGACGCGCCATGTGGCAGAAGTGCCGGCGGGGAAGAAGGCCATGTCGCCGGGGGCGAGCCGACGTTCTTCGCCCTCCTCATTGGTAATGAACGCCTCGCCGGAGATGACGACGAGCGTCTCGTCCGCGCTGTAATGCCAGGTGAAGCGTCCGGGCGTGCATTCCCAGGCGACGATGTACGAGTTGAGGTCATCGCTTCTCACCAGCTGCTTCTTCGTCGCCTCGGGCGCGCCTTGAAGAATCCAACCGGCTGGAATCGGGGCAGGAACGAGGTCGGCGGTCGCGGCGGTGGCCATCACGATTGATTTGGACATCGAGTCCTCCCCTGGCTCGACTGAAGCGACCGCGCCTTCTCCGCGCTCATGTACAGGAGCCAGTTGCGATAGAGGTGCGTCGCCGTCGGCCGCCAGGTGTTTGTCACGGTGGCGGCCGCGAGGGCGGTCGGGAAGTCCGCGAGGATCTCCTCGCGCCGGTCCGCCAGGGCGCGCTCCCGCAGCGCGGTCAACACCGCGACGGTCGCCTCGTCGAAATAGCCCCGCGGCATCGTCGGGTAGGTCTCGCGCTCGCGCGTGAGGAAGCGCTTGATGTCCCGGCGATATTCCAGCAGCAACGTATGGGCTTCGTATTCGGGATGGCCCTGGAAAAACACGAACAGGCTCTTGCGCTCCTTCACGAACGCGTCGGCGCCCGCCGCGTCCGACCGCGTGAGCACCCGATAGCCGCAGGCGGCCAGGGCCTCCTCGGGGATGTCGTTCCACCGAGAATGCGGCATCCGCAGGCGGGCCGGCGCGCCGGCGGTCAGCGGATGATCGGCGACGCGCACGCACTCGAAGACCCCGAAGCGCTTGTCGTCGAGCGGGCGCCGGTCGATGCCATCGAGGTGCAGGAGCGCGGCGTGCGTGGCCAGACAGGACCAGACCGCGGAGTAGGTGTGCTGCTCGGCCCACTCCAGGACGCTGATCAGGCTCCCCCAGTACGGCTCGTCCCGGAGGTTCGGCGACCGCGGCTCGGTCCCGGTCACGATGAGGCCGTCGAGCTGGCTGCTCCAGAGCGCGTCGAGCCCGGCATAGCAACGGGTCACGTACTCCCGGCCCCACTCCGTGCGCGGGACCTCCGGCAACGCGTAGGGCCGCAGCCGCACCCCGAGGCCGTCCGCCGCCGCCCCCAGCAGGGCGACGAACTGGCGTTCCGTCGCCTGGAGCGCCGGGTCGGGCATGTTGTTGATGAGGCCGATCGTGAGACAGCTCGCGTCCGCTTCGTCGAACGCGGCCGGCGCCGCCCCGGGCAGCCCGTCCGCCGGCAGGCCGGAGCGCCCCGGCTCTCGATCGAAATACACAGGCATCAGCGATCCTTCCCCACCGACTCGGCCGCCAGCAGGCCGCCGTGGTCCGAGCCCGTCGCCTCGAGCGCCTGATCGAGGTCGGCGAGGATGTCGTCGACGTGCTCGATGCCGACGCTGAGCCGGATCATTTCGGGACTCACCCCCGCCTGCTTCTGTTCCTCGGCCGACATCTGTCGATGCGTCGTCGAGGCCGGATGGCAGGCGAGCGACTTGGCGTCCCCCAGATTGACGAGCCGCTTGACCAGCCGGAGGGCGTCGTAGAACTTCTTGCCCGCCTCGAACCCCCCGTGGACCCCGAAGGTCATCAGCGAGCAGCCCCGGCCGCCGAGATATTTCTGGGCCAGCGCGTGATAGGGGCTGTCCGGGAACCCCGCGTAGGCGACCCACGCGACCCGGCGGTCCTGGCGCAGGAACTCGGCCACGCGGCGGCCGTTGTCCACATGGCGCTCGACCCGCAGCGCCACCGTCTCGATGCCCTGGAGCAGCAGGAAGGCGCTCAGGGCCGGCAGCACGGCCCCGGTCGTCCGCTGGTAGACGCTGCGGCACCGCGCGAGGTAGGCCGCCTCGGGGAACCGGTCGACGTAGACCAGCCCGTGATACGAGGCGTCCGGCCGGTTGAACATCGGGAACCGGTCGGCGTGGGCGCGCCAGGGGAACCGGCCGCTGTCCACGATCGCCCCGCCCAGCGTCGTGCCGTGCCCGCCCAGGAACTTGGTCAGCGAGTGCACCACGATGTCGGCGCCGTACTCGATCGGCCGCAGCAAGATCGGCGTCGCCACCGTGTTATCGACGATCAGCGGGACCCCGTGCGCGTGCGCGACCCGGGCCAGGGCCTCGAGGTCGCAGATGTTGCCCGCGGGGTTCCCGACGCTTTCGCAGAAGACCGCCCGCGTCTGGTCGTCGATCAGCGCCGCGATGGCCTCGGGCCGATCCGACGCGGCGAACCGGACCGTGACGCCCTGACTCGGCAGCACGTGCCCGAACAGGGTGTAGGTGGTGCCGTAGAGCTGGGGAACGGAGACGATGTTGCTCCCGAGCTCGCTGACGTTGAGCGCGGCGTAGTTGAGCGCCGCTTGCCCCGTGCTCACGCAGAGCGCGTCAACCCCGCCCTCGAGCGCGGCGACGCGTCGCTCCAGCACCGCCGTGGTCGGGTTGCTGATCCGGCTGTAGCGATAGCCCTCGACCTCGAGATTGAACAGGGCCGCCCCGTGGTCGGCGCTGTCGAACTCGTAGGCGACGGTCTGATAGATCGGGACCGCGACGGCCTTCGTCGTCGGATCGCCGTCGTAGCCGCCGTGAATGGCGATCGTCTCCCGTCTCATGGGTTCCCCTCGCCCGCTGCGGCTCATGCCGTGGCGCCGGCATCGACCGTCAGCACCGTCCCGGTGATGCTCTTCGCGGTGTCGCCGAGCAGGAACGCGACGGCGTCGGCCACGTCGGCCAGGTCGGGCAGGCGGCGCAGCGCACTGCGGCGCGCGATCTGCTGCCGGTGCTCGTCGTCGAGCCCCTGCGTCATCTCGGTGTCCAGAAACCCCGGCGCGACCGCATTCACGGTCACCCCCAGGCGCCCGACCTCCCGTGCCAGGGAGCGCGTGAAGCCCAGCAGCGAGGCCTTGGTCGCCCCGTAGACCGACAGCCCGCTGTAGCCCGTGAAGCCCACGATCGAGGCGACGTTCACGATCCGCCCGCCGCCCTCGGCCAGCATGGCGCGCACCACATACTTGGTCAGGACGATCGGCGCCAGGGTGTTCACCCGCACCAGCTGCTCGATCTGCGCCGTGGGCATGGTGGCCAGCACCCCATCGAAGCCGACCGCCGCGTTGTTGACGAGCCCGTAGATCGCCCCGACCTCCTTCCGCACCGCCTTGACCAGCTGCGGAATCTCGGCGATCTCCGCCAGATCGAACGGGACGAAGTGGAGCGATCCCGGATTCGCGCGGTCGGCTTCCTCCCGCGCCACCGTGAGCTGGGTGCTCTCCTTGCGGGCAATCGCGATGGCGCGGTAGCCCGCCCCGGTGAGCCGGCGCACGATCCCCAGGCCCAGGCCCCGGCTGCCGCCCGTCACGATCACATTACGCATCGGGCCGCACCAGTTTGCCGGTCGGCGCGACGGGCAGGGCGGGCACGAAGTGGATCGCCACTGGCACCTTGTGCCGGGGCAGCCGGTCGCGACAGAGCCGCAGGATCTCCCCCTCGAGCTCCGCCCCGCGCCCGTTCGCCGGGTCGGCCGCGGCCTTCAGCACGACGTCGGCCACCACGAGCGCCCCCGTGAGGGCGTTCTTCCGGGTCCGCACCAGCGACATCCGCACGTGCGGATGGCCGTTGATCACCGCTTCCACTTCTTCGGGATGGACCTTCAGGCCGCCCACGTTGATGATCCCCCCCCGGCGGCCGACGAAATACAAGCGATCCCCCCGCCGCTCGACCATGTCGCCGGTGTCGACGAAGCCGTCCCGACCGACCAGGGGCGGGCCCGGGGTCTCGAGGTAGCGGGTCGCCGTGCGCGCCGACCGGATCCGCAGCGAGCCCGCCTCGACCTTCAGGTCGACGCCCCCGGCCGGCCGCTCGAGCAGGCTCGCCGGAAAGCCCGCGAGCCCATCGTCGACGTCGAACGCCACGCCGGCCTCCGTCGAGGCGAAGGCGTGGGCGATCCGCGCCGCCGGGTAGCAGGCGCGGAGATGGTCCAGGATGGCCTGGTCCGCGATCTCGCCCGACAAGCGCACGTATCGAGGCGCAATCCTGTGCGCCGCCGGGCTCATGAGGGCCCGCCGCCAATGGGACGGGGTTCCGGAGATATGGGTCACGCCGTGCGCGCCGGCCCGGCCCAGGAAGTCCCCGAGCGCTTCCCCGGCGCTGGACAACACCAGCGAGCCCCCGCCCAGGAGCGCGCGCAGAAAAATCTGCAGGCCGCCATATCGCCGGATGTCGTAGAAGGTGCTCCACACCGCGGAGCCGGCCAGCGTGTGGCCCTCTCTGATCGCGCCCGCCAGGCTCGCCAACGTGTGCACGACCAGCTTCGGCGGGCCGGTCGTCCCGGACGTCAGGAGGATCCATTCCGTTTGATGGCCTCCCCGGCGCTCGGCATCGCTGGGCGCGAGCCGCGGGCGACACGGGACGACGACCCCCACGCCGGGAGCGCTGGTCGGCGGCACCGCCCCATCGGACACGAGGGCATCCACCGCCGCGGTCGTGACGATGTGCGACAGATGCTCCGAAGGCAGATCGGGCGGGCCAAGAACCAGCCGTCGGGCGACGCCATCGAGCTCGACGAGCGCCAAGGCCGCCGTCAGTTGATCGCTGGTGGCGATCAGGACGGAACGGCCGCGCAGCTCCTCGAGCCGACCCCCGAGGCTCGAGCCCCGGACCAGCTCGCCCAGCGTGACGCTCGCTCCGGCTCCCCACAGCGCGCGGTCGGCCAGGCGGCCGGCGGCGCTCACCGCGGGCCAGAGCGCGCCGGCGTCAGCGAGCGGCATTCGCGTACAACTGAATGAAATCACCCAGGGTCACCGGAAAGTCGCCGTCGGTAGCGTTGAACGGGTCGACGCCGAGCGCATCCTCGAGACGCGCGACGATGATGGCGAGGCACAGCGAGTCGAGACCCGAATCCACGAGCACGAGATCGTCGGACAGCGGCGCCAGGCTCTTGCGTTGTTCCTTGGCGACTTGCTCGAAATGCGAGAGGACCGTAGCCCTGACGGACATGACATCGACCTTCATCGAGACCCTCCGACCCCTTCGGGGATGACCCCGCGCGGGGGCTGCGCGATGCTGTGGATGAGCGCCTGCAGGAGATCGACGCCCTCGAGGAGCTCCGTCGCGGGCGGCAGCGGCTCGGGCGCCTGCGTCATTTCCCCTTCGAGCGCGCGGAAGAGCTCTTGCGTATGGACGACGTCGCAGACGCCGTGCACGTCCGTATACTCGCGCTCCGCCGAGCCCTGGTATCCGGCGAGCTCCGCCAAGTAAGGCATGAACCGGGTGATCCAACCCTCGAAGAAGGCCATCATGAGCAGGAGCTTCACCGCCGAGAGCCGGGCCACGAACAGGCGGACGTTCTGCAGATTCCGATGGACCGCCAGCGCATCCGAATCCGTCGGCACCGCCTGGGCGGCGATGGCGAACTTTCGCAGCATCCCGGGGTGGTTGTCGCGCACTTCTTCATGGAGGTTGTCCCGGATGATCGCGTGGGCCTGCTCTGTCGTGACGGCGAGATAGGCGGCGGTCATCCAGTAGATGAAATTGCCCTCGAGCACCGCGGTGTAGCGAGCGATGATTCCCCGGCGCTCGTCGGCGGAGAGCCGTTGAGCGTCGGGGAACGCAGCGAGAACGCCATGGATCGCGCGGTCGATGCGTTCCTCGAGTGGCGCGATGCTCGATCGCGCGGGACCGATAGTGGTTTTCATGCGAGTTTTCCTCCTAGGGGGCGTGTTGCGGATGCGGCGGCAGCGGCGGCGAAGGACGCGGCCGTCATGGGGTGAGGTTCCGGCAGGCGCTCTCCGCCGTCCGATGCGCTCGAGCAGCGCCGCGTCGAGGGGCTCCGTCTTGCGGACCACGCTCGCGGGCCCGCTCGAGCAGCTCGACATAGAGGTTCTCGGTCTCGCGCACCGAGCGCTCGAGCTGAAAGTCCCTTGCGATCCGCCGTTGCCCGGCCTGGCCCAGATGCGTGGCCAGCTGGCGATCCTCGAGCAACACGCCGATCGCGTGGGCCAGGGCTGCCGAGTTGCGCGGAGGCACCAGGAGGCCGGTTTCCCCGTCCTCGATCGCCTCGGGAATGCCTCCGACCCGCGTGGCGACGACCGGGACGCCGGCCGCCATGGACTCGAGGACGGTGTTCGACACGCCCTCGCTGAGCGAGGGCAGCACGGAGACCGCGACTTGCGACAGGACGTCCGCGACGTCGCTTCGCACCCCGGTGAAGACCACGCGCCCCTCGAGGCCCAGACGCTTCGCCATCGCCTCCAGCTCGTCTCGGTAATCCCTTGGCGCGTGCCGGCGGTCGTTGGCGAGGGTGCTGCCTCCCACGACGACGAAGCGCGCGTCAGCGAACCGTCGGGCGACGAGGACGGCGGCCTGGAGGAAGTACTCGATGCCCTTGACGGGGCTCAACCGCGCCAGCACGGCGACGATCGGGGCGTCCGCCCGGAGGGCGAACTCCTGCCGGAATCGCTGCCCGCCATTCGGCGTGCGCCGCAGGCTCGCCACGTCGATACCGTTGCGGATCACGGTGATCTTCGCGGCGTCGTAACCCTCGGCGATGAGCGACTGGCGGATCGCATCCGCGTTCGTCAGGATGCAGTCCGCCAGGCGGCAGACGTGTCGCTGCACCCGCTGCTGAAGGGGCGTGTACAGCTCGCCCATGCTCCGGATGGACGCGACGACGACGGGCGCCCGGGCGAGCCGGGCGGCAGGGATCGCGAAGACGTTGCCGTAAAAGTTGTAGCTGTGAGCGATGTCGACGCGGTGGCGGCGTATTTCGTTCGCCAGCCGCCACTGTTCCTTTAGCGTCCGGACGCCGTAGAGCCGCTTGATCGTGTACTGCGTCACCGGGATCGCGCGCGCGTCGAGCAAGGGGAGAAAACGGCCCGTACGGTTGAAGCAGGCGAAGCGCACGGCGAACCGTGAGAGATCGAGCCGGTCGACGAGGTTCATCACCTGACCTTCCGTCCCGCCCTCGACGAAGGTCGTCAAGAACTTCAGGAGGCTCACGCGCGGCACGAGCTATCTCGCCTCTGCCGGCCGCGGCGCGCGCGCCGCGGCCGCGTCCACGGCCTTCACGGCGACGGCCAGCCCCGCGAAGTAGTAGAAGTGGAAGTGGTACGCGACCGGAGAGAAGAACGCCGAGACGGCAAAGGCGAGCAGGCTCGTCTGGATGCCGGTGGCGAGGTGGAACAGATCGCGCGACTCTGGGATCTTGGCGGAGCGGCGCTGGACGGACCGGGCACTTCTGATGCTCTCGCGAAGGAGCAGGAGAAAGAGGAGCAGCCCGGGGAGGCCGAGGTCGGTCGCGTACTGGAGGTACACGTTGTGGATGTTCTGCCAGGAGCCAAACGTCTGGTTCATGGCGAGGGCGTCCATTCCCACTCCGGCTCCGACGATGGGGTGAGCCAGCACGTACCGCACCGACATCACTTGTTGCTGGTACCGTTGCTGGGCCGAGCCGGTCGCATCGGCTTCGATGTCGCTGATCGTTCCCAGACGCGAGAAATACTTGCCGGGCAACAGCGGAAGGCACAGGACGGCGACGACGAGGCCGGCGTACGCCCAGGCGCGTTCGGGGCGCCGTCGGATTATCCACAGGTAACTGCCGACGATGGTCGCGAGCGAAAGGAAGCCGGCGCGGGAGAAGGTCATAATGACCGCGCTGGCTTCCAGACCGACGGCGAGGAGGAGTGCCGCCCTGATCGTCGCCCCGCGCGCGATGAAGACGAGCGCCAGGGTGAGCGGCAGGATCAGGTTGAGGATCAGGGCGAGGTCGTTGGGATTTTGCGTGAGCGGCGCCTCGTAGCCGAGGATGCGGCTGGCGGACTGGCTGTCTCCGCCCCAGAGGTACGCTCCCGACAGGAAGTTCTCCACTCCGGTCAAGCCGATCGGCACCGCCATGAGCGTCAAGCCTCCGGCTATCAGCCGGAGCCGGGTGACGCTGTTCACCGTGTTGGCGATCAGCAGGAAGATCGCGAGTGCCTTGAGATAGAGGTCGAGGAGCATCGCGAGACTGCCCCCGGGCCAGGACGAGAACGGAAGGGTCACGAGGGTCCATCCGAGGAGCCAGCCCGTGAGGCGGATCTCCCGGGTCATGATCGTGAGCGGCTGCCCGTGACGAAACCGGTCGTAGACGTGAGTGCCGATCCCCACGGCGGCGACGACGAGCGCGATCCGAAACGAAGCGAGAATGGGCACATAGTTCTGCGGCGCCAGCAGCAGGATGGCGGTAAAGGTCATCAGGGCGCGGAAGGGGATCGCGCTGGCCGCCGACACGCCGTCCGCCGGGACTGGCTCGGCCCTTCGCGGGGCGGACGTGAGGGTGGCACGCCGTCGCCACCACTCCCGCTGAGACAGCGTGGTCATGCGCCGCGTCCCGACAGCAGGGGAGCGTGCGCCACCGACTCTGGCGTGCCGGGCGCTGGATCGGAACCCTGCCCGAGCAGAATCCGGACGATTCGCTGCGCGGCTCGGCCGTCCCACAGCGGCGGAGGCGCGACCGGGCGCGGCGGGTCGTCGAGGACGCGAAGCGCTTCTTCGACGATGCGCTGAGGCCGGGTCCCGATCACCCGGTTGGTCCCGTGGCTGACCGTGACGGGGCGCTCTGTGTTGTCGCGGAGGGTGAGGCACGGGACTCCGAGCATCGTCGTCTCTTCCTGGACGCCGCCGGAATCGGTCAGGACGAGGCGGGCCCGACTCATGAGGGCAACGAAGTCGAGGTAGCCGAGCGGCGGTAGGCAGACGAGTCCGCGGTTCGAAGCCGACGCGCCGAGCGCCAGCCGTGGCCTGACCCGGGGATGGACAGGGAAGACGATCGGGAGGTGACGGCCTATTTCCTGGAGGGCGCCGAGGAGCTCGTTCAGGGTGTCCGGGTCGTCCACGTTCGTGGGGCGATGCAGCGTCAGGACCGCGTAGCGCTTTCCGTCGAGTGGCAGCCGGTCGAGGATGGGCGAGGCCTCCCAGCGCGGCTTGAACGCCAGCAGCGCGTCGACCATGACATTGCCGACGAAATGGATCTTCGCGGGCGCGACGCCCTCCCGAAGAAGGTTGACCCGGGCGTCTTCCTCGGTGACGAAGAGCAGATCCGCGACGGCGTCCGTCAGCAGGCGGTTGATTTCTTCCGGCATCGCCCGGTCGAAGCTGCGGAGCCCCGCCTCGACGTGGACGAGCGGGAGGCCGAGCTTGACGGCGGTGATGGCGGCGGCCAGGGTGGAGTTCACATCGCCGACGGCGAGGACGAGATCCGGTCGCACCGAGGTCAGCAGCGGCTCCAGACGCTGCATGACCTGCGCAGTCTGGATGGCGTGGGAGCCCGATCCGACACCGAGGTTGTGGTCCGGTGCCGGGATCTCCAGCTCGGCGAAGAACCGCGCCGACATCGCGTCGTCGTAGTGCTGACCGGTGTGAACGAGCGTCGGGACGATCGTCGGATGGCGCAGCATTTCCCGGATGAGTGGACTCATCTTCACGAAATTGGGCCGCGCCCCCACGACGTTGACGATCTTCACGGACGGATGCCGCCTACAGCGTCACGACACGGTCCGCTGGCGCGGGGATGCCCCACGTGGCGTTCCGGGTATCGACCACGAGCGAGGCGGTCTCGATGATGTGCCGATAGTCGAACTCCGCGTGGTCGGTCAGAATCACGACACAGTCGGCGCCGGCCAACTGCCGATCGGTGAGGTCCACCGCCTTGAGCGTGTTGCCGTCGAGGACGACCGACGGCACGTAGGGATCGGCATAGGAGACCTGGGCGCCCTTCTCCTGAAGCTTGGCGATGACCTCGAGCGACGGCGACTCGCGGATGTCTCCGACCCCGCGCTTGTAGGCGACCCCGAGGACCAGAATCTCGGCGCCGTTCAGACAGCGGCGCCGGCCGTTGAGCGCCTCGGTCACCAGCTCGACGACGTACTCGGGCATGGAGCGGTTGATCTCGTCGGCCAGGTGGAGGAAGCGGAACTCGTACCCGTTCAGGCGCATCTTCCATGCAAGGTAGAAAGGATCGATCCCGATGCAATGGCCGCCGATTCCCGGTCCCGGGTAGAAGGGCATGAAGCCGAACGGCTTGGTGGCGGCGGCCTCGATCACTTCCCGGATGTTCACTCCGAGCCGACGGCCCATGAGGGCGAACTCGTTGGCGAGCGCGATGTTGACGTTCCGGAAGGTGTTCTCGTAGAGCTTGGCCAGCTCGGCGACCTTCGGGCTCGAGACCTCGAGGACCCGGTCGATGATCTGGCTGTAGAGCAGGGCCGCCATCCGGCTGCAGGCGGACGTGACGCCACCCACCACCTTCGGAATTTGCCCGAGGGAGAATTTCCCGTTGGCGGGGTCGATCCGTTCCGGCGAGAACGCGAGGAAGAGATCGACGCCGATCCGCGCGCCGCGCGCCTCGAACATGGGAACGAGCAGCTCTTCCGTCGTCCCGGGATAGGTCGTCGACTCCAGAATCACGAGCTGATCCGGCCTGAAGCGGGCGGCCACCTTCTCGGCGGCCGCGACCACGAACGAGATGTCCGGGTCCTTGGACTTCCGGAGCGGCGTCGGCACGCAGATGATCGTAACGTCGCTGCCCTCGAGGACCGAGGCATCCGACGTCGCTTCGTAGCGGCCGTCCCGGATCAGGGAGCGCAGCGTGTTGCTGTCCACGTCCGGGCTGTGCGACTGGCCGGCGTTGAGGGCCGTGACCCGGTCGAGGTCCGTGTCCAGCCCGGTCGTGCGGAATCCGGCCCGTCCGAACTCGACGGCGAGGGGCAGGCCAACATAGCCTTGCCCGATCACGGTGACGCGGGCGGAACGGTTGCGGATGTGATCGGCCAGACGCGACTCACTCATTTCGTGCGCCTCCCTTGTCAGCTCCAGGACGGCCTGGGCCAGTGTGTGGGAATCGAACGTCCTTCAAGGACGGGTGCTCGCCCGTTTCGGTGGATTGCAGCGATCGGGATCGCCGGTGTGCGCGCATCACGCTCGAGCCACAGGCCGAAGAGCAGGAGCGCCCAGATGTTCCGGCTGTAGTCGGCGCGGCCGGCCATGTGATCGGTCACCAGACGTGACGTCGTCTCCGGCCGGAAGAAGCCGTCGCGCCGTATCCGGCTCGGCGAGAGGTACTCCTCGACGAGAGGCCTGAGCTCTCGCTTGAGCCAGGCGGCCAGCGGAACGCTGAACCCCGCCTTGCGCTTGCGGAGGGTCTCCTCGGGCAGGATGCCGCGCATCGTTTGCTTCAAGAGGTGCTTCAGCCCGAGGCCGGGCATCTTGAGATGGCCGGGAAGGCGGAACATGAACTCGACGACGCGGTGGTCGAGCAGGGGCACCCGGACCTCGAGAGAGTGCGCCATGCTCATTCGGTCCACTTTCGTGAGGATGTCGTCGGCCAGGTACACCTTGGTATCCGTGTACAGAAACCGGTTGAGCGCGTCGTGATGGCCGACCTCGTCGTAGTACCGACGGAGAAGCGGGAAGGGGTCGAGGCGGCCCTCGAGCCGGGTGAGGACGGCATCGCACAGGAGGTCCCGCTTGAGGCCGTCGTCGAAGAAGGCCTTCCACGCGTAGTGGCGGCGTGCCGGCTCCTGGAGGGCGTTGGCCACGAAGCGACGCGCCTTGAAGTCGAGGCTGACCTTGCCCTCGGACACCGGCAGACGGCGCGCGAGCGCGGGAAGGATTCGGCGCGTGAGCGCCGCCGGAAGTCGCTCGTAGAGTCGCGCGAGCTTGTCGGCCTGGTAGGTGACGTACCCGGCGAAGAGCTCGTCGCCCCCGTCCCCGCCCAGCGCGACCGTCACGTGGCGCCGCGTGAGCTGCGAAAGGTAGTAGGTGGGGATGGCCGAGGAGTCGGCGAAAGGCTCATCGAAGTGGTGCACGAGCTTCGGGACCAGGTCGGCGACATCCGGGGTGACGGTGAGCTCGGTGTGGTCCGTCTCGAACGCTCGGGCGATGCGCCGCGCATCCGCCCGCTCGTCGTAGGACGGGTCGTCGAAGCCGATCGAGAAGGTCTTCAGGGAGCCGCTATGGACCTGGCGAGTCAGGGCGACGACGGTGCTCGAATCGAGCCCGCCGCTCAGGAATGTCCCCAGGGGAACGTCCGAGACCAGCTGCCGCCGGATGGCATCCGTGAGGAGCGAGAGGAGCTCGGCCCGCACTGCCGCGGGACGGACGGCGCCGTCGCAGGGCTGAATCTGCGCGAGGTCCCAGTATCGGCGATTGATCAGCCCGCCGTTCTGCCAGACCAGGAGGTGACCGGGTTCGAGCTTCCTGACCTCGCGGTAAATGGTGTGGGGGGCTGGGATGTAGAGCAGCGACAGGTAGAGGCTGAGCGCCTCGACATCGACCGTCGGTCGAAGGCCGTCGGCGAGCAGCGCCTTCACTTCCGACCCGAAGAGAAGTCGATCCTGGAGCGGCGCGTAGTAGAGCGGTTTGATCCCCAGTCGATCCCGCGCCAGAACGAGTCGGCGCCGACCCGCATCCCAGAGAGCGATCGCAAACATGCCGTTGAGGTAGCGGACGAAGTCGAGCCCGTGATCTTCGTACAGGTGGACGAGGATCTCGGTATCGGTGCGTGTGTAAAAGTGGTGGCCGCGTGCTTCCAGCTCGCGCCGGAGTTCGGGGACGTTATAGATCTCGCCGTTGTAAACCGTCCACACGGTCCGATCTTCGTTGTGGATGGGTTGCTTGCCGGTGTCGAGATCGATAATCGCGAGGCGCCGCATGGCGAGGCCGACGTTACCCTCGAGATAGACGCCGTCGTCGTCCGGACCCCGGTGGACGAGGGTCGCACACATGGCGGCGACCGCCGCGGACTCCACGGGCCGCTCGCGCTCGCGATAGATCTTACCGACGATGCCGCACATGGTAGTGGTCGTTGTGCCGTTGGACCGGCCGTGCCGGATTACTTCGGTGCGATCCGCTCGAGCCGGGAGGCCGGATGACCGTTTGTCGGCCCGAGGATGATCGGACGATCGTGAGGGGAAGCCGCGGAACCCCGGCCACGCAAGACGATCTTGACGGTATCGAACAGGATACGGAGATCCAGCCCCAGTGAGAGGTGCTTGATGTAGTAGAGGTCGTACCGCACCTTCTCGATCTCTTCCTCCAGATTGCTAGCGTAGCCGTGGCGCACCTGGGCCCACCCGGTGAGACCCGGTGGGACCATCGACCGCAGCGAGAAGTAGGGGATCTGAGTGGCGAACAACTCGAATTTCGGAACCCGGTGCGGCCGTGGCCCGACGAGGTTGAGATCACCGCGGAGAATGCTCAAGCACTGCGGGATCTCGTCGAGGCGAAACTTCCGCAGCCATCGTCCGACCCGGGTGACGCGGGCGGAGTTGTCCTGGAACCACACCGAGGATTCATTGGCCACCGGGTGCATGGTGCGAAACTTGACCAGTGTGAACGGCTTGCCGCGCATGCCGACGCGATCCTGGACGATGAAGAGCGGGCCCCGCGAATCGAGCTTGATCGCCAGGGCGATGAGGGCGAGGAGGGGAGCGAGCGTCACCAGCGCGACGACGGAGAACAGAAGACTCAACGCTCGACTGGCCGCCAGCTCGAGCCGGGCCTTCTTGAAGTCCTTCGAATAGGTGAGATAGCTCGGCGTGAGCGACTCGATGGCGAGCTTGCCGGTCAAGCGCTCATACATCTCCGCGCCGTCTTCGACGGGGATACCGCGAACCCGGGCCTCTAACAACTGACGGTAGGGCAGCTGCCCGCGCCGCTCCGCCAGGGCCACGACGATCCGATGGGGCCGGAGCTCTTCGATGATCGTCTCGAGCTGCTCCAGGGGCCCACGGAGGGGAATCGAGGGGGGAAACTCGTCGTGACGGTTCAGGTCGTCGACGACGCCCATCACCGCGTACCGGCAGTGCGGCTGGGCCTCGATCTCCTGGATGAGCTTCACGGTCAGCTCACTGGTGCCGAGAATGAGGACGCGTTCCATGAAGAGGCGGCTGCGGAGGATCGCATAGGAGAGCGCGCGGAGCGGCAGGAGAAGACCGATGACGATGACGAAGCTCGAGATGAAGAGCCCTCCCGCGATCCTGGCATCTGGAACGAGCGCATAGAAGATGGCGACGAGGATGAAGGCGACGCCCAAGGCGCGCATCAGCCGGGATGCGAAGTGGGCGAACGTTCGCGCGATGCGAAAATCGTAGAGATCGTTGTAGTAGAACGCGATGATACAGCAAAGGGCGAGGCCGAAGGCCTGACGCAGGACGACGAGGACATCCCTCCGCTCGAGAGAGAACGGGTCCGTCCAGAGGAAGATCATGGCGCAGACCGCGACAAAGAATGAGCCGCCCTCCAGGAGAGCCAGCGTCAGAGCCATCTACTCCACCGTCACGCTTTTGGCGAGGTTGCGCGGCTGGTCGACGTCCGCGCCCCGCAGCACTCCCAGGTGATACGCCAGGAGCTGGAGGGGGAGGGCCAACAGGATGGGTTGGAGCCACTCCGGAGCAGGCGGGACGGAGATGACGAGATCGCCCTTGGCCGCCATCTCCCCGTCGCCTTCAGTGGCGATGGCGATCACGATCCCGTCGCGCGCTTTGATTTCCTCGATGTTGCTGGTCATCTTCTCGTACGTCGCGCCCCTCGGGGCGATGGCGACGACGGGCATCCGCGAATCGATGAGGGCGATGGGGCCGTGCTTCATCTCGCCCGCCGGGTAGCCTTCGGCGTGGATGTAGGAGATTTCCTTGAGCTTGAGGGCCCCCTCGAGGGCCAGGGGATAGTTGAGCCCGCGTCCCAGGTAGAGGAAGTGCTGGCTGTCCACGAAGCGCTGGGCGATCCGGCGAATGGCGTCACTCTGCTGGAGGACGACGGCCAGGAGGTCGGGCAGCTCCGCGAGGCCCTTGATCACCTGGCGCACGAGCGCGGGATCCGCGAAGTTGCGCGCCAGGCCGAGCTTGAGGGCCAGGAGGGTGACCGCGACGAGCTGGGCCGTGAAGGCTTTGGTCGAGGCGACCCCGATCTCGAGGCCCGCGCGGGTGTAGACGACGCCGTCGGCCTCGCGGGCCAGGGAGCTGCCGACCACATTGCAGATGGCGACCGCGCGGGAGCCCTGGTCCTTGGCCTCGCGGAGGGCCGCCAGGGTATCGGCGGTTTCCCCGGACTGGGAGATGGGCACGGTGAGGACACGGCTGTCGAGGACGGGGCGGCGATAGCGGAACTCGGAGGCGATGTCGACCTCGACGGGGAGGCGGGCAAACTCTTCGACCAGGTACTTGCCGACCAGGGCGGCGTGCCAGGAGGTGCCGCAGGCGACGAAGCAGAGGCGGTTGAGGCCGGCGAGGTCGCGATCCTTGAGGCCGAGCTCGGGGATGCGGATGTCGGGCGTCTCGAGGTCCAGGCGTTCGCGCATGGTGTTGCGGAGGGCCTCGGGCTGCTCGAAGATTTCTTTGAGCATGAAGTGGGGATAGCCGGACTTCTCGGCGGCCTCGCCGTCCCAGGGGATGGTGGTCGGGCGGCGGCGAAGGGGCGCCCCGTCGAGCGTGCGCAGGGTGATGCCGTCGGGGGTCAAGACGGCGAGCTCGCCCTCGTCGAGGACGAGGACCTCACGGGTCTGGCCGAGCAAGGCGGGGATGTCGGAGGCGACGAACATCTCGCCGCGCCCGTAGCCGATGACGAGGGGGGAGCTGCCGCGGCGGAGGGCGACGAGGGTGTTAGGGGCGGCGCTGGCGATACAGGCAATGGCGAAGGCGCCGCGGAGGTCGCGGGCGGCGCGGAGGACGGCGGCGGCCAGGCCGTTGGTCTGGTAGCGCTCGATGAGATGGGCGATGACCTCGGTGTCGGTCTGGGAGCGAAAGCGGTGGCCCTCGGCGGCCAGGGTTTTGCGGAGCTCCCGATAATTCTCGATGATGCCGTTGTGGACGACGGCCAGCTGGGACTGACAGTCGAGGTGCGGATGCGTGTTGGCATTTGACGGCCGGCCATGGGTGGCCCAGCGGGTGTGGCCGATGGCCAGGGTTCCTTCGGGGCGGTCGGAGGCGAGCAAGGTTTCGAGATCGGCGATCTTGCCCGCCGTCTTTCTGACATCGAGCGCCATCCTCCTCGAGAGCGTGGCAATCCCCACCGAGTCATAGCCGCGGTACTCGAGTCGCCGAAGGCCGGGCAGGATGAAGGAGAGCGCATCCCGATGACCGACGTACCCGACGATTCCACACATCGCCCAACTGTCCTATGCGGCCTCTAACTGGGTGCAATCCAGATGGACGGCGATGCTGCGCTGGAGAAGGTTGACCGAGACCACCAGGAGCCCTTTCTTGGGGCTCACACGGACCACAATCCCCTCGACGTCGGCGAGCGGCCCACGCGTGATACGCACGCGCTGCCCTTCCCGGAGATATGGATAGGGAAGGATCGCGAGGCCGGAAGAGACGAGTTTTTGAATGGCCTCGATCTCCGCATCGGGGACGGCGTCGAGGCGGTCCCAGCGCTCCCCGAGGAGGCGCACGAGCCCGCGCGCCTTGTAGACCTCGAGGTAGCTCGCCTTGTCCATCGCGTGGCGCAGGAAGAGATAGCCCGCGAACATCGGGACGCGCGAGAGGCGCCGGACTCCGCCCCGTCGGGACCACGCCTCGACGGTGGGGAGGAACAAGTCAAAGCCCTTCGTGGCGAGCTGGTCAGAGACGAGCTGCTCGCAGTTGCTGTGGGTCCAGAGGACCCGCCAGCGCGGGGTCACCGATCCTGCAACGAGTTCCGGCAAGGCTTCGAGTTCTGGCAAGGCTTCGCCCCCTTTGGTCTCCATCCCTCTCTCGGGGGTGAGACCAACCGCTAACCACCAATGCCGCGCGGCCGGAGAGTCCGGCCGCGCGCCGCCGCCCCAGGGTCACCGTCAGCTTGCGTGACCTGGCGTCAGTCGTCTGAGGCGGTCCGTCTCCTGCGTATCCTGTCGAGACTCCAAAAAACGCGCCGCCGCCGTCCGCCACCGTTTCGACTTGAGGAGCGCCGCGAGCCGTAGGAGCCATAGGAGTCTCTCGAGAGATGTCGGTCGTCGCCGTTGAAGACCAGTCCGACGACCTTGGCCCTATCCGTGACGTTCAGCGCTTCCTCGACGAGCTTGCGGGCCGTCCTGTGAGCCGTCACCACGATGAGAAGCCCGTCCACCCATTTCTCGATGACCCGGCAGTCGGGGACCGACACGAGGGGCGGGGTGTCGAGGATGACGTAGTCGTACTGCCTGCGAGCCTCCGCCAGGAGCTCCCCGACCCGAGGCGACATCAGCACCTCGTAGGGCGCAGACGGAAAACGGCCCGCGGGCAAGACCGACAGGTTCAGCTGCGGCCGCGCCTGCACGACGGCCGCCAGCGGGAGATTCGCGTCCAGAATCGCCTCCACGAAACCAGGGCCCCCGCCTTCTTCGAGCCCGAGGCGGGGGCCCAGGGCCGCCCCGCGCAAATCGGCGTCGATGAGAAGAACGCGTGCGTCGGGCGCCTGGGCGAGTGCGCCCGCGAGGTTGATCGAGGTGGTCGTCTTGCCGTCGGCGACGGTAGGACTCGAGACCGCGACGACGACGAGACCGGTCGATTTGTGGAGCTGTTCGATCAGGTGGCGCAGCGCCCGGTACTGTTCGGCTTCGAACGAGGTCGGCGCGAGCAAGCTCACCAGATGTTCCTCGAGCCCGTTGGCGGCGCCCCTCGGAAGCTCGGGCAATGATCGCAGGCCCGGGTCGGGGGCCGACTCGGGGACGGGTGGATCCGGCGCGCTCGTTGAGGCGCCAGGCGCGGCCTGAAAGCGAACGGCCCGCTCCTGCTCGGCGCGCTCGAGCGCTTCGAAAAACGTGCTCATGGGACCAGGAGGTGACGGACCGACCGCGCCAGGAGCACGGCCGTGTCGGGCCTCATGGCGAGGCCCATAACGGTGCTCGCGAGGGCCACGGCCAGGGTTCCGACCGCCCACCGGGCGAGGCGCCGTGTCTTCAAGCTGCTGAGCCGCCAAACCTTGCGCTGCGGTAGCGTGCCCTCCTCCAGATACTCGATCGCTCGGTTGACGATGGGCCGACCGATCCGGCGCTCTTGATCGACATAGCCGAAGAGGAGGCAGTGATCGCAGACGATGTTGATGAGCCGCGGAGTCCCGCCCGAATATTCCATGATCCGGTCCACTGCAGGGCTGGTAAACAACTCGAGGTCATGCGCGCCCGCGATGCGCAGTCGGGTCCTGATGTACTCGCGGGTTTCGTCTAGAGCGAGCGGCGGGATCTGGCAGCGCAGCCCGATCCGTTGCGTGAGTTGCGCGAGCTCGGGGAGCTGGAGCTTGGCCTTGAGCTCCGGATGCCCCACCAGCAGGATCTGCAAGAGCTTGGTCGTCGGGGTTTCGAAGTTCGAGAGCAGCCGGATGTCTTCCAGCGTCGCGGGGGCCAGGTTCTGCGCTTCGTCCAGGATGAGGACGGTGTTCTGGCCGGTGCGCTCGCGCTCGATGAGGAAGTTATTCAGCGCGATGAGCCGCCGCGCCCGCGACTCCCCGCCCTTGGCGATCCCCAGGTCCTCGAGAACGTACTCGAGAATGCCGTCAAAGGGCAGGGTGGAATGGACGACGAAGGAGACCGCCGTCTGTCCGTCGAGCCGCTGACGAAGAGCGTGCAGCAGGGTGGTCTTTCCTGTCCCCGCGTTGCCGGTCAGGACGATGAACCCCTTCCGCTCCTGGACCCCGTAGAGGAGCTGAGCGAGCGCCTCACGGTGCGCCGGGCTCAGGTAGAGGAATCTGGGATCCGGGGTCGCGTTGAAGGGTTTCTCCGCGAGGCCGTAGAAGGTCAGGTACACGCCACGGTCCTCAGGAGCCACTACTTCGCCCCAGGAGCGAGACCAGCTGCTCGTTTCCGCTGGCGGCGAAGTAGGCGAGGCCGCTAATCACGACGAGGCCGATGAAGGCGGCGCTCGCAGCGAGTCGCATGTGCCACGCGCGGCGGCGGCGGTCGGTCCGGGTGACGATCCGCGGGATACTGACCAGCACAGGCACCGGGCTGAACGCCCGGAGATCGTCGACTGTGTGGAAGGACGTGTCGACCCGCTCGGCCAGGACCACGGCGCCGACGGCCAGGCCGAGCGATCCCATCAGAGCCATGAGGAGCAACCGGAACCGGTTGGGCGCTGCCGGCTCAGAGTTCGGGATCGCCGGGTCGAGCACGCGAAACTGTTCGCCCTTCTGGCGCTGCTCCATGCTCTCGGCGAGCTGCGCCTCCTCGTAGCGCTTCAACAGCGAGTTGTAGAGCTCGCGGGTGCTGTCGTAGTCGCGAGAGAGCTCCCTGAATTCCTGTTCCCGCCGCGGCACGTTCTCAACCCTGGCCTGGTAGGCTGCGATTCCGTCGTGGAGGCGCTTGTCGTCGTTCTTGAGGATCCTGATCTCCGTCTCAACCTCGCTCAGGGCCTCTTTCAGGCGGAGCACATACGGCGTGAGGGGGGTGGCGGGTGGAGGCGCCTGTTTCTCTTCCGCTTTGGGCTCGCGGGCCTTGGCGTCAGCGACCTCGCGCTCGAGCGCGGCGATCTCCCCCGCCAACAGGACGACGTCCGGGTACTTCTCGCTGAACTGAGTGCGGAGGCGTGTCAGGTCCTCTTTCAACCTGGTGAGGCGGAGCTCCGAGCTCTCCGCGGGGGCGGCTGGCCCACCCGGCATCCCGGGTGGGGTGGCGAGGAGCGATTCGGCCTCTGCCAGTTGGCTCGACAGCGCCTGCCGGCGTTCCGCGGCCCGTGTCTGAGTGTCGGCGTTCAGCCGAATCTGCGCGTGCAGTCGTTCGAGGGTGGCGAGATTGGTCTCCATCTGCTGAGGCAGCTCACCCAGATAGCGGCGCTTGAACTCGCTCACCCGCTGCTCCTGATCGTCGAGCCGCTTCTTCGTTTCCTCGAGCTGGACCTTGAGAAACTCCGCGGTGCCGGTCGCCTGACGCTCACGTGCCTTCAAGTTCTCCTCGATATAGAAGGACGCGAGCGTGTTCGTAACCAGCGAGACCGTGCCCGGCTCACTCCCCTGGTAACTGATCGTGAAGGCCACCGTGGCCTGGCTTGCGCCCTTCAGCTCGATGCCCTTGAGCTCGAGCTTGATGTCCCCGCGCATACGCTTGATGACTTCCTCGGATGGGACCTGCGTCCGAAGATCGGGGTAGAGGCCGAAGCGGCTGATCAGGGCTTCCAGTCGCGAGCGGCTCAGGATCTCCTGGCTGATCGTCTGGAGTCGGGTCTCGAGGGCACTGGTCACGGTGGACCGTACGAAGGTCTCGGGGATCTGCTGGCGGTCCACCAGGACGGTGGCCGTGGAGCGATACATGTTCGGGAGGAAGGTGATGAGACTGGCGGCGGCCACCATGGGGGCGGCGAACGCCAGGATCGCCAGCCACTTGCGCCGGCTCCAGACGGCCAGCACCCCGTCCAGGCCCTTCCGTGTCTCGTCCGCCATGTTTGTTCGCTCCGGGCCTCGCGAGATCCTTACGGCACCAGGACGATGTCGCCGTTCTGGAGGTAGAAGTTTTCCTGTTCTCCGGCGAGCTTGTTGTAGTTGAAGGGAACTCGCTTTATCGTCGTTCCCTCGGGACGGAGAATAACGATCTTCGAGCGCGCGGCGAATTGGGAGAAGCCCCCGGCCAGGGCGAGGACGTCCAGCACGGTCGTCCAGCTCTTGAGCTCGAAGCGCCCCGGGCGGGCGACTTCGCCCATGACCGACACTTTGAAGCTCCGGACGTCGGACACGATCACGGAGACTTCCGGGCTCGGAATATACTCCGTGAGCTTCTGTATGAGGTCTTCGCGGAGCTCGAGCGCGGTGCGCCCGGCGGCCTGCACGTCGTTCACGAGCGGGAGCGAGATCTTGCCATCCGGCCGGACGGGGACTGCCCGACTCATCGCGTCGTTCTTCCAGACGGAGATCTGCAGCAGGTCCTCGGGCCCGATCCGGTAGGCGTCGGGCGCGACGACGCCATTGCCGTCGCGCGCCGACCCATCGACCGCCGGGGCCTGGGCGTTGGCAGGGTCGGCAGCGATCAAGGCCGAGACGAGAACCGCGCTGGCAAGGAGAGGGTAGAGCAGGGAGCGCTTCATCATGGGGTACCTCACGAGGTCGAGCGGACCGACGACCGTCCGCCGTCGAGTCCGGCATCTTTGATCTTGTAGAGGAGTGCGCGGTAGCTGATCCGCAGCGCCTTCGCGGCCCGCACCCGGTTCCAGCCGGTCCGCTCGAGCATTTTCGCGATCGCCTCGCGCTCGGCCGCCTGCGACGCCCTCCGCGCGATCTCTTTGAGGGAAGGCTCGGGGCCCGGCGCGGGGGACGATGGGGGCCGCGCGCTGTCCACACCGTCTACGCCGGCGTCGGGCAGGGGGACCCTGGTCAGGAAGGGATCGTCCAGCACGATCATGCGCTTGATCACATTCTCGAGCTCCCGGACGTTCCCGGGGTATCGGTGGTGGGTGAGACGTTCCAATACCGGCGGGGAGATGCTGAATCCTTCGCGGTGGTAGAGTTTCGCGTAGCGCTCGACGAAGTAGTTGGCGAGGACGGGGATTTCCGTCGTGCGCTCGCGGAGCGGCGGGACGAACACGTGGATCACGTTGAGGCGGTAGTAGAGATCTTCGCGGAACCGGTATTCGGCAACCGCCCGCTGCAGGTCCTGGTTGGTGGCGGCGAGGACACGGACATCCACGCTGAGCGTCGACTTGCCGCCGATGCGTGAGAACTCACCGTCCTGCAGGACGTGGAGCAGCTTGGCCTGGAGCGCCGGGTGCAGGTCGCCGATCTCGTCGAGGAAGATGGTGCCGCGGTGGGCCGCCTCGAACTTGCCGATCTTGAGCTTGTGGGCCCCCGTGAAGGCGCCGCGCTCGTACCCGAACATCTCGCTCTCGAGGAGCTCGCGCGGCATGGCGGCGCAGTTGACCTTGACGAAGGGTCCGGCCCGGCGGGAGGAGAACTGGTGGATCGCACGGGCGACGAGCTCCTTGCCCGTGCCGGTCTCGCCCGTGACGAGCACGGTGACGTCGACGCGGGCCGCCTCGGAGAGGATCTGGCGTGCTTCCAGCATCTTGGGGCTGCGCCAGAGCTCCATCTCGCGTCGGATACGCCCGGCCATCGGCTCGGGCGCGGGCGCGAGCGCTTCGGGCTGCGGGCGCACGAGGGTCTCGATCGCTTGCTCGAGCTCGTTGAGGCTCGGTGGCTTGTGGAGCACCGCCTCCACCTCGAGCGAGACGGCGCCGAGACCGTTGTCACGCCGGTCGGCGACCGCGATGATGGGACCGGAATTCCTGCCGTGAAGCTTCAGACATTGAATCAGCTTTGCGGCGTCGGTTCCGTTGCCGTTCAGATCGACCAGCGTGAAGGAGAAGCTGGCGCCGGCGAGCGCGTCCTCGGCTTCATCCGCGGACGAGGCGGCGACGCACTGGTATCCGCGGAGACGCAGGAAGGCGAGAAGGTCCGGTTGCGTCGCCGCATCGACTTCGACCAGGAGCGCTCTTCGGTCGGTCATCTCCCTCGGGAGCTTTCCGGAAAGGCAAATGCCATTCCAAAAACTCCTTCGGAGACTGAGTGGGCTGCATAGTACGGATCTTTCATGGGAATCTTTGTGCGGTACTCATGCAGCAAGGTTCACAACTTTGGGCCGCCAGTGGGTAGTCTGGGACCCACTGTGTGAAGCTGGTTACACACCTGGGGGGGAACTTGAGAGGTGAGCTTAGGGGTGGGCTTGGGGGTGACGGCCGGGGCTACAACTCGCGATAGTGGAGGACGGACGGGTACTTATGAGGCGGGCTGGGGACAGGGGACGGGCGACGGATCTAACCGGGGGCGTTCAGGGGGACTAGGTGCAGGCGGCCGCTGGGGGTGAGAAGAGACTTACAACACAACACGTCCGGCAGGCGAACGTGCGGCAGGCGACTATTGCAGCACCCGCAAAGAGTCGCGTAACTCGTTGAGGTGAGCCGCTTTGACGGTCGTCACTCCGGGAGTGAGTGTGGGGTCGGTGTAGGCTGGTTGGATTCTTCCGGCCTGAGCATAGGTTTCGGCGAGAGCTCTTCGTAGCTCGGTGAAGTGAAGGGATTTCACTACGGTCAGGCCGGTGACGAAGCCTGGGTCCGCGAAGTCGAAGGCTGGCAGCCCAAATCTCTGAGTCCGAATCTGATTGATCGCTGATCGGAGCTCCAGGATGTCGAGCCCCAGGACGACGCTAAACCCCGGTGTTGGATCAGGACTACTGAAGGCCGGTGGGCCGGTGAACCTGGCCGTCACGGTGGTGGCTCCTGTCATCGGCAGCGTGCAGGTGCCCATCCCGACGCAGCCACCGCTCCAGCCCGCGAAGACCGAGCCCGCGCTCGGCGTCGCGGTCAGCGTGACGGCCGTCCCACTGGTATAGAGGGCGGAGCAGGTAGCGCCGCAGTCGATACCCCCAGGCCCGCTCGTCACCGTCCCGGCGCCCGCCCCGCTCTTGTTGACCGTGAGCGTGAAGGTTTGCACCGCAAAGGTTGCCGTCACGGCCGCCGCCGCAGTGACCGCGCACGGCGCCGTGCCGGTGCAACCACCGCCGCTCCAGCCGATGAAGACCGACCCGGTGGCGGGCGTCGCGGTCAGCGTCACGAGCGTTCCGCTGGCGAAGCTCGCGGTGCAGGTCGTGCCGCAGTCGATCCCGGCGTGATTGCTCGTCACCGTCCCAGCGCCCGACCCGGCTTTGAAGACCCTCAGCGCGAAGGTCGGCGTGAACGTCGCGGTGACCGCCGTGGCGGCGGTGAGCGTGACGGTGCAGGGCCCAGTGCCGGTGCAGGCGCCGCCGCCCCAACCCGTGAAGACCGACCCGACCGCGGGCGTCGCGGTGAGCGCCACGACGGTGCCGCTCGTATAAGGAGCGGAGCACGTAGCGCCGCAGTCGATGCCGGCGGGAGTGCTCCTCACGGTCCCGGCGCCCGTCCCAGGTTTGGAGACCGTCAGCGCCAAGGTCGGAGTGAACGTGGCGGTGACGGCCGTGGCGGCGGTGAGCGTAATGGCGCAGGGCCCGGTGCCCGTGCACGCGCCACCGCTCCAGCCGGTGAAGACCGACCCGACCGCCGGCGTCGCAGTGAGCGTCACGACCGTGCCGCTGACGAAGCTCGCGGTGCAGGTCGTGCCGCAGTCGATCCCCGTGTGATTGCTCGTGACCGTCCCGGCGCCCGCCCCAGCTCTGGACACCGTCAGCGCGAAGGTCGGCGTGAACGTCGCGGTGACGGCCGTGGCGGCGGTAAGCGTGACGGTGCAGGGCGCGGTGCCGGTGCAGGTGCCGCCGCTCCAGCCCGTGAAGACCGACCCGGCCGCCGGCGTCGCGGTCAGCGTCACGACGGTGCCGCTCGTGTAGGGAGCGACGCAGGTGGCGCCGCAGTCGATCGCTCCGGGAGTGCTCGTTACCGTCCCGGTGCCGGGCCCCGTTTTAGAGACCGCGAGGACGAACGTCGGTGTGAAGGTCGCGGTGACGGCCGTGGCGGTGGTGAGGGTGAC
>Ga0209268_1000261_pt1 | contig 29418 bp, 29 predicted proteins | sample GraSoiAngelo_143_FD_185900 | JGI IMG/M metagenome (GOLD analysis project Ga0209268, IMG submission 185900) | Grasslands soil microbial communities from the Angelo Coastal Reserve, California, USA - 14_1009_02_30cm (SPAdes) (version 2) | ecosystem: Environmental > Terrestrial > Soil > Grasslands ... | reverse complement strand
TCCTCCTCCTGACGAGCTCCGTGGCGAAGGAATCGATCGGCCTGCTCGTGTTCCCGATGGCGGTGCTCCTGTTCCAGGAGCGGTCCGATCCGAGGAAGCGAGCCCTCGCGGTCCTCCTCCTCGCGTTCCTCCCTTTCCTGCACTCTCTCACGACGTTCCTGACCTTGGGGACGGTCGCGGCCCTCGTGGTCTTGACCCAGCGTGGGGCGCTGGCCCGCGGCCGGTTCTCCTGGAAGGCGTTCGCCCTCGACGTGGTCTCCGGACCCGCGCTCGCCGTCGGTGCCTGGGCCTACTACGCCTCGGTCGATCTCCCGTTCCTCGCGGACGTCCTCGCCCCGCAGGCCCTCACCTTGTTCGTCGCCGTCGTCGTGCTCCTGACGGCCCTGATCGCTCCCATCGCCAAGCCCGCGAAACGGCGCCTTGGAAAGGGCCTGGTCCGACCGGCCTCCAAGATTTTCCTGCCCCCCGTGCTCGGATTCTTCGTGCTCATCACGAACTCCACGATCGTCCTCTTCGTCGGGACGATCCGAACGCCGCCGGCCTTCTTCCTCGTCCTGCCGGCCCTCGTCGGGTTCGCCGCTTTCGCGATTGTCGGCCTCCAGATGGTGCGCCGCACGACGAACCGGACGAACGACCTCGTGGTCGCGATGCTCGTGGCCCCGGTCGCCCTCATCTTGTTCGGATTCCTCCGAGGCCTCGATCCCAGCGGACTCCTCTTCGTGTACCGCGCGTTCGATTTCATGGACTACGCCTTCGCGGTCCTGGTCGGAGTCGCCTTCACCGCGTCCTGGAAGGTCCTTCGGGTCTCTCGCGCCTCGCGCGGCGCACTTCTTGCGGGCTTCGTCGTGGCCCTGCTCTCGACGACGCCGATGGCCTGGAACACGCCCGCGGTGTTCGGCGTCCAGAACGTCACGACGTCGGACGAGTTCCAGGCACTCGCGGTCCTCGGTTCCCTCGGCGCGCGGAACGTGACGACCGACCAGCGCATGGCCGACGTGGGGAGGATGTGGTTCGGGTACGTCGCGAATCCCGACCTCCCGCAGAAACTGCGGGACCATGCGAGCCTCGAGGGCGCCGACTACGCCCTCGTCTTGGAGCGGTGGACCACGGTCGGGGCGCAGGTCCATCCGGCTCCGAACATCGTCCTCGCCCCGGAAACCCTGGCCGCCTTCCTCGCGACGAATCGCGTCGTGTACGAGACCGGCCTTCCGGGAGACCGGATCCTGGTCGTGCAAATCCTCTCCTGAACGATCCATCCGACTCGACCGGTCCGAGAACTATATGGCTCGCGACCCCACTTCTCCGGTTGTGGGGACGTACCGCATTTTCTTCGTGAGCGACCTGCACGGCTCCGAGGTGTGCTTTCGGAAATTCCTGAACTCCGTCGACGCGTACCACCCGGACGCCCTGGTCTACGGAGGCGATATCCTCGGCAAGCTCCTGGTGCCCCTGTTCGACGATGGGGGCGGCGCGTATCACTGGTATCCGAGCGGCGAGAAGCGGGTGGCCTTCCCGGCCGCGGACCGTCCCAAAGTGGAACGCCAGATTGCGGACCAAGGACGCTACTCGATGTCCGTTACGCCCGACCGCTGGGCCGAACTGCAACGGGACCGCAAGGGTCTGGAGGCGATGACCTTGGAACTCGGGCGGGCTCGGGTGCGGGCGTGGCTCCGCCTCATCGAAGAACGGCTCACGCCGAAAGGCGTGCCGATCGTGATGAACGTGGGGAACGATGACACCGACGATCTCTTGGACCTTCTCCGCAAAGAGGCGCCACCCAACGTCCTCGTCCCGGAGGGGGACGTGGTCCCGGTGGGACCGTACGAGATGTGGGGCTGCGGATACGCGAACATGACTCCCTGGCGGTGTGCCCGCGACCTCGAGGAGGTCGACCTTCAGAAGGTGATCGACCGGACCTCTGGGCGGATGGGCAATCCCAAGAAGACGATCCTCGACATCCATGCCCCGCCCCTTAACACCGGCCTCGACCTGGCCCCGCAGCTCGACGAGAACCTGAAGCCGCGGGCGGTCGGGGGACAGATCCTCCTCGACCACGTCGGCTCTCCGTCGGTCCGCGCCCTCATCGAGGATCGTCAGCCGGCGCTCAGTCTCCACGGACACATCCATGAGAGCAAGGCGCTCGATACGGTCGGCCGCACTCCGGTGGTGAACCCAGGGAGCGTCTATTTCAGCGGAACGTTGCAGGGCGTGCTCCTGGACCTGCGGGGCGGAGACCTCGCGGGCCACCTGTTCGTCACGGGCTGAGCCAGATGACCGAGGTCCGCTTGCCACCGGAGGAGTTCCTCCGGGAAACGGAGCGACTTGTTGCGGCGGCGGACGCTCGCGGCGCACCGCTCCGGGTCTGTGGAAGCGTCGGACTCTATCACGCCATTCGCCACGACGACTTGGCATCGCGGATCTACAGCTTCCGCGACGGCGGCGAGACCCCTCGCATCATGTTCAAGGACCTCGACTTGGCGGCCCGAGAGAAGCACGGGCCCGTGATCTACCGGCTCTTCGTCAAGGAGCTCGGCTACCGCGAAGACCGGGAGACGAACGCGCTCTTCGGCAGCTTCCGGAACATCTTCTACCACCCGAGTTTCCAGATTGACGTGTTCTACGACACGTTGCGATTCAATCATGCGATCCCGATCAAGGACCGCCTCGTCCCCGGGGTCACGCTGCCGCTGGAGGACTTGTTCCTGGGCAAGGTCCAGATCCATGCGCCTCCGAGGAAGGATCTCGTCGACCTCGCGTCGTTCCTTAGCGCGGTCCCCCTCGGGAAGCTTGATCGATCGTACCTCACCGATTTCTTCGGCAACGATTGGGGCCTGTGGTACGACGCGGACCTCAATTTCGCCGCCGCGGTTTCGACGATCGGCTCCCTGCCTGCGTCGTTCAGCGGGGCGGATCGCGATCATGTCCTCGGGCGGCTCCGAGAATATCGCACGTTCCTCCGAGATTGTCCGAAGACGCGGCGATGGGAGAAGCGCCGGGCGAAAGGCACGAAGGAACCGTGGTACGAACCGGTCGACGAGGTCCGCTAGCGACGCGCGCCGGCCGACCGGTGCCGGGCCAGCGCACACATCCCTTCGTAAATGAGATTCGACGCGGCGAGGGCGGTGATCTGCCCCATGTGGTCGTATTGCGGCGCGACCTCGACCAGGTCGAATCCGACGACGTTCGCACGATGGAGCTCGCGGAGGAAATGGATCATCTCTCGGCTCGTGAGTCCCCCCGACTCCGGCGTGCCGGTCCCGGGCGCGTACGCGGGATCGAGCACGTCGATGTCCACGGAGACGTAGAGCGGGCGGTCCTTGATCGCCTCGAGGATGCGGTCCATGATGACCTTGTACCCCTGGGAGTCGACGTCCTCCGAGGTGTACGTCCGGTCCACGATCGCGGCATTGTTCCGGACGTCCTCGTGGGAATAGAGGGAACTGCGGATCCCCACCTGGAAGACCTGGCTGCGAGCGATGAGCCCTTCCTCGTAGGCCCGCTTCACCCACGTCCCGTGCGTGTACCTCTTCGAGCCCCAGTACGCCTCCCACGTGTCGAAGTGCGCGTCGAAGTGCAACAGGCTCGCGGCTTCCTTCCCGGCCGCCTTGCGCGCCCGCAGGACGGGCAGCGTCACGGAGTGGTCCCCGCCCGCGATGAACGGGACGATGTCCGCTGCGAACATCGGTTTCAGCGCGGACTCGATTCGCGCGAACGTGTCCTCCGTATAGCCCGGGACCGGATCGACATCCCCCGCATCGACGGTGTCGAGCACTCGGAACGGATAGACATCGGCGAACATGTTGTACGGGCGGACGAGACGCGAGGCGTGGCGAATCGCGGACGGCCCCTCGCGGGCCCCGCTTCGATAGGAGGTCGCGTCGTCCCAAGGAAGGCCGAGGAACACGCTCCTCGCATTCTTGAAATCCCGTTGCAGCGGGAGTCGCGCGAACGTTGCGACCTGGGCGAACCGGGGCGAAGCCGCGCCGTCCAAGGGCTCCGTCACGATTCAACCCGCCTAGTCCGGTGGGAGGGCCTTGAACGCCATCGAGATGTCCACGCCATGCTGCTGCAGGTGGAACCATCGGGCCGCGTAATACCAGATGGCTCCGCCGACGAAGACGAGGACGATCGACACATAGCTCGTGTACTGGTTCGTCAACGTGAAGCCCGCGGCGTCCCCGAGGAGCGGCAAGGTCGACACCAGGTACGCGGAGACGACGGTCACGAGGAGGGAAACCACTCCGACGACCGTGTACATCGGGCGATGCTTCTGGAGGCCGAGGCGAACGAGGGACAGGCAGGTGAGCGAGACCGTCACCATCGGCAAGAAGAAGAGGAGGAAAATGAGCGGTTCGTAGGCCGCTTGGTAGTAGAACGTGATCAACGGGAGCAGGACCGCCCCGATGACCGACACGACGACGATGCCGGCCCAAGGTTGGTGCGTCCGCCGGGTGACACTGCTCATCCACGTCGGGAAGAGCCGATCGAGGGAGAAGCTCAGCGAGTAACGGGAGAAGATGTAGAGCCCCAGGATGAGCCACAGGGCGTACCAGGAGACGGATCCCAGGAACATGATCCCGAGGAGGATCGGATTGCGGCCGGCGACCAGATTCGGCAGCGATGTCAGACCGGAGGCAAACGGGAGGGGGGCCGGATCCGTTGCGCCTCCGAAGGCGTAATTCGAAAGGGCGACCGAACCGTTCAAGAAGTCCGTGCCGACGATGCTTTCGAAGGCCCACACGATTGCGGCGGCGAAGGCGACCGAGAGGGCAAAGGACACGGCGATCCCGCGACTCACACTCTTGGCGGTCCGCCGGAACTCGCCCGCGATGTACGACGGCGCGCCGCCAAACATGTAGTAGAAGGCGAACACGAGGGGCACGAAGATGATCGTGTTGCCAAAACTCGAACCGTACGGACCCCAGTTCGTCCGGCCGTACGCCGTGACGTCATCGTAGTAGTTGCCGGCGTAACCTTGGGAGGCCATGAACGAATTCACGGCGTTTACAAATCCGTTGTGTCCGGCCGCGACGAGCACGCCCAAGGCGACGATGAGTCCCGCGATCTCGAGGAACAGCAAGGCGGAGAAGATTCGGAAGGCAAGGCGTGGCTTCATGACAATCCACAGGGCCATGAGGACGAGCGTCAGCACTTCGCCGATGGCGACGATCGACGCGGTGTTCGTCATCAGGTTGGTTCCTAGACTTGTCAGGCTCGCGTCGCCGACGACGGATCCCCAGCTCGCGAGCCCAGGGCCCAGGGAGAAGATGACGAACCAGTACGGGAGGATGGCCGCGTAGATGGCCGCATTCAGGATGCGCGACAGCCCGCCGACGAAGCCGAGGTACGGATGCAGGAGACGAGACGCGTAGACGTATTCGCCCCCGGACCGTGGCATTTCGATGGCCATGATCGCATAGGCCGCGACTACGGGAATCCCGGCGAGGGCGGCGAGCAGAGTCGCCTGCATCAGGTTCGCCCCGGTCACGAAGAGGAGGACGACCAGGAAAAGGCCGTATGCGGGCCCCGGACCGAGCGAAATCAAGTTAATCGAAAAGGATTCGAACGCTCCCAATTCCTTCACGAGCCCGCTCGTTTTCCGAGCGAAGACCTCCTTTTCGGCGACCGCAGTCGCAGTCGTTTCTACCATCGAATGTCGCCTCCCCGTCCCTGATTGCGATAGGCCCCGGACCGGCCCACCGGTTCGAAGCGCGAAACGCTCCTGCCGGGGGCGGGCAGACAGCCCAGGCGGCCGGAACTTAGCATGGGATAATAGACTTTGCGAGCGGAAGCGAACGGGGTCAGTCGAGCTTGCGCGGGCCGCCCCGTGTATTTATCTGACGTGTCGCGGTTCCGTCGGGGCCGTGCATCTCGGATTGGTCCAATTCACGCCGACATTCCAGGCGACGGCCCCGAACTGGGAGAAGATGCGGACCTGGGCCGAGAGCATCCCCGCCGACGTGATCGTGTTCCCGGAATTGGCCAGCTGCGGCTACATGTACCGGGACCGCAAGGAGGCTGCGGCACACGTCGAATCGCGGTCCGTCCTCGCTCCGATCGAGGCGATCGCTCGACGGACAGGACGGCTGATTGTGGGCGGCTTCGCCGAACGCGCCGCGGGTGCCTTCTACGATTCCGCGTTCGCGTGCGGTCCCGACGGCACGACGGTCTATCGGAAAATCCATCTGTGGAATCGAGAGACGCTGATTTTCGAACCGGGGACCCAGCCCACGATCGTCGAGTTCCAAGGCCATCGGATCGGGCTCGAGGTCTGTTATGACCTCCAGTTCCCGGAGCTCGCCGCCTACCTCGCGCGCCGCGGCGCCGAACTCGTCGTCGTCCCGACCGCCTGGGCCGAGGAAACCTATCGTCCGTCGCATGGCCTCCAACCGTACAATCACCTGGCGATCGCCTCGGCCTTTGCCGGCGGCATCTTCGTCGCGGTCGTGAATCGAACGGGCGTCGAGCGAGCCGCGCGCTTCCCGGGACAATCGAGCCTGACGAATCCGTTCGGCCAGCTCGAGAGCCTCGATGGGGAGGAGGCCGTGGCGGTGAAGTCGGTTGACTTTTCTCAACTCAAAGTCGCCAAACGTCCGAACGCGTTCAACGACCTAGACCACGATTCCAAGCTCGAGATCCTCCCGCCTCGGATGCGAACGAAGATCCGCGACCGTTCCCAGCCGCGAACGAGACGGAGGAAAGCGTCTTGACGAGTCCTCGCGAGAACCCTTAAATATGGCACTCCCCTAGACGCGCCTTCGATGGCCGAGAAGAAGTCCCGCGCCGCCGCCCGGAAGATCAAGGACAAGTGGAAGGCGAAGGTGTGGTACAACCTCCTCGCGCCGGAGATGTTCAACAAGCAGGCCCTCGGCGAGACGCCGACGGACGAGCCGGGCAAGCTCGTCGGTCGGATCACGGAGGTCACGGTGCAGGACCTGACCGGCGACTTCAGCAAGATGCACATCAAGCTCGCGTTCCGCGTGAACCACGTGCAGGGCCAGGACGCCCTCACGCAGTTCGTCGGTCACGACATGACGTCGGACTACATCCGGCGGCTCACCCGTCGCAAGCGGACGCGGACCGATCTGACCGTTGATGTCGTGACGAAGGACGGATGGAACGTCCGCGTGAAGCCGATGGCGATCACGGACCGGCGGATTCAGACCGCGAAGCAGCGCGTCATCCGGACGATCATGACGAAGACGGTGACCGACGTCGCGGCAAAGCAGTCGATCGGGGAATTCGTGAAGGGGATCATCAGCGGCGATCTCGCGAAGACGATCGCACTGGCCTGCAAGCCGATCCATCCCGTGTCGCGCGTGGAAGTCCGCAAGTCCGAGGTCTGGGCGGTGGGCGAGATCGCGCCGCCGAGCGAGGCGCCCGCGGTCGCGGCGCCGGCCGCGGAGGCCCCGGTCGCCCCGGAACCCGCGGCCGAGCCCGAGCCCGCGCCGGAGCCGGAGAAACCGGAACCGGCCCCCGAGGAGCTCGCGCCGGAAGAGCTCCCGCCAGAAGACGACGAAGACTTCTGACGTCCTCGTCCAGTTGGTCCAGAGATACGCCAGGCGACTCCCCGGTCACGGAGGCGCAGGTCGATCGCCTGGTCGACTTCCATCCGCATGCTCCGTATCCGAAACCGATGCGCCTTGGTTCTCTGGCGACGCTTCCTTCGGTACGGGACGGCGCGGCCTCTTTCGTGCGACCCACAGCAGGAGGACGATGACTCCAAGGATCACCGGGAACACGACGAAGACGGTGAGGTCTGGCGGAGGCGCGAGCAGCGTGAAGTTGTACGTGACGTTCACGAACTTGGTGCTCGGGTTGGACCACAGGACCATGTAGGTGTCCGCCGCCGGCACGGTCCAACTGTCATCGTCTCGGACCGCGAGGGGGATGCTGTAATACTCGGTGTAGTTGTTCGGTCCGGAGTGGGAGTGGATTTCAAAGTGGATGGCGGGACCGTCTCCCGCATTCGCGGACCAAGAGAAGCGCAACGTGTCCCCCGGCCCCGGCGGGATGCCGAGGTTCGTGATGTTCGCGTGATACGCGGATCCGGTCTGGTTCGCGACCGGGGCCAGCTCGATCACGCCGTTCTGAGTGATCGGCGGGCTCCCCGCCGCGTGCGCGCTCGCGGCGGGCGTCGCCAGGAGCAGTAGGAGCCCGACTACGATGGCGAGGAGCGCTGACCGCACCTATCCACCGGCCTTGATCGTGACGTAGAAGGTCACGCGCAGATCGAAGCTGTCGAGACGACGGAAGTTCAGGTCGATTTTCCAGACACCGGGACTCGAGAGTGCGGTCGTCGTGATCGAGAAGTGATTGCTGGGATTCCCGTGAGGCCCGGAGAGGTTCTCCTTTACGGGAGGCCGCGGCGGGTCCGTAAGCGTGAACTGGGCGGTGCCGTTCCTTGCGAGGTAGAATGGCGTGCCGTTCGAGGCGTAGTTCAGGAGGAGCGTCAGCGTGTACGCGCCGACGGTCGTAGGGGGCGGATAGACTTCGGAGTGCACCTTCAGTCCGTCCTTGACGAGATCGAGGGCGAAGGGGCCGACCGGGCCGGCCGGCACCGCCGCGGCGGGCGTCATGGAGGTGAGGAGGCCCGCGAGGACGAGCACCGCGATCCCGAGGCTCGTCTCGAACCGCACGTTCCCCACGATCCTTCGGACGGCCTCCGTCGGTCGTTCCGATTCGGCCGTCTTCGGGACGAGGCGATACCGGTTGTAGGCGCCGAGCGCGAGCATCGGCGCGAAAAGTCCGACCTTCGCGAGGATGACCCATCCGTAGGGACTCGTGACCAACGCGTCTAAGGTCCCGACGAGGAGGACGGCCAGCACGATCCCCCCCGCGAGGACGAGGCTGACCGCGTACGCCGCCATCCGAGAGAAGCGACCGAGGACGATCCTGGCGAGGGGCGCGGCCTCCGGCTCCCGGAAGAAGCGACGGATTGACACGATCCCCGCGAGGCCGCCGAACCAGAGGCCGATGCCGCCGAAGTGGGCGGCGTCCGCGGCGATCCCGAGGGCGGTGAGGGCCGGCACCCCGGCGGCGTGGGTGCCGAGGCTGCCTGCGACGACCGCGGCGAGGGCGGCGAAGATGGAGGCTTGGATCGTCCACGCGGCCGTCTCCGGGTTTCCGCCACGCGATTGGGCGAAGGCCCGGGACAGGAAGGCGAACAGGCCGATTCCGAGGGCGAGTCGGACCGCCACCGATTGGACGTACGAGGAAGCCTTGAGGGCCTCCGCCGCGGAGTTCCCTTCGAGTCCGGTCGCTAAGGCAAAGAGGCCCGCCATGGAGACGATGAACCCGAACGAGGCGATCCGCCCGACGTTCAGGAGGACAGGGAAGGCGACGCCATACGCCCGGGACCCGCGGGCGTCCGGGTCCTTTCCGGCGGGAATCCACATGAAATTCGCCATGATGCCGACACCGAAGGCGATCGCGAGGCCGAGGAACCCGATCGACCGCAGGGCGACTTCGAGGGGCGAGACGGGAGCCCCGCCGCTCAAGGGCGGCGGCAAGGTCCCGCAGGCCGTCCCGTTCGCATCTTGGACGCAATACGAGAACGATCCGGCGGTGAAGTGCCCGTCGACGGCCGAGGTCGCGGTCCACGTGACCGTGTAGATTCCCGGTCCACCCGCGGTCAACGATTCGCTCAACGTGCGGCCGTCCGACGAGTCCGTCACGGGAGGGACATCGAAGCGGGATCCCGTCGCGTTCGTCACGCGGATGGTCCCGGTGCCGGATTGGACCGCCTCCGAGAGGGTGATCGTCACCTGGCTCGGCGCGGTCGGCAGGGGCGCGCTGGCCGCGGGGGGCGTGGAACCCACATATTGGGCGTGGGCGGCGGCGAGGCCTCCGGCGGCGAAGAGTCCGAGGAGCGTGGCGACGACGACAAGCAGCGCGATTCGAGCGTTCATGGCGTCTTCCGTTGACCGCGGGACATCCGCCAGCCCATCGCGAGGCCGACGGCCCCGACGAGGATTCCCAGGAGGGCGAGAGCGAGGGCCAAGGCCAGCTGCAATTGGAGGCCCGCGATCGCTGCGTTTGCGGCGTCGAGCTGGGTTTGCAAGTCGCTCGCGGGCGGATCGGCCACCGGGAAGTCGAGGTCCGACGCCGGGACCACCTCATCATCCAAGGTCACGGTCACGTCGACCGGGGTGGTGTCCAGATGACCCTTCAAGCGCACGGTGTACGTCCCCGCTCGGGTCGGGATCACGTCGAACGTGTACCAGCCGTCCCGGCCGAACTGAGGATCCAGGGCCTTGGAGACGTTCTTCGGTCCCGTCGAAAGGATTGCGGTCAGATTCCCCTCGACGCCCACGACCCATACGGTCGTGCCGTTCGAGTACCGATGCTGGATGCCCAGGTCCAGGCCGTTCAGGTAGCCGGCGACCGCGGGCTCGTCCCGCCATCCGACCGTCAGCACGAACTCGCCGACGGTCACTTGTTGGTGGGCCGCGACCGGACGGACCGCGAGCGGCATCCCCGCAACGAGGGCCATGGCAATCGCCAGGGCCAGGATTCGGAGGGCTCGTTTCATGGAGTTCCCGATGAGAGGAGACCGGTTCCCGGTATGTCTTTTTTGGCACAAATCGAGAGGCTTGCGCCGACGGCGAGGGAAAGCCTGAAGGGAGCGCACGGCCTGCGTCCGCCCGGAGGAACCCATGCACGTCCTCTGGGAAATTGCGAGCGCCATCTTGGTCGTCATCCCGCTCCTGGCACTGGGACAGGCCTATCGGCAGGACCGATCGCCGCGGTTGCTTTTCGCCTTCGCGGCGTTCGTCGTCTGGGAGGTCCGCTTCTCGGTGGGAATCGCGATCCACACCGTCCTGACGATCGATCACACGTTCGAAGAGACGATCGGATTCCTGGGAGACCTGATCGCGATCTCGCTCTTCGCTGCGGCGTTCCTCTACGCCTCGGGGTGGCCCCATGGCCGAGTCCGCGCTGACCTCGCGTGAGCGGATCCTCGCCCTGGTCGTCGCCCAGCCGGGGCTGCACCTGCGGGAACTCCCGCGGCGATTGGGCCTCTCCCTCCGATCCGTCCGGTATCACCTGGAGACGCTCGTCGACCAGAGGCTCGTGACGGCCCACCGCAGCGGCCGGTACGAACGCTGGTTCGCGGTCGGCTCGCTGTCGAGCGACGACCGCGCCTTGATCTCGGCCTTGCGGGTCGGGGCCCAGCGGAGGATCCTCTCCGAACTGCAAGCCGCCGGCCCGACGCGCTTCGCCGCGCTCGAGAGGGCCACGGCCCTTTCCGCGGCGACGATGGTGAACGGCCTCGATCGTCTTTCGGCGGAGGGTCTCGTCGAGTTGGGCGGAGACCGTCGATACCGGCTACGAGATCCGGACGCGGTGGCGATGCGCCTCGCACTGTACCGGCAGCGATTTCCGGATTTGATGGCGGACGCCGCCCGCGAAATCTTCGACAAAGAGTCCTGAGGACTCATAAGACGGGAAAAAGGAAGGGGAGCCGCCGGCCTGCCACCGGCGGCCCGTTCGGTCGCGGCCCTAGGGAGTCGAGCCGGGCTGGGTGTGCTTCTCGATGAGGAGATACACGTTGTCCATCGTGCCGTCCTGGTCGACGTCCTCGGCGTGGTATTCGACGGCGATCCACTCGTGGGTGTCCGGCGTCCCGTCCTGGTTGGGGTCGGTCATCCGCTCGGCGCGGAAGGAGAGGTCGACCTTCTCGACGACGCCGTTCGAGTCGGCGTCGGTCGCGGTCGCATCGAGCCGCAGGTAGGCGGTCTCCTCCGGCACGCCGTTCTGGTCCTCGTCGAGGACCTCGGAGCCGCGGGCCGTGATCGTCATGATCTCCGGGTGGCCGTCGTCGTTCGCGTCGGTCGCCTGGGCGTAGGCGACGAAGGCGGCCGTGTCCTCCGGCACCCCGTCGTGGTTCGCGTCGCGGACCGCGCTGGCACGGATCGTCACGTTCGTCGATTCGAACGCGCCGTTCGAGTTCACGTCGATCGCGAGCACGTCGATCGTCGCGCCGCGGGTCTCATCGACGAGGCCGTCGCTGTTGAAGTCCCGCTCTTCCGTCGCGACGAGGTGCAGCTCGACGCGGTCCGGGTGGTTGTCCTCGATCGTGTTGAGGACGACGCCGTCCAAGGTCGCGTAGGAGTGGTCCTCCGGGAACCCGTCGCTGTTCGCGTCGACGGAGGCCTCCGCGCGGATCGTCAGGGTGGCCTTCTCGAAGATCCCGTTCGAGTTGTCGTCGACGGCCTCCAAGGTCCCGTCGAGGCTCGCGCGGTATTCGGCGTAGCCGTCCTGGTTCATGTCCCGGACGACCGCCCCGCTCAAGGTGATGCGGGCGAGTTCCGGATGCCCGTCGTCGTTCGAGTCCGTCGCGAGGGCCGTGATCTCGAGGGCTTTGCGGACCTCGAGGACGCCGTCCGAGGTCGGGTCGGCGCGGCCGTACAGGTAGATGCGGCCCTCGACCCGCTCGGGGAAGCCGTTCGAGTTCGCGTCGGCCATCGCATAGGAGACCTCGATCCCGCGGGCGAGCTCGTCGTAGCCGTCGCCGTTGCGGTCGAGGGCCTCGTACGCGGTCAGGTTCAGCTGCGCGGACTCGTTGTGGCCGTCGTTGTTCGCGTCGCGGGTGTTCGCGGAGAGATCGATCGCGGCGCGGTATTCCTTCGTCCCGTTGTCGCCGAGGTCGTACGTCTGATAGAGGTGCAGCTCGAGGTCGGCGGAGTCCGGCGTCCCGTCGCTCGCGGTGTCGGTCATGCAGAGCTCACCGGTCACCGTGCGGACGAACTCCGGGTTCCCGCTCTCGTTGCGGTCGAACCGCTGTTCGCCGGCGAAGGTCGCCATGACGGACTCCGGCCTCTTGTCGCCGTTCGCGTCCTTGACGCTCAGGAGCCAGAGGCCCTGGGCCGTGTACTCCCGGATGCCGTTCTCGTTCGGGTCTGCGAAGGCCTCGATGCCTTGCCGGCCCTCGAGGGCGTTGAACGTCCCGTCGGAGTCGTTGTCCCAGACCTGGAAGTCCCGCGCGATCGTCATCCCGGCCTCCGGGATGCCGTTCTTGTTCGCGTCGACGACGCAGGTCCCGAGCATCCGTCCGCGGACGTACTCGGGGTGGCCGTCGTGGTTCGCGTCCGTCGCGGTGAATTCCTGCTTCCACGTGCAGTTCGCGTCGTCGGAAGGCATCACGAAGTGGGCGACGTCGGGGGCCCCGCGGACCTGGTCCGCATCATGCGGGAGGACGCCGAGGCCGAAGGAGTCGAGGGAATCGTTGGCGAGATCATCGCGGGTCTCATTGAGTTCCCTGAGCGCGGGGACATCCGCCCGGACCGGGTCCGGGTTTCGGTCCGAAGAAGGCGCCGGGGCCGCGGTCGAATTCGCCGGGGCGTCCGAGGGACTCCGTGCGACGTCCGCCTGGGGCGGCGCCGGGGTCGGGCCCGGGGCGCCCGACGCGGACAGGACGCCGCGCGAGGCGGTCGCGTCCTGGGCGCTCAGCGCGGTCAGGGCGGCGCCTCGATTCGAGGGCGTGTAGCCCAAGAGGCGCAGATACGTTCCGTCGCGGAGGAGGCCGCCGCCCATCTGCGTGAGGACGACGGTGCTCACCGCGACCATTCCAAGCACAATCGCGAGCCCCAGGTACAGGGCCCGTGGCGGGCGTTTCGAGACGCAATAGGCTTCCATCGGGATCGCACCTTTTGAGAGTGTACGCGGGCGGCAGGGCATATCGAGACCCGCAAGACTCTTCCCGATGGCTTTATGAGAGGGCGACGGAACCGACCGTGAGAATCAAGAGGTCGCGGCGACCGAGATTCCACTCATGACAAGGACGCGTGCCGTTCCGAGGGACACTCGGCCCCCGTCCCTCCTCGGCCGCTGTACTTCATAGAGGCACCGCGAAGAAACCGTGTATTCGGACCTCGTACGCTCTGACCTCAGTTGGTCTTACCAAACCATGCGGACGCAAGCCAAGCTTCGCAGGCGGATTGCGTTCCCGCGACCGTAATGACGATGAGCTACGGAGGGACCGCGTCACGGGAGCACTGCGGATGGCGCCCGGGGAACAAGCTCCTCTAAGTCTTCCTCTTTAAGCGCGGACAATTCGTTATCCGGGACACCGAGTCGTATCCGCATCCCTGCGAGGCCCCCGTTTCCGAGCGCTCTAAATCGATACCGGGTCGGACGTCCAGCCGCCGTCGTTCGGGCGACCTCCGCCACGCCGTGATGGATGAGGTACTCGACCATGAAACGTCGGCCCTCATTCGACCATTCTGGGAAACGGCCATGCGCCAGCTTGGACAGCTCAAGAGTCGAGAGTTCCCGTCCCGCGAGGTCTCGCCCGAATTCGTAGGCGTCGTACGCGTCATAAGGTTGGAAGGGCGAAGACCGGTTCGGCGCGGACGGGGCGACGACTTCGTCGATGGAGACATCCACGTCGTCGATTTTCTGCCGTAGTTCTGCGAATTTCCTCACCAGCGGATCTCGACTCAGGACTTCGATTTCTGCCATCCACGCCTTTCGCTGAGACCGGACGATCGATTCGGGATCCTCCGGAAAATCAAGGTTCATCTCCCATCCTCGTAATCACGAATATGACATAGTATATATATAATAGTGCTCGACCAATATCCAATCGGCTCTATTGCCTATCGTCCACGATGGCCGACAAATATCCCGCCAGAAGATTCATGTACCATGAATTTATCCGGGGGCCTCGCGGTGTTTCTTTGCATCGGGTCGTCACCGTGTTTGGTAAGAAGGAATTCGCGGCGATACGACTCTACTGCAAGCGCAATCGAATCAGCCTTTATGCCCTGGCGAAGGCAGCCATCCGGGAATATATGCAGCGCCATCCTTGATCCCGAGGCGTGGCTATGCCATGTAGGCGATCCGATCCCGCGCTCACAAAAAAGGGTAGCACCGCGGGCCCGAGTCGCATTCGGAGCCGTGGGCCGGGACTGGACAGATTCCATCCCACATCGGTGAGGTGTAGGCTCTTACCTGCGATGAAGCGATGGCCAATCCTCCGGGCAGCTGCGCCTTTCCAAGAAGCGATTCTCGCGCGATACCTAGGGTGCCGGAATTCGTTCCTCGATCCACCTCCGCACCGCGTCCCATACCTCGGAAAATGTGTTTCGCTTGGGACCTTTCGGTTCGAACGAATGGCCCGCGTCCCGAATCACGACCAAGTCATGGGGGACGGGCAACCGTGACAGATCCTCCTGGAGGCGGGCCAGATCACAGAACGGATCGTGGTCCCCCTGCACGAACAGAATCGGCTTCACGACCATCGGCCACTCCGGCGGGTTCCTCACGTCGGGGCGGAACTTCGGGTGGAGCGGATAACCCAGGGCGATGATGCCCTGCGCGAGCGGATCCGCGGAGGCCCGGGCGCACACCCGCGCTCCCATCGACTGCCCCGCGATGAAGATCGGAATCTTCGGGAAGCGATTCACCATGAACCGCAGCGCGCCGCGGAGATCGTCCTCTTCGCGGGCAAGGTCTCGTGAGGCGACGCCCTTCTCGTCCGTATATCGGAAGTTCATCCGCAGGGCCGCGAGGCCGGCATCGGCTGCGGCGGTCGCGATTCGCCGAGGAATCGGGTTCAGCAAGTTGCCTGATCGGCCGTGCGTGAGGATCAGGCCCGCCGATGGAGCGCTCTCGGGGGCATGGAGGAGTCCGCGGACCGTCCCCGATCCGCTGATCGGCGCGAATCGCGCATCCGAGGCGAGGAGGTCCGCCATCGGTCTTCACCGCCCTCGATTCGGAGGAACTCCCGCGAGACGCAAGCGCCTCGGAGGCGCCCTACGGATTCGGTGGAGGGGCCCCTCCCGATCGTTTCCGTCGCATCAACCCGACGCCGGCGAGGGCGAGGGCCAGGACGCTTAAGACGAGCGCGCCGTACCCGACGAGGGAGAGCGTGCTCACCGCGTCGACCGCGGCCGGGAGGACGATGACCGTCCCGGTCATCCCGACCCAGGAGTCCCCGATCTTGTACGCGTGGAGCTTGCAGAAGTAGGTGTACGTCCCCTCCGCGTTGAAGGTCCAGTTGAACACGGTAGGTTGACCCGGGGCTCCCATGACGGGCGGCAATCCAAGCGGCAGGTTGGGGCTCGAGTCCCACACGATCCCCGTCGAATTCGTCCCCGTGATGGTATGGGGCTCCGTCGGATTCGTCAGCGTCCACCGGACGATTGTCCCCTGCGGCACGCTAATACTCTCGGGGGCGAAGGCCTGGACGGCATAGTTTGGGTCGCCCCAGCCCGCGATCACGGTGACGACGCGGTCGATCGGGATGCCCGACGTGACCGTCAGGTTCCCCGCCATCCCGGGATGGATCTTGCAGAAGTAGTGGTACGTCCCAACCGGCAGGAACCTCGTGTCGTTCTCGTAGACCGAGCCGGGCGGCAGGAGTCGGCCGGGCGACAAATCGCCCAGGGCCGCGGCGACCGGGAAGAGCGGGCTCGAGTCGAACACCCAGGCGGTCGCGTTCTTGGTTTCGGTCGAGGTGACGGTGTGAATTGCGCCCGCGAGCTTCCACTGGACCGTGTCGCCGACGTGGATCACGATCGGGTTTGAATCGTATCCGTTGAACCACACGACCCCTCCCTGGGCCAGGGGCGCGCCGACGGCCACGCCACCGACCTTCACCTGATAGGTCTGCGCGGCCATGGCGCCGGAGGCGAAGACCAAGAAGTTCAGGACCAATCCGACGGCGACGATGGCCAGGATTCTCGGCGAGACCCGGGCTAGGCGACGGCTCCTCTCCCACATGGCCGGGGGAATCGAGTCCATCCCTATTTAATCTTGGACCGTCGATATTAAATGACCTGTCCCGCCATCGGTCGATCGAGACGAGGCCTTATTGCCCCGACCGCTCCATCGGGTCGGCTCGAGTGCGAACGTGACGAAGGCCCGCGATTCGGAGATGCCACCGATCCGCCGTGAGGATGGAAGTACGTTGATCGTCCTCGGTCCGGGGACGATTGACAACGTGGGTTCCGAGTTGGCCGAGCTCGGGGCGACCCGGGTCTACCTCGTGACTGGACCGAGCCTTGCATCCGGTCGGGTCGGCGCGCGAGTCCGCCGCGCCTTTGGGGGCTTGTTGGTCGGGACGTATGCGCGGTCACGACCGCACGTTCCCTCGGAGACGATGGACGAGGTCGTCCGGGAGGCACGCTCCTTGCGGGCGGATGTGCTCGTCGGCCTTGGCGGAGGGAGTCCGATCGGGACCGCGAAGGCCGCCGCGTTTCGCTTGCAGCAGCTCGGCGGGTCCGGCCCTCCGGTCCCGTGCATCGTCGCGGCAATCCCGACCACGTATTCCGGCTCCGAGGTCACACCGGTCTTTGGGACGACGGATCTCGAACGGCATCGGAAGTCCGTACTCCGCAGCGACCTGGTCCGACCTCGCCTCGCGCTGTACGATCCGGAACTCGCCCTCGACACGCCTCCGGATTTGTCGGCCTCGACGGGCGTGAACGCGCTCGCCCACTGTGTCGAGGCCCTGTACGCAAAGGACGCCGGGGACGATGAAAGGACCATGGCCTTACGTGCGGCGGGTCGGATCGTCGAGTTTCTCCCGCGGACGGTTCGGGATCCTCGAAATCTCCTCAATCGCTATCGGATGTTCGAGGGCTCCATGGAGGCCGGCCTGGTCCTGGCGAAGGCGGGCATGGGCGTCCACCACGGGCTCTGTCACGTCCTCGGCGGGCGCTACAACGCTCCCCATGGCGTCCTGAACGGGATCGTGCTGCCGCACGCGATGCGATTCAACATCCCCATCGCGACGACGGCGTATCGGGACCTGGCCCCGATCCTCGGCGTTAAAGGAGAGGGGCTCGGCGACGCCGCTCTCGGCGAGGAAGTCTGCAAAGCAACGGCGACGTTCGTCCGAGGGCTTGGGCTGCCGCGGAGGCTTCGTGATCTCGGAATCCCGCGAGGAGACCTCCCGTCCGTCGCGGAGGAGGCCATGGAGAGCAAGTCCGTCCGAGCGAATCCGCGACCCGTCACCCGGGCGGATGCGTTGCGAATCCTCGAAGCCGCCTGGTAGATCTATTCCCACGACCGCCGGATGAAATCGCGAACCTCATCGAGATTTCGGACCACCTTGGCATTCTTTTGAACCGGATTCTTGCTGCGACCCGACCTTTGGATCATGAGGGAGCCCATGCCGACCGCGGAGGCCCCGACGACATCCTCCTCGAACGAGTCTCCGACGTGCAGGACGTTCTCCGCCGGCAGGCCGAGGTATCGGATTGCCCGCTGGAAGATCGAGGGAGCCGGTTTGTATCGCTGCTCCTCCTCGGACGTGACGACGAACGTGAAGCTGAGGCCGTTGTTGTGCAAGGCCTCGAGGAGCAACATCGTGTCCATGTTCGAGACGATGGCCAAGGCGACCTCCTTCTCGAGTTGATGCAGGACGGACGCGACCTCCGGGTAAGCCCGGACGCGAAGGTATTCGTCGAAGGCCTCATCGACGCAGGCGTCCAGGTCTCCGGACAGCCCGAATTGCCGGAACATTTCTCGGAAGGCGTTTCGATGGAGGTCGCGGAACGCGACGAACGTTTTGGCGGCAAACTGCTCCTGCACCGCCCGTCGCCAAGCCTCCGTGGCCCTCGGGTCGACGGGACCGCCTCGCTCGCGAAAGAGTCGTTCGAAGACCGATGGGAGGCGGTGCGGCCCGCCCTCGAGGAGGGCTCCGAATCCGTCGAAGGTGAGCCCGCGGAAACCGCGCAGGTTCGGCCGTGCGACGACGACCCGCGAGGCTCCCGAAGCGGTTCCCACGGATTCGCGCGAGACGCGACCCGCTAATAAAATCTAACGCGTCTTCGAGGGAACGCGCGCGATACACGCGGGATGAGCAACGTTCAAGACCCGGCACCTGCTATTCCGGTCAGGGGATCGGCGGTGGTCCAGACCGGGAGCATGCAGAAGTACACGAAAGGGAATCTTCTGCTGATCAACGACAAGCCCCTCAACTACGCGATGTCGAACATCTTCGAGATCGGGGCGACGTGGAAGAAGTCGTACGACCGGGTCGTGATCGGCAAGAACGGGCCCTACGTGCTCGCGTGCTTCCGCGCGGAGGGCGAGGACTCGAACTGGTGGTACATGCCGCACGACGAGTACGTCGTCCTGGTCGAAGGCGAGGTCACGATCGAATATCGGGAGCCGCGGGAGGAGATCCAACCCGGGCCCCACAAGAACGTCGCGGGGACCGAGATGGGCCACATGGTCCTCCGGGACGGCAGCCTCGCCTCCCTCCCGGCCCGCGTCGCGTATCACATGAAGGCCAAGAAGAAGTCGCTGGCCCTCCTGCAGACGAAGCACAGTCCTTGGCTCACGTACGCTTGGAAGGAGATCTGCCTCACGGAGGAATGACGATGGTCACGGAAACGCAACACCTCGTGGAACCGGGGAAGGCGAACGAACTCGGCTACAAGACCTTCCGCCTCGGACAGTTCACGTTCGAGCGGAACGCGTACTTCTGCGTGATCCACTATCCCGGCGGCGAGTACCACATGCCCGTCGGGGAGTTCCTGCGGGCCGTCCAGCGGGACATCGGGTGGAACTTCTTCTACGGCATGGTGAAATTCGACCAGGTGTTCGGGACGTTCAACTTCTACGACAACGGCGTCGACATGTTCCTCGGGAAGTACAACGACGCCTGGCAGAAGAGCGGCAAGGCGTACAGCGAGATGTTCCCGAACGAGAAGATCAGCGCGACGTTCAAGGCGATCCTCGAGGACTGGGTGCCGCCCGAGTTCAATCCGTGGGCCGCGCCGCGGGAAACGGGCAGTCCCTTCGGTCGGAAACGCGGCGGCCCGCATCCGGCGATCTACCGGAAGCGGATCGTGACGAAGACGATGATCAAGGAACCTCGGACGGACGCGACGCACCCGGTCAACGAGGCCTTCAAGGGGATCCAAGGCAAGGACGGCGAGATGAAGATCAAGCCGGAATACAAGGAGCGGTTCGGCCTCCTGAACCTGTACGACTACCTCGCCCGCAACGACGTGACGTGGAACCCGGAGATCGTGTCCGCGGTGGAGTACAGCCTGTTCTGCCCGACGACGGAGGAGTACATCCTGCCGATCACGCACGGCAACGATCGCGTCGAATGGTTCCTGCTCCTGAACGGCCAGATCTCGATGGAGATCCGGGACCGGGACACGGGGAACCTGCGGGCCTACATGCACATGAAGCCGGGCGACTGCTGCGCGATGCCCGCGGACATCTCCCACAACCTCTGGGCTCCGGAGCGGTCCATGCTGCTCGTCTGGGAGAACGGCAACCCGGAGCTGCCGGAGCTCATCCGCCTCGGCAAGACGCCGACGACGCCGCTGCAGGAGTTCGGGCTCTCGTAAGCCTTCATTCTCGATTGAGGATCGTGCGATGCCCAGTCCTCAGGTGAATCGGTACTCCGTGTACGTCTCCCTCCCGGCCCGGGGAAAGGTGCGTCGGCCGATTGCGAAGGACCCGAGCTTGCTCCTCGCGGTAGAGAGCTGCGTGACAGCCTACGAGACGACGGGCCACCTCTCCTACGTGATCGAGGACCTTCGGCCGGCTCGGGTTTTCCGCGTGGATCGGCGGCTCCTCCTGGCCTTCGTCTTTCTCCGGGCGAACGACCGGAACCGATACTTTGAGGTCCTGAATCAACTCGATCGGTCCGGCGATCAGGTCGCGTTGGAGTCCTCCCTTGCGGGCCACACTCCTCTCTACTAGATTCGGTCTTAGGATGCGGGGACGCCCACGTCTCCATCCCGTGCAGCCTCGCAAATCTGTGCTATCGTATGTCCCCATTTCTAGGCAGTCCAGGCATCCGACATCGCGTTTTCGTCCCGGTGTTTGGAGTGTTATCGAATGGGCGGTTACCGGCTGAAGCCTTATGGCTTCGAAGTCCAGCGGAGCCCCTGCGTTGAGAGGGATGGTGGGCAGCGTTCCCCCGAAGCGCCCGCCCCAGTCCACCGAGACTTCTGGAACGGGTCGAGCGGTCTAATGCCCAGCTCGAAAGCATTATGTATGCGTAGTATGATATTGTATACGTGGCCCAAACAGTCTCCGTACGCCTGTCGAAGGAAAGCCTTCGCGAGGTCGATCGCCTCGCCGAGCGGCTAAAGACGGACCGTTCCGAGGCCCTTCGCCGGTTCATCGAGCGGGGCCTCCGCGAAGCCAAGATCGACGACGCCCTCGATCGACTCCGCAGAGGTAGGGTCTCGATCGGACGCGCAGCGGAGGACGCGGGAATTACCCTCTACGAGATGCTCGAATTCGTCCGGCGGCATCAGATCCCCTCCGGCTATGGGCCCGAGGACCTGGAGCGGGATCTCCGTGCGCTGGGACGCCGCGGATGATCGTCTCCGATACGACGCCTCTCCTGCATTTGGCGCGATCAGGGCTCCTTGACCTGTTGCGGAGGCTCTATGCACAGGTCGTCGTCCCACCATCCGTCTGGGAGGAGGCCGTCGGTCGAGGGGAACCTCGACCGGAATCGCACGGCCTCGAGGAGGCGTCGGGAAAGTGGTTGGCGGTGCAGGCCCTTTCTGGGCGAGATCGGACGAGATCGGAAGCCTTCCGCCGAGGAGCCCCGGTGGGCCGAGGAGAAGCGGATGCCATCGCCCTGGCTGAAGCATTGAGGACCCCAATCCTCATGGACGATCGCGTAGCCATCGATCTTGCGAGGATGCGCGGGATCGAGACGCGCTGGACGACATCGGTCGTATTGGAGGCCCATCGGCGGGAGATCTTGGATCGGAAGGCCGCGGGTCGAGCCATCGAGGACCTCGTGGCTTCGGGGTTGTGGATCCGCCAGGATGTACTGCTCCGAATCCTCGCAATCTTGGGTGAACGATGAGGCCAGGGTGCGGTTCGGTGAATCGATGTCCGCTGTTATAGTTAAGTAACTATAGCCCCTTTCCCCAGACTCGTGCAAGTCGGATGTGGCGTGTACACGCATACGGTCCGCGGCAAGCAGTATCTGGACTTCTGGCATTACGAGAATCGGGGTGCGTCACGGGTCCAAGTGAAAGAATAACTCGGCCCGGTGGGTTCGCCCCACACCCGATCCGACGCCACGCAACGATGCGAGACGTACTTTGCGCAGGCCGCCGAGGATCTGAAGCGATTGCGCGACACGAGCCTCGCGACCATCCGGGCGATGGCAGGCCACTGAGTCCTTCCCCGGGCACCGGGGTCGAAAGGGATTTGAGGCGCCCGGAGCCTTATCGCACCTTCGTATGGTCCAGCCCGCCAAGTTCCAGGCCCTCCAGCAGGAGATGGAACGGCACCTCTTCGAACGCCGCGAGGAGCTCGAAGGACTCTTGCTCGCCCTCCTGTCGCGGCAGCACCTGCTCCTGATCGGACCGAAGGGCGCCGCGAAAAGCTTGATGATCCGCCTCCTCGCGAGCTCCATCGAGGGCGCGAAATATTTCGAGCGGCTCCTGACCCGCTTCACCCTGCCCGACGAATTGTTCGGCCCCGTGTCCATCTCGGCCTTGAAGAAGGACCGGTTCTCGCGGCTCACCCGCGGCTACTTGCCGGAGGCGCACTTCGCGTTCCTCGACGAGATCTGGAAGGCGAACAGCGCGATCCTGAACAGCCTCCTCTCCCTGATCAACGAGCGGCTCTTCTACAACGACGGCGAGGTGCTCCAGTGTCCCCTCGAGACGTTGATGGGCGCCTCCGCGGAACTCCCGCAGGAAGACGCCTTGTCCGCCCTGTACGACCGGTTCCTCCTGCGGTACCAGGTGAAGTATATCGCCGAAGACGGACACCTCCTCGAGATGATGGCGGACGCGCGTCCTCCCGTGATGAAGAGCCGGATCACCTTGGACGAGATCCACGATGCCCGCGAGGCGGTCGAGGGAGTCGAAGTGGATCGTCCGCTGCTGGAGTCTATCGCGAAGATCCGCCGTCGCCTCGGCGCGGAAGGACTGTCTCTCTCCGACCGCCGGTACAAGGAGAGCCTGTCGATCGTCCGGTCGAAGGCATGGTTGAACGGACGCACGTACGCAATCGAGGACGACCTCGCGGTGCTGGCGAACATCCTGTGGGACGATCCCGTGAACGAGCCGCTCGTCCGTGGGTTCGTCCTCGACATCGCGAATCCCCAGGAGAAGCGGGCCCGCGAGATCGGGGACGCACTCCAAGTGGCCCTGAAGAATCTACAGGGATTGGAGGCGGAGCGAGACCGGACGATGGCCGCGGTCGAGTTCCTCAGCAAGCTGCGCACCGCGAAAGCCGAATTGCAAAGCTTCCGAGACCGGATGAAACGCCGGGGAACGGAGACGTCCCAAATCGAATTCCAAATCGCGGAGACGGATCGCTACGAAGCCCAGGTGAAACGCGACTACCTGGGGAGCGAGTAGGCCGATGGCGGCGACCTTTGGACCGCCCGGCCCGACGATGGCCCGAAGCGTCCTGGTGCACGATCCCTTCGACCAGGAGGCCTTCGAGGACGTACTGCCTCGCGCACCCGGACTTCGACTCCTGCTCGAGTCGGAGCCACCGGAGGCGAGAGATCTGGCGTTCGACCTCTTCTGTTCGTTCTACAAGTATTTCGTGAAATTGCTTCCGGCCGATGCGGTGGTCCCGGAACGCCGTCGACACCGCGATCTGATCGGTCGGGCCCTCGAACTCCGTGAACATGAGAAACTCCGCGCATGGACGCGGTTGAAGCCGGTGGAGACCGCCCTTGCGACCGAGCTGGTCTTGGATCACCTCCTACACGAACGCGGTCCGGAGGAAGCGGAGCCCGCAAAGGATGTTGGAGAACCCGGAGATGTCGTCGAACCCGAAGACACGGACACGTCGACCGAACGCTTGCGAGAGGTCTTAGGCGATGTGCGTAAGGACCTGGAGGCCGCCGTGGAACTCGTCGCCGCGTGGTCCTCCGGACCGGGCGAAGAGACCCGGCTCCCTCCGGAAATCAAGATGCAGCTCATGCGGAATCTGGTCCGGAACCCACGGTTGCGGCGGATCGGCCTCCTGTTCGGCCGATATCGAAGGATGGGGGTCCGGGACCGGGAGCTGAAGGCTTTGCTCGCGAGCGAGGAGGTGGTCGACTTCGTCCGCGGGGGCGATGTCGCCCGCGCGCTCGCGGGAGAACTGGCGAACTTCGCGATGCGCGAACGGGAGGACCTGTTCTATTCGAAGCTCGTGACCCATCAGCTGTTGATCTATGAATTGAGTGAGCGTCATCCCCAGCCCCGACCCGTGTACCTCTGCCTGGACAACAGCGGCAGCATGTCGGGCGAGAAGGAAATCTGGGCGAAGGCGTCCGCCCTCGCGCTTTCCCACTTGGCCCTGCAACACGGCCGATCGGTCGAGGTCGTCCTGTTCGGCGATGCGGCCGATCCCCTTCGGATCGTTTCACTGCATCCGCAGGACAAAGGCCCGGAACGCCTCGAGAAGGTAATGGACGTCGCGTCGTATTTCCTCGGAGGAGGGACCGATTTTCAGAAGCCGCTCGCCCACGTCCTCGACGCCATCGGCGAGGGACAGGGCGGACCGGGGACCGATGTCCTCTTCGTTTCGGATGGCCTATGCCCGCTCCCCGAAGATTTCGTCCGCCGCTTCATCAAATCGAAAGCCCGGAACGACATTCGGCTCACGACTGTCGTGATCGGAGGCGAACCGTTCAGCCTCGCTCAGATTTCGGATTCCGTGAATCGGCTGGAGGACAGTCTCGAGGCCGGCGACGAGTTGGCGGCGCAGTTTGCCTCGACTTTCCTGGAGCGAGCCTCAGGAACAACCGTAAAGCCGAGGCCTCATCGAGCGGGTCGGTCGGAGCCTCTCGTCTTCGACCACTTTCTGCCGGAGGAACCGTAACCGCGAAGGCGCTCACGCGGTCGGGTTCGCATAGGCGAGGAAGAATCCTACGCCGATCAGGATGAACGCCAGCCCGAGGGCGATCAGGGATTCGCCGTTTTGACTGATCTGGGGCCGAGCCGGCTCGATCAAAGCGCCGACGATCAACAGCACGAGCCCGAGCAGGAGGATTCCCGCGTAGACCAGGGCCAATTTCATCGCCATGCGATCACCTCACCCCGACGCCGGAAGTCGATCGCCACGTCCGCGACCCTCCCGCGGGCGTCGGGCTGAACAGGAGTCCCAGGTTGATCCCGTAGATCGAGTGCCAGAGGAGGTTCGTGAAGAGGGCCTGCACCCCGTACGGTCCAAACTTCGTGAGGAAGGGGCCGACGACGCCGCCTCCGAAGAGTGGGTCGATCAGCAGAGGCATCCAAAGGGCGGAGCTGATGATCCACAGGACGATGCCCCACAGGACTCCCTTGATGTAGTTGTTGACCGGCGTCAGGGCTGCGAGCGGCTTGATGACGCGGCCGATCGCCGGGTGCACGATGAGCGCGAAGACGACGCCCCAGATGATCCCGCTCGTGTAGTGGATGATTCCTCCGACGACGAAGTTGATCGCGGGATTCGCGAGGCCGTAGTTGAGACCCAGGACCAAATAGCCATTCAACGTGTTGAAATCGAACTTGGGCAATCGCGCGCCGTCGAACCAGAGGCCCGCCATCGTCGCCACATGCGTCGCGATGAACGCCGCGATGATCGCGCTCCTCCCTGCGTTGTGGCCGATCAGGAACTTGACGTCTGAGTTGCCGTGCTCCCCCTCCAATGCCTTACCCCCGGCCGGGGACCGCGGGCTTCATTATATAACCCTTCCCGAACGCCGGGGAAGCTCTAGCCAGCGACGGACTGAGGCACAATGTCTTTACCGTGCGTTTCCCTCTGAGCGACGATGACGGACGTCGAAGAGCGCGGTCTCTTCATCGATGGCAAGTTCGTTCCGTCCGAATCCGGGGCGACGTTTCCCGTCTTCAATCCGCACACCGACGAGGTCTTCTCGAAAGTCGCCCAGGCCGGGGAAGCCGACGCCGAGGCCGCAATCGACGCCGCCCGCGCCGCGTTCGACGGACCGTGGGGCGCGCTCACCCCGAAGGATCGCGGCAAGTTCCTCCTGAAGCTCGCCCGGATCATCCAAGAGGAAGGAGAATCGCTCGCACGGCTCGAGGCGAAGAACACGGGCCATCCGATCCATGACGTGCGCCGGTTCGACCTCGTGCGGACAGTCGACTGGTTCGAGTATTTCGCCGGCATGGCGACGAAGATCCAGGGCGACGTGATCCCGTCGTCCTTCAAAGGCGTCCTCAACTACACGCTGCGCGAGCCCCTCGGCGTCGTCGGCCAGATCGTCCCATGGAACTTCCCCCTCATGTTCGTGGCGTGGAACGTGGCCCCGGCCCTCGCCGCGGGGAACACGGTCGTCCTGAAGCCCGCGGAGTACACGCCGCTGAGCGCCCTCGAGGTCGCCCGCATGGCCCAGAAGGCGGGGATCCCCGCGGGGACGATCAACGTGATCCCGGGGAAGGGCTCCGTCGTCGGCGCGTTGCTCGCGCGGCATCCGGGCGTCGACAAGATCTGCTTCACCGGATCCGTCGAAGTCGGCAAGCAGATCATCCAGGCGAGCGCCTCGAACCTGAAGAAGCCTCTTCTGGAACTCGGAGGCAAGGGGCCCAACGTGATCTTCGAGGACGCGGACCTCGATGCGGCGGTCCAAGGATCCCTTTTCGCGGCCTACCACAACCAAGGTCAGGCCTGCATCGCCGGCTCGCGCCTCCTCGTCCACGAATCAATTTGGGATGCCTTCGTCAAGCGCTTCACGGAGCGGGTGCGATCCATTCGGATCGGGGATCCGCTCGAGGAGACGACGCAGCTTGGCCCGCTCACGTCGAAGGATCACCAGAAGAAGGTCCTCGGCTACGTGGACGTGGCGAAGGGCGAGGGGGCGCAGATCCTGTTCGGCGGCCGCGTCCCGGGCACGCCGGAGACGGCTCGCGGGTATTACGTGCAACCGACCCTCGTCCGCGCGGACAATCCGAAGATGCGCGTCTGCCAGGAGGAGGTCTTCGGGCCCTTCATCACGATTACGCCCTTCATCGACGATCAGGCCGCGGTCGACATGGCGAACGGCGTGCCGTACGGTCTCGGCGCGGGTTTCTGGACCCGCGACCTGCGGCGCGCGCATCGGATCGCGGCGCAGCTCAAGGCGGGCATGGTCTGGGTCAATTCCTACAAGCTCGTCGACCCGGCCTCGCCGTTCGGCGGTTCCAAGATGAGCGGCATGGGCCGCGAGTTCGGCTTCGAGACGATGCGCGAATACACGCAGGTCAAGAGCGTCTGGATCGGATACGACTTCCAGCCGTGGAAGTGGCCCGAATAGACCGTCCGCGCGTTCGCTCGCCGTCCCGGACGATTCACGGGCCGAGGAATGCGGAGACGGCCGCCGCGGTCTCGGTCGGCTTTTCCACCATGGGGAAATGACCGCATTCCTCGATTGCAACGAACCGCGCCTGCGGGATCCGCCGCGCCGCCGCCTCCCCGATTTCCCAATCGAACTGCGGATCCTGTCGGCCCCACACGACGAGGGTCGGGGCGCGGACTCGCTCGAGATCGCCCGCGACGGTCGCGTCGGCGCCTCGCAACGCGTTGCCAGTCGCGATGAAAGCTTTGCGCTGTCGGCGCGGCTTCCACTGCTCGACGATCGTGTGGACCCATGCTTCCTCGATCCGCCGAGGGTCCCGGAACACGGCCTTTTCCAGCAGGCGACGGACATTCCGTGGACGCGGAGCCCTCAGGTAGGAAGGGAGGATGAAGGGGAGGTACAACCGCACGGTCTTCTTCGGGAGGGTCGGTGTGAATCCCGCGGCATCGAGGACCACAAGCCGTTCCACCCGCTCCGGACGATCGAGGGCGAGCATCACACCGAGGGTCCCGCCCAAGGAGCTGCCCACGACGGTTGCCTTCGGGAGCTGGAGTGCGTCGAAGAGGGCGGTGACCGCCCTGCGGTAGGCGGAGACGCTTCGGTCGTTCTCCGGCAAGGGGCCGCTTCGGTTGTGGTCCGGTAGATCCGGGGCGATCCAAGGACGGCGAGGTCCCAACGCGGCCGCTAGGGGCAGCCACACCTCCGCCCACGTCGGATATCCGTGGAGGAAGAAGATTGGCGAAACCGATCCCGCCCCCGAGGTCCGCCCCGCACTGCTCAGGTACCGGAAGCGGACGCCGCCCGCCTCGAGGAACCGCTCCTCGATCCCGGGAGGGAGCGGACCGACCGGACTCGATTTCACGCGCACACCCATCGGGGCCGAATCCGGTCGCACGCCTCCGCGAACCGGGGACTCCCCAAAAAGGATTTTCCCCGACGCCCCAGGCTATTTGGGCGGCTCGGTCGGATCCAGGTACGTGGTCCTCACGACGTCCGTGTCGCGAAGGCCCTTGAACCGGACCGTGAGTCGCTGGATTGCATCGGTCTCGCCTTCGACGATGTAGACCGTCACGCAGCGACCCTTGCCGGCGTTCGTGTGCATCATCGACGTGATGACCTTCGAGTTATCATGGGCGACTTCGGCGACTCGCCGCTCGAGTTCCTCGGGATAGAGGAGGGTGATCGTCGCGGACCGTCGACCGCCCCGGATCGGATCGCTGCCGAGCTGCTGGACGAACTCCCGGACGGCGGCACGAACGAAATCGGACCGGCCGGCGAAGCCTCGCTCCTTCGTCAGCGCATCCATCTGGTCCACCAGCGGGTCGGGCAGGGATACCGACATGATCGACATGGTCTCGGTCCGACCGAAGTAACAATAGATAATAAGATTGTCGTCACTATTATTCTCAGGACCCCCGGTTCATATCTGTTCGCAACTTCGGTCCCGGTTCTCTATTGGATTCGACCCTATCGGGGATTGATAGTTTCTCAGGAAAGCTTAACAATCTCCGAGGGATGAAGGGCCGACACGATGCGTCGGCATGCTTTGTGGACCCTGGTCGCGATCGTCGCAGTGGAACTTGGGCTCGTCGGGGCCGGAGGCGCGTACTACGTCCTCAGCCAGACCGGCGGCGTCAACGGCCCCGCAGTCGTCGCGAGTTTCTATCCCTATCAATTTCTTGCGTCGCGGGTCGCGGGGGACCGATTCGCGGTCTCGGCGCTCGTCCCTCCCGGCGTCGAGCCGCACGATTGGGAACCGACGCCACGGGATGTCCTGACGATCGGGACCGCGGCCGCTTTCGTGTACAACGGCTATGTCGAAGGGTACCTGCCGAACCTCCTGAAGGACCTCCCGCCCGATCAACCGCTCCGGGTCGACGCGTCCGCGGGACTTCCCCTGATCGTGGGCGGTGAAGGCGGTGCGAATGCCGTCGATCCCCACCTCTGGCTGGATCCGGTTCGGGTGGAGACTTCCGTGGCCACGATCGCTGCAGGCTTCAGTCGGGTGGACCCGTCCGGCGCTGCCGTCTTCCAGGCGAACGCGGCGAAACTGCGCCAGGACTTGGCCCGGATCGACGGCCTCTTCGCGGCCGGCCTCCAGACCTGCGCTCGGCGGGTCTTCATCACGCAACATGAAGCGTTCGCCTACCTCGCGGCGCGGTACAACCTGACCCAGG
>Ga0209268_1000253_pt1 | contig 30089 bp, 20 predicted proteins | sample GraSoiAngelo_143_FD_185900 | JGI IMG/M metagenome (GOLD analysis project Ga0209268, IMG submission 185900) | Grasslands soil microbial communities from the Angelo Coastal Reserve, California, USA - 14_1009_02_30cm (SPAdes) (version 2) | ecosystem: Environmental > Terrestrial > Soil > Grasslands ... | reverse complement strand
AGCATGGCGCTCAAGCCTTTGGTCCCGTCCTCCCGCCGGCCCGCCACCTCGAACCGTTGCACCTCCCCGCGGAACGCCGCCGCGAGCCGCTCCCGGACGGTCGCCGCGGCATCGGCCTCGAGCGACGCAAACACGCTGCGTCCCGCGCCCGCGTTGGGCGGCGCGGCCAGTAGCCGTTTGGCGGATTCGTTCAGATCGATCACGCGGCCGTCACGATCCAGCACCGCGATCGCGTCGGGTACTGCGTCCATCACCAGCCGCAGGTGGCGCTCGGCGTCGGCCGTGGCGGCGAGCGAATCCACCAGCGAGCGCGTCTGGGTAGCGACCTCGTGCTCCAGCACCTTGGCGTAGCGGCGATCGGCGCGGCTCGACGCGAGGAACCGTGCGGCGCCGGCCGCCACGCCCGCCGCGACCAGCCCGGCCGCGGCCCAAGTGCGACCGTGGGATTCGAGCAGGTAGGCGCCGCCGATCACCGCCGCGGACGCGACGGCGGCGAGCCAGAGGCGGGCGGTTGCAGTCGCGGGAGCCACGGGCAGCCTCATGGGCTAACCTAAGCGCCTGCCTCACGGGGGGCGAGGGCGGGTTATGTTTTTGCCTCCCGATGAGCCATCTGGGTTGGATCGACGCGCCGCGCGCCTCGCTGGCGCAGTGGCAGGAGCTCACGCGCTTCGCCGCGGCGGTGCGACGCGACGGGCTCACGCACGTGGTGGTGTGCGGCATGGGCGGCTCGAGCCTCGCGCCCCAGGTGCTGGCGGCGAGCTTCGGGGCGACTTCTCTCACCGCCCTCGACAGCACCGATCCGGCGGCGGTGCTCGCGATCGAGCGGGCGGGAATCGGCGACGCCGTCTTCGTCGTGAGCAGCAAGTCGGGGACGACGGTCGAGACCCTCGCGTTCTACCATTACTTCACCGCCCGGGCGCGGCCGGAGCAATTCGTCGCGATCACGGAGCCCGGCACGTCGCTCGAGACTCTGGCGCGTGAGCGGGGCATCCGGGCGGTGTTCCCGCACCCTGTGGATGTGGGCGGGCGCTACGCGGCGCTCACCGTCGTCGGGATGGTTCCTGCGGCCTTGATCGGCGTGGACGGGCGGACGCTGCTCGAGCGGGCGCAGGCCGTCCAGCCGGACCGCGCGAAAGCACTGGGAGCCCGGCTCGCGGCGGCGGTGCAGGCGCGGCGCGATAAACTCGTGCTGCGGCCCCCTCCCCGCATCGCGCGGCTCGCGGACTGGGTCGAGCAGCTCGTGGCGGAGAGCACCGGCAAGAACGGCCGCGGCGTGGTGCCCATCGTCGACGACCCCGCCAGCGAACGCCGGCCCGATGCCCTGGAGTGCTCCGAGTTCTCGCCCGACCCGCTCGACCTGGGCGCCGAATTCGTGCGCTGGCAGTACGCGACGTGGGAGCTGTGTGACCGCCTCGGTATCGACGCCTTCGATCAGCCCGACGTCGAGGAGGCCAAGCGACTGGCGCGCGCCGAACTGGCGGCGGGACCTGGAGGGGCGCAGCCCGCTGCGTCCCTATCGACCATGAGCCCCGACGCGTTGCGCCGCGCCGCGCGACCCGGTGATTACCTCGCCATCCTTGCCTATCTGCCGCCGCGCCCCGATGTGACGGCACGCCTCGAGCAGCTGCGCGCCATCTGGGGGCGGGCGCTGGGCTGCGTCACGACGCTGGGGTTCGGCCCGCGCTACCTGCACTCCACGGGGCAGCTGCACAAGGGCGGGCCCAACACCGGTCTGTTTCTCGTGCTCACGGCCGACGATGCGGCGGACGCGGCCGTGCCCGAGCTGGGCATCACGTTCGGGCGGTTGAAGACCGCCCAGGCGCGGGGTGACATCCGGGCGCTGCTGGCGCGCGGGCGGCGCGTGGCGCACGTGCACCTGACAGGTCCAGAGGATGTGAGCGCGCTCGCGACCCTATAGGCTCAGCCAGTAGTTGAATTTCACGAGCAGGACGTTGGTCGGCCGGTCGTGGAGCAGCTCACGCCCGAGGTCGCGTGCCACGTCGAAGGTCGCGTCATAGGGAAAGTAGCCCGAGCGACTGTGCGTCCACGCGAAAAAGATGGTGGAGCCTGGGCGGTATTCCCAGCGCCACACGGCCTTGACGCTGAGAGAGCGCGTGCGGAAGTCGGGGTTGTAAAGCGCGAATTCGGGGGCGGGTCCCGGTCCGTCCGGATCGACACCCGAGCACTGTGCGGGGCCAGCGCCGCCGCAGACGGCGGGGTCACCGGGGGTCACCGTGGATCCGTTATCGCGGCCGTAGGTGTTGAAGGCAAACGTCTTGCGTGCCTGGAGCTCCTTGAAGCCGCGATACGCACCCGTGAACGTGAACGGCTGCGCGTACAGCTGGAAGCTCAGAGTGGGCGAAAACGTGGCGTTGACATGCAGCGTCGCGCTGACCTGGTGTTCGATCAGCTCGGCGAACACGTAGCGGGCGCCTAGGGTCCCGGTAGGGAGACGGCTGAGCTCGGCCGCAACGTGAGCTTCGGGAGCAGGTCCAGCGACCAGCCGCCGGCGGTGTCGCGGGTGACGGCCGCGAACGCGTAGGCGCTCACCTTCTTGCGGTCGTCGGTGTAGCCGTCGGCACTCAGGTACCAGGAGGGCGGCGTGCGCGCCAGTGGACCGCCTCGCGTCAGCCGGTCATCGATGGCAGCCCCTGAATAACGCGCGGTCACCTCCCCGATCCAGAAGTTGCGGAATTGGCCGAACGCGTACAGGCCGAGTTTCCGCTGAATCGCATCGCCATCGTAGTTCCAGCTGCGGTCGAGCGACAGCTCGGTGACGGCGTGCAGGAACACCTTGCCCGGCCGGCTCCAGCGCCGCCGTCCCTTGACCTCCGCGGAGATGCGGTCGACGCGCTCCTGGAACCCGAGATCGTTGACTTCGAACCCGGGCGAGACGAACTCGCCGGCGACGCTCCAGTTCCACGGGCCGCCGACCCGGTTGAGAAACACGTCCCCGGTGACCCCGGCGAGCGAGGTGCGGTGTGGGTCGTAACTGAAGCGCCGGGCGTCCGGCCGCTGGTAATAGCGGCTGGAGGAGTGTTGCGCCTGCTGGAGGGCGAGGGTGTCGCCGCGGATGTACGAGCCGCCTAGGCTCGCGGCCAGCGTGTAGGTGTGGTGGCCCCAGCGGTGGAAGAGGTCCACACCGCCCGTGTAGGCGGCCTTGCCGAGCATGTCGAGCGCGGGCGTATCGAGATCACGATTCACGGCCGTGGCGACGAGGCCGAGCGTGGTATTGCCGTGGCGCAGGTCGCGCTTCAGTCGGCCGACAAAGTAGTTCGTCACCGGCTCGACCTCATCGCGATGGCGCAGGTTGGTCGTCGTGTCCGCCACGGTGGCCCATTCGCGTGCCGTGAGCGCGTCCAGGATTCCGATCGACCAGCCGCTCGCCCGCTTGCCGCTCAGCTTCGCGGCGCCGAGGATGGTACTGTTCGTCGGGACGTCGGAGAACTGTCCGTCAGAGGTAACCGACCCCTGCGGTGGTTGACCGATGCGCCGCGAGTAGAAGTACCGCTCAGCTTCGCGGCGCCGAGGATGGTACTGTTCGTCGGGACGTCGGAGAACTGTCCGTCAGCCGTAACCGACCCCTGCGGTGGTTGACCGATGCGCCGCGAGTAGAAGTACTGCGGCCGATCGCTCAGCTTGGCGAGCCCGCTGCCGTTTCCCGCGAACCCGAAGATGTTGCCGCCTTCGATGAAGAAGGGACGCTTCTCCTCGAGCTTCACTTCGAAGGCTGTGAGGTTGACGAACGCGGGGTCCAAGTCCACCTGGCCGAAATCGGGGTTTACGGTGGCGTCGAGGGTGAGGTTCGAGGTCACGCCGTACTTGAGATCGGCGCCCACACCTCCCCGGTACGCGCTCCCACGGTCGAAGGGATCGCTCGGGGAGTCCGGCGTGTCGTAGTGGCCGCGCCCGACCACATAGGGCAAGACTTCCACGCGCTTCGGCGCGGGGAGGTCTTCCAGCCCCTGGAGATCGGCGAAGCGCGACGCGACGCCGCTCTCGGTCTTCCGCACGAGCGGGAGCATGTCGAGCTCGTTCTTGCGCTGGATCCAGCGCTCGAAGCGCACTCCCCACACCTGCGCCGACGCGCCCGAGAACCGGAGCTGGGAGAGCGGAATCCGCATCTCGACGGTCCAGCCGAGCGAATCAACCGTAGTCGCGGCCTCCCACACGGCGTCCCACGAGTCGTCCGAATAGCCCCCGTCGTCTCCCAGCAGAACGTCCCGCTTCACGCCCGCGGCGTTGACGATGAACTCGAAGGCGGTGCGACGATCGTGGTAGCTGTCCAAGAGCACCCGAAACTCGTCGCTGTGGGTCGTGGCGTCCCGTCGTCCCAGCCGGCGGATGATGGCCTGCGGCGAGGAGTCGAACAGGCGGGCCCCGATGTACAGCGCTTCGGCGTCGTACAGGATCCGCACGTCCACCCGCTCCGTGGCCGGCGCGCCCTCCTGCGGGTCCCGCTGCATCAGTCCGCCGACCGGAGTCGCGAGGGTCCAGGCGGGGTCGTCCAGCCGCCCGTCGAGCACGGGTCTGGCGGCCGGTGCGACCCGCGCGGCGGTGACGCTTGCCGCTACGTCCGGGACGCGGGCCGGGTCGACGGACTGTGATTGCAGGAGCAAGAACGGAATGATCGGGATCACGATGCGGTCTCCCTCGCCATCAGCGTGGTGTTCAGCACGCCCTCCAGGACGCGCTTCGAGTCGAAATGGGTCTCGGCCAAGTCCCGGGCCGCGCGGCAGTGGCGCTCGTAGTCGCAATTGATTGTGTCCAGGGCAGCGGCGGCCTCGTCGACGGAGGAAAAGCGGAACATGCCTTCCCCGTTGACGAGGTAGGAGCTCGGACCCGTGTCCTGTACCACGACCGGCTTGCCGCTGGCCAGATAGCACAGCGTCCGATCGCTGACCCAGGCGTTCTGGAACTCCATGCACGACGCCTTGGCGCAGCTGAACTCGCCGCGCGAGCGCTGGATGTAAGAGCGGTAGGCGTCGGGGCTGCCCGCCACCTCGCTGGAGTGCCGCACCCGCCAGCCGTTCCGCGTAAGCCGCGTCAGGTCCGCCGCGTCGCGATCGTCCGTGTACAGCGCGAGCTCGAGGGGCTGGCGCGTACGCCGTGGCAGCTCGGCGAACTCGAGGAACGCCACCCGCTTGGTGTTCTCTCGCAGTATCGTTTTCCCGTTCGCGGTGACCTTGAGCCAATCGGTCGTCGACCAGCTCGAGACGGTAGTGAACGCCTCGGCGTGGGGATCGTACGTGAAGGGCCAGAGGTCGAGACACACCGGAGGCCGGATGCGGTGCCACGGCAGGCCGCAGTCGGAGAAACGGGCGGCGGGCGTCCCCACGGTTTCGCCAGTGGTGAGGTAGCAGTCGTGGGCCGGCACGTTGAGCTGACCCGTGCTGATCCAGAACTGCAGCAGCCCCGGGTCGATGTCGACGAGCGCCGTGCGCCGGGCGCAGGTGAGGTAGCAGTCGTGGGCCGGCACGTTGAGCTGACCCGTGCTGATCCAGAACTGCAGCAGCCCCGGGTCGATGTCGACGAGCGCCGTGCGCCGGGCGCAGGCGAGCAATCGCGGGTCGATCGCGTAGTGGAAGTTCAGCAACAAGTCCACCTGCCGTAGCACACGCTCCGCGTCGGACCAGTCGCCGCCGACGAAGCGAAAGGCGTCGGGGCCGGCGCCCCGTCCACGATCGCGGGCGTAGAGGAGCGCCTTCCCTTCGAGCCCGAACTGCCGCAGCCGCTCGAAGAAGGTCGAGAGCAGACGGGTCTCTGCGGCGGGGTCGTCCGGGGGGCGGAACTGCTCCAGCCAATACACGTCGCAACCGAGCCGGCGCAGCCCCTGGACGTACTGCATGTAGACCCAGAAGTGGCCCCCGCCGTCCGGGAAGTTCGCGACCTTATAGACCGAGATCACGGCGATCACGCGGCGCCCTCCGAGACCGGGGAAGCAGCCAGGAGCGCCGGCAGGTCGCGAAACCCCACCAGGCGAATGCCCCGCTCCGCGAGTGCCTGGCGCACGCGCTGGTCGCACAGCGTGCGGAGCTCGGCTTCACGCTCGACTGTGTAGCTCGAGGTCAGTCCCTCGTCCACATAGCCGGCATGGCAGGTGAGCTCGGTCACCCCGGGGCCGAGCTCCGCATCCAGCAGCCGGAGCAGTCCGTCGACGCTGATTTGCTCGAGATGGGTCTCGCCGCCCCACTGGCCGTAGAACTTCGAGAGATGGCGCACGTGGGAGCACCCGCGCACCGGGACCCCGATGCGCTGCGCCCACGCCCGCACGGCGGGCAGGACGCGCGGGTTCTTGTGCACGTCGTGGTGCGAATCCGCGTGCGTCGGCGGCACGCCGACGAGCTCGGTGAAGCGAGCCAGCTGCCGGTCGAGCTCGGTGGGCACGTCCCGCGCCCCGCCGGCATCGAGCTCGAGATGCAGGCCGATGTTCAGGGCGGGGCATGCGCGGCCCACGTCGGCCGCCTGCACGCTCGCGGGCCGGTTCACCATCAGACTCGTGCTCGTGAGGATGCCCTCGCGATGCGCCTGCGCGATCCCGCGGTTGACCCCGCGGCTGATGCCGAAATCGTCGGCCGTGACGATGAGCAGCTTCGCTGGTGCGGTCATTCGGCGAGGGGCGGCCGGAGCGCCCGGAACCAGTGCTCGAAATCCATGAGCTCGCCGATGCCCCACTCGGCGCCGTCGTGCAGCAGGGCCATCGCCGCCCAGACGACGCAATGGGCGTAGCGCGCACACTCCGCCGTGTGAAACAGGAGGTTCAGTGCGCCGGGGTCGGGAAGCCGCCAGCCCTTCCGCTCGACGGCCTCGCGGTAGCGTCGCAGAATAGCCCACCGCTCCTCTGGCGCGGACTGATAGAGGAAGGTGGAGACGTCGTAGCTCGCCGGGCCCACACCCACGTGGTCCCAGTCGATGAGCCGGGCGCGCGGGCCGGCGGGTGTCATGGACACGAACACGTTCTTCGGCCAGAGGTCGCCGTGCAGCAGCGTGTCCGGCCCACCCGCCTCTTCCAGGAGGCGCACGCGCCGTGGCGCATCGTCGCGAAGCGCGTACAGGCATTGCAACAGGCGCTCGCGCGCGCCGGCGAACTCCTGCGGCACATCACGGGGAGGTGTCGCGAGCGCCTCGAGCGCCACGACGGCATCGCGCACGTTCGACGTGAAGAAGTGCACGCCGTGGTCGCGGGCACGCCAGCGGGCCTCGGGAAGCAGCGGATGGCCGGCGGCTCGCAGGTGCAGCTCCGCCATGAAGTCCACTGCCGCATCAAGGCGCCACGGCAGGCGCTCGGCGGCGAGATTGCCGTCACCCAAATCCTCGTAGACGTGCCACACCCAGCTCCCCTCGCGTTCCGCCGCCGCCGCAAGCAGTTGTGGACACCCGTCGCCCAAGTCGAGGGCGGGCAGCCAGCGCTCGACCACCAGGCGGTCCGTTTGCGCGACGGCCGGCGGGTGCCGCTTGGCGATGAGCGCTCGGCCGGGGGTGCTCCCGACCTTCAGGCGGTACACCGCCGGCTTGAGTCGTTCGAGCTGCAGCCCTTCTCCCGGTCGCGACGCGCCGCCCAGCAATTCTCCCACGGCCTCGCATAGCTCCGCCGCGCCCGGCTCCTGCCATCGCTCGAGCGAGCGCTCGAGGCGCTCGCGCACACCCGCCACGCCGCGCGTCGTCATGTGAGCGCGCGCTCCAGGACTCGCGTCACCACCCGGCAACCGTCGAAGTGCTCCTCGGCGAGGCTGCGCGCGAGGCGACAGTGTCGCTCATAATCGGCCTCGATCGCCGCCAGCGCGCGCACCGCATCGTCCATCGATCGGAACCGGAACAAGCCCGCGGCGTCGGGCAGCCGGCTGGGCCCGGTGTGCTGCACCACCGCCGGTTTCCCGCTGGCCAGGTAGCAGATCGTGCGGTCACTGGTCCAGCTGTTCACGAACTGGACACAGTAGGGCTTCACGCAGCTGAATTCGCCCCGCGACGCCTGGATGTAGGCGCGATACTGCTCCGGCGTGGCGCTGACCTCCCATGCCTCACGCACGCCCCAACCCAGGGCGCCGAGGCGCTCGCGCCATTCGGCATAGTGCTGACCCAGGCACACCGCCAGCTCGAGCCGTGCCGGCGTACGGGACGGGAGGTCGGCGTACTCGAGGTAGGCAATCCGCTTCTCGTTGGAGAAGGTCGTGCCCGCGAACTCGAACGTCCCGCCCCACCAGTGTGTGATGGTCGTGAAAGGCACCGTGGGATCGGCACGCACGACCGGCCATTCGGCGAGGAACACGGGCGGCGGCGTGTAGTGCCAGCGGAGCCCGCAGTCGGGGAAGCGCGCCGCCGGCGTGCCCACCGTCTCGCCGATCGTGAAGTAGACGTCGTGGGGAGCCACGCAGATGTCGCCCGTGGTCATCCAGACCTGGAACAGGCCGGGGTCAGTGTCGACGAAGGCGGAGCGGCGAAACCGTCGCACCACCGACTCGGGCAACGCGTGCGACAGGTTCAGGAGCAGATCGCCATCGGCCGCCGCGTCCAAGTCCAGGCCGGCGGCCGCTAGGTCGTCAGGAAGAGGGTCGCCGGTGACCGAGTAGAGCGCCAGCGCCTCGGCGAAGCCATAGCGTCCGAGGTGCGCCTTCAAGGTGGCGACGCACTCGCGCACGTCGCGGCCGCGCCAGCGACGGCGGCGCGCGAGCGAGTCGTCGCCCTCAGCGTCGTCCACGCCTTCCAGCCAGATCACCCGACATCCGATGGCGCGCAGGGCCAGGGCCCAGTTCAGGTACACCCAGAGGTGCCCGCCTCCCTGGGGGTAGCCGATGGTGTTCGCCGGGGCGAGACACACCGTGAGGCTCACGCGACGCCGTCGGAGAGCGGCGGGCGGAGCGTCTCGAACCAGGCCTCGATGTCCACGAGTCCGCTTCGACCCCACTCGGCGCCATCGTTCAACAGAGCCATGGCGGGCCAGATGACGCAGTTGACGCCGCGGGCGGTCTCGGCCGTGTGGAACAGACGATTGAGTTCGTCGTCGGGTGCCAACCGGTACCCGGCGCGTTCGACGGCCTCGCGATAGCGACGCAGTATCCAAGGTCGCTCCTCGGGCGACGACTGATAGAGGAGCGTCGAGACGTCGTAGCCCGCCGGGCCTACGCCGACGTGATCCCAATCGACGAGCCGGGCGCACGGGCCGTCGCTGGCCAGGGCGACGAAGATGTTCTTCGGCCCGAGATCGCCGTGCAGCAGCGTATCGGGCCCTCCAGCCTCGTCCATGAGGCGGATACGATCGGGCGCCTCTTCGAGCAGCCGGTACAGTCGCTCGAGCAGATGGCTACGGGCCTGGGCAAACTCCGGCGTGCGAACGGTCGCGAGCGCCTCGAGCGCGCCAATGCCGTCGCGGAGGTTCGTGATCAGCGATCGCCCGCCATGATCGCGGGCGAGCCAGCGGACCTCGGGCAAGAGGGGGTGGCCCGCGCCTCGTGTGTGGAGCTGGGCGATGAGATCGACCGCCGCCTCCAGACGAGGGCGCTCGCACCGATCAGCGAGCGTCTCGGAACGGAGGTCCTCGTACACGTGCCACACCCAGCGCCCTTCTCGCTGCGCCGCAGCCGCCAGGAGCCGAGGGCAGCGCTCGCCGAGACCGAGTGCCGGCAGCCAGCGCTCCGCGACGAGGCGGTCGGTGTGCGCGATAGCGGGGGTGTGGCGTTTGAGCACGAGCGTGCGGTCGGATCCACCGCCGACTCGGAGCCTGTAGACACCCTTTTGCAGACGCTCGAGACCGATGGTGTACGAGGCGGTCGGTGTGCGCGATAGCGGGGGTGTGGCGTTTGAGCACGAGCGTGCGGTCGGATCCACCGCCGACTCGGAGCCTGTAGACACCCTTTTGCAGACGCTCGAGACCGATGGTGTCCGGTGATGCATCGGCGCCGTCCAGCAGGCGCTCCAGAGCGTCGCACAGCTCGGCCGCCCCAGGCTCCCGCCGCTCGTCGAGGGAGCGAGCCAGTCGTTCGCGCAGCGCGCTGGTCTCGCTCACGCGATGCGCGATCATGCTTGGGCTCCGGCCATCGACAGCCGCTGTCCCCGGGCGGCGCGCTCCGCCGCCGACAGCAGGTACGAGGCGAGCAGCTGCGACGCGTCCGGGACGCCGCCGCACCCCGGGATGCTGCACATATCCACGACGTACGGCTTCCCTTCGCTCTCGATGATGTCGACGCTGTAGAGGTCGATGCCGAAGGCCCGGCCGCAGCGCCGCGCGATCTCGCACAGCTCCGGACGGGGTGTGAACGGCTCCCCGCGTCGGTCCTGCTCGGTCCGGATGGGAAAGACCTTTTTGACGCCGAACAGGCGTCCACCTACCACGTAGATCTTCCGGTCGCGGCCCTGGGGCGCGTGATAGCGCTGCGCGAGGATCGGGTCTCTGCCGGCCCGCACGGCCTCCAGTTCGGCGACGGTGCGGACGACTCGCACACCGATCCCATCCGAGCCGTGATACGGCTTGAGGACGAGTGGTCCCTGAGCGAGCAGGGGCGTCAGCCGCTCGGGGCGCGCCGCGACGTACGTGGCGGGGGTGGGCACTCCGGCCATTTGCAGGATCCTGCTCGTGACGATCTTGTCGCGGAGTGCCACGGTCACCGGATAGGGATTCACGATGGCGGCTCCCTGGGCGTGCAGCGCTCCGGCGATGCTCAAGGCTAGGCGGCTCGTCTTTTTCAGGACGTAGAGATCGTGCTCGACCCGCACGACCGAGAGATCGAGCGCTCCTTGCGTAGGATGGATGACGTCGACCACTGCGCCGGCGTCCGAGAGCGCTTGCATCACCGCCGTCACAAGGCCCGTGGTCTGCGCAAAGCGCGACGACACGAGGAAGCCAATGCGCAGTCGCTTCATGTCGCGGCCACCTCGCGCTGCGGCGGCGACGGGCGGCCCACCCAATCGAGTCGCTGCAGGGCGGCCTCCAGCTCGGCCGCGTACAGCCGCGTGTCGCGGAGAGACGCATGCGCCCAGTCGTTCGCCAGGTCATCCGCTATCCAAGACATGGCGGACAGTGTGCGGAAGACCGTTCCGCAATACGCCAGCCGCCAGCACGCCTCGCTACTCAGGTCCGGCCAGCCTTCCCGCCCAGCGGACCAGTAGCTCGAAACGTCGGGGTTCGCAGACAACTGCCCCGACTGCACGGTCAGCTGCTGCGCCAGGTCGACTGCAGGCACGCCCCAACCAGCTTCCTCCCAGTCGAAGACGGCGAGGGTGGCGTCCCCGTGGATGGTGCGGAGGCGAATGTTCCTGCCGTTGAAATCGCCGTGCACCAGCGTCGGCTGCACGCCGTGACAGATCTCCTCCAGGCGGTTCCAATGCGCGGCGAGATCGTCGAGCCGGGCCGTGAGCCCTTCGATGAAGCCGACATCTTCCGGCAACAGCACGGGATTGTCGACGTGCCGTCGCATCGTTTCGCGAACGGCTCGCAGCCGCTGCAGATGGCGGGCGGGCCCGCCGTCGGGGAGCCGGCCCCGGGCGCCAACACCGGCAGCGGCGGCATGGAGCAATCCCAACCAGCGGCCGGCCCGCGCGCGGTGCTCGGGGAGCAAATTCGAGTAGTCGGCCCCGCCGGCTTCTTCCATGAAGAGCCAGCCGAAGGCCGCGTCCGGTTCGTCAACGAATCCGTAGTAGCGGAGCGACGCGACCGGGAGGCCGGCAAGGATGTCCTCGTAGACCGTGCGCTCGACCTGAGCGACCGCTGTCCGACACCGCTTCGCTATCACGGCCGATCCGGCTTGGCCCACGCCCTCGAGCCGGTACACATTGCTCTTCCGCTTACGGACCCGCAGAGGCGTGATCGACACCGGCTCGGCGTGCGGATACAACTCGCACCAGGCGCGAACGGCCGGGTGGGTCTTGAGATTCGACCGCCGCTCGCCAGCGGCTGACTGCGCGACCGGCGGCTGCGCGCTCGGGACCGATGGAGTGGTATCGCTGACGACGCGGCCACTGTCGAGCACGAGGAGCCCCGCACAACGCTCCAGTGTGCTGGGCCGATGGGAGATCACGAGCACGGTGCGGCCGCGCATCAAGTGCCGCATCGCCCCGAGAATCCTCGCTTCCGTTTCGGCGTCGACGGCGCTCGTGGGCTCGTCGAGGATCACCACCGGACTGTCCTTCAGGAAGGCGCGGGCGAGTGCGATGCGCTGTCGCTGGCCCCCCGAGAGCTGCGCGCCGCGCTCGCCGACCTGCGTGTCATAACCCCGCGGCAGGCGTACGATGAACTCGTGCGCGTTGGCGGCGTGCGCGGCAGCGACGATCTGCTCCCGGCTCGCCCCCGGCGCGGCGTACGCGATGTTCTCGGCGATGCTGGCCGAAAAGAGCACCGTGTCCTGAAGCACCACCGCGAACTGGCGGCGCAGGTCGTCGAGCTTGTAATCGCGCAAGTCGACGCCGTCCAGCAGGATTTGCCCCGCGGTCGGGTCGTAAAAGCGCGTGAGCAGGCTGATCAGCGTGGTCTTGCCGGCCCCGGTCGCCCCGACCACTCCGAGCCGCGTTCCCGGCTCGATCTTGAAAGAGATATCGTGCAGGACCGGGCGGTCCGGCCCGTACGCGAACGAGACGCCGCGGAACTCCACGGCGCCCGTCGCGCGCGTCACCGGTCGGGCATGCGGCCGCTCCGGCACGTCGGGCTGCTCGTCCAGAAGCGCAAACGCCCGCTCGGCGCTCGCCAGGTATCCTTGGAGCGCGGTCGCCTTGCGACTGATCGTTTTCAGGGGCTCGTACAGCTGGCCCAGATAGCCCAGCACCAGCAGCAGCTGCCCCAGCGTGATGACCCCCGCCCGGACGTGGCCGACCCCGATGAGCAGCACGGCCGCCACCCCGAGCGCCGTGACGAGCCCGATGAGCAGACCGTAGCCTCCCTCGAGGAGTGCCATGCGCAGCCGCTCGGTCATCCCCTCCCGCGAGCGGTGCACGAAGCGGGCGGTCTCGTGCGCCTCCTGGCCGAACGCTTTCACCACGCGCAGCGCCCCGAGCGCCTCCTGCACAACGGCGAGAGCGGTGCTCTCGAGCTTCTTCACGCGCCGAGATTGGCGTCGCATCCGCGGGCGGTACACGCGGGACAGGAAGAACAGCGGCGGGCAGATCGTCAAGGCCACCAGCGCGAGCTGCCGATCGAGTTGCGCCGTCACGACGCACATCGTGACGACCGTGATGGCGGCGGATACGAACGGAATAGCTCCCTCGACGAGGATGTTCTGGATCGCCGGAGCGTCGTGCTGGATGCGGTAAATGGAATCCGCTGTGCCGCGCGAGTCGTGATAGGAGAGCGACAGACGCTGGACCTGTTGAACCAGCTGAGAGCGCAGATCGAGCATCAGCCGCTCGCCTACGTAGGTGCGGAGCAGCGCGGTCGTAAGGCTGTGGAGCTGGCCGAGGGCCGTGACGGCGAGCAGCAGCCCGACGGCAACCGCGAGCATGGCCGGGGCGGTCCGCCCGACCGTGGCCGGCAGGATCGCCTGCAGGAACCGGGGCAACGGCCGGTCGCCGAGCACCGAGTCAACCACGAGCTTGAGGGGCACCGGGTTGAGGAGCGCGATGGGGCTCGCGAGCAGCCCGATCCCGAACAGGCCCGCCAGGTGGAGCCAGTACGGTCGTGCCTGGCGGTGCAATCGGCGATACAGCGCGAGGTCGCTCATCCGGCGGCGCCGCGCCGCAGCTGCGCGACGGCCTCGCGGATCGTGGTCATCGCAGCGGCGCATTGCTCCAGGGTGCGCCAGGCGAACAGCAGGGCGCCGAGTCCGAGGACTGCGGCGGCGACCCAGGCGCGGTCGCGCGCCGCACCGAGCCCGAGCCCAGCGAAGAAGAGCGTCAGGAGCGGGCCCCGCGCGGGCACGTCCGGCCACCACCGCAGGCGAATGAGCTGCTTCCCGCCGGCATGCGCTTCGACGCCCATCAGCAAGCGGGCGGCGGCGAAGAACCCGCCCCGGACCTCGAGATCCCAGCGTGCGTGTCGCCCGCCGCGCAGCACGCTCGCGCCGTCCGCTCGCAGGCCCGCTTCCATGGCGTGGAGCCGTTGCTCCTGCTCCTGCCACTGCTCGCTCCAGATGGACGCGGTGACCGGCCAGAGCGGCGCCGGCCGTGGCGTGCCGCGCCGTCGCCACGGCGTTAGGCCTTCGTTGAGCCGCCCGCGCAGGCGGGCGAGGGGCTGCATCAAGTGCAGCGCGGCGGTCAGGAGCCGACGCCGCAGCCGGGCCGACCAACGCGCCGGCCCGTCCGCGAAGCGGGCGCGAACCGCGCTCAGCCAGGCCTGCGCGATGGGCGGAGCGACGGCACACAACAGCAGTGGCTGCGCGAGCCGGAACGGCTTCCAGGCCACGCTCAAGGCGGCGATTCCCGCCAGGGTCGCCGTCATCAGGTGCCACTCCGGCATCTGCGGGAGCGAGCCGAGCAGGCTGGGCGCGGGCGCGTACAGCGACTGAAACGGCGCGCCGCCCCACACGCCGTGGTACACGCGCGGACGGCGCCATCCGAGGGCGTGCGTCAGCCCGCTGCCGTAGATACGGCCCGCCCAGCGCACGTGGCCCGGCCCGTTGTACTTCTCGGGCCACTTGCGCTCGAGCATCGCCTCGGCGCGGCCGTAGCCGATCTGCTGCCGCCAGTAGGTGCGCACCGAGTTGCGGCGGTGGTGCCAGACCATCGCGGCCGGATGAAAGCCGAGGGTCCACCCCTGCTCCTGCAGACGCCAGCAGACGTCCACGTCGTCCCCGGCGGTGTGGAACTGCGGATCGAAGCCACCGATCGCCTCGAGACAGGACTTCCGGAACGCCATGTTGCACCCGGGGATGTGCTCGGCCTCGCGGTCGGTGATGAGGACGTGCATGGGTCCGCCGGGCGCGCGGGCGACGCATTCGGCGATCGGTCCGTCACCGGGTGGTGCGATGTTCGGTCCGCCCACGCCGGCGTGCGACGTGCTCAGGAACGTGGCGGCGAGGTAGGTGAGCCAATGCTGGTCGGGATGCGCGTCGTCATCGATATAGGCGACGATCTCACCGCTCGCTGCCTGCAGACCCGTGTTGCGCGCATTCGCCAGGCCGCGATTGGCGGTTTGGATCAGCCGCACGCCGTACTCGCGCGCGATCGCACCCGTAGCGTCCCTGGATCCATCGTCCACCACGATCACTTCGTAATCCGGGTACGCGAGGCGCTGCAGCCCTTCCAGGCAGGCGCGGATCGTGCGCGAGCCGTTGTACGTGCTCACCACGACCGAGATGCGGGGCCAGGGAACGCTGGTCGAATACGGCACCTCGGCGAACGCTTCCCGCACCGTGTCCAGCGCGGGTTTCGGCGACCGATCGACGCGCGTGAGGCCGAACCCCCAGTCCGCGACGTCATGGCCGTGCCGATACCACTCGTCGGTCCAGGAGAATACGAACACGCCGGCGCACCCGCCCGCGAACGCCGTGCGCACCTGCCAGTCGAGCGACCGCGCCTGGGCGGCTTCGCCGTTGCGCACCGCGTCGAGGCCCAGCTCGCTCATGACGAGCGGCCGGTCACCGGCGATGTTCTGGAGGCGCGCCAAGTACGCCTCGAACCGGTCCTGGGATTCGAGGTACACGTTGAAGCAGACGAAGTCGAGGAACGGCAGCTCGAGGTACTCGGTCGTCGGATAGTTGACGTAGGTGACGAGCCCGCCCGGGTCCTCGTGTTTGATCACGCGATACAGTCGCTCGAGGTAGCGTTGCACGCGGCGGCGGCCGAGCCAGCGCGCCATCGGCGCCGGGATCTCGTTGCCCAGCGCGTAGCACAGCAGCGCCGGATGCCCGGCACAGCTGCGTACCTTGTCGCGAATCACCGCCTCGACGTCGGGTGCGCCGCGGCGGTCGATGATGTACCCGATGTACTGTTCGGCGCTGAGTCCGACCATGACGCGCAGGCCGTGACGCGCCGCGACGTCGAGCAGCGGGCGGGGCGGCATCGTGTGGGGAATGCGCACGGCGTTGATGCCGTGCGCGGCCATGTCGGCAAAGTCTCGCTCCACGGTCGCGAGGTCGTGATACTCGTTGCCGCGCGCGTCGGGAGCGAAAGCGCCATAGGTCACGCCGCGCACGTACAGCTTTTCCGTGCCGACGAAGAGGAACTTCCCTCCCACGCGCGGTCGCGGGGCGGGCGCCGGGACGGAGTCTGCCCGTGGCGGGCGCGACGCGGTCACCGCGGTGGCGCCGGCGGAACTCACGCCAGGGCCCGCGTGCAGAGGATGCGGTCGGGAAATACGGCCCAAGGTCCCTGTCTCACTGGTTGGTCGGCCGGCCGGCCGGGTGGATGACCCGCGTCGACCGAGGGCGCAAGTGTGTGGTACCCGAGCGATGTAATCAGGGCGTTAGGTGGCAAGGCATATGCCAGGCGTTGCGGACGTGACGCGCATCACTGCACAGACTGCACAGCGTGCGGCCGCGAGGCGTCAACGGATTGTCGCGCAATGCGAAGGGCGTGCGGCGCTGACGCAGTCGACGGGGTGGAGCACGTGAGCGACGGACCGAGCGGCGTTCGGCGCTGTGGCTAGTGTTGTGGCGCTGCTGCATCGCGCTCCGGATGCGCGCGCGCGCCGCGTTACTTCGCGGGCTGCTGAAGCGTCTTTAAGGGTTTTGCCCGCGTGTCACCGCCAGGACGTCAGCGGTTCGCGACGAGCGACCGCCGGGTCGGCGGCGGTGACGAGCCCGGGCGCACACTCGTCCAGATCTCCCAGTTCAAGAGCGCTTCGTCGGCAGCATCGGCTTCCGCCAGATCGCGCGCCGGAATGCGCGACCGAAACGCGCGTGGGTTGAGCTTTGGCGTAGGGCGACGCGAGGAGCAGCACCGAGCGGTGCGCGTCGACATGATCGGGGCCGTTTTGCGCGTCGTCTTCGAGCGCGAAGACGGCGAGCGAGGACCAGGACGGCGACTGCGACAGGCGCTCGACGACTTGTCCCAGCGCCAGGTCGTTCTCGGCGACCATGGAGCGTGGCGTCGGCCGGCTTGCCTGGCGACCGAGGGTGTGGTCCCGTGGCAACCAGAGGAAGACGAGGTCGGGGAACCGGCCCTGGCGATCCCAGCTCGCGACGGAATCGGCGAACAATCGTGCGCGGGTCGTGTCGGCAATGCCGAGCACGAACCCGGGGTACTCGGGAACGGTGATGTCCTTGAGCCCCGGGATGTTGGTTCGCGCCCGGCGGGTCGCGCTCCAATCTTCGTCGTCGGACTCCGTGAGCTCGCCGAAGTTGACGACCCAGAGCCCCTTGCGTTTGGCGGCATCCCACAGATAGGCATCGCGTGGAGTCGCCAGATCTTCACCGTTCGTCAGGTCCCACTTGCGGCGGTTGGAGTAGATGTGCGGCCACGTTTTCTCATTGTAGTCGCCCGCGAATGCGCGGTCGCTCCAATCGTGGCCGTCGGCCGAGACCTCGCCGTCGACGTAAAAGTTGTCGAACAGCACAAAGCGCCGGGCGATGGCGTGCGCGTTCGGCGTGATGGAGTCGTTGAAGATGGCGAGGTGCGGGTCGCCGTTTCCCTGCGGCAGGTCACCCAGCACCTGATCGTAGGTGCGGTTCTCCCGGATGATGTAGACCACATGGCGGACCGGCGGGCGAGCGGTCAGGCGGTCGGGCGCAACGCCGCGCAGGCGGGCGTTCGAGTACGGGCTGAGCGCGTACACTTCACGGGTATAACGGACGAGCGTGGTGCCATCGGGCGCGGGCACGATCGAGACCGACCCGGCGATCACGTTGCCGATGTACTTGCCGTCGGGATTCGCCCCCGACCCGGCGCCCTTGCCGTTCGCGACGTACAGCGCCCGCCCGTCGGGTGACACGGCGACGGCGGTGGGATACCAGCCCACCGGCACGAGTCCGGCGACGCGCATGCGCGTCGTCTCGAGGCGCACCACGGCGACGGCGTTGTTGCCCGCCATCGCTACGTACAGGGTCTTCCCATCGGGCGACAGAGCGAGCGCGTTGGGATCGCTGCCGGTCGGCGCGTGGGGATCGAGTGCGACGGTGAGCTGCTCCACCACAGCTCCCCGCGCTAGATCGACGCGCACGATGCCGTTCGCGCCCGCGAGGGCCACGAACAGCTCCCCGCCGCGCAGCGCTAGCGCGGAAGGATGCGGGCCCACGAACATGGACCGACGGGTCGGCGGAGTAGCGGACAGGTCGACGACGGAGACCGTCGAGTCGCCCCAATCGCTGACGTACAGGTGCGCGACATCGGCGACGACCGTGTAGGGCCGGTGGCCGACGGCGACCGCGCCGCGGCGCGCCAGCGTGGCGGCGTCGATCAGGTACACCGAGTCGCTCAGGTTTCCGACGACCGCCACGAGCCCTCGCGTGGGGACGAGCGTGAGCCCCGCGGCGAACAGCCGCGCGCTCGAGTCGGCGAGCGTGACGGTGTCGGCGCTCCACCGTGCGCCGCCCTGCCAGGCCAGCCGGTACACGCGGTTGGTCCCGCCGCCGCTCGCCCACACGGTGTCCCGCCAGTCACGGCCGGAGCGGGCGAGCCCGAGCCATGCCGCCTTGAGCGGCAGCCGCCACACCACGCTGCCGGCGAGCGGGTCGATGCGCATGAGGCCGTTCTCACCGTAGCCGTTATTCGTCACCAGCACCGAGCCGTCGGAGAGCGTCACGACGTTCAGCGGCAAAGTGCCGACGTCGACCTGCCGACCCGCCGGGTGAATTCGCCAGCCGGAGGGGAGCAGGGTAGTCCCGTCCCGTTGGGGGCCGGGGGTGAGCCGGACGGCGACGAGAGTGAGGCCCGCGATGGCGGGGACGGCGAGCAGGGCGAGCAAGGCGCGTTTCAGCATGGGCAGGAATATCGCCGCTCGCGGGAGCCGCGTCAGCCCCTTAGCCTTCAGCGCCAATGAGCGGGCTCATCTTCCATCTCATCCCGCACACTCACTGGGATCGCGAGTGGTACTTGCCGCGCGCCGCGTTTCAGGCGCGCCTCGTGCCCGCGCTGGACGACGTGCTCGAGCGGCTGACGGCCGACCCCGGATACCGCAGCTTCCTGCTCGACGGCCAGACGGTGCTGGTGGCCGATTACCTGCGCGCCCGCCCGGACCGCGAACCCGAGCTCAAGACCCTGGTGAAGACGGGGCGCCTGCAGGTCGGGCCCTGGTACGTTCTCGCCGACGAGCTGATCCCCTCGGGGGAAGCGCTGGTGCGTAATCTGCTGCTCGGCGCGGCGGACGCCGAGCAGCTCGGCGGGCGACTCGACGTCCTGTATTCGCCTGACGCCTTCGGCCATCCGGCGGCATGGCCGACGCTGGCGCGTGAGTTCGGCATCCGCTTTGGCGTCGTGTGGCGGGGGCTGGGCGGCGAGCCCGGCCAGGAGCGCGACCTGTACCGCTGGCGCGGCCCCGAGGGCCGGGACGTGCTGTTATGGCACCTCCCGCCCCGGGGCTACGAGCTCGGGGCTGCGCTGCCCGCGGATGCCGACGGCCTGGGCGCGGTGTGGACGGGTGTCCGGACGGCGCTCGTGGAGCGCGCCGCCGGGAAGCACGTCGCCGTGCTCATCGGCGCCGACCATCATGCCGCTCACCCCGCCGTGTCCCGCCTGCGCGAGCTGCTGGCTGAGCTCGAGCCGCGCAGCGCGTTTCGAGTGTCGCGGCTCGATGAGTTCCTCCAGCTCGCTGGGGAAGGCGCGAAACCGGCGCCGCTCGACGGGGAGCTGCGCTGGTCCTACCGCTACGCCTGGACGCTGCAAGGCGTGCACGCCACCCGGGCGCCGCTCAAGCGGCGCGCCACGGCGGCTGAGTTGTCCCTCGAGCGGCTCGCCGAGCCACTGGCGGCGCTCGCGCGCCGCGCGGGAGGTCGCGACCGGCGTCCCTTGCTCGAGCTGGCGTGGCGCACGCTCGCCCGCTGCCAGTTCCACGATGCGATCGCGGGGTGCACGATCGACGACGTAGCGCGCGCAGTCGACGGGCGGCTCACCAACGTCGAGGCGCTGGCGCGGGACGTCGTGCGCGGGGCCGTGCTCGACCTGGTGCACCACGACCCGGACGCGGCGCGGGAGCGCGCCGGCGACGCGGCGCCGGCGCTCGTGCTGTGGAACCCCGCGGCGCGGCCGCGAGGTGGTGTGGTCGTGGTCGATGTCACCCTGTTTCGGCGCGACGTGCTGGTGGGGCCGCCGTCCGGAGGGGTGTCGCGCCAGGGGCAGGGGTACCGGCCGTTCGGGCTTGCGGGGCCGGACGCTCGACCGATCGCGCTGCAGCTGCTCGACCGGCGGCCGGGGCAAGAGCGGCTCGACGCGGCCCGACATTACCCGGACCAGGACGAAGTGGAATGGGTGCGCGTGGCGCTGCGTCTGCCGGCCGTGCCTGGCTTGGGGGTCCGGTGCGCCGCGCTGACGCCGGGCGCGATTCGGCCGGACCGGGCGGGAGAGGGCGCCGTGGTGAAGGGCCGCTCGCTGGCGAACCACTGGATCGAGATCGTCTTGGAGCCGACGGGTGCGCTGGCCGTGCACGACCGGCGCACCGGCGAGCGGTTCTTCGACGTGCTGCGGCTCGAGGACGGCGGCGATGCCGGGGACACATACACCTATTGCCCGCCGGTCCGGGATCGCATCGTGCGCGCCGCCGGGCCGATCAGGGTGCGGCGGCTGGCCGCGGGGCCGTTGGTAGCGGCGCTTGAGGCCACATTCGCTCTACGAGCTGGGAAAGGCGTCACGCAGCTACGTCAACTACGTCAACTGAACAGCGTCACGCAGAGTCGTCCCGGGCGTGTGGAGGTACGGCTCGTCGTGATGCTCCACGCAGACAGTCCCGTGGTCCGCTGCATCCTCGACCTCGACAACCAGGCCACGTGGCACCGGCTGCGCGCCCGGGTACCGACCGACCTCACGGGTGTCCCCGCTGTCGCGGGGGCCGCGTTCGGGTCGGTCGCGCGCCCGCCGGTGGTCGTGCGGGCGGCGGAGTATCCGCTCGAGACGCCGGTCCCGACCGCACCCGCGCAGCGGTTCGTCGCGGTGGCGGACGGGCGGCGTGGCCTGGCGCTGCTGGCGCCCGGCTTCTTCGAATACGAGTGGACGCGGCGCGGAGACCTCGTGCTGACGCTGCTCCGTTGCGTCGGCGAGTTGTCGCGCGGGGATCTGCCGACACGCCCGGGGCACGCCGGCTGGCCGACCGCGACGCCGCTCGCCCAGTGCCTCGGGATGAGTCGCGTGGAGCTGGCGATCGCCCCGGTGTCGCAAGCCGAGCTGGAGCGCGGCGACCTGATCCCGTCCCTGTGGGAAGACGCCTTCCTCCCGGTCCGCGGGTTCTGGCTGCGGGACGCAGGAGACCTCGTGGTCCCGCCGATCGACATCGCGCTCGAAGGGACCGGGCTCGTCGTGTCCGCGGTGAAGCCCGCGCAACAAGGTTCGCCGCTGGTGCTGCGGTGCTACAATGCCACCGGGCGCCGGGCGCCGGGCGCCTGGCGGTTCGGCGAGGGCGTGAAGAGCGCTCATCGCGTTCGGGCCGACGAGCGCGAGTCGACGGCGCTGGTGCTCGAGGGCCGGGGGAAAACAGTGCGGTTCGTGGCCGAACCGCACGAGATCGTGACGATTCTGGTGACCTGATGCGGGAACACCGCCTCCTCGCGACCAGGACCGCGCGCTACTACTCGCTGGGCGAGCCCGGGCCCGCTACGCGCCAGCTGTGGGTCGTCTGCCATGGCTACGGCCAGCTGGCGGGACGGTTCCTCCGCCACTTCGAGCCGTTGGACGATGGCGCCCGTGTGATCGTCGCGCCTGAAGGGCTCTCGCGGTTTTACCTGAGTGAGAGCGCCGCCGAGCGCCGGGTGGGTGCGAGCTGGATGACCCGTGAGGACCGACTGGCGGAAATCGACGACTACGTGCGGTATCTCGACGCCGTGCATGACGACGTCTTCGGATTCGTCGATCGTCCACAGGTGATCGTGCACGCGCTCGGCTTTTCCCAGGGCGCCGCCACCGCCAGTCGCTGGACGGCGATGGGCAGAGCCAGAGTCGATCGTCTCACGCTCTGGGGCGGCGAGTTTCCACCGGATCTGGATCTCACGCTCGAGACGGTCGCGGATCGGTTGCGGGCCGCGCGGCTGTCGCTCGTGTACGGGCGGTCCGACCAGTTCATCACGGCGAAGGTGGTCACGGGGATCACCGAGCGGCTCCGCGCCCACGGGATTTCGGTTCGGGAGATCGCGTTCGACGGCGGGCACGAGCTCAGCGAAACGGTGCTGCGGGAGCTCGCAGCGTCGTGATCCGGCGTCCCGACCATTCGATGAGCTAGGGCGTACGCCGGACGGCTCTCCCCGGATACACTTGAGCCACCGATGCGCCGTTGCGAACCACGAACGTGCCGTTCACGAGGACGTGGACGATCCCGTCGGAAAACTGCGCCGGCCGTTCGTACGTGGCCCGGTCGAGGACCTTCACCCGGTCGAATACGGTGAGGTCGGCGTCCGCGCCTGCTTGGACCCGCCCCTTCGCGTGCATCGCCGGCACTGTCTGCTCGAGCCGCTGCGCGGGCATCAGGGTCATCTTGCGCACGGCGTCCATGAGACTCAGTGCGCCCGAGTCGCGGGCGTAGCGCCCCAGGACGCGGGCGTGGGTCCCGGCGAGGCGGGGGTGACCGTGCGCAGAGATGCCGTCGCTCGCCACCATCACGAGCGGGTCGGCCAGGGCAAGACGTACGATGCTGTCAGGGATGATGAAGAAGACGACCACGCCCCCGGTGCGGCGCAGCCGCTGGAAGCTGGTCCGTGTGAGACGCTCGCCCGTGGGCGGATAAAGAATGTCGCGATAGCCGATCCCCATCCTGTCCTGCCAACCCCGGTCGAACACGGCCGACTGGATGCCGGTGGAGGCTGCGGTGTAGGGGTACGCTTCGGTCGTCACGTCGAGGCCGTGCTCGCGCGCCCCCGCGATGAGCTGGAGCAGGAACGGCGTGTCGCTCTGGCCCATGCTCGTCACGTGCACCACGTGCAGGGCCGCACCAGTCGCGGTCGCGTCTGCGAGCACCTCCTGCAAGGCGCCGACGCTGCCGCCCGACTCCGGATCCCGGCCGCCCTCGCGCAGGTGGACGAAGCAGACGACGCCGCGGCGCGCCGCCACTCGGAACAGGTGCAAGATCTCCTGGCGGCTCGCGCCGGGTGTGTACGCGATGCCGAAGCCCACGCCCAGTGCCCCTTCTGCCAGTCCCTGGTCGACCAGCGTATCGAGGCTGGGCAGCTCGGCGTCGCGCAGCGTTCCGTGCGTCCACGTCCGGCTCGTGTCGCCGAGCGCCGCGGCGCCGGCCAGCGACTGGTCATGGCGCAGGAGCGCACGCCGCGCGCCCGGGTGGCCGACTGTGACGCCGTAATTGATGAGCGCGCGGCCGTCGCGCTCCGCGTACCAGCGCGCCACCGGGAAGGTCCCGATCTCGAGCTCGAGCGCCGTGGTCACGCCGTCGTGCGCATAGTATCGGTAGCTCTCGGAATCCTGCCCGTGGGCGTGGAGGTCGATGAAGCCGGGGGCGACCATGAGCCCCGAGACGTCCAGCGTCTCGCGCGCGGCGGGGAGCTCGGTGGTGACGGCCGCGATGCGGCCGCCCTGGATCCCTACGTGGCGGGTGGCGTCGAGCCCCGTCTCGGGGTCGAGCACGTGGCCGCCCGCGAGGACGATATCGTACTCCTGGCCGCGGAGCCTCGCCGCTCCCCTGTTCCCGGCGGACACCACGCCCCCGCCCAGGACCGCGACGAGTACGTAGGTGACGGTGAGCCGTCGTCGAGTCATGGCCTCGTCCAGGTCGGCGATGATAGACCCATTCTAGTCGGGTCGAGCGCGTCACGCACGGCGTCGCCCAGCAGCGTGCACGCCACGACCACAACCACCAGCGCGACCCCGGGTGCCGCCGCGACCCACGGGGCGTTGACCAGCGTGTCGCGCCCGGAGGCGATCATGTTGCCCCACGAGGGCGTGGGTGGCTGGACGCCGAGGCCGAGAAACGAGAGGCTGGCCTCGAGGCTGATGGCGTTACCGATCCCGAGCGCTGCGGCGACGATGACGGGCGTGAGGGCGTTGGGGAGGATGTGTCGTCCGAGGATCTGCGCCCGCGACATCCCTAACGCCAGCGCTCCCTCGACGAACGGGCGGGCGGCGAGCGAGCGGACCTCGCCCTGCACGAGGCGGGCGACCGACATCCAGCCGGTGAACCCGAGCACAAGGATGACGAGCGCCGCGCTGGGGCGCCACAAGGTCGCGAGCAGCAGCAGCAACACGACTCGCGGCAGGGCGAGTGCGAAATCCGTGAGCGCCAGCAGCACGGTCCGTACCGGTCCCCGCCAGTAGCCCGCGACGGCGCCCACGACCAACCCGAGCGCGATCGAGAGCAGCACCGCGAGCGCGCCGACGCTGAGGGAGATCCGGGCCCCATAGATGAGCCGGGTCCACACGTCGCGTCCGAACCGGTCGGTGCCGAGGGGGTGGACCATGCCGTGCCCGTCGGTCGCGAGTGGCGGCAGGAACCGCGTGGCGACGATGTCGTGCTGCGCGCTCGCGCTCCCGAGCGAGACGAGCGGCGCGGCGAGGGCGACCGCGCCGACCACGATCAGCACGCCGGCGCCGAAGATGGCGCGACGGTCTCGGAGCAACCGCTTCACGTCGGGCTGCTCGCGTGGCGGATGCGCGGATCGATCCATGCGACCAGTACATCGGCCAGCAGGTTGCCCACCACCACCAGAACCGCGCTCACCGTTGTCGCCGCCATGACGACGGGGTAATCGCGGGCCAGCACGGCCTCGACCAACCGCCGCCCCACTCCGGGCCAGGCGAACACGTACTCTACCAAGACGGCTCCCGAGAACAGCGCCGGGAAGGACAGCCCGAACAGGATCACGATCGGGATCAGGGCGTTGCGCACGACGTGGCGTCGCGTGACCTGCCGCGGCGAGACCCCTTTGGCGTGCGCGGTCCTGATGAACGGCTGACCCAGCACATCGAACATCGCGCCGCGCACGAATCGCGCGATGCCCCCGACACCGATCAGCGTGAGCGTGGCGAGCGGCAGCGCCAGATGGCGCAGCCGATCGACGAGCCACGGCCCGTCGGCGAGGAGGTCGCCGTCGAGCCCCGCGCGCCCAAAGGCGGGGAGCACTCTGGCCCAGTACGTGAACACCATGACCAGCATCAGGCCCAGCCAGTACCCCGGAACGGCGAACAGCGTGACGGTCGCGACCGAGAGCGCCGTGTCGACGCGCGGGCGCGCGGTCGCCTGGACCGCGCCGACCGCCACGCCAAACAGGTAGCTCAACATGAGCGAGAGGCCGACGAGCTCGAGCGTGGCCGGCACCGCCTCGCCCAGCAGCGCGCGCACCGGCCGTCCCGTGGCGATACTGGCGCCCCATTCCCCGCGCGCGAAGCGCCCCAGCCAGGCGGCGTACTGCACGACGAGCGGCCGGTCGAGGGCGAGGGCGTGCCGCTGGGCGGCGAGCTGCGCCGGCGTGGCCGTCGGACCGAGCAGCAGCTCCACGGGGTCTCCCGGCGCGAGCCGCAGCAGGAAAAACGTGAGGGTGACGACGCCCGCCACGACGGCGAGTGCCGTGGCGGCGCGGCGCGCGAGCGCGGCGAGCATGCGCGGAATCTCGCGCGCCTCGCCGGGGCCCGCTAGAATCCGGGCGTGCTGGGACCGATGAGACGGGGGCTGCTCGCCGGCGCTACGCTGGCGGCGTGCGGGGGACAGGCCGCCCGGCGGGGGCGCACGGTCGTGTACGCCTCGGGCGCCGACCTGCAGAGTGTCAATCCGCTCGTGACCGTGCATCCGCTCGCGAAACAGGTGGAGCGCTACGTGCTGCTCACGACGCTGGTGCGGTACGACTCGACGCTCGCACCGCGGCCTTACCTCGGAGTGTCAATCCGCTCGTGACCGTGCATCCGCTCGCGAAACAGGTGGAGCGCTACGTGCTGCTCACGACGCTGGTGCGGTACGACTCGACGCTCGCACCGCGGCCTTACCTCGCACGCGAGTGGACTTGGACGCCCGATCGCCAGATGCTCGTGCTGCGGCTGCAATCCGGTGTGCGCTGGCACGACGGCGTCGCGACTTCGGCGCGCGACGTGGCGTGGACGCTCAATGCCGCCCGCGACCCTGCGACCGGATACCCACGGCTCAACGATCTCGCGGACGTCGTGTTCGTGAACGATCGCGACGACTCGACCGTGGTAATCCGCTTCGCGCGGCCTCAGCGGGGCATCCCCGACGTCCTCACCGATCTCGCCATCCTGCCGGGGTACCTGCTCGACTCGGTCCCGCATGCCGCGCTGCGCCAGGCCGCGTGGAACGCGCACCCCGTGGGCAACGGGCCGTTCCGCTTCGTGACCCATGAGTCGAACCGGCGGTGGGTGTTCGCCGCCAACCCGGACTTTCCACAGGCGCTGGGCGGTCCGCCGCTGATCGAGCGCCTCATCGTCGTCGTCGTGGACGAGCCCACCACCAAGCTCGCCGCGCTCACCGCGGGGGAGATCGACTTCGCCGGGATCCAGCCGGCCCATGCCGCGTTCGTGCGCCGCCGGCCCGATCTCGCGGTGCTCGACTACCCGCAGATCTACCCGTACGGGATCGTATTCAACACGCGGCGCCCGCCGTTCGACGACGTGCGGGTCCGCGGCGCCGTGGCGCTCGCGGTCGACCGCCAGGAAATCGTGGACGGATATCTCTACGGATTCGGCAGCGTGGCCGACGGCCCGGTGCCTCCGGACGTGCCCGGGTATTTGCGCGGGAGACCCTCGCCGACCGACCCCGACTCGGCCCGGCGACTGCTCGCCGGGCGTGCGGTCGCGTTCGAGCTGCTGACCGTCGGGAGCGGCGAGGCGCCGCTCGAGCAGATGATTCAGGCGCGCCTCGCGCGTGTGGGGGTGCAGGTCTCGATCCGCCAGCTCGAGCTCACCGCGTTTCTCGATCGCGTGAATGCCCGGCGCCGCGATTTCGACGCCGCCGTGCTCGGCACGTCCGGCGACCCGGGGCTGGGGTACTTGGGCCCGCTCGCCGAGCTCGCCGGGATGCGCGCCCCGGCCGATCCTGCGGCGGCCCAACGCTTCTTCCGCGATTCGCTTCCGGTCGCGTTTCTGTATCACGGCCGCGGCGTTCAGGGCATGAACCGCCGGGTGCAGGGAGTGCGCATGGACGTCCGGGGCGAGCTGCCGGCCGTCGCGCGATGGCACGTCGAGCCGTGAAGCGACGTGAGCTGCCGAGCGAATTCCGGGCCACGGCGCCCACGCGGCTCGACTTCGCCGGCGGCTGGACCGACGTGCCGCCGTTCTCCGCGCGCGAAGGCGGCGTCGTCGTGAACGGGTGCATCGGTCTCTCGGCGCGCGTCGACCTGAAGCTGGGCGGCGCCCTGATCCGCCTGGTATCGGAGGATCTGGGCCAGGAGCTCGAGTGCGCCGACTCGCGCGGCCTCGTGCTCGATGGGCGTCTCGACCTCGTCAAAGCGGCGCTGCGGATGTTCCCCGTGCAGAGCGCCTGTACGCTGACCACGCGATCCGACGCTCCGCCCGGGTCGGGGCTCGGCAGCTCGGGCGCGCTCGATGTGGCGCTGGTGGCGGCGCTCGCAGGCGCGCGCGGCGAGCGGCTGTCCGGGCGCGAGATCGCGGAGCAGGCGTGGTACCTGGAGACCGTGGAGGCGAAGATTCCGGGCGGCAAGCAGGATCAGTTCGCAGCCGCGCTGGGCGGGTTTCAGCGCCTCACGTTCCGTGATCCTGACGTCGGGATCGAGCCGATCACCCTGGAGCCGGCGTTCGCCGCGGCGCTCGAGCGGCAGACGGTCCTCTGCTACACCGGCCGGTCGCGCGTCTCGGGCGCCACCATCGCGCGCGTCATGGGGGCGTACGAGCGGGGCGACCGGGAGGTGACGGGGGCGTTGCAGGCGATGCGTGACGTGGCACACGCGATGGCCGAGGCGCTGCGCGCGTCCGACTTGGCGCGTGTGGCGCAGCTGGTGAGCGCCAACTGGCGCCAGCAGCAGTCCCTCGACGCCGAGATGCGCACCTCCGAGATGGCGCGGCTCGAGCAAGCGCTCGCGCAGGCGGGCGCGCTCGGCGGCAAGGCGGCCGGATCGGGGGCGGGCGGAGCGATGTTCTTCATCACGCGCGACGATCCGCGACCCGCTATCGCCGCGGCGCAGGAGGCCGGAGCGACCGTGCTCCCGGTGCACTGGACCAGTGACGGAGTGCGCGCATGGTGACGGCTGAGGCGCTGGCGGCGAGACGGCAGGAGATCGCGGGTTCGTCGGATCTCCAGGCGCTGCTCGCGCATCTCGTCGCACGGGCTGCGCCCCTGCTCGAGCGCCTGCCACCCATCCCGACCGTCAAAGCCCTGCTCTCTGCGGACGGAGGCATCTGCCCGGACGACGGCGCGGCCCTGGAATTCGACCCCTGGAGTCCGCACCAACACCGCTGCCCGCGCTGTGGCAAGACGTGGTCTGGGGAGCGGCACGACCGCTACTGGGCGCGGTTCCAGCATCTCTGGGTGCGCTGTGGCAAGACGTGGTCTGGGGAGCGGCACGACCGCTACTGGGCGCGGTTCCAGCATCTCTGGGTGGCGGAGCGGGCCGTGCACCTGGCGACGTTGCAGGCATTGGCGGGCAACGACGCGGCAGGGTCGCGGGCGTCCGAGATTCTTCGAACGTACGCCCGAACCTATTGGACGTATCCCAATCGCGACAACGTACTGGGTCCGAGCCGGTTGTTCTTCTCGACGTATCTCGAATCGATCTGGGTCCTGAATTACCTCGCCGCCGCGGTGCTGTTGCGGGCGTCGGGACGGCTCGACGACGCGACCGCGCGGGGGGTCGGGCAGGTGGCGGATGAGGCCGCGAACCTGATCGGCGAGTTCGACGAGGGGTTTTCGAACCGCCAAACGTGGAACGACGCGGCCCTGGCCGCGATCGCCGTGTGGTTCGAGGACGCCGAGCTGGCCGCGCGGGCGATCGAAAGCCCGACGGGGCTGCTCGCCCACCTGGCGCGCGGCTTCGGGCGGGATGGGCTGTGGTACGAAGGAGAGAACTACCACCTGTTCGCGCTGCGCGGGCTCTTGACCGGGGCCGGTTGGGCGCGCGCCGCGGGCGTCGACTTGGACGAGGAGCCGGCGCTGGTGGAGCGACTCACGGCGGCGCTGCTTGCTCCGGCGCTCACCGCACTTCCGGACTTCACGTTCCCCGCCAGGAAGGACTCGCGGTTCGGGGTCTCGCTCGCCCAGCCGATGTACCTCGAGCTGTGGGAGATCGGGCTCGCCAGAGTCGGGATGCGGGATGCGGCAAGCGGGATGCGGGATGTGGCGAGCTGGCTGAAGGCGCTCTACCAAGTGCCGAGCGTCGTCCCGGAGATCTTCGATTCGTATCTACACGACGCTCCTGTCGAACGCATCCCGCGACCGTCAGGGAGTCCTTTAGGGCATCCCGCATCCCGCATCTCGCTGTCGTCGTGGTCGCTCTTAGAGATGCTCCCCGAGCTGCCGACCGACGTCCCGTCCTGGGCTCCCCGCAGCGTGCTGCTGGAATCGCAGGGCCTCGCAGTGCTGCGCGCCGGCGAGCGCTATGTGAGCCTCGAGTGTGGCCCGCTGGGCGGCGGGCACGGGCACCCGGACCGGCTGCACCTCACGCTCCATGCCGACGGGGTGCACTGGCTTCCGGATTTCGGTACCGGCTCGTACGTGAGTCGGGATCTCTTCTGGTACCGCTCTACGCTGGCGCACAACGCCCCGCGGGTGGACGGCGGGACGCGGGAGTCGGGCGACGCCGTGTGTGAGACGTTCGATGCCCCGGGCGAATGGGCGTGGATGCGCGGCCGCTATGGCGTGGTGACCCGCACGCTGGTGACGGGCCCGGCGTATGTGCTCGACGTCGTCGAGCTGGCGAGCCGCGAGGAGCAGGTGTGCGAGCTACCGTGGCATTTCCAGGGGCGGACTGACGTCGCCACGCCGGGGCGGTGGGAGGACGCGGAGCTGGCCAATGAGTTCGTGTCTCGAGTGGAGCGTTTTGTGCCGCATCCCAGCGAGCCCGTGATCGTTCAGATCACGGCCGAACGCCGACAGCTCTGGGCGCTCTTGCTGTTCGAAGGCGAGCTGCTCCGCATGGAAGGACCGGGCTCGCCGGGGAGCCACGCGCGCGCACCGTTCTACGTGCTGCGCG
>Ga0209268_1000250_pt1 | contig 30269 bp, 27 predicted proteins | sample GraSoiAngelo_143_FD_185900 | JGI IMG/M metagenome (GOLD analysis project Ga0209268, IMG submission 185900) | Grasslands soil microbial communities from the Angelo Coastal Reserve, California, USA - 14_1009_02_30cm (SPAdes) (version 2) | ecosystem: Environmental > Terrestrial > Soil > Grasslands ... | reverse complement strand
CTAACGAGACAGAGCTGAGCCACCGCTGGCGGCGGCGAACTTTAGCAACACCGAGAACAGCTTCATAAATTCAAACGTGAACTTCACGACGGCCAGTGGTTGGCTGAGTCGTCATTAATTGGGGTTTTAAATTCGCAGCGAAGTCTAGCAAGGCGAGCTGTTTAAAATCAACCCCATGAAAAGAAGTACTCCTCTTTATGCAGCGTTGGATCTGCACAGTCGCCACAGCGTGCTGGGCAGTCTGGATCATGACGGCCGAACGCAGCCGCGGATGCGTTTTGCTACTGAAGCAAAGATTCTGAGAACGCAGGTGGAGCGGTTGCGGCGAAAGCGGCGGCCGCTTTACCTCACCATGGAGGCCGGAGCGTTGACGCGTTGGGCCAGCGGGATTGTACGTCCGCTGGTGGACCGGTTGATCATTTGCGAGCCGCGGCACAATCGGCTGATCAACTCCAACCCCACCAAGAGCGATGAAGCGGACGTGGAAGGGATGTGTTTGCTTCTGCGGCTGGGCAAGCTCAAAGAAGTGTGGATGGGAACAGATCGCACCCGCGAGATTTACCGTGCGCTGGTTTATGAGCTGCTCAACTGGCGCGACGCGCAACGCGAACTCAAAGCGCTGATCAAGGCGCGCTATCGGCAATGGGGCGTGTTGCGACTGCATGGGATCAGAGTCTTCTCCCTCAAGGGGCGCGAAGAGTAACTGGCCCAACTTCCAGCCGAGGAAGAACGCCGAATGATGCGACGGCTTTACCGCCAATTGGATCACGCGCTGGAACAATGGAAGGAGACGAGAGAGGAAGTAGAGCGAGTCGGTGGAGCCTTTTGGGAGGTGCGCGAGTTTCAGCGCCTGCCAGGCGTGGGCCCGATCGCGGCGCACGTCTTTAGCGCGATCATTGAAGAGCCATCCCGCTTCGGCAGCAAGTTCAAGCTCTGGAAATACAGCCAGCTGGGGATCACCGATCGCACCAGCGACCACAAACCGCTGGGCTATCAGCGGCTGGACCGGCGGGGAAATGCCGAACTGAAAAACCTCTCCTACCACGTCTGGCGAACAGCCTGCAAATCGACCACCGGTCCCAATCCGATCAAAGCGTTTTACCAGCAAAGCCGCTTACGCACCGGGAGCGTACGCCACGCCCGGCTAAACACTCAGCGCAAGATCCTGGAAGCGATGTGGCTGATCTGGCTGCGATGCCGGCCTTTTGACCCCAACAAGTTTGCCCAAACACAACCTGCTGCTCTCAAGGAGCAAGCTGCAGTGGAAAGCAAAGGCAGCAAACCAAAGTGACAGCGAAGCATTAAGCCACTAAGGCCCCTTGGGCACAAAGAAAGAGCTTTACCCGGATGACTCCCGACCAATCGCTTGACCGCGACAACATCAATGACAAACGCAGGTCCGTTTGGCGTGAATGCAGCGCCGGGTGAAATTACGATTGCGTGCTTCCCCATGGTGATCATGCACCGCGCTCGGTCGCGAGTCCCAAGAACCTGCATGAAAGAACGCATCCCATCACCAGAGCTCAAACGGTCCGGCAGCACTGCTTTGCCTAACCACCCTGCTCAGAGCCAAAACCACCGAAGCTGATCCTTGAGAGACGTGCCACGCTTAAACCCCCGTCGGCAAAAATGTAGCCGTTTGAGGATCAGGCCAACCTACACACTTTTTCCTTGATTAAGAACCTCCAGCGATTGGTTAGGCATTTGCTGTGACTGCTTATTGGCTCGTAGTCTGGGACGAGTAATGGTTGGCAACCAACCGCCAGCGCCCTTGCTGCTTTACCCACACCCTGGTAAAGCGAGTGTCACGGGGAACAGTTTTTCCTTTGTCTTGCCCAATCATTGTTGAACGGCCAATCTCCACAGCCGTGTTTCCATAGATGCGCACTTGAACGTCAGCGGTTGTGATAGATTGAAATTTCAAATCACCTGATGTGAAATCTAAAATCACCTGCGGCTTGGTTCTCACTCTGCCACTTAGCCCTACGCCTATGAAATCAGCAGCGTAGATGCGATCAAGGGCCGTCGCATCAGCATGAATCTGTGCTTGAATGCGTTCGTTATCCAGTTTTCTGATGGCCTCCTCGACACTTGTTCCGTGACTGCCGCTCGCGCTCTGCTTTTGCCCTACGCCCATAGGCGCCACTGTAAGGACGAGGGCAGCTATAAAGAGTGCTGGTCTCATGTAGAGTTCTCCATAAGCCTAACGAGAAAGAGATAAGCCACGGCAGGGTGTCATGGCAAACACACTGGACTCATTTCGAGGCGGGGCCGTTGGCTTCATCGACTGGTTAGGCGATGCGGATTTTTCTGATCAGTGTTTAGTCAAGAAATTGGCAGTTGCTTGTCCGCATCTTTCTGGATCCTCAATCCACATATCATGAGTCGCGCCGGGGATGGTGACCTGTTCCGCATTAGGCAGCAGGTGAGTCAAAGCGTTGTTGATCATTCGCAGTGGAGCTAAAGTTTTCTCGCCAGTGAGCAACAATATCGGGAGCTTGAGGTTTCTTACAGAGTCGCGGCTCAGCATGGGGAAGGCATCTCGCGAGGTGGTGAGAGCCTTCCATTCCCGAATGTTGTCCACGAGAGACTGCCTGAACTCCGCCGGCACCTGATCGTACGATCCTTTGCCGGCGAAATAATCGCACGTAATCCGCAGCGCTGTCTCTGGATCGTCGCGTCGAAAGGCTTTCGCCGCGGGTGTCCACATCGTTTCCATAAATTTGTCCAGCTCGGCCTTTCCTCCCGGAATTTCGGGCAGCCAGCCCAAAATAGGCGGCTCCGCCAGCGTCAAACTGCGCACCCGCTCGGGATGTTCCGTCGCAAAGAACAGCGCCGTGAGGGCACCATAGGAGTAGCCGACGACATGGACGCGCTCCAACTTGAGCGTGTCGAGCAGTGCAGCGAAGTCCCGAGCTTCAACAATCGCTGAGTGATCGGGCAGAATATCGGCGTTGTCATTCGGATAGTTGTAGCGCCTGCTATAGGCGATCACCCGGTAATGGTTGCTGATACGTCCGATCTGCGAGTTCCACTCCCGATAGTCGCCGAGGCCGCCGTGAATCAGAACCACCGGAATGCCGCTGCCACTTTCCATGTAATGAAGTTGCACGCCGTTGACGCAAACATTTCTTAACAGCGCGGAAACTCGCTCTCCGTCGGCTTGTTGCGCGGCAAGTCCCGCCGAGAAAAGCAGGAGCAGCGAGCCCATTAGTTGGTGCACGTGTAATTTCATGCTCATTATAACCGCATCTCGCCGCTCGGAATCATTAGGTCTAACGAGAACAAGCTCAGCCACCGCTGGCGGCAGCGAGCGTAGCAAATTCACAGAGTTCTTTCATAAATCAAACGTGCGCATCGGAACGGCCAGCGGTTGGCTGGAGCGTTTGGTTAGGCCTAGTTGGGCGACGAAAAGCGGTCTATCCAATTCCATAGAACGTCAGAGTAGCGGCCAGCAAAACAAATGGGGTCGATCACCTTTGATACAACAAGGGTGTCGAACTCGCCAAGAAAGGGTTTAATGCTGTCGAACAGACTCTGCGGATCGACCTCGGTGGATATCAGTGCGAGGCGACCCTGTCGAATCCAGTAATGATCGTACTCACCGATCTTAGACCGCAAGAAATCGCTCGCGGCGCGGTCTTCTTGATATGGAAAATAGGCAAGACTGAGCAATCTCATCTGTGGAGGGATTTAACTAGCCAGTCCGCGAGCGCCTCGCAAACTCTAATCACCTGCCTAGGCCTTTGGGTGCTCATACTCTCGTGTACGATCGGATAAGCGATGTGCAAGCTCACGCAAGGTGTCAAGATTAGGGTAGCCGGCTGGCGGGTCGTCCGGATACTCGAACCATTTATCTGAATATGCGCACGAGTAGTCCGTGATGAGCTGACGATCTGCGTCTGTAAGGCCGACGGCCGCGAACTGCGGAAAGCGCTCAGCGCGGTCGAGTAAGTCGGCGACACGATGACCAAATGTCCGAGTGATCTCGCTCTCGCTCAAGCCATGGAACGTAAGAATGGACTTCAACGCGAGCTCTATGCTGCGAAAGTACAGGAATACACACGGGACAACGATGAGGCCGGAATAATGAGCTGCGCGAGTGAAAGCGAACGCGGCATCTGCCGCATCACGGAATGCAAGCGAAAGATTCCAGAACGCGTCTGAACACGGCATCGGCGATTTCGCGGGCATAAGGCCTAACGAGAAAGAGCTGAGCGACCGCCGCCGAGAGCGAGCGTGGCTGCGAGAGAAACTATTTTTATCATCTAAAATGCAAATGCACGACGGGCGGCGGTTCGCTCCAGCGCTTGGTTAGGCCGCTGCTTCACCTTCTCACTTCGTTACGTGGAATACCACACTCCCCTCGGACACTTCCGGTGCGGCAACTCCAAGATGCGAACCATTCTTGGCGATCCAATCCTTGGCCTTTTGTATGGATTCGTCGATGCCCGCTTGGTCCTCGCAGACCGTCACGGTAAATCCACCGCCATCGGTGCGAACGAGGGAATAGCTGACCAACCCGCGGACAGAGCCAATGAGACTCTGCACCTCGGTTGCGCGCTGCTCCAAGAGATTGATAAGCTCCGCGGCTCCCTTGCCAGAATACTTTCTGATTACTGTTTTCATATTGGTGACTTTCATTTGTTGTTTGTTTGCGTGCAAATTTATAGTGCCGCTTTAAGCGGTCTAACGAGACGGAGCTCAGCCGCGGCTACCGGGAGCGAGGGCTGAAAATCTCTGGAACTGTTTTAGTCATAAAAAATGTGAACGCGCAGCGGGTAGCCGTCGGCTGCAGCGATTGGTTAGACCGCACCGAACTTCCTCTCAGGATACATCTCCACAATCCTGGTTCCGACCTTATCAAGATCGTCGGAGTGAATAAATAGCTCATGACCCTCGTGCGGCTTGGCAGCAGTCGGGTCCCAGGCGGTCCAAGCTCTGAGTCGTTCTTCGTCCTGTTCTTCAGGGACAAATTCGTATCTCACACCCAGACTCTCCAGCACGTCGGAAAGGCGCGCAGCCTGCGCCGCTGAATACACGCCAAAATAAGTTGGGTGCCGGTTGTAATCATTTTCGGAAAGAGCCGTTGGCATCAGGGTCTAACGAGAATTAGACGAATAATCGTAATAAAAGGCGAACATTTTTTCGTCTAATTCGGAGGCAAAAAGCTACGGTTGACCTCGGCGCACCCCGCGGTCGCGCCCTACCATCACACGTCGTAATACATCGCGAACTCGTAGGGGTGGGGGCGGAGACGCAGGGCGTCGTATTCCTTTTGTTTCATGTCGATCCAGTTGGCGATGAAGTCTTCGTTGAAGACGTCGCCGCGCAACAGGAAGGAATGGTCGGCCTGAAGCGCTTCGATTGCGCCTCGGAGTGAATCGGGAACGCTGGCGACCTGGGCGAGTTCCTCGGGTGGCAGTTCGTAAAGATTTTTGTCGAGGGGATCGCCGGGGTCCATGCGGTTTTGAACTCCATCGAGACCTGCAAGCAGCATCGCCGAGAAGGCGAGATATGGATTTGCAGCGGCATCCGGTGTGCGGAATTCGATCCGCTTTGCTTTCGGACTTGGTGAATAGGTCGGAATTCGAATGGCGGCCGAGCGATTGCGCGCAGAGTAGGCGAGATTAACCGGCGCCTCGAAGCCTGGGACGAGCCGTTTGTAGCTGTTGGTAGTCGGATTCGTCAGGCAGGTGAGCGCGGGAGCGTGTTTCAAAATTCCACCGATGAAAAAGAGCGCAGTCTCACTCAGGCCAGCGTAACCGTTGCCGGCAAAGAGCGGTTTTTCGTCTTTCCAAAGCGACATGTGGGTGTGCATGCCCGACCCGTTATCGGCAAAGATCGGTTTCGGCATGAACGTGACCGTTTTGTTGTGACGCTTGGCGACGTTGCGCAGGATGTATTTGTAATACTGCATGTTGTCGCCCATGCGTTTTAGCGGCGCGAACCGGATGTCGATCTCGGCCTGGCCGGCGGTTGCGACCTCATGATGCTGGCGCTCGATAGCGACACCGGCTTTCTCCAGCTCCAGACACATTTCGTTGCGAATGTCCTGCAGCGAATCCATCGGCGACACCGGGAAATAACCTTCCTTGGCTCGAATCTTGTAACCGAGGTTCGGGAATTCTTCGCGCGCGCTGTTCCAATGTCCTTCGGCGCTATCTACGATGTATGATGACGCGTTTCCGGTATTGGCAAATCGCACATCGTCGAAAATAAAGAACTCCGCTTCCGGTCCGATAAACGCGGTATCCGCGATGCCGGTCGATTTGAGATAAGCCTCCGCTTTTTCGGCAACGCCGCGCGGGTCGCGGTCGTACGGTTGGCGAGTAATTGGATCGACGATAGTGCAAATGAGACTCAGCGTCGGTTCGGCGTTGAAAACATCGATCCACGCTGTTGTTGCGTCGGGAATTACGAGCATGTCTGAGGCGTTGATCACCCGCCAGCCGCGAATGCTCGATCCGTCAAAGCCGAGCCCATCGGTGAATATTTCCTCGTTGTATTCGGTGAGGGTAGTCGTGAAATGCTGCCAGGTGCCGAGCAAATCCGTGAACTTGAAGTCGATCAATTTCACGTTGGCGTCTTTGATGATTTTGGTGACGTCGGATGGAGTTTTGTCTTTGGCCATTGTTTTGCGTTGAAGAGTTGAAGCGTTGAACCGTTAAAAAGTTAAAACCGCTAAATGCTTACATCGTCAAATTCCTGAACCGCTTCAACACTTTAACGTTTCAACGGTTCAACCGACGGCGCGGAGCGCCGTCACACCGCTTTTTCGCCGATCTCTTCTGTGCGGATGCGCACGGCGTGTTCCACCGGGAGCACAAACACTTTTCCATCCCCGATTTTGCCGGTTTTCGCCGCGGCCACCACCACGCTGACGGCCTTCTCCACCATGTCGTCGGCCATCACTACTTCCACTTTTACTTTGGGCAGAAAATCGACCGTGTATTCGCTCCCGCGATAAATCTCAGTGTGCCCTTTTTGCCGGCCGAAACCTTTGACTTCTGTGACGGTCATCCCCTCGATACCAAGCTCGGCCAGCGCTTCTTTGACCTCTTCGAGCTTGAACGGTTTGATGATGGCTTCCAGTTTTTTCATCTCAAAGTAAACTCAGCGTCGCCTGGTATCTCGTGATCGAAGGCGAAACGCAGCACGCGCTCTCTTAGCAATGCCGCGATGCGAATGCAAGCACTCTTTGATGGCGTTAAAATCGTTGAAGCGTTGAAACGTTAAAGCGGCTCACCACAGGCGGAAATCCTGCTTCAACACTTCAAGCCTTTAACGCTTCACGCTGGTGCGTACGCAGGCAGATTTGCCAAAAATTTTCTTTGGCGCTTATACTGAAACTGATGGCTCGCGACTCTTTCGTTCATCTACATCTGCATACGGAATATTCGCTGTTGGATGGCGCCATCCGGATGAAAGAGCTGATGAAAAAAGCGGTTGAATTCAAGATGCCGGCAGTCGCGATCACCGATCACGGCAATTTGTTTGGGGCGATTGAGTTTTACCAGGAAGCGCAGCGTGCCGGCGTGAAACCGATCATCGGTTGCGAAGCCTATATTGCCCCTGGATCAAATAAAGACCGCCCGGCATCGCGGCGCGATTCAGCCTATCATTTCACTCTGTTGGCGGAGAACGAGACCGGATACCGAAATCTGGTCAAGTTGGTGACGGCAGCGCACCTTGAAGGATTCCATTACGCGCCCAGGATCGACAAGGAGCTGCTGGCCACGCATTCGGAGGGATTGATCGGGCTGAGTGGCTGTCTCGCGGGCGAAATCAACTCCGCAATTCAGGCGAACAACGTCGAGAAGGCGAAACAGAGCGCGGCCGATTATCGGGACATTCTCGGCGCGGAGAATTTTTTCATCGAATTGCACGATCACGGGATGGAGGAACAGCGCAAGTGCATGACAGCGCTGCTACAAATTGCGCGGGACATTGGCGTCGGATTGGTCGCGGCAAACGATGTTCATTTTCTGCGCCGGAGCGATCACCAGGCGCATGACGTCATGCTTTGCATTGGCACGGGCAAAATGGTGCAGGATGAAAATCGGATGCGTTACGTGCCGGAGCTCTATTTCAAGTCACCGGCCGAGATGCGCGAGCTCTTCCGCGATTTTCCCGAAGCGATTGCGAACACGCTCGAAATTGGCGAACGCTGTCACCTCGATCTCGAGTTTGGGTGCTCCAAGTATCCGGAGTATCCGGCGCCGCCCGGGAAAACGCGGGAAGAATATTTGCGCGAGCTTTGTTACGACGGTTTCCGGCGGCGCTACGGCGAACGCGCGTCGAACGACCCGGAACTGATTCGACAGCTCGATTACGAGTTAGGCGTTTTCGAAAAAACCGGCTTCGTGAGCTATCTGCTCATTGTTTGGGATTTCATTCATTTTGCCAAGGAGAAAGGTATTCCTGTAGGACCCGGACGCGGCTCTGCCGCCGGCTCAATGGTTACGTACGTTCTCGGGATCACCGATATCGATCCACTCCAGTACGGATTGCTTTTCGAGCGGTTTTTGAATCCGGACCGGGTTTCGCCGCCGGATATCGACATTGATTTTTGCGAAGCACGTCGCGGAGAAGTCCTCGAGTACGTTCGGCAAAAATACGGTGAACGCCGCGTCGCGCAGATCATTACGTTTGGCAAGCTCAAGGCGAAAAGTGTGGTGCGCGACGTGGGGCGGGTGATGGGGCTGAGCTATCGAGATGCGGATCGCATTGCAAAGATGATCCCAAATGAGCTCAACATCACGCTCGATTCAGCCGTGGAAAAAAATCCGGAGCTGAAACGAGCGGTGGCCACCGAGCCGGCGACCCGGCAGCTGTTTGATTACGCCAAAATTCTCGAAGGCTTGTCGCGAAATGCGGGCGTGCACGCCGCGGGAGTGGTGATCGCTGATCGCGACTTGTCTGATTACATCCCGCTTTGCCGCGATGTGAAAGGCAACGACGTGATCAGCCAGTACGCCATGGGACCGCTCAATGACCTGGGCCTCCTGAAAATGGATTTCCTCGGATTGAAAACGCTAACGGTCATTGAGGATGCACTGGCCCTGATTCACGAGCGCGAGCCAAATTTTTCGCTGAAGAACATTCCACTCGATGATGTCGGTGCGTTTGCTCTCTATAACCGCGGCGAAACGATTGGTCTTTTCCAGATGGAGTCTGGTGGGATGACCAGTTTGTCGAAGCAGTTCGACGTAAAGAAGCTCGACGACATCATCGCCCTCATCGCGCTTTATCGACCCGGGCCGATGGAACTCATTCCGGAATACGTGAAAGCGAAAAAAGGGATTAGGCCGATCAAATATCTGCATCCACTGCTCGAAGATATTTGCGCCGATACCTATGGCGTGATGATTTACCAGGAACAGGTGATGGCAGCCGCGAGCAAACTTGCCGGCTACTCACTCGCGCAAGCCGATCTTCTCCGGCGCGCCATGGGCAAGAAAGACAAGGAGAAGATGGCCAAAGAGCGGAAAAATTTCATCGAAGGCTGTGCGCGCACAAACAAGATTCCCGAGAAAAAAGCGAATGCGATCTTCGATTTGCTGGAAAAATTCGCCGGTTACGGATTTAACAAGAGCCACAGCGCAGCCTATGGCGTGATCAGTTATCAAACCGCGTATCTGAAGGCCCATTACCCGGTGGAATTCATGGCGGGTTTGCTGAGCAACGAAATCAATAACACAGAAAAAATTTCTGTTTTTGTCGGCGAATGCAGAAGGATGGGCATTTCCATTCTACCGCCGGACATCAACAAAAGCGGCTTGAAGTTTACGCCGGAAACTGTCGCCGCGAGTGCTGATCGCGGCAGCACGGAGAAAACAAAGGCGACAGCAGCCAACGGCAACGGCTACAGCGCCATTCGTTACGGGCTTGCCGCCATCAAACACGTCGGCGAAATGGCCATGGAAACGGCGATTCGCGAACGTGAACAACATGGTGATTTCACCTCATTAGAGGATTTTTGCGCGCGGCTGGACTCGCGGGTTGCCAATCGCAAAATGCTTGAAAGCCTTATCAAGGCCGGCGCATTTGATTTCCTGGGCCGAGACCGTTCCGAGCTTTTTAACTGTATTGATGACGCGGTGACTGCTTCCGCTGCAGCGCAGCGTGACAGAATCGCTGGGCAAGTTTCACTCTTTGATGAAGCAACTGCTCCCACTGGATCAAGAAAAAGGCCAGCCACTCCCTGGAGCGAGCATCAAAAACTTTCCTATGAAAAAGAGCTGCTCGGCTTTTACGTCAGCGGCCATCCACTCGATGCGTACGCAGATGTTTTCGCGGCGAAAAATTATCGATCGATTGCTTCATTGTCCGGTCTGGACGATCGCGCGCCATTCAGGATTGCCGGTGCGATTGTAGAGGTTGAGAAAAAGTTTACCAGAAAAGAGGGCAAACCGTTCGCGGTCGTTTGGATCGAAGACCGGGCCGATATGCTCGAAGTGGTGGTATGGAACGAGGTTTACCTCAAAGTTTCAGGCGCCTTGGAGGCAGGGCGCGTTGTTGAAATAAAAGGAACGCTGGATAAACGGGACGAAGTTCCTCGGGCCGTGGCACAGGAGATCAAGACGCTTTCGTCCCGAAAGCCCAACGGCGCGACTGAAGAATCGACAGACCAGGAATCCGCGGTGCTCTTGCAGTTCTCTGCGGCCACAACTGGGGATGAATTGCGAGAGGTGCGTAGGATCCTTTCCAGCTCGCCGGGTCGCCGCCCGGTCCGATTGCTGTTCGATCGCGCAAACGGCAACGCGCTGCGTCTGGATGCAGGCGCGGAGTTCAGTATTAATCTCACACGCGAGCTCGAGGACAAGCTTTCGCGCTGGCTGGTGGTGGCGAAGCCCAAGTGCTCTGGTCCCGAGATACTCGATACTTGATTCTGGATTCTGGATCAAAAAATCCAGTATCGAGCATCCAGTATCTAGCATCGGCGCCATCAAATTTCCTGGGTAATGATTACCGCTAGTTGTGGGCTACGTTATCGCGGTTTCGTTTGCTTTTTTGGGGGCGTTGTTGCGGGATGAGCTTCGGACCGCGGAAGTGATCCCAGTAATAATGTTGCTGTCTCCAAGGAATTACTTGAGAAACAGAGCGGAAACTCCCGAGTGACACTATTCGGATCTGGAATGTCAGAGGATCCTGCGATCGTTCGCTCTTTTAAACCGATGGTCCCGTCGCGTTGAAAGAGCGATCCGCGGAATTGCAACTCTGCGACAGCGGGCGCCAGAGTGAATGGTACCGACGCAAATTCGATTTTATTCATGCAACCGATTTGGTGGGGCGTTAGATCGAAGATCGGCATCGCACCATCTATCCTGACCGTCACATTGTTCGTATCCTGAAAATCGATCTCTCCACGAAGTGAAAGATCTGTACTCTTGGTCGCAAGATTAAGAAACTCTATCGATGCGCGATTTCCTCCAAAAACAATTCGTCCGCTTGCTTCAGTGAGATTGATAGACCCTCCGGCGTCGCCGGACATCTTTCCGTTCGTCAGCTGGATGTCGCCATCGATGTGAGGATGTTGCAACGTTTCGGAAAGCGAAATGTTTCCGCTCAGAATGCCGTCGTTGAATATTTCTGGGTGAAAGAGCTGAGGCGCTTTTGCGAGAAAGACCGATGGAAAGTTGAGTGTGATATTCAACGGAGATATCCGGAAAGCGTTCCAATCCGTCCCGACTGGCAGAAGAAAATTGGCTGTGAAGCTCATCGGGCTCGAATTAGGCATGTGGATCACACCCCGTACATCCCACTTACCGGAATCGATCGTTGCCTGAACATCAGCCGGAATTTGGTTTCCTTTTCCAGCTGCCTCGCGCGGAATCGACAGGTAATCGATTAGGTTGTTTAATCTAGCTTCGAGCGTCCCTGAATAGTTGTGCTCGTGCGACAGATCGATTTTACCCTGTCCGCTGAGAGAATCGTTCTTGTGCGTCATCGCCAATTGTTCGATCTCCAGGTCTGTCGCCTTTAAATTCAGTTTTGCGCTCAGGTTGTCGATGGCAGTCTTAAAAAATGTGAGCGATGCGCCCTCAACCATGAGATGTCCGCCAAATTTGCGGTCACGAGTATCCATCGCTCCATCAATCGTGATCTTGCCCGCGAAATCGCCGGCGTTCGCGCCAAACAGAGCCGCGAAATCGCCCAACTGATCGATCGACGCGGAAATGTTGCCGCGAAAATCCGGACTAAGCCAGCCGGACGCGCTTGAGGGAAATGCAGCTTCGCCGTTTAAAGTAAACTGGTTTGCCTGTTGCTTTATGTACAGTTGCTGAAGCTGAATCCGGCGGTTATAGAGGGCGGCACCAAGCATCATCGCTTCGGCAGTGCGATTGCGCCAGGTAAGCCTGGTCAGTTCGCTCCAAAGTGACGCGGTCACCAGGTCCGGCTCAGCAAGGTTTCCGCGAAAAGTGAAGTTACCAGCGTGGAGCAAACCGCTAACACGATCGGCGAATCCGAATGCTTCCGAAGTTTGCTCAAGAGAAATATCGGTAGCTCCGCCGGCAATTTTCCAGTTGGAATGTTGGGAGCGCCATTCGTGCGAAATGTTTCCGCGGATTTTTCCGCCGAACGCGTCAGCGTCGAACTGCAATCCGACGCGTTGGTTTCCCAGGCGCGACAAGTCCGCCGTAGCGGACTGCAGATCGAGGCCATGCGTTAAAGTGAGCCCGGCGATTGTCAGATGATCAGCTTCCCAATGAGTTGCACCGCGCAATTGCGAAAACGTCTGGTGGAACCACGGCGAGGCTATCATCACCTCAGCAGCGCTAAAACGACCCGCTTCGATCTGATTCGCGGATAGAAATCCGTTTCGCAACAAAACAAGCGTCGGTCCATTTTCAATCCGCACCTCCGAGGCGCCAATGGTCAGATCTTCCGGAAGCATTCGGTGCAGTATTGCCCACCCACGGCGCGTCATCGCTCGCACAGTTGGATTGCTTCGGCGCAGCTCTCCATGCAATTCCCGAATCGACAGATTTTGGATGGCGCGACCTCGGGTGTGAAGGAGGATGTGCTTGAAGTTCAACTCGAACGTCGCATCCGCGATTGTAAGGTCGATGCGGAACATGTCATCGTGTGCGTTTCTCAGGCGCAGTTGCCGGATTGCAACCGGACGCAGGAACGGTGCATCGACCTTGTCGATATTAACAATGAAGCCCTCCTGTCGCGCTTTCCACCAAATCCACCAACGAACACCATGGGAAACCGCAAATGGCGTAAACCAAAGTGCCAGCAACGCAGCAAGCAGAAGAAACAAACTAGCCAGGAGAAATCGACTTTTTAGGGGCATTTAGATTTCCGTGAATGACGAATGTCGAAGAAAGTCCAATGACGAAGCTTAAGAAAACAGGCGGTCATTGTCTCTGTTTGGCCAGTCGCGCTTAGACATCGATTCCTGGTTAAATATTCGTCATTCATTTGGCTTGTTTTTCAGCGACACCTTTGAAAATCAAATGCAGGGGTTGCGGTGCGTGTATGCGTTGCTCGATTTGTTGTTGCAACGTGCGCTCGGCTTCGGCTGGCAAGTCACCTTCTGCTGCTTTTTCCCGTGCAAGGTCCGGCAGGATCGATAATTCGCTTTGCATGTCCTGCCCTGAAATGCGGTTCCACAATCCATTTTCAAACGCGAGGACGTCCACCTGCTCCTGTTCAATACCAAGGATCCGGGCGTGTGGCAGCTGAACGATGATCTCATTGGGCCGAATATCGACCGCCAGGTTTTGCTGTAGATCGAAGCCGGTTTTGACGATGAATGTGCCATGCAACTTTACACGCTTCGAACTGCCCACCCAGGTATGGAGCAGTTCATGTTCAACTTCGATGCGTCGTGACAAAACAACCAGTTCGCTCACGGGCGTCGTCTGTTCCATATAGACACGGCTGTTAATCGTGATGCGCGGCTGCAAATGCGCGATATCGATAAAAGCGCTGCGTAAATCCTTGCCGAGCTTCTCAAGCTCGGCGGTGCTTTGTTGCGCTGTGCGGGCCGGCCAGGTTTCGATGCGCCAAAAAGTGATTACAACCACCATGGCGATGAGGAACGCGATTAAAGTGATTGCGAGCGGCCAAGAGATCCGTCCTGATCTAGAGACAGAATGACAAAGCACGAATGACGAATGCCGAATTAATGACGAATGACAAATGACGAATGAGTGGACGGCTTATTTGCTTATTCTTCGCCTGTCATCTCTTCGTTGTTCATCATTCGGATTTGCCCTAAAAAATTACCGCCCCCCACACCCGATAGGCGTGAAGGGCGGCTGTTCCCCCCAGAACAATCTCGAAAAACTTCGAGGCTACTAAACGAGCTTCCGGCAGATCGCAACAAATTTTATATGAAAAAATTCACACGGAAGGATGAGGCTGGAAAAATAGCGAATGAGGAATGAAGTGAATGACAAAGGACGAGCGACGAATGACGAAATAAAGCGGAATGTTTAAATGACGGAGGCTCGATGTGTGTCTTCGTCATTTCTCCTGTGTGTCTGGCGTGCGAGATTCGATTGCGTGACCTGGGTTGCGCGAGCGCGGGTCGCGGTCTCTAGTTTTACATGGGTAATTTTGATGAGGAGCAAGCGGCGCGCAGCCTTGCTGGTTCATTGCTGGTCGCTCATCCGAATATGCTCGATCCGAATTTCCGACGCACAGTGCTTTTCATTTCCGAGCATGACCCAGGCGAGGGGGCATTGGGTGTCATCATCAATCGCCCACTCGACACACAGGTAGCCGATCTCGTCACCGAGGCGCCACCTGCGGGACTTGCTGAAGTGCCCGTTTTTCTCGGCGGACCTGTGGGGAAAAATCAACTGATGTTTGCAGCGTTCGAATGGCACCAGAGCAAAGGACTTAAGCTCAATCACAATGTCGGTCTCGAGGAAGCAAGCGACGCAGTTGACCCAAAAAAAGTAATTACAGTTTGCGCGTTTGTAGGGTATGCGGGCTGGGGAGCGGGACAGCTTGAAAGCGAGATGAATCAGAAGGCCTGGCTTCTTCAAAAAGCTAATCCCTCGGTGCTTAAACTCGATCGTCTTCCGAATCTGTGGTTCGAAATCATGCGCGGCCTGGGACCGTGGTATAAAATGCTGGCTGCCGCGCCAGACGATCCGTCGCTAAACTGACGAAGCGTGAGAGGTGAAACGTGAGAAGTAAGATGCAATTTGGCTTGATTCCTTCCTCTCACTACTCACTAATCACTTCTCACTTTCCAGATGATCATTGGTATCCCCAAAGAAATTAAAGAGCAGGAGCAACGCGTTGCCCTGTTGCCATCGGCTGCGAGTCAACTCACGAAGCGGGGGCATTCAGTCGTGGTACAAAAGAACGCCGGTATTGGCTCGGGTTATCCGGATGAAGAATACGTCAAAGCCGGCGCTGAGATTGTCGATCAAGCGAAAGAAGTTTTCACGCGGGCTGACATGGTCGTGAAAGTGAAAGAGCCGCTCGAGGTGGAGTTTCAATTGATGCGAAAGGGTCAAATCCTCTTCACGTATCTGCATCTGGCGGCGAGCAAATCTCTTACTGAAGCGTTGCTGAAGTCGGGCGTGACCGCAGTGGCATATGAGACGATTCAGATCAATCATCGTTTGCCGTTGCTCGAGCCGATGAGCGAGATCGCCGGTCGGATGTCAGCCGTCATGGGCGCTAATTTTCTTGCCAAATACAATGGCGGCAGCGGGGTCTTGTTGGGGGGAGTGCCGGGCGTTTTACCTGGACGCGTCGTTGTTGTGGGTGGCGGGACGTCGGGTGTGAATGCAGCACGCATTGCAACTGGCCTGGGCGCAGAAGTCATTATCCTTGATGTTGATTTGGAACGTCTGCGTTATCTCGACCTCGCGATGGAAAATACCAATACCGTCTATTCAAGCGAGGCAAACTTGCAGGACTTGATGGCGGATTGCGATCTGCTGATTGGCGCAGTCCTCTTGCCGGGAGCGAAGGCGCCGAAGTTAATCACGCGGCCGATGCTGCGAAAAATGAAGCCGGGCAGCGTGCTAGTGGATATTTCCATCGATCAAGGGGGTTGCGCCGAAACGTCGCGACCCACCACGCATCTTGATCCAGTCTATGTGGAGGAGGGTGTCACGCATTATTGCGTGGCAAACATGCCGGCAGCCTACGCGCGCACAGCAACTCAAGCCCTGACAAATGTCACATTTCGCTACGTAGAATTGCTCGCCGATCTCGGTCTCGAGGGCGCATGTAAAAAACAACCTGCGTTAACTGGTGGCATCAACACCCGCGACGGACGGCTCACTTGCAAGGCGGTGGCGGAGGCGCATGGACTCAAATACGAGGTCCCACTTTAATCGAGGCGCACCAAGCATTTACTTTTAAAAAGCAGAATCAAATGCGGTCAAAAACTGCCTTGCTCCGATTACTCTGTTAAAGCAATATGCCTCTTCCAATTAACACTATGAAAAAATACATCTGCATTCTGGCCGGTGCCGCGCTCCTCGCGGCGTGCGAGCAAAAGACCGAGACAACTGAGCCCGCGGCAAGTCCGGCGGCCACGAGTCCGCCGACAACAACTGAAACAACCAGTCCGGCTTCGACAACGGAATCTTCTACTGGAACGTCACCGTCGACTGGCGGGACAACCGAATCTCCTGTTGAGGCCTCGCCTACTCCCTAATTCGTCGGCTTTTTTTCTTCGCAAAAGTCTTCTCCCGGGATTTTCCGGGAGAAGACTTTTGCTGTACGGATGCGGATTGAATGACGAAATCCGAATGTCGAATGACGAAGGAAATCCAAACTGTCGATCGCAGGGAGGCTATAGATCGGTGACATGGCGCAGCCAACTTCGTTCTCTTTTTCAAAATCGCGTCGCCTGACGCGCGCGTCCGAATTCGAGCGCGTAAAACGAGAAGGCCTGGTACGGCGCGGCAAACTGCTAACACTGAGCGCAACGGTAGTCGAGCATTCCGGGTTGTGTCGTGTCGGCTTCGTTACGTCTCGTCGCCTTGGAAGCGCGGTCGTTCGCAATCGTGTCCGACGCCGTATGCGTGAGATTGTGCGCCAGCACCAGCATGATCTGCAACAGGACCTTTGGATCGTGCTTATCGCAAAGCCCGACGCTGCGAACGCGAGCTATCGAGCCTTGGAGGATGAATGGTTGCGTCTCGCGAAACGCGCTTCTATTCTGCTCTGATGCTCTGGCTGCTTCGTTCTATAATTCGCGTTTATCAATGCACGCTTTCGCCTCTGCTTGGTTTGCTGTGCGGGCCTGAATCGGGCTGCCGATTTACGCCGACGTGCTCGGCCTATTTTCTGGAAGCGGTAGAGATACATGGCATTGGCCGCGGAAGCTGGATGGGATTAAAACGTCTCGCGCGATGTCAACCCTGGGGCGGATGTGGCTATGATCCAGTGCCACACCGGAAAAATCCAGAATCGAGCATCCAGTATCTAGCATCCGCATCAGATGCCACATCAGGCTCTGCTGAGTAGCCGCTCAACGACGACCTACTGTTTATGGATCGAACTGCATGGATTGTCGTTGCCCTTTGCGTAATCGGGCTCGTAGGGTGGCAAATTTACATAGCGAAACAGATGCCTCCGCGGCCCGCGCGGGTTAATGCCGCGTCCGGTCAAGCGTCGCCTACGGCAACACCCAAAGTTTTTGAAGCATCCCCGCCACCGGCTGCCCCAGAGACTACGCCGAAGACCGCCGAGCCGGCTCCGAGTTTTGCTGAGAAAATAGAAACACTGCGAAACTCGGATGTTGAGTTGCGTCTAACGAATCGCGGAGGCGGCATCAAGGAAGCCGTTCTCCTGAAGCAGATGGCTGAAAAAGGACAGCACGTTGTGTTAAATTCGGCGCAGAATGCGCCAATCGGCGCAATCATTGAGTCGCGATTTATCGAGACGCCAACGCTTGCTGAGTTTACCGCATCGACAGAATCAAATTCGGTTGTGCAATTTGAGGGGACGACAGGCGAACAAGTCGCCATGCGGAAAAAGTTCTTCTTCGAAAAATCCCCGGAGAACAAAGACAACTACGTGATCGAAATGGACGTCGATCTCGAGAACCGGGGGACCAAGCCATACCAAAACGGTGGCTATTTTGTGGCACTTGGGTCGGCAGCGCCTATTCATCCCAAAGATTATCCTTCCTACACGCGGCTCGTCTGGTGCATCGATGGCAAGGCAAAAGGAATCGATGTGGGTTGGTTTGGTAGCAGCGGCGGCTTCCTCGGCCTGGGCCAGCGCGCTGCGCGGCCTTATTACCAGGAGAATATTGCCGGCGCGGAATGGGTTGCGGTGAGTAACCAATTTTTCACGACGCTGATGGCGCCACTCACGGCGAAGGCCAGTAGCGTATGGGGCCGGCGCTTTGAAACCGAATATGCGTCGGATCAAAAACTACCCGCGATCGAAGGCGCGCTTGGGATGCCGGGATTTCAGTTGCAACCCGGGCAAACGTACAGCGCCCGTTTTGAAATCTATGCCGGGCCGAAGCTTTACCATCGACTCGCGCAACTTCCGCATAATGAAGCGGAGGTGATGGACTTCGGGATCTTCAAGCTGGTGTGCCAGTTTCTCCTCAACTTCATGAACCTGCTCCACAGTTGGCTTGGGGACTATGGCCTCTCCATTCTTGCCCTCACGACGATTATCAAGCTGACGCTCTGGCCGATTCAAAATCGAGCAAACCGGTCCATGCGGCAGATGGCCGCGCTATCCCCGAAGATGCAGGAGTTGAAGGAAAAGTACAAAGACGATCCGACTCGGATGAATCAGGAGTTGATGAAACTTTACAAACAGTACGGCATCAATCCGGTCGGTGGCTGTTTGCCGATGATGATTCAAATCCCTATCTTTTTCGGTCTCTTCAAAATGCTGGGCCAGGCCGTCGAATTGCGGAACGCAAAATTTCTTTGGGTGAGGGATCTTTCCCAGCCTGACACAATAGCGCACCTGCCACTGCTTGGTTGGCCGGTAAATATCATCCCGCTGTGCATGGCGGCGACACAGATTTGGCTTATGGCGATGACGCCAAAAACCGGCGATGCGACTCAGCGCCGCGTAATGATGTTCACGCCGCTGATCTTTTTATTTATCTGCTACAATTTTGCCGCGGCTCTGGCATTGTATTACACCGCACAGAATCTTTTCAGCATCTTGCAATTTTATCAGAATAAACGACAACCCATGCCCACGCTGGAAAAAGTCGCGCCAACAGCAAAGCGAAAACGATGATGACACCGAAGGATCTGCTCGATACTTTGCTGGGTTACCTCGGTTTCGTGGTGCAAATCGAGGAGACCAGTAATGAGGGCGGCAACCCGACACTGCAGATTTATACGGAGGAAAGTGGTCGCCTGATTGGGCGCAACGGCGAGACGCTGGAGGCCATCCAGTTTTTGCTTAACCGGCTGCTGCAAGCCAGGGACAAGGATGCTGAAAAGGTAATCGTGGATTGCGAGCATTACCGCTCGATGCGCGAAGACCGCATCGTGCAACGGGTTCGGGAATTGGCCGAACGTGTGCGCATTACCGGTCGCTCGCTTCAGCTCGAGCCAATGAATTCCTACGAACGGCGTCTCGTCCACAATGCTTTCAAGGACGATCCCGATGTCGCGACGTGGAGCCCGTCCGATTCAGCGCGCATCAAGCAAATCACGCTGGTCAAGCGCCAGCCAAAAAAAGAAGCAGCGCAAAAAGAGCAGATATCATCCTGAGTCAGGCGAAGAATCTCTCTTGGAGTGGCAGCTTGCTCTAATCACACTCGTTAGGCGGCGTAATAAACCGGCTTCGCGTACCGAAAACAGCTCCATCACAGCAGATCGGGCGTCACTTCAACTCGAAGGCCTGGAAGAAAAATCTTGTAATTATCTGGTAGCGGAGTGCCGAAAATCTGACAAGGGTAATCGCTTAAAATCATGAAAACACTCGCGCTTAAGCTATTTGCTCTTTGCCTCGCCATTTTTGCCCTCGGAGGAACCGTATTCGCACAAAACGATTTGAACCTTCCTGATGTCAGTCAGGCTGCCGAAGTTAAACAGCGCATCGCGCTGACGGATATTACGGTCAAGTACCATCGTCCATTGGTAAACGGACGAAAAATTTGGGGAGGTCTCGTTCCGTACGGCAAAGTCTGGCGCGCCGGTGCGAATGAAAACACGACGATTGAATTTAGCGATCCGGTTTCGATAGAGGGGAAACCACTACCCAAAGGAGTTTATGGTCTGCACATGATTCCGAACCCGGATTCGTGGACGGTCATCTTTTCAAAGACCAATACGGGTTGGGGAAGTTACAGCTACGATCAAAAGGACGATGCCCTGCGCGTGAATGTAAAACCGAAGCCCCTATCCCAGTCGGAAGAGGCCCTTGAATTCGAGTTCGAAGATTTGAAACCAGATTCAACGGCGGTGACTCTCAAGTGGGAAAAGTTGGGTGTCCCCTTCAACGTCTCGATTAAAGATGCGGAGCAGACGCTGGAGAACATCCGGGCGCAACTAAAGGGTCGCGGTCAATTTACCTGGCAGGCTTTGGATGAAGGGGCGCAATTTTGTTTAACCAGAAAAATCAACCTCGATGAAGCGTTGCGCTGGGCTGATGCCTCAATTCAAAATGAGGAAAGGTTCGATAATCTCAGCACCAAAGCGGATATTCTCAAAGCTTTGAACCGCCCGGAGGAGGCGAAAACCACCTGGAACCACGCTGTTGAAGTTGCGACTGCACCGCAACTCTATTCCTATGGTCGACGCCTGCAGTTTCAGAAGCAGAACGCTGAAGCAATGGAGATTTTCAAGGACGTTTACAAACGGTTTCCGCAGGGAGTTTACGGAGACCTTGCGCGCGCCCGCATCAAGTCTGCAGCAGGTGATTTCGCCGGCGCGGCCAGCGATGCCAAGAAGGCACAAGCTGCTGCTCCTACGGATGCGCAGAAACAGAGCATCCAAGCATTAATCACGCGACTCGAAGCAAAGCAGGACGTCAATAAGTAGCGCGTAGCGCATGCTATCCTCGGAGGAACGGCGATAGCGCTCGATGGGACGTTCACAACCGGGAGTCCGACGTTGCCTTTGACGCACCAGAGCATTTCGCGCTGTTGGCGATCAGCCATTTGGGTTGCGATGTTCGCCGTCCGATGCGTGGCCAATGCGTCGGATGCGCCGCCGTTGTTATCTCATGAGCAATCGAATGCCGGCGAGATTCAGCTCGCACTACAGAAGCTCAACGTGCTTGGCCGGGTTCTTTACATTGCAGCTCACCCCGATGATGAGAACACAAATCTCATGGCATTGTGGTCGAACGGCTCACTTTATGAGACCGCTTATCTTTCGATTACGCGAGGGGATGGCGGTCAGAATTTAATTGGACCGGAACTGCGTGAGAGACTCGGCGTTATTCGAACTGAGGAATTACTGGCAGCGCGGCGCGTCGACCATGGCAAACAGTTCTTCTCACGAGCGATCGACTTCGGGTTTTCCAAGACGGCTGAAGAGACCATGCGCATCTGGGATCATGACAAAATTCTGTCCGATGTGGTCTGGGTGGTTCGGAAGTTTCGACCGGACGTAATAGTGACGCGCTTCAGTCCGGAAGATCAATTGACGCATGGCCATCACACGGCGTCAGCCATTCTGGCGCGCGAAGCATTCTCGGCGGCCGGTGACCCCAATCGTTTCCCAGAGCAACTGGCTTTCGTAAAACCATGGCGCCCCACGCGGCTGGTTTGGAACACGTCTCCATTTTTCTTTTCGAACCGCAACCTTCCTTTCGATCCGACCGGTCTGACCGTTTTGGAAGCAGGCGGTTACAATTCACTTCTCGGAAAGGCGTACACGGAAATCGCGGCCGCCAGTCTGAGCATGCACAAGAGCCAGGGCGTAGGCAGTCCCCCGCGACGCGGCGCGCGAAAAGAATACTTCAAACTGCTGGAAGGTCAGCCCATGACGAACTCGCTTTTCGAAGGCATCGATGCGAACTGGTCGCGCGTGGCAAATTCGGAATCTATTGCTACACAGATTCGCCAGATCATTTCGCAGTTTCTTCCAGCCGACCCGGCTGCGTCGGTGCCTGAGTTGTTGAAACTACGGCAGGCGATGAATGGAATTAAGGATGAGTCCTGGGTCCCGGAGAAGAAAGCCGAGTTGGATGGGATTATCGCCGCCTGCCTCGGCTTGCATGTGGAAGCATCGACAACCAACGGGGCCGTGACGCCAGGGCAGACGGCGACGATAAAGCTGGAGGCAATCAATCGCTGCAATATTCCAGTCACGTTGCAGGAAATCCGTTTTCCACTCTCGGGCGACTCGATGAAAATTGACGCAGCGCTTCCATCCAACGAACTCGTTACGAGGGATCTGTCGTGTAAGATTCCGGAGAATACTCCTTATTCCCAGCCCTATTGGCTTCGTAAATCTGGAACGCTTGGCGCCTTCGCGGTGGATGATCAAACCTTGGTCGGCCTGCCCGAAAATCCGCCCGATCTGCCCGTCGAGATTGTCCTGCAGATCAATGGCCAGGAACTCCGTTATATCGTGGATACGAAGTACCGCATGGTCGATCCCGTGGCGGGCGAGCTGCGGCGACCGCTCGTTATTGAGCCACCCGTTTTCGCGAAAGTCGTGAACAGCGTGTTGGTTTTCGCCACGAACCAACCGAAATCCGTTGGAGTACATGTCACGGCGGCCACCGGTCCGGTGAAAGGAGAACTTAAACTGGCTGTGCCGCAGGGGTGGGGAGTTTATCCGGCATCTATTCCGATAGATTTAAAGGCAGCCGATGCCGAGACGGTAGCCACATTTACCGTCAAGCCACCAGAACAGAATAGCGAAGGGACGTTGCGAGCCGTCGTTTCAATTGACGGCCGCGACTACTCGTTGGGGCGCGTGCGCATTTCGTATCCGCACATCGGCGTGCACACGCTGATGCCACCGGCGGAAGCCAGGCTTGTTCGCGCCGATATTCGCGAAAAAGGCGAACGCATCGGTTACATCCCCGGCGCCGGCGATGATGTTCCAGAAAGCCTCCAACAGATTGGTTACTCGGTGAAGATTTTGAGCGAGTCCGATATCACGGCTGAAAACCTCAAGCAGTTCTCTGCAGTCGTGCTGGGGGTCCGCGCCTATAACACGCAGGAGCGAATTGCCAATTGGTTGCCGGAACTATTTGCGTATGTAAAAGCTGGCGGAGTTGCTGTCGCGCAATACAACACTCTGGCAGAGCTTAAGACTGATCAATTGGGGCCGTATCCTTTGGAAATCTCGCGCGACCGCGTCACTGACGAAAACGCGGAGGTGCGTATTCTTGCGCCGGATCATCCACTCATGACTACTCCAAACAAAATCACGTCGAAAGATTTTGAAGGATGGGTGCAGGAACGCGGACTTTACTTTCCCAAGAAGTGGGATCCAGCCTGGACAGCGATCCTTTCGTCCAATGACTCAAAGGAAAAGCCGCTCGATGGCGGTCTGCTGGTTGCGAAATCAGGGAAAGGTTTCTTTATCTACACGAGTTATTCCTGGTTCAGGCAATTGCCGGCCGGCGTCCCCGGAGCTTACCGGTTAGTCGCGAACATGCTGTCATTAGGAAAATGAACGCAGGAGATGGTAAGCCAGATGCGCGTTCCTGGCGCAAAGCGTATGGCCTGGCGCTTTCGCTTTTTGCCGTGGAGGTGGTGCTCCTCTACCTCTTTACCCTCCGGTTTTCGTGAACCGGCTGGATTATCTCGTTCTCATCGCCACGATTCTGGCGATCCCGCTTTATGGGCTCTGGCGAACCCGCGGAACCGCCTCGTTAGGTCAATATCTCAAGGGTGATGCGAGTATTCAGTGGGGCACGATTGGACTCTCGGTGCTCGCGACCCAGGCAGGGCCGATCACGTTTCTCTCTATGCCGGGCCAGGCGTATGAGAGCGGCATAGGTTTTATCCAGAATTATTTTGGGCAACCACTCGCGCTCATCGTTGTGTGCGCCGTCTTCGTTCCGATCTATCAGCGGCTCAAAGTTTACACGGCCTATCAGTACCTGGGCGAGCGATTCGATCGGAAGACGCAGCTACTCGGCGCATTCCTGTTTCTTGTGCAACGAGGCATCGCTGCTGGCATCACGATATACGCGCCCGCCATTATTCTCTCCGCATTGGTCGGGTGGCGCTTGAATCTGACGATCTGGCTCGCGGGTGGACTGGTCATAATCTACACGGTCGTGGGCGGGACCAAGATTGTAAGCATCACCCAACGCTACCAGATGGTTGTGATCTTGATCGGCATGGCGATTGCATTTGCAGTGGCGGTTTACCGGCTATCGCCTGATCTCTCGTTTGGAAGCACGCTCTCGGTTGCGGGCAAAATGGGCAAACTTGAGGCGGTCGATTTTTCTGTTGATCCCCACAAGCGCTACACATTCTGGTCTGGCCTGATTGGCGGTTTTTTTCTCGCGCTTTCCTATTTCGGGGCGGATCAATCGCAGGTGCAACGATATCTCGCGGGAGGCTCGCTCAAAGAGAGTCGTCTCGGATTGCTTTTCAATGCCGCCGTGAAAGTGCCAATGCAATTTTTCATTCTGCTGCTCGGTGCGATCGTCTTCATGTTTTATCAATTCGAAAAACCGCCTGTTTATTTCAATCAGCCGGCGTACCAACGTGCGATGGAGAACGGCTATGCGCCACAGCTAGCGGCGTTGAAAACGCAATTCGATGACGTCTTCACCCAGAAACGCGCTGCTATTCGAGCTGTCTCCAGCGCATCGCCGAACGGTTCCTCAAACGAACGTGATGTCGCCATGACTAAGTTGCGGGAACTTGACGGGCAGGCGCGCGAGTTGCGCAACCAAACGAAGGCAATTCTCCAGCAAGCGGGCGCGGATCCAAAAAGCAAGGAATCGGACTACGTATTCATTACTTTTATTCTCCAGCAGATGCCGCACGGGCTTGTCGGATTGCTGATCGCGGTGATCTTGTGCGCGACCATGTCGGCGATGGCAGCAACTCTGAATGCTCTCGGTTCCACAACGGCGATCGACTTTTATCGCCCGTTGATTCGCCCGAACGCGAGCGACCATCATTATGTCGTCGCGGCGAAAGCGCTGACAGCGGCCTGGGGTTTAATTGCCATCGGAGTCGCTTCGTTTGCCAGTTTGGTCGAAAATCTGATCGAAGCGGGCAACATTCTGGGCTCGGTATTCTATGGCAGCATCCTCGGTCTCTTTCTGGCAGCTTTCTTTATTCGTCGAGTTACCGGATCGGCCGCGTTTTTCGCGGCGCTCCTTGCCCAAACGCTCGTCTTCGTCCTGTTCGCTACGACGAATATCGGTTATCTCTGGTACAATTTTATTGGATGCGCGGCTGTGCTGATCGTGGCGCCGGTCTTGCAGCAAACTATCTTTCGCGGCACGGAAGCTCACGCTGCAGGATGAAGGTCGTTCTGAGCGATGGGCCATCCGATTATTTGTTTCGGCCAGCAGCCGTGCGGATTTTTTCCCAAGCGATTTTTGTTCGCTAAGATTTCGGCGGCCAGACGTCTCCAAAAAGAGATTGGCGGTGAAATCGTCTTTTTCTTTCATGACAGTGATCATGACCCGCGCGAGACGATTACCATTTTGCGAGATCGAACCAGCAAGCAGGAAGTAGCCCTAAACTTCCAATTCGAGAACAGGATCCAAAAACAGTTTTCACCCCAGTACGCCAAGCGCGTCCTTCCGGAATGGCAGGAAAAAACTGCGCGCCAACTTCCAAATTATGTTCCGCCGCCTTTGGTTGCACACTTCAAGGAGACAAAATGTTCAAATGTCGCCGACTTTTGTCTCGAGATGTACAGGCGCATGGGATTGCTCGAAGGTTTAAGGGTGGAGCGATCCAGCATGCCCGAGTTCCGAGCCCGTGCTGTTGCGGTATCAGACTATTTTGTCGATCAACCTTATGAAGGAGAGATCGTTCGCGCACGTTACCGCGATGGTAAATTGTTGCTCCACAAAGGCGGCAATCGGTTTTTGGAGATTCCGGGGGGAGAATTCGGTCCGAAGCAAATCAGCCCGACTCGCGATACGCGTTTTCGTTGGATGCAATCAGTGATTCGATGCACTCATTACGTAGCCGGTGCGAGCGAGCAGCATTATATTAATAAGGCGGACGCTCCCAACGTGAAATTCATCAAGCGCGACGAAATTTCTGATTTCGATAGAGCCTATACCGAACTGTAATGGAATCGGGGCCGCTCAAAATTGGGATTGCATGTTTTCCGTTGATTGGCGGGAGTGGAATTCTGGCGACGGCCCTCGGGTCAGAATTGGCGCGGCGCGGTCATGAAGTTTACTTCTTCAGTTATGCTCAACCTGTTCGGCTAGATCTGCCGCAGGAAGGCCTTCATTTCCATCTGGTTGATTTTGCGAACAACGCTTTGTTCCCGTGTCCCGACTATACTCTGCCGCTCGCAGTGAAAATGGCGGAAGTGGCTCGTTCCCAGCAGCTCGATCTTTTTCATGTTCATTACGCGGTGCCACACGCCCTGGCTGCGTGTTTAGCCTCGCAGATCGTAGGACCGTCTGCTCCGCGCATCATCACAACTTTGCATGGAAGCGATACCACTCTGCTGGGGCAGGATCCCGATTATCGCACCGCCATCGAGCATGCCTTGGTGCATTCCGATGCGGTAACGGCGGTTTCAGAAAACCTTCGGGACCAAACCCTGGAAACCTTTCGTTTGAAACGACCGATTGAAGTGATTCCGAATTTCTTCACTCCGAATAAATCAAAGAGAGGGCGCGAGGAAGTTCGGCGCGATCTCGGCCTAGCCGACAAATTTCTTGTCCTACACATGTCGAATTTGCGGCCTGTCAAGCGTATCGATTTACTGTTACGCACGATTGCCATGTCGAAGAACCGGACGCGAATTCGATTGTTTATCTTAGCAGGCGATTCTTTTGAGCCTTACGAACCATTGCTCGACGAATTGGGACTCCGCGACAGCGTCATTGTTCGCCGGAATACAGCTGCGGTGGAAGAGTATTTAGAGGCCGCAGACGCCGGACTCTACACATCCGAATACGAAAGCTTCGGTCTGAGCATTCTCGAGACGGCATTCTATGCCAAACCCGTCGTCGCCTTTCGTGTCGGCGGTATTCCCGAAGTTATCGGTGACTCTTCTCCTTTATATCCTTTTGGAGATGTAACCGCTGCCGCGGCCGCGCTAGACGGGTTGGTCGAATCTCCCAATTTGGCACGACGCCTGGGTGAACAGAGCCGTGCTCGCGTGCTCGAAAGATTCTCAGCCGATCGCGTCGTTCCTCGATACGAGGCGTTGTATCGTCGCATAGTTGCCAGCCGATAGGCGCGACTTTATTCAAGAAGCAACTGCACTTTTTGATCTGCTGCTGGTACCGGCGCTACGAAGAACAGCTTCGTTACATTCATGAGACCGCACGCCACTTTCCGGAGCATGCCGACGAAGCATCGAGCGCTATTTTTCGACCGGACACCAGGGAACGAGTTAAGCAAAAGCTTGCCGTTCAAATTCGGTAAAGCGAAATATAACCGTCAGCGATGATTCCGGCAGCCCGGGATCGCCTGTTCCGGCTGCAGGTGTCCCGGCGGTGCTAAGACGAATCGGGTGAAATTCAAGTCAGTGAGCCCGCCACCGCGGGCGTTCGGAAAAAACTTCCCGCGGGCGTTACCGTTCGTGATGGTCAAGCCAGAAATGGTGACTCCAAGCGAAGTCGCCTGGCGCACCGTAGCTTTATGCGAAGGTCGGGAGGAATCTCTTACTTTTTAACTGCAAATTACGCGGATTTTCGCTTCTGAATTTCTCGCGACGGATGAGCAGCGTTTACTGGCAACAGCCATAGCCATAGTCCCATGGAGCACACCAAGCGGCGACTAAGCTCCAGCCAGCAGGAAGAGTTGGGCCCCACGCGGAGCCTGTGTAAACATTGTTATTGAGATACCAGATTGCTGTCTGACGCGTATCGGCATTGTAAAGCACATAATCCGGATTGCCGTCACCGTTAAAGTCGGCTGTGCCTGCCCATCCCCAGCCGCTGCGAACGGTCGGCCCATAAGCGCTTCCAACAAACGTTCGCCCCGATAAATACCAGATTGCGGTCTGGCCCGTGACGTGCTCAAGCACATAATCAGGATGGCCGTCGCGATTAAAATCCGCTGCACCGACCAATGCCCAGCCGTTCGGAAGAGTTGGCCCGTAGCCGGCGCTGACGTAAACGTTATTGTTGAGATACCAGATCGCTGTCTGACGCGTACCCGGATTGTAAAGCACATAATCCGGATGCCCATCGCCGTTAAAGTCGCCTGTAGCCACCCATCCCCAGCCACTGGGAACGCTCGGCCCATAAGCGCTTCCAACAAACGTTCGCCCCGATAAATACCAGATCGCTGTGTCGGGCGCATTATTGGAATTCAACAAGACATAATCAGGATGGCCGTCGCGATTAAAATCCGCTGCACCAACTAAAAACCACCAGCCAAGAGTTGGGCCCCACGCAGAGCCTATGTAAACGTTGTTATTGAGATACCAAATCGCTGTTTGATGCGTGCAGGCATTCTGAAGCACATAGTCCGGGTGGCCGTCGCCGTTAAAGTCACTTATTGCAGCCCGGGCTGTACCAGCAGCCCGCGCGACAAGCGCCAGTGCGATGAGAAGTTGCAAAATCGGTATTTTTTTGAACTGAGTTAGCGGATTCACGGTTCTTCCTTTCTTTGCTTTTTCCTCGCTCTCATTCTCAAAACGCAGGGCAAGGAGGCACTTGTGCGCAACCTGGATCAGCCGCATCAATCCGTCTCGTCGCGCCGTGCGGAACAATTTGGACGGCGATAGTTTTCGCTTCCGCGCCCGTCTCGTTGCGGATGTTATGTACGTCTCCGCAGCCTATGTCAGTGAAGCTCTCGCCGACACTGTAGGTCGTGGACGTGCAATCGTCCTCGTAAACCGTGACCGTTCCTTCTGTCACTGTGATCAAACTGGGACCGGGATGGGTGTGCCACCCACTTTGGCCCCCGGGCTGGAAGGTGTTTTGGGTGATGTAGAGGTCGGAGTCGCCTCTCACCCTCGTGATGAGAAGCCAATCCGGCAGGTTGCTTCTACACATCAAGTTGAGCAATCCGGATGCGAAGTAGCCCGCAGGCACGGGGGATAAAAGGTTGGTGCTGGTGATCCCGCACGAGGGCGTCGCGCGAGCCGGCACGGCTGTGAACGTGGCGAGCGCGATGAGCGCTGGTGCAATGAGAAGTGGCGGGATTCGTATTTTTTTGAAGTGAGGCAGTGGATTCATTGTTGTTCCTTTCCTTTGGTTGGTGGTTTCTCTTCATTGCGATAAGGCGCGAAACAGCGATCAAAGTGATCATCTGAATTCAGATTTTTTTCGAAGACGCTTGTGCGTGCAGAAACTTTTGGTCGCGCAGCACGGAGTGACCGATGAGGGGGGTAGGGAGATAAAAATGATTGCGTGATGCAGCGCATGATCGGATGATTTCGCTTATGGATGCCGCGCTGCCGCTGGATCAGATGACGGTGGAGGAAAAGCTCAAAGCGATGGAAGCGATTTGGCGCTCGCTTTCGAAGCACGAAGATCAAGTGCCAGTGCCTGATTGGCACAAGCAGGTTCTCGACGAGCGGCAACGGCAGATCGACGCTGGGGAGGCGAGCTTCGTTTCCTTGGAGGAAATGAAGGAGCGTGTCCGAAAGCAAACTGAATGAAGGTCGTAATCCTCGACAAGGCCGAAGAGGACCTTGTCGAGGGATATTGGTTCTACGAAAGGCAATAGCCCGGGCTCGGCGCGCACTTTCGCAACAGCATCTATACTGACCTTCACGCGCTAGAGAAGATCGCAGGAGCCCATCGAATCGTTTACGAAAATTATCATCGGGCGCTGGCTACGCGGTTTCCTTTTGCATTGTATTATTCCGTTTCTGGGCAAACAGCGTTTGTACGCGCGATTGTTGATTGCCGCCGCGACCCAACGTGGATCACAGGACACCGGCGGTGAGCATGCTCATCTGAATTGAGATTTTTTCGGAGACCTTTGTGCGATCCGACTCGGTGGCCCGTCGCCGCGGCTGCGGCTGGCGGGCCATGAAACTACTCGAGTCTCTCAACGATTTGCAATTAGCTGGGTCCGGCTGATAAACCCGCTTCGTTGGACTGGCTGGAAGTAATGCTTCTCAAGGTAGTGAGCGACCTTCTTGCCGAGGACGGCTCCCTGCGTGTCGGCGGTGCGGAAGTGGATCCCGCCCCATACTCGGGCGTCGATGATCTCCTTGAGTGCGTCCGACAAGCGCTCAAAGCTGCGC
>Ga0209268_1000242_pt1 | contig 30760 bp, 26 predicted proteins | sample GraSoiAngelo_143_FD_185900 | JGI IMG/M metagenome (GOLD analysis project Ga0209268, IMG submission 185900) | Grasslands soil microbial communities from the Angelo Coastal Reserve, California, USA - 14_1009_02_30cm (SPAdes) (version 2) | ecosystem: Environmental > Terrestrial > Soil > Grasslands ... | reverse complement strand
CGTCAAGCAGCTCTCCCAACAGGTCGCGAAGTTCGTATAGGCCGGGCTGCCCGCTACCGTCAAGCACCTTGTCCAGACCTTCAATCATGGATTCTTTTCCATCTCTTGAACAGAGGAGATTAAGGCACTCGCGGAGTCAGGATACTCATCCGAAAGACGATTCCACCCAAGACTCTGCTTCATTGCGCCGTTGCCGATTTCTGTCTGGCTGATCACCAGTCCGCTCGCTACCTGTGCGTCCCCCGCCCTCTGACCGTCCGGTTCAAACATCTCACGGCTGATTGTGCGTACCTCGCCCATGCACATGTCTAGACTTGGAATTCCCTGGATTCCCAACCTATTTGCACGCGTTTTCTGATTCTCAGGCATTGCCTACTTTCATGCCCTCCAAGGCTTCGGGAACATTAGTGGTCATTCCGCCAATCCTTCCATTCTCCAGAGTGACAATTGTGTCACAGTTTCTCAGCGTGCTTGGACGATGGGCAATCATGAGGGTTGTCCTTCCCCTCATCAGATCCTGCATTGAATCTAGAATGGCAGTCTCAGTGTTAATGTCGAGGGCGCTCGTAGGCTCGTCAAGTATCAAGATTTGCGCATCCTTGAGAAAGGCTCTGGCAATGGAGACGCGTTGTCGCTCTCCCCCTGAGAGTCTCATTCCACGTTCGCCCACCAACGTATCGTACCCATCAGGGAGGCTAGTGATGAACTCGTGCACATGGGCTGCTTTTGCAGCTGTAACAATCTCATTCATACTCGCCTTAGGTTTCGCGAATCGAATGTTCTCTGCTATGGTTGTGGAGAAGAGAACTGTGTCTTGCAAGACCACTGCGAACTGGTTCCTCAGATCTGCAACCTTGTACTGTCTGAGGTCTACTCCGTCTAGGGTGATTTTTCCCTGAGTAGGGTCAAAGAATCGAAGAGTGAGGCTGGACAATGTTGTCTTGCCCGAGCCGGTCGGCCCCACCACTCCAAGGCACGACCCAGGTTCTAAGACGAAAGAAACACTCTGCAGTACAGAGTGTTCCTGATGATAGCTGAAGGAAACGTCTTCGAAAACGACTCGTCCATTTGCTCTTGTCAACTGTAACGCATTCGGGGCTTCCTTCACATCAGGTTCTTCGTCGAGAATCTCGAGGAATCGGTCCATCCCCGCAAACGCCTTTTGGACGTCAATTATGCGCTTTCCCACGTCTCTAAGTGGGCCGTAGATCTGCGTGAGGTAATAGTTCACGATCAACAATCCTCCAAGAGTCAGAGTGCCAGTGCCCGATTGAACATGGCCGATTCCGACGTAGAGAACCGCGGCCAATCCGACCGCTGTTACAAGGCCCATTAGGAGATTGTAGACTCCCCCTTCAACGAAGACCTTGAGAGCAGCTCTCGCGCTTTCGCTATACCGGGAGAAGAACTGTTCATTTTCCCGTTCTTCCTGGCCGAAGGCTTTCACCACTCTGGACGCGCTTAGGGACTCCTGCGCGCCAGACATTGCCGCACTCTCAGAAGTCTTCACCTTCTTCCACCCAGCTCGAAGCCGCTGCCGGTACACGAAGGTGAACAACAGCATGAACGGTGCAACTGCCAGGGCTATCAACGCCAATTCCCAGTCAAGAACCAGCATAACCAGAATCATCCCGACAACAGTGAAGACGGAAGTGACCAGCGGCGGCAGAGTATCAACGGCCAGAAGCTGGAGCCAGAGCGCGTCGTACTGGACCCGGTACGTCGAGTCAGTAACACCCTTCGTGTCATGATAAAGTATGGAGAGGCGTTGCATCTGTCGGAAGAGACGGGCACGAGTCTCAAGCGTAATGCGGTTTCCAACCTTGTTCGTTGCCCAGACGTTCAACAATTGTTGACCGTTGGTGAGGACCGTGCCGACCACGAGTATCCCTATGGCGATCACAACCAGGGCCTGCGCTGAGACCTGCGACGGGTCTGTTGTGATGATTTTGAGATAGCCGGGGAGAGGGCGAGCTCCAAGGACATTGTCCACTATTATCTTGATTGGCAGCGGGCTTACTAGGGCAAGAGGGATTGCGGTCAGCGAGATGGCAAAGACGAATAAGATCGATAACATGTAAGGCCGTAGTTCGGAGAGCAGCCTTCGCAACATTCCGGGAGATCTACGGACGTTTCCCTCACGATAAGGTGTGCTCTTCTGTTCTCCGTTTGGTATTTCAGAGCTGGATTGCAGCGTTTGCAGAGGCCCTCTTCTTCTGCGATCCGAGATCCAAAACACAACTCTACCAAGCGCTAGTGTTGCGACAAACGCGACTGAAAAAATGAGAGCACTATCAAGAAACGGGCTCGTCATTTGACGCTCAACCCTGTTAGGTTGCGCCAGCGCGCTTTAGGAATTCTCGGAACGTACCATTAGCAAACGCTGAGTCAATGAGCGCGTTGATTGCCATGAAAAAAGTGATAGTGCCTGATGTTATGGATGAAAGCCATGCACCGGAGAAGCCTGCTACTAACGATAGGATGGCGAAGGGAGTTAAGACAAGTGGCAAGAGCAATGAGTAGGTCGGAGCAATCCGGTACCGCAATAACTGTTTTCCTGGCGGATGGTCTTCCACCCCAAGGAGGAGGCGGCTTTTCCCGAACAATCCTCCCCTAATTTCGAGGTCCCACGAATCGTAGTCACTGCCTGGTCTGGTGACCACTCCTGAACTTCGAAGCTGGGCATATAGATCTCTCAAAGCGGTCTCCGGAGGTTCCCACCGATCACGCCACATTTTCATTTGTGATGATAGAAACTTCGGTCTGATTTGAGTGGCGCGTCGTCGCCAGGGGGTGAGACCGCCACCAATTCTCCCGACCAGTCGGGCTAAGGGCTGAAGCAGATGTAACGTGAAGATCGTGATGCGGGATCTGAATACTTCTTTACCTTTGTAGAAGTGCGATAACTTCGCTCGGGTTGCGTTCATAGCCGCTTGCGCTGCCGGCAGCGCGATTGCTAGGGTCAATCCCGTGCCAGCAAGAACCGCTGGCCCCCAGCCGAGTGTCAGCGTGAATAATGCGGCGAACATTCCTATGATCAAGTACCACTCAGGCATGAGAGTGATGGACCATAGGGTGTTCGAAGATCCGTAGAGGTACTGGAAGGGGGCAGTCCCCCAGACTCCTTGGTATACTCGTCCGCCAATTGATGAGAGGTCCACAGCTATGCCCTTGCCGTAGATTCGCCCTGTCCAGCGCACTTGCCCGAAAGTGTTGTATTTCTCAGGCCACTTACGTTCCAACAAGGCTTCAGCCCTCCCATAGCCTAGCTGCTGTTTCCAATACTTGCGGATGGATTTTCGTCTGTGATGCCATACGAGTGCTGCTGGCGCGAATCCTATGACTCCTCCTCGCTCCTGCAGTCGCCAACAAAGATCAACATCATCGCCCGCGATTCGGAAACGGAGGTCAAAGCCTTCTATAGCCTCAAGGGCTTCTCTTCGAAATGCCATGTTGCAACCTGGGATGTGCTCAGCTATCTTGTCGGAAAGAAGAACAGGGTTCGGTCCCGGTGCGTTCGCGATGGCCTCTGCCTTCCATCCGTCATCTGCTGGCGAGAGGTTCGGGCCTCCAGTGCCAACAAGTTTTCTATCAGTCAGCGATAAAGCGAGGAATCTGAGCCAGTCTTTATCGGGATATGCATCATCGTCAATAAATGCAATGACTTCTTTTGTCGCCGCGTTGATTCCGTTATTGCGTGCTTGGCTAAGCCCGCGATTTTCAGTGTTGATCAACCTAAACGGGTAACCCGACGCGACCTTGGCAGTCGAGTCGGTCGACCCGTCATTAACCACGATGACTTCGAAGTCGGGGTAGTCCACTGTCCGCAGACCGTCTAGCGTATCACGGATGGTTGATGCACCGTTGTGGGTACAGACCACGACGGACACTCCAGGCCATGAGATATCTGACGGGAAAGGTGATTCCAAGAACGCCCTTCTTACTGCTCGGAGAGCAGGCTTGGGCGAACGATCCCGGGTTGTCAGTCCGAACTTCCAGTCTTCGACAAGATACTTCCCATGGTACCACTCGTCGGTCCATGCAAAAACAACGACGCCACAGCAACCCTCCTCGAAGATTGTCCGGATCTGCCAGCTCAGCACTTCTGCTTGTCTCTCTTCACCGTTACGCAGGCTGTCCAGCCCGATCTCGCTAATCAGAACGGGTCGTTCTAGGCTAAGGTTGTGCAACCGGGCGATGTAGCTCTCGAAGGCTTGTTGCGACTCAAGATAGACATTAAAGCATAGGAAGTCGAGGAACGGAAGTCGCAGATACTCTGTCGTAGGGTAGTTTACGTAAGTTACGAGAGCATCCGGGTCCTCCTCTTTGGCAACCCGGTACAAACGCTTAACAAACTTCTCCACCTTGTGTCTGCCAGTCCACCGAACCATCGAAGCGGAGATTTCATTGCCCACAGAATAACAGAATACGGCCGGGTGGCCAGCACAACTACGAACCCACCCTCTTATCTGCCGCTCAATTTCTTTAGACCTCCTTGGTTCATCGATGAACGACATGTGTTCCCCCCAGTTGAGCCCCACCATTACCCGTAGTCCGGTCTTCTGAGCAACATCGAGGAGCCAACGCGGAGGACACAGGTGGACCCGCACGACATTGAATCCGTTCTCAACCATTGCCGAAAAGTCTCTCTCCACGATCTCGGGAACCAACTGCTCGCTCCCGTTCTCCACATGGAAAGTCCCGTAGCTGACTCCCCTAACCCAGAACTTTTCATTCCCAACAAAGAGAAACTTCCCTCTGACTCGAGGACGCTCTACGATGCGACTCCGCTGCTTCGAAGTCTGTTCTGTTACTTGCACGGGATCCAGGCCCGCCGGATTGCAAAGGCGTCATGGAGACTCCTGTTCACGAAGAAAGCTTCATCTTGCAACAATGGTTGGCACCGTTCTCTCCATCAATACCCTGAGCCCGTGTTCAAGATTCACTGTTGGCCTGTAGCCCAGCATTTTCTCTGCTTTGGAAGGGTCGCCGATGAACCTTCGAACCTCAAACGAGTTCGCCGCCTCACGTATGATTTTGGACTCTGAACCGACAATGCCGATTATCATGCGTGCAAGCTCTGAGACCGAGACGCCTCTTCCCGTAACGAAATGGAAGGCTTCTCCTAGAGCACTCCCATCGCCTTCCAACGACTTTGAGTATGCCTTCATTATTCCAAAAACCGTGTCATCTATGAATGTGAAATCCAGGATTTGTTCGCCGCCATACAACGCGAGGTCTTCACCTCGGAGAGCCTTGTTCATGAACTTGGGAACTACTCGCTCCGGAAGGTCTCTCTGGCTACCGTAGACATTTGAGAAGCGCATAATCACGCAGTTGACCGGGCGGGCTATGTTGGACTCGTCCGAGTAGGAGAGACAGGCTCTCTCCGCGGACAGCTTGGTTACCCCGTAGACTGACTTTGGATTCTTCGGATGATCCTCGCCAACGGGAAGGTATAGTGGTTCCCCATACACTTCCCGGCTGGATGCTTCGAGCAGCACCGGTCTAGAGTCTGCTTTCCTGCAAGCCTCCAGAACGTTGAGAGTGCCCACTTGATTGGTCAACCAGCAGTTGAACGGATCCTCCTGCCCCCACGCGACCCGGGAGACTGCGCCAAAATGGAAAATCGCGTCCTTTCCATCGACCGCCTTCCTCACGGTCGGGTAGTCTCTGATGTCCCCGTGAACCTTCTCACAGTTTAGAGATTGGGTGTTGGAGTCAAACTTCAGGTCAAGCAGCGTAACCGAATCGCCCGCATCTTCGAGTTTTTCGGCCAGGTGGCTTCCAATCAACCCATTCCCTCCTGTGATCAGAACCCTAGATATCGTCTTCAACCTCCCCTATCGAGGCATCAAGGGTATCATGGTCCGTCAGGAACTCCTGGAGGTGCCCGCAGAATGCGTCGTCAAAAGACATGGCCTGTACTTCTAGTCCCTGAGGCAATTATATTCATCACGTGTACAATTGCAGTATGCGTACATCTGAAGCTACATGGTCGAATGCGAACACAAATGAATCGCCACCCTTTATAGCCGGATCGACGGTTTTTTGGCGGACAGTCTTGTATTCCTCTATCTTCGTCTATCTCTACAGGAATATGTCGTTGGATAGGTAAGGCCCAGGAAGAGCCATGGACTTACGATCATCCTGGCTGCCGGAAGCGAACGTATGCATGTGACTACCGGTTGACTAGGTGACGCGCGTTAGACGCTAACATGAAGAAGAGTTCCGTCAACGGATTCAGCGAATGCAAAGGCGTCATTACTGCCGGCGGGATCGGCTTCAGGATGCTTCCCTTTTCGAAGGAGATACCCAAGGAGATGTTCCCGATCATTACCTACAACGGAAGTCACAGTCTCGAACTAAAACCACTGGTTCAGGCCATTTTCGAGCAGCTTTACAGCCTCGGTGTGAGAGACTTTTACTTTGTCGTCGGAAGGGGAAAGAGGGCGATCGTGGATCACTTTTCACCAGACCCTGGTTTCTCCGCGTTCTTGAAAGAAAAGGGGCGGGACGCCGAATGCCTGTCTCACTTTTACGAGAAGATAAGATCCTCGAACATCGTCTTCCTTAACCAGTCGGAATCTCTTGGATTCGGAGATGCGGTCCTCCTCGGACGACCCTTTGTGAAAGGGACATTCATTGTCCAGGCAGGAGATACATTCATTCTATCGGAGGGAGAAGAACATCTGAGGCGGCTGGCTGCAATGCACCAAAAATATCAGGCGTCTGCTACGGTTCTCCTTCACGAAGTCCCAGACCCGAGACAGTACGGAGTCGTTCAGGGTTCTCTACTTGAGGATGGGGTGCTGAGGATAACGGCTGCCGAAGAAAAGCCAGAGAAGCCTCAGACGAACGTCGCCATAATGCCGCTCTATGTCTTCACAGAAGAAATCTTCAGCGCATTGTCCAAGACAGAGCCCGGAAAGAATGGCGAACTACAATTAACAGATGCGATTCAGAGGCTCGTCACCGAAGGAAGACCAGTTATAGGAGTGAAGCTCATGACCAACGAGCTCAGGCTGGACATGGGTACTCCTGAGACGATGGTGGAAGCTCTAAGGCTGTCACTTGGATATGTCGACGCCAAAGCAACAAAAAAGAATCTCCGGATGGACTTGGATGCGCCAGCGTTAACCGCCGACGGACCCAAAGAAATCATTCCCTTGCAAAAGAAATGATGGCACGAGAAGAGACCGACGAACCGCGAATAGCAATCGTCGGGCTCGGATACGTGGGGCTGTCGACGGCCGCGTGCCTTGCATCGAAATTTCATGTGACCGGCATCGACCTGGACCTGGCTAAGATAGGCCTCATCGGAAAGGGAAGGGCCCCCTTCCTGGAGAAGGGTCTCCAACCACTTCTAGAAGCGCACGTTCGAAATGGAATGCTACAATGCACCACGAACTATAGCGCTGCTTCTGATTCCGACATCGTCTTCATAACCGTAGGAACCCCGAGCAGCAAGTCTGGGGAAATAGACCTCTCCCAAGTAAGATCTGCCTCACAGTCAATAGGCGAGGCGATAGCAGGTTCCAATAGACCGACCACCGTTGTCGTCAAGAGCACCGTCATCCCAGGCACGACGAGAAGCGTTGTTAAACCCATACTCGAGCAATCCTCAGGCAGGACCAGTGGCGAAGGCTTTGGCATATGCTCCAACCCTGAATTCCTTCGGGAAGGCCAGGCAATCGAGGACACTCTAAACCCGAGCAGGATTGTGATCGGCCCTATCGATCAGTTCTCCCGCGACCAGGTCTTATCGTTCTACAGAAAGTTCTACGGAGCACAGATGCCTCCCGTGGTCGAGACATCTCCTGAGACCGCGGAGCTGATAAAATATTCCAGCAACGCATTCCTAGCAACGAAGATCAGCTTCATCAATCTCATAGCCAGAATGTGCGAGAAGATTCCGGGAAGCGATGTAAATGACGTTGCTAGGGGGATGGGACTTGATCCGAGGATCGGATCGCTGTTCCTCCAGGCGGGACCGGGCTTCGGAGGATCCTGCTTCCCAAAGGACGTACAAGCCTTGGTCGACTATGCGAAGAGACTCGGCGTGGACCCGTCAATACTGGAATCTACACTCGAGGTTAACGAGACGCAACCCGACAACGTGGTCTCACAAGCAGAGAAGATGCTCAACCGAGTCGATGGAAAGAAAATTGCGGTCTTAGGCCTAGCCTTCAATCCAAACACCGACGATATCCGCGAATCACGGGCCATCCCGGTGATCAGGAAACTCGTCAGCAAGGGAGCCATGGTCGGAGCCTACGACCCTATGGCAATGGACGGGGCGAAAAGGGAGCTGGGTCCGATCATAACCTATTCCACGAACGCCAAGGCATGTGTGAAAGGTACCGACCTTGTGATCATCATGACCGCTTGGCCAGAATTCATGGACCTCAGCAATGACGAGCTTACAAGACTGATGGGAGGCAGGGTGCGGATATTGGATGCTAGACGAATTTATGATCCTGCAAGATTCCCAAACGCCGAGTTTACGGCCATCGGAGTGGGAAATCCACACGATTAGCTCCCCCTGACTCCTACAAAGTGCTAGATCTTCTAGATATGAGGGGATGCTTCAACGCTCGAGCACGAGCCGGCGTAGATTCTAGCTGCTGAATATTCCGAAGCTCGTCTACAATAGAGGCCCCAGGGTAACTTTGAAATCTTCAAGCGCTCCAGATTCCGCCAAGATTTTCACTCTCATGTAGCTTGGTTTGAAATATGAGATGTCCAAGTCTATAATCCATCGAGAATTCTCTCTTCTTGCCGAGATGGGAAATGCAAAGGAGTAGTATTTCCTCACGAGATCTAGCGCAAGCTGCGTCGCCTCCTCAACCGTCTGAACCTGGGCCATGTGAAATCCCTGGTAGCACATTCTGACATCCTGCCTGATAAGAATACCTCGGGCGATCAATGAGGCTCCCTACTTGCCGTAGTCCCTTCTCTGATACGGTCAGCAACGGAGAGGCTTACACCGAAGATAATTCTTAGTATGCCGTTACCAGCCTATGGACCATGTCTGGCATTGAGGTTGTCCGTGAATCCGATCTCGAGAAAGGAGACTCCGCCAATGGGATCGTTCGTAGGAGAGCCTTCGACTCCGAGAACACCATAGTTTCCCAGTCACGAGTTGCTGCGGGGGTCGTGTCAGGATGGCATCATCATGGGGCCCGCCACCTCTTCGGCTTCGTAGTCAACGGACAACTGCTGCTTGAGTCTGCGATGATCAGTACCGGGGGGGTCGATTTGGACAGTGGAGACTTCTTCCATATTCCCGCCAGGCTAGTCCACAGGGATCTGAACCCGGACAAGACCCATGACCTAGTTGTTGTCAACGTTCTCGTCGGTCAGGGACCTTCGGTGGTGAATGTGAGAGGTCCCTCGGACGGTGAAATAATCTGATCCAGTTCCGACCGAGCCCGTCCGACCTAGTGAGGCTGAAAGAGCCATTTGGAAAGCTCATTCCGGGCGAGCCGAGTAAGACCATGCCCGAGCTGAAGATTCTAATCGGGAGGGATCATCCGAGCAGAGTTACGGCGGTTGGAGATGTTGTTTCTCGCGAAACCCTAGCGGCAGGCATCCCGGTTGACCTCAGGATAATAGACCACATATCGATGCGTAAGCCAGCAACTTCGTTCAACGTGAAGGCTAGAAAGAGTTACCATGCAAGAAACTCCCCTGGAGTTATCACGCAAGAAGCATGGGATATAATAAAGCGAGCGATGAAGGAACAAGATGTTCTGATTCTTATCGAGGGAGAAGAGGACCTTCTCACTCTTCCGTGCATTGTTGAATCTCCCCCGGGGGCCGTCGTACTTTATGGCCAACCAAGTCAAGGTCTGGTCGTGGTTAATGCAACCCCAGCCGTCAAAAAGGAGACACGACTAATCCTCGGACGAATGATCAGAGAGGAGACAAACCACATCTAGGGGTGGCGGCGTGGCCGAGTCTCGAAGCAGTGGGCTCTCCTAGTTTGTCAGTGACGGAGAGTTCTAGGAAGTACTCGGGTGCCACCGGTAACAAGTCTCAGCGATGTGATAGCAAGGTCCTGACCAGTCTCTGGCCCCAAGACTTTCGGGTTGACCGCAGGGCCCGGTCTATTGTGCCAAGCGCCTCCGGTTTGAGGCGATCTTGACCCAACAAGTTGTCTGCAGGTTCTGTCTCCAGTAGCCTCTGAATGGCCAGCCCGGTTACGAATTTTCCATGCGACCATTTCTGGAGGGACGGCTGATATGCCTGCAGCAAAGCCTTCGTCAGATCACTGATAACGGAAGAAGAGCCCTTCGCTTTCTCTTCCACTTCTACCTCAAAGATGGAAATGTTATGGTTTCCGATGTGATAGGTGACCCGATCTATCGCAAGTTCCGCGAGCACGAGATCAGGTTTGCGCACAGAAGAAACGTTTCTCACTTCTCGCCTTGTCTCTCTATCTTGGACAAGCTGCAAACCAGTCGCATCCATCGCTGCTAAAGGATCGGCGTCAGAAAATTGACGTTCAGGCAATGCTAGATCAGCTTCCAGCTCCAAATCCTTGATGTGACTCAGCAGATTTTGCTTAGACCAAGGCACCTCGATCTCTCTCCTCGCGGTGGCTCCCCTCAGGGTCCTCCTTGTATGAGATTTCACTGATATGAAGAGGGAACCGTCTATCTCTCTAATTCTAAGGTTGGCGCCCCGCTTTCGGAGACGCCGGTCAATGGTGTCAAAATATCGATCGTGTATAGTTTTGGACTGTCCCGGCTCAAGTCTGTAGTTGAGAATCGACCGGAGATCAGCCAACTCCTTCAAGACAGCATCGACATCTCCTTTGATGATCAATACTGCTTCGACTTCACTCGATCCCCGTAGACTCGAGTCAGAATTTCTCAACTGGATATGTCTCCTAGAAAATACGCGGAGTTGGCTTTAGCCACTTTCCTTCTTCCTGTGGGTTACATGAATCCTTCGAGCATCTCTTCAAACAAGAGTCAAGTGTTACTCGCTAACAAAGGAGAGTAAAGCGCTTGCTTCCCCCTCGGCTCTTCTGAAACGATCAGAATGGAGTTCATGCCGTATGACTTTTCTTCTCATTCGATCCTACTATAATACTGATAGCCACAGTACCAGAGCTTAATCGTCGTTGCCTATGAAGAAGCGAGAGGAATTCTCCGGATTGAAGTGGGAGACACATTGTCATTCAGTGTACAGCAATCGTCGCAGGCGATGGTTTGATGCGTTGAATACCCCCAGAGAGATGATAGAGTCGGCTATCAGACGCGGGTTAGACGGGCTCGTAATAACCGATCACGACACCGTCAAGGGGGGACTAGCCGGGAAAGAGATTGCGCGGGGTCACAACGGATTCCATGTAATTCCCGGTGCAGAGGTCTCAAGCATGGCCGGACACATTCTCGCAATCGGCATCGAAGAGAACGTTGCGAAAGGCCTTTCCCTCGAAGAGACCGTCGATAGAATCCATGACCTTGGAGGAATCGCCGTCGCCTCCCATCCCTTCTCGAGCCGGGTTAAGCCTTCTCTCGGGGAGAAGTCGTTGAAGACAGACGGAGTCGAGGTCTTCAACGCTATGAACAGAGTATACGATAACTCGAAAGCTCTCGCGCTGGCGAGAAGTCACATGCGAGCCTGCACTGCCGGGAGCGATGCTCACTGGGCCCAGGCGATCGGCAATGCGGGCATAATTTGCGATGACCCCTTGGAGGACATTGTCAAGGGGAGAACCACATTGTTCGGAAGCTACACGAGTATGCTTGACGTCCAGGTCTTCCATTTTCGACAGTTGGTATCCGTATTGGCAAACAGGCGTATGTGATGGGCAGGAAGGTTCTGCATATTCAGGATTGACGGGTGAACACTTCGTTTTGATCGGAATCGTTCTTTAGGAAGATCGCGATTGCGTTCTAGCGTTTCCCCGATTTGACGCATCTACAAGTCTTAGCCTACTCGTTTCCGGTCTGATACCTTCGCCGATATTCCATCCCAGAGCTCTCCATGAATCGTCTCAGGTGAAGACCTCGCGTTGACAACCGTGACACCCCATAGAGAACTCAACTCTCGGTACAGTCGAAGCCTCTCGACGTAGTCCTCCAGTGTTGGAAGATCAGGCTTCCGCTTGAAAGCGACCTCAGGATCTATGTCCATGAAGAATGCGAAATCCGGCCTGGGAAAGAGGCGGAGAAGATTGAAGCCCAGCCTCATCCTACCGGGTCTATCATGGAGTCCAGCCATGCCATCCACAAGCATGTCCAAGACGTATCTGTCGCAGATAACCGAACGTCCCAGCAGCATGGGAAATACGAGCTTCAACCCCGTCTTCACAACATTCTCCAACTGAGTCAGAATAATCCAGAGCGAAGCCAAGCCTCTCTTCCCCGCCAGCCGTGTCTCCACGATGTATGAGCCTCCGCCAATGTGATACTTGGCGTAACCCAGCTTCCGGAATACCACAAGCAAGGGTAAGGATACAACCGGCCTCCAGCGACACCGGATGTGTAACACCCTAACTCTGGTCTTCGCGAGTCGCTCTTCCAGCATGCGAATCTGAGTCGACTTGCCGCTACCATCGACTCCAGAGAAGGCGACTAGAAGCCTTCGACTACTCACCATGACCCTTGAGATCTCCGAAACCCGAGTTCTAAGGATATCACTAAACATCAATGTTTTTCAATCGAGGTAATCACAAGTGAATCTGAGGATATCTCCGCCTACCAGACCTATAGGCGCTGGAATTGGATAAATACCGCAAAGGATGATACTTACCCGGATCCGTGCAGGGGCATGGCTGGACAAGGTTCGTATAATCGTCGGAAGCTTTCGTCAGATCGCCACTATCCTGAATGCGCCTCTTGCCATGCATACTTGGTTGCATCTCCAACCGGACTCGCCTGCACGCCTCCCGAGACGGCAATTATTGCCTACTCCCCTTCGACTCGCAGATGGTCCAGAGACTCGTGAAGCTGAACTTTCTCGAGGAGATCGGCGGAGTGAAAACCGCCCGCAGGGAAGCCGAATCGATATTACTTGCCAGAGCCTTGTTGAAGAACAGGAGAGTGCAAGTCAAAGACGAGAAGCGGATGTTGAAGCTCGTCCAGAAGAACAAGGTTCTGCTACGCGCGGCAGACCTCCTCCTTATTCCTCGTGATGTCGTCGATGACGCTAAGAAAGACGTCGCTGAGGCCTTCGATCTGTACGATCAGATGAGCGATGTCTTTACCAAACACGGGGTCCATTTCGTTGCGATAAAATCGTTCGACTCGCTTCCGGACGTAGGACATGATATTGACCTCCTTGTCCCATCCGCCGAACAGCTCAGCTTGGCAGAGCGGTTTCTCGTAGACGAGTACAAGGTTCGCCCCCAAGGACTCACACACTGCGACAGGCTGCTTGGAAAATTTAGTTGTTTTCTTCCCGGATACAAACACGATTTTGAACTGTATCCAACCATCAGCCAGCTTGGAGAATTTCATCTGGATCCTGCCGAGGTGCTTCGCCACAGGAGGAAGGTAGTGGTCGAGGGCCGAGAGGTCTGGATGACATCTGACTCTGATAGAGTTCTAATCAGGGTGATTCATGCCATGTTTCGCCACAACTTCCTAAAACTCTCGGACATACTGGATTTCTTGAAACTGATTGAAACTGCCAACCGGGACGAGGTCATGGAAAAGATCGATAGCGCCCGCATCGGTGATGCGTTCATATTCTACCTCGCTTCAATAGAACGGTTCCTGAAGACTTGCCAAGTAGAAGACTCTCGTTTTCTAGATATTCAGAAGGCGGCTCAGGCGAGATTTGGAAGAGACCGACTCTCCGCCCTGAGACGGGATCGGCTCGTGCTCCCATACAGGATTCCAACGGTGGCGATCATGATGCTCTTCCTGCTCAAAGCGGGGCGAGAGGCTGCTCGCGCAAGATGGAGAAGCTCACTGTCTTGCTTGGTTGCTCCGTCTCTCATGATTCTTGACTTTATGAGCGCAGCAGTTAGAGCTGGGGGCAGGGGCGGAGTCTGGTGAAGACTATCTTCGAGGTGCCTATCAGGCCCCAAATGTTTACTCAAGATACAAGCCCATTTATCTACCGAACAAAACAGAATGCGCCACTGAGACGCTATCTACTGACTCATCTGCGAAACATCTTCAGCGTCAATTGGGCGAAGGCGCCTTATCAGGCGGGAAGAGTTTTCCGAGTTGAACCTTCAGCCGCTCGAACTCCGATCGACGGGGCCGCATGAAGATGGACGTTCTCGTCATAGGGATCGATTCAGCCTCACCATATCTGATTCAAAAGTGGATCGACAAACTTCCGAATATCCGGTCATTCTTCGAGGTCGGTTCGCATGGGATCCTAAAATCGATAGTTCCTCCAGAGAGCGTTCCCGCATGGCAGTGCTTCGCAACAGGTATGAACCCGGCCAAGATCGGCGTCTATGGCTTTCTCTACATAGGACGTGACAGGAAGCTCAAGAGTGGCAGGACCACGCCCGAGCTAGGATGTTTCTGGGACATCTGCTCGAAGCAGGGAATGAAAGTGGGCATCTTCAATTTTCCCGGAACCTATCCGCCGTATCCTATAAACGGATTCATGGTGTCAGGCTTCCCCGTTCCCCACGGCAAAACCTGGACCTACCCAGAGGCCCTGATGAAGAGGATAGACTCGGCGGTTGGTGGTTATGAGATCGACGTCCCGCTATCCAAGCCATCCGATATGAAGGGCGGCGAGGAAGCGCATCTCGACCAAGTCCAGAGGCTGCATGACAAGTGTCTCCAGACTGCAAAGCTACTGATAGAATGGTACGATCCTGACATCTTCGCCATGACCTTTCAGGGATTAGACCTCGTCCAGCATGACCTCTGGCAGTATATGGATCGTCCAGACTCGCCCTATAGTAATGCTCTTCGAGACTGGTACATCAACATCGACAACGCAGTAGGAGAACTCAGAAAGCTGGTGGGACCCGAAACGAATGTTCTCCTCCTCTCCGACCACGGATCCACTCCTTGCTCTTCCGCACTCTACGTCAACCGGCTCCTAGAGTTGAAGGGACTCTTGACGCTTACGGGTCCTGTGAAACAGAAGGGCGAAGTGTACACGAGGCTGAGAAAATGGGTCCTCAAGAAATTCTCTCCTCGGACTCTAGCCACGCTCTACAAGCTGACTCCGGAATTCATCAGCCACAAACTCACCTATGCAGCAGCCATAGAACGAACGCTCCAAGGACTCATCGACAATATCGATTGGAACAAGACCTTGGCTTTCTCAACCGGAGGCCATCAGGCTCACGTTTACTTGAATTACGACTTGATGGAAAAACAGAGAGAAAATGACGCCGCCAAGGCTTCAAAGAAACTGGTAAGCAAGCTCTGTGAAATGATGAGCGACTTAACTGATCCCAAGACTGGACAGAAGGTGAGTCCAGTATTCCATTTCAAGGACCAAACGTTCAAGGGCCCCTACCAATATGATGCGCCTGATCTCTGTGTCGAGCTCTACTCTGGGAAAGAGAAGATCCAGATCAACCCAAGGCTGGGCACGAAGGAGCTGTGGAACCTTGACCCACACTTCTCTTCTATTCATTCTCGTGACGGGTTCTGGGCGGCGATGGGACCAAGAATCAAGCGTGGCGTCAACCTAGACGCCAAACTCTTAGACATGAGCCCAACCCTTCTCAAAATATTGCGAGTTGACTCGACTAATGACTTCGATGGCCAAGTCTTAGATGGCGTAATCGCCTCCTGATTACTTTTCAGCGTGGCGGGAGCCGTTAACCGTATACTCCGCCAAAGATCGAGCATTTAGTTCCAACTGGATTGGAGGTGCTACTCCACAGATTTTGTGGGATGGGTCGTAATATCGAGCGCTTGGATCCTCGCGCCTACTTGCTGAGGATGCTTCTGGTCTGGCTTGCGGGTGCGTTGCGGAAGGAGGATTCTATGTCCGCTGCTATGCGTTTCCATACTGCTTGGAATGATTCAGATGTGCTGATCCTTTTTAGCCCGAAATGGTCTGCGAGCCAGTTGTAGAGCCGCTTCTCGTTCCGGATGAACTCTTCCGTATGCTCCGGACGAGCAGCCAGAATTCTGCTGTCCTCGGCTTCAAGGACGAACGAGATGTCCGGGCGGGGGAGGATCCAGATCAGCAGATGCTCTAGGGGAACCCTTTGATGGTTACCCCAGAATCCCACGATGAGGTCATAGATGTAGCGATCCGTTACAACGCTGTAGCCTAGCAGACGCCTGAGACCTATTCCGCCGATTAGGATTGGACAGTAGATCAAGAGAAAGTATAGGGACCATAGAATTCTCACCGGAGTCGTTCTCTCAAGATAGTTCACATCGACGCGCAAGATCCTTGCTGCCCTTCTCACTATGAATCCGAAGGGATCGAGGAGATCCTGATGGCGTAGATAGGAGAATTTCCGTCCTGAGCCATTTAGCAGGTAGTAGACCCTTCCTGCATTTGTCGACTTGCCCGTGCCGTGGGTCCCGCTGAGCGTGACCAATAGCGTCCTCATTCACAAGCCTCCCTTAGGGGAGAATCGATTCATCAGTGCGTCGATCAAATGTTCTAGAAGGAGTAGAGAATCAACGGAGTATATCAGATAACCCAATCTTCCGGTGGAGGCCGTAGTGATTCTTGACATGACGCCGCCATCGGACCGCCCGCAGTATAGGAGAGGATGCGAAAAGTTGGATCTGATCACGCATGCCTTGCGAAGAATTGTGGGAGCCTCATGGAGTAGGCGAGAGACACGATCCTCCTCGCCTCCATTCAGAGGAGAGCGGGAACTCGCGCGCGTGCTCATTTCCAACGATGGTCCCGAGGACTGTCTCGAGAACTCTTTGTCCCGCCGGCTATTTATTCAATTCTCGAGTCAGAACCCCAGCCGACCGTCGTGTATCCAAGCATATCTCTGGACATGTTTTTATTGAAGAATATCACTGATCACCACGAAGGTTAAGAGCAGAGGTTTACTAGATTCTCGCGCTGTGACGGGGAATGACTCTGGGATTCGATGGAAAAACATCTGAGCGACCGCTCGCCCTAGCGCTAGTCCGGGCTCCCAGTAAATCCCACAACTAGTTCTCGAAATCAGAGCGAGTCTTGAAAAATGAACCCACTTCGCATATCGGTCATTGGCGGCGGTTACTGGGGCAAGAAGGTAGTGCGGGAGATTCTCGACATTGGCAGAACAACCAGAGAGGTTGAACTCAAGTCTCTGGTCGACACTTCCCCAGCAAGCCTCGCAGCCTGTCGCGAGGAGTTTGGCGACAGCATAGAATACGGCTGGGACTATCAGTCCCTGGCCACAGACCCGTCTCTGTCCGGGGTCCACATCGCAACCCCAAACAGCACTCACTTCGAAGTCGCCTCAACTTTCCTCAGACAAGGCAAGAATGTGCTTGTGGAGAAGCCGTTGACGTTGAAGATGGACGAGGCCTATGAGCTGATAAGGCTCGCGCGAGAGAACAAATGTGTCCTCTGCGTCGGCCACATCCACAGGTTCAACAACGGAGTCAGGGAACTCAGAAGGGTTCTGTCGGACGGCTTGATAGGGGACCCCTACTATCTACTCATGCGGTGGACTGCTTTGATGAACCCCCAGCTCCAGAGAGAGGTCATAACCGACCTAGCCCCGCACCCCTTTGACATCTGCAACTATGTTCTAGGATCATGGCCGGAGAAGGTTTCGTGCAAAGCCCGAGGGTACCGGACAAGACAGAACGAAGAGGTGGCGTTCATTGCCGCGGAACATAAGGGAAGCGTGCTAGCTCACATCGAGCTCAGCTGGCTAGACCGGGACAAACGAAGAGAAGTGACAGTAGTCGGCAGCCAGGGAAACGCTCACCTAGACTGTGTCAACCAGAAGCTGTTCCTTCAAAAATCCAGCGTTCTGGAAGAGATACCAGTCTCGCCCAGCAACACTCTCAGAGAAGAGATAACTCACTTCGCCGAATGCATTCGCAATAATGACAATTCCACACCGTTCACCAACCACTCCGATGGACTCTTAGGCGCCCGAGTAGTCGCACTACTGGAAGCGTCTCGTGAGTCTATGTACAATGACCGTGCGATTCAAGTCCAGCTCCCTATAATCCCGGAGATCTCCGTTAAGTAAATGAGAAGAGCGAGATTCTCCGTAATTAAGAAGGCGGTTATAGGCAAAGGCTCCCGGGTCTACGACCAAGTAAACTTATACAAATGCAGGGTTGGAAAAAACACGAAGATCGACTCGTACGTGTACATCGAGGAAGGTGTCACGATTGGAGACAATTGCAAGATTCGTCCGTTTGTATTCATCCCCACGGGAGTCGTTATCGAGAACGACGTATTCATCGCCCCAAGCGTAACATTCACGAACGATAAACATCCGAGAGCTCACGGGGAATGGACCCTGCTCAAGACAACGGTCAAGAGCTTCGCCTCAATCGGGGCTGGGAGCACAATCAACCCTGGGGTTAACATCGGAGAGAATGCTCTCATAGGGGCAGGATCGGTTGTTACAAAAGACATACCAGACAATGCGATCGCTGTAGGAATCCCCGCTCGGGTCGTCGGGTACAGGAAACCACCAGCAAACCCTGATGGGTCACCGGTGGGAAAGAGAAAGTAGAATGGGCCATGAGAAGCGTCGCTATCATCCCGGTCTTCCGAGAAGCCGGTAAAGTCGGCCGCGTCCTCGAAAGATTTGAGCCAGGATCAGTCGACCAGATCTGCCTCGTCCTCGACAACCCCGACGACCAGATCACCAGCGAAATCGAGGAGTCGATCGGGAGAAGCAAGGTCCCAGTCTCGATCATCAAGAACCCCGAGAGAAAGGGCATAGGTTACGCCATCAGGGAAGGATACGAATACGCCCTCTCGCGCAACTTCAATCTGATAATCGTCATGGCCGGCAACGGGAAGGACGATCCGAGAGAGATTACGAGACTCACTGAACCGATCATCAGAGGCGACTACGATTATGTCCAAGGATCAAGGTTTCTCCCTGGAGGACGACGAGAGAAGACTCCCCTGCTCCGAGGCATATTCAGCAGATCCTTTCCCTTCTTCTGGACACTATTGACAGGAGTCCATTGCACCGAAGTCACCAATGGATTCAGAGCCTACAAAGCATCGATCCTCCAGGACTCCAGAATCGACGTCTGGCAGCCATGGCTCGACGGCTACGAGCTCGAATACTACCTCCACTATAAGGCGCTCACGCTAAGATACAGGTTCACGGAGAGACCCGTGACAAAGACATATTCACATGTTGGACGGAAAGGCTACTCTCACATATCACCATTCAGAGACTGGTGGCAGATCGTAGGACCCATGTTCCTCCTCCGGCTTGGTGTGAGACACTAGATGGCACTGCTCTCAAAGCTCCACCCAGTCGTCCTGAAGGCAGGAACAAGCAAAGCCTCCAACATACTGGAAGGCTACGCCGCGTTCTGGAAGATTCCCTATCAGCTGAACATTCTCAACGCGGAGGAGTCCATAATCTTCACCTCGGATAGAGCGACCGCGTTTCAGTCACCCTCTAACCACTCTGTAATACTAACTCCAGTGGGACGAGAAGAGGCGGAAAAGGCCGCCTCAGACGCAGGAGCCGGAGTCTCGTCAGAGAAGAGACTTGTCCGCCTCCCTGTTAGAAGGGGCATAACTGTCTCCATGAAAGCGAACGTGTACGAGTACTCTGGCTCGCGAATCGAGCCCGTTCTACTCTCCAAACGCATTCCAATCTTATCACGGGTCCACGGGACGAACGTCCACTTGCTTGGAATCGATCTTGTAGGAGAATACACGCGGCTGGTCCACGATGGCTTCGAGCAAGTCCCCAGCAGGAGATTCAGCCTTGTCAGCAAACTTCCTTTCTCCTACCAGTCGATTCCAGCTTTCATCAGAAACCGCTCGTTCCGTTCAGAGAAGGGACTCTCCGAGCTGACAGAGGAGAACCTCGGACCGGTGGAATGCCTCCGCGCAGTCTTCCTCGCAAGCGTAGTCAAGATCGCGGGTCCGGTTCCTAGAATCGGCTTCTGGAGACGGGGCAAAGGCTACGCTCTCTCAGTAACACACGATGTAGAGACAAGCACTGGCCTCGAGAAGGGAGCAGAGAGACTTATGGAAGTGGAGGGACGGCTGAAGATCCGGTCAACCTGGAACATCCCCAGTGACCGCTACCCCCTTAACGCCGCGTCACTGACAAACTTGGCCAAGAATGGCGAAGTCGGCGCCCACGACACGAAGCACGACGGCAGACTGGTATTCCTCAGCGTTAGAGAGTTGACGCTAAGACTCGCCAGCTGTAGGGCGGAGATTGAGAGTCGTGCTGATCAGAAGATTCAAGGCTTCAGGGCCCCACTGCTTCAACATAGCCTAGGCTTGGCGGAGGCACTTTCCCACTCCGGCTACGAATACGACTCTTCATGCCCATCCTGGGAGATCCTTTCCCCGACATCTCTCCGCCCCCACGGCGTAGGAACCGTCTTCCCGTTCTACATGCATAAGATTCTCGAGATCCCCGTCTCCCTCCCTCAAGACCATCAGCTTATTCGAGTGGCAGGGCAGAAACCCTCGGCAGCGGTTGACCTCCTTCTCCAACTGTCAACGTGGATCCGAGGCGTTGGTGGAGCCTGCGTCTTGCTTGTTCATCCCGACTATGAGTTCGCAGAGCCCGGGAACAAACGAGAATATGAGAGGCTTCTAGAGCGTTTCCGGTCGGACCCTGACTGTGACATAATGACACTCGGCGAGATGACCGAATGGTGGAATATGAGGAGCCAGGCCAGAATCCAGATCGACGACGGCAACCTTTCAATCGCCTGTCAGGGACCCATGCAAGGAGCGGGCGATCTCCAAGCCCAGCTCGTCACCGGCTACGGCGACGACGGCTTCAGGGTCGTGAACGTCTCATGACAAGCCTTCTCCTCATAGTCTGGCTCATCGTTGGTGGCGTCCACATTGGCGCCCCATTGATCTACTTTGGGCTCATGCGAAGGGTCGGCGCAAAGAGAGACTACAACATAGAGCAGAAGCCCATCGAGCCTGATGTGAGCGTCATCATTCCAACATACAACGAGGCCCCGGTCATCGCCAAGAAGATTGCAAATCTCCTGGAAAACAACTATCCGCTCGACAAGTTAGAGGTAATCATTACCGATGGAGGATCCAAAGACGGAACAGTCGAAATAGCGAGAGAGCTGTTGGAAAGAAGAAGTGTGCGAGCACGAATCCTGACCCAACGGGAGAGGAGGGGTAAGAGCTACGGTGTCAACGTAGCGCTGTCAGCCGCGAAGAACGAGATCATATGCCTAAGCGATGCAGAGTGCATGTGGGAAAAAGGAGCGCTGCACAACGCTCTGAAGTACATCTCCGATCCCTCGATCGGATCCGTTACGGGCATCCACGCGCTTTCCGGATCAGCCGAGGGATTGTCATTGAGCATAGAAGGCTCCTATCGATCGATCTACAGGATGCTGCGAGTAGCAGAGTCGAAGCTTCACAGCACCCCGATAGCGGAGGCGGAGATCCAGGTCTTCCGGTACTCGGACGTTAAGAAGGTCGATCCGAGAGTTGGGGCGGACGATACCTGTATCGCTCTCTGCGTGGTGGAGAAAGGACTGAGGGCTATCGCTGCTGAGGACGTGATGTTCTTCGATCCTACGCCTGGGTCTTGGACCGGCAGATTCCGCCAAAAGTTCCGTCGTGGCCAGCATATACTCCAAGCCTTCCTCAAACACTCGAGACTGATCTTCCGGAGAAGAGACATTTTCTCAAGCGTGATCTTTCCAATGGAGTTCTTCATTTATGTCATCAACCCGCTCCTCTTTCCTCTCTTCCTTGTCCTTACAGTGACCCTGATGGCTACGAATCTTCTGCTTGCTCTTCTCATTGCCGGAGCCCTGGCAGTTGTCGCCGCAGTCCCAGGTCTCAGAACCGCCTTTACAACCTATCTCACGAACAATCTCACAATGCTCGCAGCTATCATTCAGGAAGCGAGAGGAAACAAGCAGCTTGTCTGGACCAAGATCGACGAGACGAGAGTCAGCCCAGAAACAGCTGAGCCCCCAGTCATTCCGAGTTGAGGTCGACATGGAAAATGGATGAAGCGAAAGTCTTGTGGGTTGAACAGGTTTTCTGATGGGAGGTGAGTGACAGGTGAAGTGGAGCGGTAAAACGGCCTTGGTGACTGGAGGCGCCGGCTTTATCGGCATGAACCTCGTGCGCGAGTTATGCGCGGCCAACTCTCACGTAACAGTGATGGACGATTTCTCAGCCGCACCACGTACGAACCTCTCAGGACTGCCGGTAGACATTGTCGAGCGGAGCGTGATGGAGGAATCTTCGTTCGCCAAGCTCCCGGACATTGATTACGTCTTCCACTTGGCAAGCCCCTCATCGGTGATACTCTATGGTAAGGAGCCTCAGAAGTGCTTCTCCACGACCACCATAAGCATGATCAATGTTCTGAGATACGCTAAGACGAACGGTGTCAAGAAGGTAGTATATCCTTCAAGCGGAAGCGTGTATGGCCGAGCAAGCCCACCGCAGAAAGAAACGACAATTCCGAGACCGACGAATCTGTATGCGGTCGCCAAGCTGGCGTGCGAGCAGATGATCGAAGGGACTGAAGATCCACCCCCGACGACGATGTTGAGAATATTCGCAGGATACGGTCCTGGAGAAGCTCACAAAGGACAGATCGCAAGCCCCGTAGGCCTCTTCCTAAGATCCATTGCCTCCGACGAACCACCTGTAATCTACGGGGACGGAACCCAGTCCAGAGACTTCATCTACATAGGTGACGTGGTAAAGATCATGATGCGAGCCGCTGAGAGCCCCGCGGTTGGAATAGTCAATGCTGGAAGCGGGGAATCACACACCTTCAACCAGGTTGTCGAGATGCTGAACCGGAGACTAGGCAAGAAAGTCACGCCCCGATACATCAACAAACCGATAAACTATCTTGAACGGACCCACGCGGACACGTCTCTGATGACTAAGACCTTCGGTGTCACTCCTTTGTCTCTTGAAGAAGGTGTGGACAAGTATTGTTCGTCCATAGAACTCGCGACCTAGCCGCTGCTTGGGGTCCTAGAAATTTTCAGCGAGTTCCGCAGCAGCGAGTATCGCCGATAGGCAGCGAGCATGGTCAGAGCCACTGTATAGCTCATCAAGACGGTCGCGCTGGAAGCTCCCGTGAAGAAATAACCTGCCCCTAGAATAACGCCTAGCGAAATCGACACGACCACGCTCAAGAAAATACTGAGGAGAATACGCTCAAGCTGGGAGAACTTATCGGCTGGAAACATGAAACGGAGTGTGGAGTAGCCCGGTAGAAAACCGAGCAGTCCAAGCCCGAAGAGGATCCGGAGAAACGTCAGAGGCATCGTCTGTATCTGGAAGACTACGAGAACGACTTCCAAAGCAGAAACAGGTATGGTGGCATAGATCCACCAAGCCTCGGCTGGCGCTTTTAGAAAGCCGGAGAGTGAGTCATACCTCGCCCGGTCTAAACTGATGAGTCCACTCATGTGAAGATCCTGCACGATCAGCAGCAGATCCTCTTCTGTAGAACGAATCCCCTCTTGGCTCAGCCTGCTCTCCAACTCCTTGATGGTCGAGGGCCTATACTTACGAACGTAAGCGAGAACTAGCTCCTTCCTTATATTGGTCAAGGACCTGAGCCTCTCAGAAATCGACGAGGAAACAAACTTTGCGGACACGCTCCCTCGCCTTGCTGTTCTGCATCCTACTATCCTCAATAATCCTCTTAATGAAGACTGAACACGCGTCTGCTCAGACTGATCCCATAACCACGGCAAAGACCGACCTTGTCGCCGCGTTCCAGTCAATACAGACGGCTCAACGGCAGGGCGCCTCCAACGCTGACCTTCTTCCCTTGATCATTCAGCTGAACACTGCTCTACAGTACGAGGAGAATGCCACGATTCTCGGACAACAGGATCCTACTAAGTGCCCGAGTTGTCCCTCAGCCGCCGACGCCGCTGCCTTCCTATCAATCAGTCTCTCCACGAACGTCTCGCTGCAAGCCCAACGACTCGGGGACGAAGCCCAGAGCGCGTCTTTGCGCAGGTCAGTTATTGCTTATGGTCTCGCGTTGTGCGCCGCGACCATCGCAGCCCTCGGCGTGGTCGGGGCTCCCAGACTGATACGCTTGATCAGGAAGAGTCGACTCCGACGAGCCCGAATTGTATATGGAGGAGAGAATCCTGCAAGATAAGCTGGTAGTATTCTTCATCCTACTCGTATCCTTCGCGGCAATTTTCAGTTCTGCAACATTCTATGCTCTCAGCCCTAGAGCCTCCCAGTCCCTCATGGCCATGGGCATCTACTCGCGAACAGGACTTCTGGGATATACTGCGCCTGCGACCAACTCGACGGTCACGAGCGGGGACAGGCTCAACTGGACCCTATCCTTGATCAACAGTATGGGCTCGGCCCAGTTTGTTATGATAAAGGCAAGAATCGCAAACTCGACCTTCCCGTCCTCTAATTCTACAGCCCCATCCACGTTCCCCGAAATTGTCGCGCCGGAGCGTTTCGTCGGAGATGGTGAAACTTCGAATTTCAGCTTCGACTGGGCCCTCCAATCCGTCACGCCCCAGTCTGGGGGAAGGCTCTTGCTCAACCTGGAAGTTGAAGGCAACCCGGTCGTAATAACCGGAGATAGCTTTCGATGGATCTTCGAACTCTGGACATACGACCTAGTCTGTGCCTGCTTCCACTACGGCTACGGTCCGCAGAACAGCTCAACAGGAGTCTGGCTCCAGATCTGGTTCAACCCTTCCGCCTAGAATCCTTGCCACGGGAGACAAATCAGCCGAGATGCCGGTTCTCATAGAGCCGATCGGTGCCGGTGGAATAGACCAGATTGAAACTGTGAGAAGCATCAGTTTCGAAAGCCGACTTCAGGTTGACGTAGTAGGCGGAGTTAGAGCCGAATCTCATGATGTAGAGATTATCGAAGAAATCTTGGATGAGCAGGTAGTCGGCGGTACGGTCTGCGTTAGCGAATGTGAGATTGTATCCAGCATTTGCACCATAAGTACTGAATTTGATGTAAATGCCGCTCTTGCCTGTGATATCCGATTGCTCTAGGAGAATCGCGCCTTCGTAGCCGTAAAATGGGGCGTAGTATTTTTCTCCGTACCAGCCGGGATGGGCGACGAGTAGCGAGTGTATGTTGGTCGTCGCGGCCACGTTAGCAGCCAGCAGGTCCGATTGAGGCAGGTACTGGAAGGAGTCTCCGGCGTAGCGGGGGAGCGGCATCACTATAGAGAATCCGACCACCAAAACCACAAGCGAAATAGCAAAGGGCCGTAGAAACGACCAGCTCCTGATCCTGAGGTCTGCTCGGCGCTCGAGCAACGAGGCGGAAAGGAACGCGAAGGGAATCAACGCGAAGAGGTAGCTCCTCTGAAGAACGTCCGGATTTCCGAACAGTGCGACGGGTATTGTAGAGACTGCTGCTAGGAATAATCCTGCTAGAAAGTATTCTCTGTCGCGGAATCTCTTGATGAAGATTAATAGGAACAGGCCCAACACCCAGATAGCTGCAGACATACCTTCCTCCACCAGAAGAGCCACTTGGTAGCTGGCCAGCGGTGTGGGAGGGGCTTTCTGAGGTATGTAAGGCAGGCCCCCCAGCCCGGCTGAAGCCGCCGCGTCTGCGATCCCTAAAACTACTCCGAGCGCGGCCGTAGCTACACCAAACCACCAGACTGCTACAAATCCGAGGAGGACGACCAAGAACGGCCCGACATTGGAAATATTCGATCTGATGACTTGAAGCCGCCCGGAGGAGATTACAGGCTTCAGGATTAGGAAACCGATCGTTCCAAGACTCATCACGAGAGAGGTCTCGGGATGACTAAATACGAAAACTGGTATAGAAGCAATCAACATCAGAGTCAAGAGTCGCGAGTGAGTCTTATCCTCGAACATCCGGAGGAGGAGATACATGAAGCCGAGATACGGGATCAGCTCGAGGCTCTGGGGAGAGAGATGAAGCTGGAACCAGAACCCGCTCATAATAACCATAGCAACTATCACAGAAAAGCGGTTGCCGAATGTTCTCGCTATCACATAGGCGAAGAATGCGACGATCAATGAGAGCACAGCGGGATAGTACAGCATTAGCTGAAACGAGTCTATCCCGGCCACAGACGTCAAGTCCGCAAAGAAAGTATATGCCCCCGGAAACTGGTAGACATACCAGACGGGATTGTTGAACCAGCCTCCCAAGTTCATAAGACTCAGGGAATTTCCCTCGTGCTGATAGGTATCGAGGAATCTCGGGTTCTGGTAGGCAAAGGAGGGGAGTCCAATCAGGTAGAGAGAAAGCATGAACAGGCTTGAGATCTCAAGAATTGTTCTGACCCTACCAAAGACGAGCGTTCTGGCTGGGAGCAGAGCGAGGGTTGAGACGAGGCCCAGCCAGTAGACTGCCGGGAGCTGGCTGACATAGAAGAATGCGTCTGGCGGGATTACAGCTATGCGCACGGTGGCCGCCGAGAAAAACCACGCCGAGACAGACACGGTCAATAGACCAGCCAAAACCGCAAACCTTCCGACCCCGATCTCCTCATAGAAAGGCCTAGTCTCGAGCGAGATTGGCCCCCTCGCGGCGGAGCGACCAGAAACCCTGCCGTCCATGGTGTTCGCGACACTCGATCTGCCGCGTCGCATGGGATTTGCAGAGGATGAATGGGAGCGTTAAATCTTTTGCTGGAGAATTAGGCGCTACTTCTAGTACACTTGTATGCATCGGCGAAGGCTGGACTGCAGATTCCTACCGGAAGTCTCAAACCACTCCGTACATACGCGGATATCCGAGAAGAACCCCAAGAGTTTTAAACTATTCCCACTTGTAATGAAATTGGCGAATGATGGAGACGATAGGTCTCTCCAACCGCTCCCGCCAGGCGGAATCAGAGAGATGGGTCGTAGAGAGCCTGTTTCTAACCCTTCTCCTGAACCAGGACAATAGTTCGCACATGGTCATGGGAGCCAGCGCGTCTAGATCCAACCTTTTTTTCAGTAGCGTCTATGGCGCCAGTGCCGAGCCTAATTTCGGCCTGAAGCATCCGGGCACGAAACTAGTACCTCCTGCATAGACCACCTCACCGTTCATTCCTTCAGAACTGCATGAAGAGGGAAGTAATTGAGCCAAGAATGTGGATTTGAGAAAGCCAACAGTCAGTTCCCGGCGGTCGATGTTGCCGGCCAGAGGACTCGCTCAACCAGACGGAGTTTGGCTCGCTTCCCTCCGCACAGGGAATTCTAGAGAGAATGGTTCGCAGAAAAAGACCATCAAATCGGGAGGAAAGTTCCGCTGCCGTAAAGCGCAGTCCCAATCGGATAATTCTGGTATCACTACTCCTAGCTCTCTCAATATTCAGTATCACCCTAGTCACCTCTTTGCGGCCTCTCGCAGCAGCCCCGGTTGGACTCCAGTTCGACCATATTGTCATTATCGCAATGGAGAACCAGAATTATGGCGATGTCATCGGGAGTCCTTCAGCTCCGTTCATCAACAGCCTCGCCGCCCAGGGCACCACAATCCCCAATTATCACAGCTACGGCGCAAACGCGTTCTCTGGAGACAACATCAACGGATGTTCGGCCGCCTGCTATGTAGCTCTCATTTCAGGCTCAGATAATGGCGTCTCAGATGGCTATTCATGCTGTCTTACCGGCACTACGCTGGTTGACCAATTGCAGAGCGCTGGACTTACATGGCAAGCCTACTGCGAAAGCGGATGCCCTAGAGGAAACGACCATTTCCCATTCACAGGATTTGCAAGCGATGCCAATAGTCCGGACATTTTCACAGGCTCTTCCGTAAGCACGAGCCAGTTCATCGCCGCCGCTAACTCGGCTAGTCCTCCAAACTTCCTCTGGTTCACCCCCACCGATAACCACAACATGCACGACAATAGCGTATCTTCAGGCGACGCTTATCTCAAGAAATTTCTAGCAGGTAATGGTACTGTACTAACCCCGACATCCGGCTCACTCTTAGCTTCATCACTCTTCAGAAATTCACAGTATCGCACTCTCCTCTACCTCTGGTGGGACGAGTACGACCCTTCACCAAACGTAGAGTATGGCAGCATGATCAGGAAAGGCTACACGTCAACTGCGAACTATGACGAGTTCAGCTCCCTCCGAATGATGGAGACCAACTGGAACCTCGGGACACTTGTGAGCAGCGCTAACGCTCTACCGGTCTCGGACATCTTCGGAACAATAGGCCCACTCCCGCTTTCTGCAAGCTTCACTCTCCTGCCATTCACTCCGATTGTCAATGCTACCGTGAGTCTTACAGCAATAGCATCTGGCGGCGTACCTCCCTACACATACTCTTGGAATTTCGGGGATGGTGCGTCGGGCACAGGACGGACCACGACTCATACATACACTACTGTAGGAAATTATTCCCTAATCTTGACAGCCCACGACTCTGCCAGCGGCTCCGCAGTGTTTACCCAAGCTGTACGAGTAGTTCCCATTCTTCCTCTTGCTGCGAGCTTCACAGCCAGTCCTACAATCCCTGACGCTGGGCAGACGGTAACTTTTACTGCTACAGCCTTAGGCGGGAAGAACCCCTATAGCTACAGCTGGAACCTTGCGGGGAATAGCAAGACGGGCAACCCAGTCTCGCAATCTTTCGAAAGTGGGACACACGAAATCTCGCTCGTTGTCACGGATAGTGCCGGCACATCCGCAATCAGCTCTGAGTCGTTAGTTGTTCTACCATCCTCCACAGGCGTTGGTTCTGTTCCTGTATTGACTGGCTGGGGCGGTGTGCGGATGGACGAGTCTGCTTCGAACCTGGGCGGGCCACCATCAGCAGTCTTCCCAGGCGAGAACGCTTCGAACATGGAGCTGTCATTGATGCTGTTGAAGGCTAAGGGCTACAATACTGTCAGGGTCGACTTCGACCCATACTGTACCGACACGGTCAACTACAATTACATGAGCGTCTATTCTCAGACGAACGCTCAACGAGCAGTCCATATTGCACAACACTATGGCTTCTGGATCATAATCGACTATCACGGATACTCGGACATCTTCCGTAACACGAGCTGCTGGCTCAACTACTGGAAGCCGATAGTACAGAACATCGGACCCCTATACTCGAATATCATCTGGGAGCCTGAGAACGAGCCAGAATATTACGATTGTAACAATAGCCCATCGTCGTGTCCGAGCGCTCCCTGCTCCAGCGACAGCTCGTGCGTAACCTATCTCAGCAGTGCCTATCAGCAGTGGATAAACCAGACACGGTCACTCGGCGACACTCACTGGATTGTCGTCCAAAACCTTTGCAGCTACAACTGCAACCTCTGCCCAGCAGGCGACGGAGCATGCCCATCTGCAATCGATGGCTACCCCACAGTGTCAGACCCACTGGGCACGCTGTCACAGAGCGGCCGAATTTTCATCAGTCTTCACAGCTACATGGACTTCAACTCCTACTATGATTCAGTGGGCTGGAACAATACTATCGCAGAAAGTGTAGCCCTCGCCTACTATCAGACAGTGGTAGCTGGAATTTCAAAGACAGGCTGGCCAGCCCTGAATACAGAAGGTGGAGCGGACCCGTTATGCGATCCTTGCAGCAGCACTCCACCCGATACGATTCTGGTCGGCAGCGCAGGCTACACAAATGTGACATTGCACTTCATCCAAACGCTCACTAAGCTCTATGATAGCAATAGCCCTCAGAGAATAAACTGGGTCTGGTGGCCTGCAGGAAGCTGGACAGACACTACAAGCTCTGTATACGGAGCAATGAACTGCGCCAGCAACCCGGAGGGCTGGGGCTGTCTCTTGCAGTTCGTCAACCTATCTCAACCCGGACCTGATTTCACTATTTCTGCCTCTTCACAGAGTAGCTTGAACACAGGACAATCTGCCAGTTCTACTATCACAATTGCTGGACAGAACGGGTTCGCTGGGCCGGTGACCATAACCGACACGGTCCCATCAGGGCTGAGCTGTACAGGAATCACACCCGTTAGCGTGACGGGGTCAGGAACCGCGACCATATCCTGTCGCCCAACTGCCGCATCGACCTACCCTGTGACCCTAACCGGAACAAGTGGAAGCCTAGTTCACATTTCAACCTTCTTCATAACAGCTGTCGACTTCTCCCTCTCAGCTAACCCAACCTCCATCTCACTGAACATCAACGATACAGGAGTCTCGACGATTACGGTTGAAGCGTTGAATGGATTCGGAGGAAACGTGACGATATACTCTAACAGTTCATCTGGTCTCCTGACAACTCTGAGCAGTAACTCGGTCAGAGGCCCAGGTAACTTTAGCCTGGTGGTCAGCTCTGGAGCGGTCGGCACCTACACTGTTGTCATAACAGGCACGAGCGGATCGCTCACACGGACATCAACCGTAACGGTCCATGTTGGAAAACATGTTCCACCCGTCTTAGCGGCTCCATCTGCAGAGACCGTCAGCCAGTTGGGAACGATCAGCTTCATGGTGAACGCCACCGACGAGTCCATACCCTCACCAACCCTTACGCTCTCGGCTGCTCGCCTGCCTCAGGGGGCGAGTTTTGCAACGATCCAAGGACCCGTTCCTGTCTCCGGCATCTTCAGTTGGACACCCAGTACAACAACAGCACCAGGAACCTACACCATCACCTTCACCGTCACCGACGGTGTCTCGTCAACCGAGGCCAACCTCGTCATAACAGTCATCGCAACGAACGTTC
>Ga0209268_1000240_pt1 | contig 30827 bp, 26 predicted proteins | sample GraSoiAngelo_143_FD_185900 | JGI IMG/M metagenome (GOLD analysis project Ga0209268, IMG submission 185900) | Grasslands soil microbial communities from the Angelo Coastal Reserve, California, USA - 14_1009_02_30cm (SPAdes) (version 2) | ecosystem: Environmental > Terrestrial > Soil > Grasslands ... | reverse complement strand
AGATCGATCTTTCTCTCGATCATCAGCGATCCGAACCTAGACAGTGTCCTCTTCCTCGCTGGAGTATTCGCCATACTGGCTGACCTTTACCACCCAACGCTCATCTTCACTGTAATTGGAGGGGCACTGGTTGCTTTGGCGCTGCTGGGACTGGGAGTCTTTGGAGCCCCGCTGGTTTCCATAGTCCTGATGATGATAGGAGCGATCTTCATTTTCCTGGAGCTGAAGATACACCACGGCGTCGCAGCAATTGCTGGCGTGATAATCTTCATAGTAGGCTTCCTGTTAATCTTCAGCCTTCCATCCTCAGCTCCAGCGCCTCCCGGCGCCCCCTCGGGCACGTTCTTTCAGGCGACTGTTCTAACATATACAGTTCTTGGATTGGTTGGCGGTGGAGGCGTCCTGGGAAGCATTTACCTGTATAGGGTTCGAGAGGCGATGATGCACCGCCCTCCCTCGCAGAATCCCAAGGCTATAATAGGAAAGCAGGGCCGCTTGACTAGCGATTTGTCGGCCGGAGCAACCGCCACAGCAAACATAGGATCCGAGGACTACACTGTCACAGGAGCGGAAGACTTGCCTAGAGGGTCGCAGGTTAGAGTCAAGGACGTCCAAGGACTCAGGCTTGTGGTGGAAAAGGTAGAGGCGTGAAATTGCTTCTCAACTCTATTATCCTTCAAGCAAGCGATGTAACCCTTTACGTCGAGATCTTCTTCGTCATAATTCTCCTGATAATCTTCCTCGCTGTTCTCGCATCTTCCATCAAGGTTATCCGAGAATACGAGAGGATGGTCCAATTCCGACTAGGTCGACTGATGGGCGCAAAGGGCCCAGGTGTCGTCATCATTCTCCCCGTAATCAACAGACTCGTCAAGGTAGATCTTAGGGAAAGATATCTCGAAGTCCCTCACCAGACCGCTATTACCAGAGACAACGCTCCAGTCGATATTGATTTTCTCATCTACTACAAGGTAGTCGACGCTTCCCAGAGTATTGTCCAGGTACAGAACTTCACTGGCGCCTCAGTCGGACTAGCCACAACTACCCTCAGAGCGGTCGTAGGCGACATTCCGCTCGATGAGCTGTTATCAAAGAGGGAACAGATCAATACGATTCTCCGAACCCGGCTTGATGAAGTGACGGAAAGATGGGGGATCAAAGTGACCAACGTTGAGATCCGGGAGATCAGACCTCCCAAAGACGTTCAGGACGCAATGGTCAAGCAGATGACCGCCGAGAGAAGCAGGCGAGCCTTGGTCACCGAATCCGACGGTATCCGAGAGTCCTCAGTTCTCAAAGCCGAGGGAGCCAAGAATGCGGCCATTCTGCAAGCGGAGGGTGATAAGCAGTCGGCTATTCTGAGGGCGGAGGGAAGCAAACAGTCTCAGATACTAACCGCAGATGGCTACGCACAGGCCCTCGGACTAATCTTCGGTGCCGCGAAGAATATCGACTCGAGAACCATGGCCCTCCAATACCTCGACATGCTAAAAACCCTAGGCACCAGCCCATCAACAAAATACGTACTCCCAATGGAATTTACGAGCATGATCTCACAGCTGAGAGGATTCCTCCAAGATTCCTCGAAAGACAAGGATCAAAAGCCCTGAGAATCGTCCGCAAAATTTCACGAGGCATTCCTCGGAAGCTCGGATACTTGTGTAGCGTCGTTTGATCTCGTCCTCTTGGGTTAAGACTCATTAAGGCTCGCATAACCTGAAGTCTGCCTATGACCGAGACGAAGGGTGGGTTACTAGGAAGAATTTCTCGTTACTCTCTTGTGATCATCCTGCTACTCGCATTCGCAGGACTCGCCACCTTTGCTGTGATGAGCGATACTTCTATTCACGGGCTCACTGTACGATTCTATAATGTCTCATGGAGCTGCGCAAGCAACTCGACGAACATCAATCCTGTCCTAACATTCGAGTTCGGCAGCGTGATCGTCTACAGCTCCGCATCACTATCAACATCACTCTCACACGTTACGTTTGCAATGTCGACAAACGGTTTCCCAGTCGGCACAGTAACGGCCCCTGATCAAACCTTCTCCCCCGGCCAGAGTGCTTCCTACACCCCTACCTTCAGCAGCGCTGCGCTTGACCCAGGGTCTCAGTCCCTTTCTCAACAAATAGCCGTGGTAGTCAACGCTCAGGTCAGCGCGGGGCTGTACAACTCTCAAGCCTCGGCCTCATACTCAGAACTCGTGCATTTCCCCAGCCAAGCATGCGCGACGTAACAACGCTCGGAGTCGATTCCACCAATTCTATACACGATTCCGGCAATTTTCCATGCTCTTTGGACGCCAGGCTCTCCCCGGAGAGCGCCTACAGTCCGTTGCCCTCAGCGCTCCTAACATGGCTGGCCGGTTTCGAGGCGGAAGAACGTCCGTAATCGGATAACTTATGGGCATCCGGAATGCTTTTCTTCTCATCAAGAACGCCACTAACCATGCCGAAGACGGCAGGAATACCAAAGTCCCTCCTCGCGGACGTCAACAAAGTAAAGTCACGGCTGGCAACACTAGAGAAGAATCACACTTCTCTCGCAAAGACCAAGCTAGCGGCCATTGAGAAAGCCCAAGCCTCGCTCGCCAAAGAGCTCAAGGACAGCATGCGAAGCCTCAACGAAGCCATCAGGAAGCAACAGGACAACATTGACAGCAGAATAGCGCAGCTAGGCAAGATGAAGCCAGCGAAGAAAGAAAAGCGCAAACCCAGCGAATACAACCTCTTCCTCAAAGACAAGATGAGCCAAGGCATGAGCATGGTCGATGCGGTCAAAGCATGGAAGGAGAGAGAAGGCGGATCCTCATCATCCTCCATGCGAGAACCCGGACAGAGCTGGCAATCCCCCACACAACAATACTAGCAGACGCGATAGTCGAGGAGCAGAGGCGCGAGGAAGAATAGGCGGCGCCCTCGACACACCCCTTTTTTTCATTTCAGCGCAACCAATGAGTTGACTGACTAACAGAAGGCGGAGTGCGATCTACAACACAATTGAAAATCGATGCGTATCGCTAAGGCTGATCACTCGAGAAGCTTAACAGCCTCTCCTCGCGGAATAGCCAAGAGAGTCTCAATGTTCAAGTGATCGCCTCCCCTCATCAGAGCCTTGAGGGCTATCTTCTCATTGGGGGCGTCAAGGATTACAACCGCGTCGTATCTTCCGAATGTCCAGTAAGCCTGTATCAGATTCCCACCATCTTTCTTCAGAAGGTCCCAGTTATGGTCCATCTCTGAAATCATCTCCCTTGTCGGTTTCTTTCTCCATTTCGCTAAGCTCACAAATATCGTCTCGGATTCACCTCCTTGTCTTGGTGGTACTATCAGCCCCTCCTCAGCACATCCTTTCTTCGTCCGTTTGGGAACACCGAAAAAGCTTTGCATTCAGCTGTACCAATTTGAGCAATGCGACAGGGGCTAAGCTGTGAGGAGGACCCGCCCGCCACTACGACTGGGATAGGAATCTCGAGATATCCGCCAGTCTTCAACGCCGGTCTTAAGCTTCGTGACACTTCGCGTAACTTCTTCTGGATACTCCGTGCTTAAGGTGGTTAACTATCTACGTCAAAGTTGAGCACGTCGCTGCGCGAGCCTGAGACAACCGCTGATGGCACATCCAGCGAGAGTTAAGAGCAAGGGACTCAACGGAGTCCCTCACCTGCCCTTCCAAGAATTCGCGGTACAAGCTTGGAAGCCTTTCTAAGCGTTCTCAAGAAAGCAAAGATCAGGGATTCGGAGATAGAAGTCTCCAGCTCAGTCGAGTCTCAACACACGATGTGTTCAAAACCTCTCGTTAATGTGCTCGTGATGACCGCTAAGGGTTCGGGTCCCGCCGAGTACAGGGACCTGGCCGCGCTGTACCAGTACTGTCCAGGGTGTCGGACCGCAGTCAGAGTTCTCTGAAACGGCCGAGAACAGGTTTTTCTCTGCATCGAACAGAAGTACTCTCATTATTCCAGTGTATCATATCAGAGTGAAAGCTTGAAAAAGGCCCCTGCGAATACGAGTAACCTTTGAGACGACAAGCGCGTGGACGATAGCCGGGCGGCCGTATTAGCCCTCGAGGACGGCACCGTTCTTCGTGGAAAGGGCTTCGGCGCTCCGACCGATGTTTCAGGGGAAGTTGTCTTCAACACATCAATGATAGGATACCCTGAACTTCTCACGGACCCTTCCTACTTCAGACAGATTGTTGTGATGACCTATCCGATCCTGGGCTCCTACGGAGTGCCGTCCTTCTCCATCTCTGATAAGCACGGCATACCTCTTCACTACGAGTCGGATTCGATCAAAGTCAAGGGCTATGTCATCCACTCTCTCTCGAATCCAAGTCACTGGTCAGGTGACGAGAGCCTTGATGAATGGCTGACCAAGGAGAATGTTCCTGGAATCCGAGGCCTTGACACCCGTGCCCTGACTCGAAGAATCCGTTCGAAGGGCACCATGCTCGGTTTTCTGAAGGTCTCTGAGGCATCGGTCACCGACGAAGAAGTCGCTGCCCGGCTACAGAAACTCGTTGACCCGAATGAGGACGACTTGGTTAGGAGCGTGACTCCCTCTGAACCCATCCACTACGTCAACAACTCAGATTCGACGTTGGTTCTGGTGGACTGTGGCGTCAAGTATGGTATTCTTCGAAACCTTTTGGAGACGGGGGTAAATGTGGTAAGAGTCCCGTATGATTCTTCAGTCGACGACATTCTTGAATTCGAGCCCAGCGGTATAGTGATTAGTAACGGTCCCGGGGATCCGAAGAAGTGCAAGACTACCATCGAGACAGCAACCCGACTCCTCCAGACCGATATTCCCATGCTTGGAATCTGTCTGGGAATGCAGATCCTCGCGCTGGCAGCCGGCGGTGACACTTACAAGCTCAAATTTGGACACCGAGCAGTCAACCATCCCTGCCTTGATTTGAAGACTGGAAGATGCTACATTACCACTCAGAACCACGGATACTCCGTCATCCCCAGTTCGATCGATCAGACCCAGTTCGAAGTTAGGTTCCTCAACGCAAATGACAAGACGGTTGAAGGAATCCAGCACAAAAACAAGAAAGTTGTAGGTGTACAGTGGCACCCTGAGAGCTCTCCTGGACCCTACGACACTCAATTCCTCTTCGACCAGTTCGTCAGGGAGTCCGTGAAAGGATGAAGGTCAAAGGGCTCGACAAGGTCGTCATCATCGGCAGCGGTGCCATAAAGATAGGCGAAGCAGGCGAATTCGACTACTCGACCTCCCAGGCAATCAAGGCTCTCCGCGAAGAAGGAATCGAGACTATCATTGTGAACCCTAACATCGCAACGATCCATACCGACAAGAAGTTCGCGGACAAGGTCTATTCCGTCCCGATCAGGAAAGAATTCGTTGAAGAGATACTTGCAAAAGAGCGACCTCAGGGTATTCTTCTCGGATTCGGAGGCCAGACTGCTCTCAACTGCGGAATGGAACTCGCTGAAGACGGCATCCTCGAGAAATACTCCGTTCAAGTCCTGGGCACAGGAATCAACAGCATCGAAATCGCAGACAACAGAGAACTATTCAAGACAACAATGGTCGCGAATGGGATACCTGTTCCAAAGAGCCGGAAAGCTTCGGACCTTGCCAGCGCCATCGATGCCGCGCGACAGATCGGCTATCCTGTCATCGTAAGAGTCGCATACACCCTTGGGGGACAAGGCTCCGGCGTCGCATTCGATGAGGGAAAGCTCAAGGAGATCGCGCAGCGCGGACTAGCCTACAGCAGAATCCGGCAGATTCTCGTCGAAGAGTACCTCGACAAGTGGAAGGAGGTCGAATACGAGGTCATGCGGGACCACGACGACAACTGCACAATTGTCTGCAACATGGAGAACATGGACCCGATGGGAATACACACCGGCGACAGCATCGTAGTCGCACCTTCTCAGACCCTCACGAACAGAGAGTACAACATTCTAAGAGCAACGGCCCAACAGGTCATCCGTGCCCTAGGAATAATCGGTGAATGCAATATTCAGTTCGCGCTCGACCCAAGAAGCGAACAGTTTAGGGTCATTGAGGTCAACTCGCGGCTCTCTCGAAGCTCTGCCTTGGCATCAAAGGCTACGGGTTATCCCATAGCCTACATTGCAGCGAAACTCTCAATCGGCTACGCTCTGCCCGAGCTCGCCAACAGGATGACAGGGGTCACTACGGCATGCTTCGAACCGTCTCTCGACTATATAGTCGTCAAGGTTCCCCGCTGGGACTTTAGGAAATTCCGAAGAGTCAGCAACGAGATTGGGACCCAGATGAAGTCCGTGGGCGAAGTCATGGCGATCGGACGATGCTTCGAAGAAGCAATCCAGAAGGCCATTCGAATGCTGGATCTTGGAAGAGAGCTCACGGATGTTGATGATCTGGGGAGAAGCTGGCGGAGAATAAAGAGGGAGCTGCAAGAACCGACAGATCAGAGGGTATTCTACGTCGTCAAGGCTCTCAAGTCAGGCTTCACGGTACACGAAGTATCAAGACTCAGCGGAATAGACCCATGGTTCCTCGACAAGCTCCTCAACATACTGCGAGGGGAAACAGAGCTCAAACAAGGGGGAATCTGCCGGGAGACAGTCGGAGAAGCGAAGATTCTCGGGTTCTCAGACCGAAAGATCGGACGACTAGTTCGCAAGTCAGAAGAAGATGTCAGGCAATTCCGGAAGACGGAACACATCATCCCGTGCACCAAGCAGATCGACACGCTCGCGGCAGAATGGCCAGCAAACACAAATTATCTCTATCTCACGTACGGCGGAACGGAAGACGATCTCCCTTTTGTGAATCAGGACAAGGTTGTCGTGCTAGGCTCGGGCTGCTATCGCATCGGGTCGAGCGTCGAATTCGACTGGTGTTGCGTCAACATGGGACTCGCACTCCGAAAACCTGAACAGCAGGTAATAATGGTCAACTGCAACCCGGAAACTGTGTCAACAGACTTCGACGTTCTCGACAAGCTGTACTTTGAAGAGCTGACCATCGAGAGAATCCTAGACATCATAGACAAAGAGAGGCCACGAGGCGTCGTGTTGAGCGTTGGCGGACAGACACCCAACAACCTCGCACAAGGACTCGCTCAGCATGTGACCATTCTAGGCACCTCCCCCGTCAGCATCGATACAGCGGAGGATCGGTCGAAATTCGGCCTGCTCCTAGACAGGCTGGGTATAGACCAGCCTGAGTGGAGCAAACTCGAGACGCTTGAAGGAGCAGCGAAATTCGCAGACAAGATCGGATATCCCGTCTTGATCCGACCCTCCTATGTCCTATCCGGTGCCGCGATGAACGTCGCGTTCGACGAGCAGCAAATGATTCAATACATTCGTGAGGCCTCGAGAATATCAAAGGAATCTCCAGTTGTAATCTCAAAATTCGTGACGGGAGCGCGAGAAGTCGAAGTCGATGGAGTCTCTGACGGAAGGAATGTCTTCATCGGCGCAGTCATAGAGCACGTTGAGAATGCAGGGGTCCATTCTGGAGATGCCACGATGAGTATTCCCACCATTACGATCAAGGAGGGAAGCAGAGAACGAATCATGGATTATGCCAGAAGGATCGCAAGGGCCCTCCTAATCAAAGGCCCTTTCAACATCCAGTTTCTAGTCAAGAACGGTGAAGTGCAGGTCATCGAGTGCAATCTCAGAGCTTCTAGAAGCATGCCCTTCGTCTCAAAGATGACGGGAACGAACCTCATGGATCTTGCGGCCAAGGCAATAATGGGCGAAGAGATTCCGGATGGCGAGGGAACGGCCACGGGCTTTGGGGTAAAGGCGCCCCAGTTCTCCTTCACGCGACTTGACAAAGCGGACCCGGTTACAGGCGTCGAGATGGTATCTACGGGTGAAGTCGCCTGTTTCGGAGACAACTTCCAGGACGCCTTCATCACCGCCCTCGTTGCGAGCAATTTCTACGTTCCGAGAAGAGGCGACTCTGTCCTGATCACAATGGGGAAGACCCGCAGGGGAATCATCCCGTACGCGAAGATGCTCGCAGAGAACGGGTATAGTATCTATGCAACTCGGCACACAGCGGAAGAATTCTCCGAAGTGGGCATAGAATCAACAACTCTTTACAAGGTTCGGGAGAAGAAGAGCCCGAACATTCTCGACTACATTACGAGCAGAAGGATCAAACTTGTAATCAACATTCCAAGTCATGAAAAGGACGCAGAGTCGAGGCTAATTCTTCGGGATGAGTACGTCATCCGAAGGAAAGCGGCCGAGTTTGGCATCCCGGTTGTGACGAACCTTGAACTTGCCCAGGCCCTGGTCAGATCGTTGATCTCCTACAACATGAATGCTGGTCCGCTAACGCCTGCAGGGCACGAGAGCCGTCCGACAAGCTCTCAGAGAAGCGACCCGTCCGCAACATCCGATAGTCCGAAGCTGAGATCCAGCCCGAGGCAGATTTCAGTCACCGTTCTAGCGGAAGGCTGACCGGCTCACCAGCAGACATCGATCTATCGAGTACGCGAGATTCGTGCAAAGCATTTGAGATCCTGCGCAGGGCTCCGGCTAGAATGTTTGCCTCGCGTCTTCTGATTGCCGACCTGCCCAGGACATTTTTCACCGCCCTGTTCGTCAACCCTATCTTGTAGTCTTCAACTCCCGCTATCGTCATCGAATCGGACAAATACCTGAGAATCGTATCACGGATCTCGTCGGTAGCCAACCACTCTTCGACGTCCTTTGATTTTGAAGTGAATAATTCGTAGAAGATTATTGCGGCGGCGTGAGACAAGTTCAGTGTCTTGTAGGCCTCTGAAGACGGTATCGCGACTATTGCGTCGCAGAGACTGAGCTGGTTGTTGAGCCCTGTGCCTCTCTCCCAAGGATTATTCCGATTGTGCCAGCCTGTTGGGCAAGAACCTCGCGCAGTTCTCTTGGGGTCATTGGCTTCCGGAGGAGATTTGCTGAAGAGCGTGCCCTCTGAGTTGTTGTGCCGATCGAAAGGTTGACCCCATCGAGAGCATCTAGGAGTGACTCGTGAATAGTCGAGGAATCGAGAACATCCTGTGTGTGACCTCCCCTCATTCTGCCATTATGGCCGAAATCTGCGACAGGGTTGACAAGGCGGAGAGATGTCAGCCCGAAATTCTTCATTGCTCTTGCAACGAAGCCGATCGATTCCTCGAAGCGAGGCTCAACCAAGACTATTCGATAATCTGGGCAAAGCTGGATCGTGGGGACAGTTTTCCTGATGATGGTCTTATGACTGTTTACACTGTGCTCTAAGGGTTCAGGAGTGTCTCGACGTAGGATCCCAAAACTCTGCAAGCTACGATTATGATCACACCGAGAATCACCATCTTGATCGCAGACTTGGCGGCTGACTGCTTGAGAGTTACTCCTCGGAAGACTCCCATTAGGGAGAGGAGAAAGATGCCTGTGAGCATAGAGGTAGGCGTGGAATAGTTCTGGGAGAGGAAGAGCAGAGGAAGTAACAAGGTTAACGATGCCAGTGTTGAGGTGGTCGAGGTTACGAGGCCTGAGATGAGAGCTCGCCGGTGAACCTTTGAGAGCAGCTCGTGGAACAGTTTATGCTCCTTCCTGGTTGGCGTTCTCAATTGGCTATTCCCATTCCTGGACTTTTTTTTCCCGACCTTTCTCGAATGATCCCATGCCGCCATCAACCGTGTCTTCTTCTCGGTTGTCTCCGAGAGGTAGGTGGCGGCAAATACCGAGAGTGCCCCAGCTGCGGCACCTCCGAGCCCAGTTGCGAAAATATCTAAGGAAGAAAGGCCGGCCGCCGCGCCAGCAGCGATTATTCCCAGCACGGAGAATGTCCCGTCTATAGACCCGAAGACCACCTCTGCCGCAAGGCTGCCCGTTTCATGAGCAATCAGTTCTGTGGTCTGAATAGCCAGGGGTCTCAGCTCTAATGAGATGACATGTTACCCTGAGACCATGCTGGGCAAGAGGATACTGTTACCATTAGACAACCACTAAGAATACGTCGACATTCGTGTCTCGATGCACCTCCTCGTTCGATCCGGCGTAGCTTGACTGCAGACCTGAATCCCGTTCCCTACAACGCAGGGTAACATTCTCCCTTTGGCTCACGAAGCAGTTCATTACTTAGGAATCATCGTGCGACGCTCTCTGAGACGCTCGAGGAGAGGCTTCAGCACTATCATCGCAGAAGTCATGATGGTGCTCATAGTGATAATTATGTCAGCGATCGTTTTCATCTGGGTGACGCCAACCTTTCAGTCCAACACCGGCCAGGACAACTCTGGCGCCGCGTACGCGGAGAAGTTTTCGACAATATGGGGTAACTTTGCGACTTTCGCCCCGTCAATTCCAGAGACCGTTTACACCTGCACCGCTCTTTCGTACGCCAATATTCCATCGGGCATGTGCCCCCTCTCGAATCCAATAGTGACATGCACTACGTCGATAACATCCCCAACCACCGCGAACATCCTTGTCCCCGTCAATGGCGTTTGTCTGATCACAGCATCTGTTGGGAACGTCTTTGCGTCGGCGGGTTCCAACGTGACGGTTGCCGGAACGACTATCAACGGTCTGATCGGCAACTACTCAGCCAGTGTGACCCTAAGGAACGTCCAAGTCGTCACCTGGATTGGCCTGACCAATGTTCAGACGGTAAACATCTCAGGAAGTTCCTTGAACACATCCGGAATCACGAATGTGTGCGTCGACCTATGCAATAGCGCGCTCTATGAGGGTGGCCGAGGCATCTTTACCTTCGTAAACAATACCGTCACCGGACAGGTTGAGTCAGAAGTCAGCCACCAGGCAACCGTTACAGGAAACACGATCAGCGGGCGACTAGAAGTAGAGAGCGCCGATTTCGGCCAGATAACGAACAACAAGATTGGAATGCTTGATCTGGACCAGAACGGCATCCTGGTTGTCTCTGGGAATACCATATACGGAAACTTCTCCGAGACGCCCGGAATAGGTGTCCTCTACGGAACCAATCGCTGGTGCGCTACCGGAAACAACGTATTCGTCTCTGGCAGTCATAACGAACAGCTCTGCATTGGAAACATCGAGATAGACATCGCAAACACCGGCTCCATACCGGTCAACCTTGTCGCGGTTTATGTGAGTAACAATCCCGTTGCTGGGCCGATCGCGTGGAAGCTTCTCTCGGGAGGTCCTGCCCACAATTCATTGCCGATTACCATCCCTGTGGGACAGAGTGTCAACGTTACGATGCAATGGACTCCTCCGCAAACATCGTTTGCTATGCCCTGGACGGGCCTCTACTTCGTCTTCGTCTCGTCGCACATTAACTTTGTAGACGGGTATCTGTATTTTGGACACAACCCAGCGCTCACGATAACCAGCCAATCGCGTCCGGAAAACAGGATCTGTCCTCCCTGCTACTGAATCTGAGAATCTATCTCGTTCAGCCTCCGTGTCAATTAGAGATTCCCATAGGCGTAGGTATCTTCTGAGAGACTAGGGAATCACAGCAGTTTTAGCTAAGCGATGCTTCAGGTATGATGTCTAACGAAAGTTGGCTAAATTCTGGCTGTGGGAGCGCTATGTCAGCGGATCTTTCGTCGCAATCTTTTCGTCTGAACTTACTGATCGACGAAGGATTAGACCTACTTCATCGGCAAGGAGCCCTCCGCCGAGACCGTACATAATGGCCGCTAGTCTGTTCCATCGATCGCCGATTCCCAACCAGCCTGAGGCGGCGAGCAGAACTATTCCGTACCAAAAGTGGTGAAAGTGAATTCCAGATTGGACCACGACTACCTGTGGTAGTATGAAGGTGAAGAGCCTGGCAAGACCGAAGGCGGGCAGGAAGGCGAGTAGAGCCAGCGCTGACAGCCAGGGCCCTTTGGAATCCACTACATCATCCTCTCATTTCATTTTCTCGCTGGGAGGTCGCTCAGTCGTTTCGTTGATTCGACAACCAATCCTTCACGCTCAGTACCTTTGTCGTGGAGCCGGGGGTGGGAGTCGAACCCACTTCAGCCACCACTCTGGGTGTTTACTACGGGTTGCTACGAGGCGTGTCTGCAGCCCGTCGCCTGAACCGATCGGCCTTCGGTGGACAAGCCAACCCCGGCCTCGTATGGCCCCCGGCGAAGACGATGAGCCGACCGCGAATCGTATAAGCTTGATGAAGTGACGAACAAACTCGCTGGGATCTGCCGGGACGGTAAATAGTATCCAGAGGCTATCGAGGCTAAGCCCCCAGAGTTTTATAGGACGATCCCGCAGAGATTCTAAAATCAGCTGACTCGGGCCCTTGGAGAGAAAGACTTGTCTGGAATAGACGCGGTCAGAAAGATCGTAGAGACCGAGGGACAAGCCCGGAGAATCGTCGACGAGGCGAAGGTCCGAGCACAGCAGATCCTATCACAGTCTTCACAGGAGGCCGAAATGCTCCGGCAGGAAGCCCTGTCCAGCGCGCAGAAACAGCGGGAGGAGATTCTGAGAATGGCAAAGGAGAAGGCCGAGGCTGAGGCTCGCCAATCAGATGTTGAGACTGAACAGCTTCTAAAGAACTATCGAAAGCTCGCGGAGGCCAGAAGAGACGACGCAGTAAGCAAGGCCTTGGAACTCGTACTAAGCGGGTGAACAGAGTGTCAGAGTTGCTGGACAAGCTTCACAACCGGATACTCTCGGACGCCAAATTGAAGGCGGACGAGACCATCCGGGAGGCCCAGGCGAAGGCAGACCAGACTATCGCGGAGGCCCGACAGCGGGCTCAGAGAGAAGCCGATGAGCTCCTTGCAAAAGCCAAACTGGAGGCGGAGGCGGTGAGGAGGAATATTCTCAGTTCAAAGGTGAGAGCCAACAGGCTGAGGATCCTAGACGAAAAGAACCGTATCGTCCAGGAAGTTCTAGGAGCAGTCGAGGAGAAGCTGTCGAACATTGCAAAGTCGTCACGGTTTGGTGAAACAGCCCAGCGATTCGTCGCTGAGGCGGTGAAGGCGGTTGACTCCGACCAACCGGTCGTGAGACTGGGATTCAAGGGCTCGTCCAAGCAGAATCTGGACAACGTCTCAAAAGTTCTTCCGAAAGGTTCGAAGCTCGTTTTCGAGGAGGACCCCGTCGACGGGCTCGGGGGAGTGGTCGCGAGCGACGCTGAAGGCCGGGTCACATTCAACAACTCATTCAGGTCTCGCCTCGAAAGGCTTGACAGTCAGCTCTTGAGGTTGATAGCATCAACAATCTTCGGCGAGTAGACCCACAAGTCTTGCTTCATCCGGACCAGATGCGACACGTCAGCATACTAGTCGTGAAAGACCAGCTGCCCAATCTTCTGTCGTATGCCGGGTCAAAGAAGCTCTTCCACCTCACAGAGGTCGAGGACAACGGCCTTCCCGGGGGTGCACGACGCTATCAGGCGCTAGAGCTGTTGGCCAAAGCCTCTACTGTCAAGAACCGGATTGCCAGCTTGACCACGGCTCTCCAGACTGGAGAGTCCAGGATAGAGAGCCTGAAAGTGCCCGTTGATAATCTGGAAGAGCTTGCCAATTTTCTAGACGATGAGACACTCAAGCTTGAACATTCGGTGCGGCAGATCGATGATGAGCAGGGCAAGATACAGACAGAGAAGGAGCAGACCTCCGAGCTGTCAAGATTCCTTTCTGGACTGGAGAAAGTAGGAGTGTCGCTTGACGCGATTGCCGGAAGCGGCTTTCTGACAAGCCTAGCGGGAGAGGCCATTACTGAAACCATACCGTCGGTGCAGAGAGAGCTTGACCTGATAACCTACGGCAACCTCATCTTCGCCATCACCGACACCGCTGGAAAAAGCCAGACGTTCCTCGCCATCTTCCCAAGCGTCTTCCAGGACGATGCGAAGCAGGCGGTGACCGCTTTGGGCGCCAAGCCAGGACCTCCATGGACAGGTCTTCCACCCGACCCCAAGAATGCGAAGGAGGTTATCGACTCCAGACTACTCGATCTTGAGAAAGTATCCAAGGAGCTCGATGAGAAGAAAGCGGGGTTCGCGAAAGAGAAAGGCCCGAGAATCAAGAGCCTGGCAACCTTATCTGAGATACTCGATCTGAGGACGAAGGCGCTCTCAGGGTCGGGCGCGACTGAGGCAACTGTTCTGCTTCAAGCCTGGGTTCCTGAGCATTCTGCCAAGGAGGTTGGGGAGGGTTTGTCGAAAGCTTGCAATGGGCTCGCTTCAATGTACGTCGAGGAAGAATCTAAGAATCATGGAGAGAGTCCGACGGAGGACCCCGCGTCGACGACGGATGCTGATCCTCCGACTCTTGTCAAGGCTCCAAGCTGGACCCGGCCGCTCCAGAGCATAATCGACAATTTCGGCATACCATCCTACGGCGAGACGAATCCCCTTCCCTTCATGATCCTCACGTTTCCACTCATCTACGGACTGATGTTCGGCGATATTGGTGAAGGACTCCTCTTCATAGCCCTCGGCATTTTCCTCCTCTATCTGAAGAGGAAGAAGGCCAAGGTCTTCGAGATCGGCCAGATATTCGTCAACGGCGCAGAGCTGGTGTTGATGCTGGGAATCGGCGTCACCATCTTCGGCTTCGTCTTTGGAGACATATTCGGCTTCGAGTCAACCCAAGTCCTTGGGATTCCTCCACTCTTCGCCCCCACTGCTGGAGCCTTCCCGACCAGTCCGAACGTTGCGCCCAGCACCGCGAACCTCATCGTCTACATGATATTCATCTTGTTCTTCGGGGTCGCACACTACCTGTCCGGTCTCGCCATCAACGCCTACAACAAGATCAGACACCATGAGTACAGACATGCTTTCCTTGGGCCGATCTGCTGGGCCTGGTTCTATGCGATGTTCATTTATGCAGCAGTCCTGGTGGTGAATTCCGGATTCAAATTCTCGGTATTGCTGCAGAACCCACTAGTAGTGATTCTGCTCTTCGTCCCCTTCGGGCTCTTAGGATACGGCGAGGGCGGTCTCCACTTGATGGAGGTTTTCATCGGGGCCGGAAGCAACACATTGTCCTATCTTCGGATATGGGCCCTCAACCTGGCAGACTTCGCGGTGAAGTTTGCCTTCTTCACCTCCTTCGGAATCGTTGGAGCAGTCTTCGGCAATATCCTCGTGATGATCCTAGAGGGGTTGATTGTGTTCGTCCAGACCCTAAGACTTCACTGGGTGGAATGGTTTGGTAAGTTTTATGAAGGGACCGGCCACCCATTCGCGCCCTATCAAGAACCTATGACCTGGATTGTGGCACAATAGTGGCTGTCGACTGCTCGACGCTCTCGTCTGTAACCCTCTGTCCCACGTTCTGGGCAGGACTCGGAGCGGGGCTTAGTGTTCTACTCTCCGCCATCGGCGCTGGACTGGGAATAGGAATCTCAGGACCCGCCATAGCAGGCGCGGGAGTGGAGAGACCCGAGGTGATGCTGAAGACCTTCATCGCAACCATACTCGCAGAGGCTCTCGCAATCTACGGCCTCGTCGTCGGACTCCTCTCGGTCTTCGCCATAAGTCCAGCTCTGACGATTGAGAAGGGAACTCGAATCTTTGCAGCGGGACTGACGATGGGGGCCGCAGCGCTCGGTGCCGGCTTCGGTATCGGTGCAGCGGGAAGCGCGATGGCTTCAGCTACCGCTGAAAAACCCGAGATCTTCTCGAGAGCAGTAATCTCGCTCATCCTAGCAGAGGCTCTCGCAATCTACGCTCTCGTCACAGGTCTACTTCTACTATTCACCGGTTAAGCGAGTCAGCGTGCCCTCCGACACACTATCCCACTTATTACGAGATAATTATCTCATCTCTCTCCTGCGCGGCAAACGAAGCCAGCTGCTCCACCGCCAGCAACTCGTCTCTCTATCAGAGTCCAAATCCCAGAGCGAAATCGTCGGACTCCTCTCGGAGGGATCATACGGGCCGGAACTCTCTAAGCTACAGGGAGAATCGTCACCCATCGACACCGAGAGGGCGATCCGGTTGGGCTTCGCCCGTTCCGTCAGGGGCCTAATCTCCGCCTCGAGCGCCGACACTCATGACTTTCTATCGGAATACCGGCGACGATTCGACGCTTATGACCTTGCGGGTCTCGTGATCTTCAAGGCGCAGGACAAGACCTGGGAGGAGTATCTTGCAACCAGGCAACCGCTTGCTCTGATGAAAGAAGCTGAACTCCACAGGCTCCACTCCATCGAGGATCTATCGGCCATCGCAACGGCAGCGGGCGACAGACACCTAGTCGAGAGGCTGAAGGGATTCTCAATGGAGGACGCTGCAGGCGAGAGAGCATCGCTCGTCAGGGACGCAATCAACGGATGGGGAGAAGAGAGATTCTACAAGTATGTCGACCAGCGCCTATCGGGTCCCGATCGAGAAAACTGCCTGCCGATCGCCGGCTCAACGATCGACATTGCAAACCTGACCATCATTCTCAGGAGCAAGATCCTATCCACCTCAGGCATCAAAGACCACCTGATCCCAACACACTGGAAGCTAAACAAGCGAGCAATCGACCAGCTACTGGCCTCGACGGACGTGTCTCAGGCCCTCGACTCGATGGCCTCGCACGAATACTACCACAAGGTCTTGGCGGGGGCGCGACAGAAGTATGAGGAATCCAAGTCGCTCGCCTTCATAGAGGTAGCGTTGAGGAAGCACCAGTTGAGGCTCAGCACAAGACTCTTCATCAGCTTCCCCTACTCGGTCGGAATAGTACTCGCTTTTCTCATCCTGAAGGAGAACGAAGCCAAGAATCTCGCAGCCGTCCTCACCGGCGTTGGGGCTGGACTACCCGCAGATGAACTGCGCTCTCTCATTGCGGTCCAGGATTAGCCATGACTTCCGCCGACTTTGAATTCAGTCGACTACGACCCGCCAGCTCACCTAGAGCTTCCTTGACAAGAACAGGCGACATGCTCCAAGCTCGCATTGAAATCGGAAACAATTCTCCCCAAGAATCACTTCAGAGATGAGCTAGAACTCTTATGGCGACTCCTGGCATCGATAATCCCAAGATCTGAATGTTTGGATCGGGAAAGGCCTTGGCTAGAATTTTGTCAACCGCGACAAACACTGTCCAAGCTCTGAAACTAGCGTGCAGCACCAGACTAGACTTGGTCCAGTTAGCTCCACGTGACAGTGAACGTGTGGTCGAACAGTCCATTCACTTCCAGCGTCATCTGGTTGACGGACCCAGGAGTATTGGCTCCGTTTGACTGCCACTTGACGTTTACAATGACATCCACTGTCCCATTTGGAGGAAGAGGATATGGTGGTCCGAGTCCGTTGCAGATTCTGCAGTTCAGTGTGGGGGAGATTAAAGTGATCCACAAATAGGGGGAACCGATTGCAAGGGTTAAGTTGCCGGAGTAGCCATTGAGGCTCATCAAGGTTACTGTCATGTTTGCACTGGAACCCTGTGTCATGACCAGCTGACTGGGACTTGCTTCGAATGCTAAGCCTTGTACGGTTACCGAGAAGTTGATTGAATGTGATCTTCCACTGCTTGTCCCTGTTAGAATCAGAGTATAGTTTCCGAGCGTTTCAGGGGAGACCGTAAAGAAGTAGTCTGCATCGCTCACACGGTTCAAGATTGGGTCAAAGGCCAACAAGACCCCGGAGCCTGTCGTCGCGTTTAGACTTGGCGCTGCCTCCAGATTGAACCTCACGACTCCCGTAAAGTTCTGCAGACTCTTTACCGTGAACCTGACGCTGAGCGTGTGGTTAACGGGCGGGAATAGGATTGAATCCGGAGCTTCGAGCCGGAAGTCTCCTTTCGACTGGAAAAGCCCGGGCAATATGGTCAGCCCCGAGAATAGAGTAGCCACGCCTATGATTACAATGAGCAAGAGCCATACTGGGACCGGCCTCCGAAGCGCTCTCCCGATTGACATCTACCTTCAAAGTAGCTGAACTGCCTAATTTGCGTTTTAATCGCATCCACGATATCGAAGGATGTCAGACCAGACCATTCTACCCGATATAGATCCAGCATCCTCAGCGGGAAGCAAATCTGCCCAGATGGTTTATCGTCAGAGTCTCTTGACGAAGTAGTAGTATGTGTAGCCGATTCCACCGATCGCGCTCACAACCAGGCCGATTATTGAGCCGCCGCAGGGAACCAGGCCGGGTGGGGATGCGCTGACGCCGATGCATGATGGTTCTCCTATGAGTGGTGAGATCGCGATTCCGCCGAGAAAATAGCCTAGTATTAGGAACGCGGCGGTGTTGGCGCTGAAACTGAGAAGTCGAAGCGTCTTCTTCTCGTAGAGGGGACCGGTCGGACATGTGCCACTGCCAAGTCTCTGAAACCTCTTTCTGTCAATGGACTGTTGAACTGCAGGCGCACGGACCCGTCCACCCACCGGGGGAACACGAATGGTTGTTCCCTTCAGACATTCTGTTACGCTGGAATGTGTTGGGTCTGGATCGTTGTGGCTCTTGTTGATTTGACAGGCAATAGTGACTATAGCGACACCAATGTACGCATCTTCCGCGCTTAGTATTGCGGCTAGGTCTTGATCGTTTATTCCAGCTATGGTCTCGAATTCATTCCGGCCGACTTTATCGACGGCGGCCTGAACAGCCTCTGCAATCCTTGAAGTCACGAGAGCTTCTAGATCCGGCTTGCTCACTAGCAGTTCTCTCGACTAGTCTAGCTGCACCACTCCGTCTTTCTGCAGAGAGTTGAGAACGACGGGTGTGAGAGGCTTATCCAGTCGCGCAAGTATGTGAGCAGCCTTGGTGCCGCCGCCCAGCCGGAGGGAGCCACGGAGCAGAAGAAGAGTCTCCTCGATATTGTCAGCTGATCTGTTGAGGGGTCCTGCCATCTCTTCTCGGAGAGCTTCGAGTCTACTGTTCTGGGACTGTTTCTCTCGGATGAGCCGATCCTTCTCCATCTGCCAAGACATCAGAGCCGCGGTCGCGTCGGGGGCCTCGATGTTCGGTATGTCCGTTGGGATAAAGTCGTAGAGGAGAAGCGTCTGGAGAGCTTGCGAGGCGTCCTCTGTTGGCATGGCGACTAGAATATAGACGGAACCGTTTTTCTTTGCTCCAGTCATCATGACTGCTCTCTCCTTCAATAAGGCTCGCAGAGCCTTCTGGGCGGCATCCAGTTTCTTGAATGGTAGTCTTCCCAGAATGCGTCGAAACCCTGTCGCCCCTGACATTATCTCGTCGAAGCTGAAGCCAGTACCCTTGAGTTGCTCGAGCGTTGAAACCTGCTTCTCAATCTCCTGAACCTGCCGGTCGGCCGCTTCGACACTGGACAATATCTTCTGATACTCGCTACGAGCCTCTGCAGCCTGAGTCTCCGCTTCTGAGCCTGTGGTTTTCACATCAGATGTCTCGGGGATGGCAGATTCCGGTTTTCTCTCTATTCCAAGCTGTCGGAGCGTCTGAGACACGCCATCACGAAGCTTCGCATATTCCTTGATGTATCGCACAACATCCTCGGTCGTCATTCTGCCCGTGTCGAGGACCAGCTCCTGGGCATCTACCTTGGCCAATGGGCCAAGGCTTGCCATCGCTCTCTGAGCCAGAGCCTTTGGCAATATGATACGAAGAGTTGATGGTTTCGCGACACTACTCATCAGTGGTCCCGTCTAGAGGTCTATCGGATGCCTATCGGAATACAACTATTGCGGTCAGGAAGAGAGGAATGAAGACGAGGGAAATCGTGTTGAGGAGCTTGATGAGAATATGGAGGCTTGGACCCGCAGTGTCCTTCCAGGGGTCGCCCACCGTGTCACCTACGACGGTAGCGGCGTGTGTCTCCGTGTTCTTGCCTCCCAGGTGTCCTACTTCGATGTATTTCTTGGCATTGTCCATCGCTGCTCCTCCCCACATCATCATGATTGCTAGAGGAATCGCGGAAAGAGTAGCGCCAACGACGAGGGCTCCAACGGCCGCCCAGCCTAGAAATACTCCAACAATGATTGGAGCGACGACTGGGATCGCTCCTGGGGCGACCATCAATCGAAGAGCCGTTCTCGTCGATATGTCCACAGCCCTTGCGTAGTCTGGTCTAGCTGTACCCTCCCTAAGCCCAGGAATCTCTCTCAGCTGTTTCCTAACCTCCTCGACCATTCGGTAAGCTCCGACGGCGACGGCATTGATCGCTGTTCCCGAGAATAAGAACGGGAGCATGCCTCCAATCAGCGCGCCTATGATTACATCAGGGTGGTTTAGGGCAAGAGATGCTCCGAGGCCAGTTAATGAGTTTCCGAGGGCTATGGCATCTGGTGGAGTGATCTTGTTTAAGTCAAACAACCTGGCTTGATATCGGGCAACTTCCAACACAAACGCCTGAAATAGCAAGAGGGATGCTAATGCGGCCGACCCCATCGCGTATCCTTTTGTAAGTGCCTTGGTCGTGTTGCCGAGGGCGTCAAGCGGTTCTATTCGATCACGAATCTCAGGCGGGGCCCCAGACATCTCGGCTATGCCCCCTGCATTGTCTACTATGGGGCCGAGACCGTCCATCGTGAGGACAATTCCGGCAGTCGAGAGCATACCCATTGTGGCCATGGTCGTCCCGTAGACGCCGCCGAGAAACGCGTTGAGGCCCGCCAGACCGGCGAACTGTTCGCCTAGTACAAAAGAGATGAGAAGAGCGACGGGTACGGTGATGACCGGGAGCCCGCTCGAGATCATTCCAACGGCGGTTCCAGAGGTTACGGTGAGGGCGGGGCCGGATTTGGACCTCTCAGCTATCGTAACGACCCATCTGGCCTCGGATCCGGTATAGAATTCCGTGTAGAGTACTATGAGAAGGCCTGACACGAGCCCGGCTATCATGCACCCGTAGAGAGCATAGGCACCCAAGGCTCTATTGGCCGAAGTCACGCCTGCTATAGTCGTCAGTCCTGAAGGGCCGAATACGTACCAGGTTGCGATGAAGAGCAGTATCGCAGCGACGAGCGAAGCGACGAGGAGCCCATCTCTGGTAGGCTTGATCGGATTCTTGAACTTCTTCTCATAGACCGCAACAGCCAGACCCACAAATGTGGCAACTATTCCCAGCGACCGCACTATCAGGGGCATCGTCACGTAGTAGACGTTGTTGCCGCTGATGCCTTGGAAGAGAATGATAGAGACAATCAGGCCGATTATCATGCCTCCCAGGTTCTCAGCTGTGAGAGACTCGAACAGGTCAGCGCCTCTACCCGCCTCGTCTCCCACATTATCTCCAACGTTGTCGGCGATCGCCGCCGGGTTCCTAGGATCGTCCTCCGGAAAGTTCTCCTCCACCTTGCCAACAAGGTCGGCGCCCACGTCAGCCGACTTTGTGAATATTCCCCCGCCCAGTTGCGCGAATAATGCGGCTAGCGAAGCCCCAAAACCGAATCCAGCCAGAACTCCCGGGTCACCAAAAGCAGCATAGAGAATCGAGAGACCCAGGAGACTCATGCTAATAACAATCAAGCCTAATGCTCCTCCGCCAAGTGTGGCGACCTTCAACGCCTCGTACGTTGACTTCTCGGCAGCCGCGGTCGACCTGACATTCGAGTTGGTCGCAGAATACATTGCGATGTATGCTGCAAAGAGTGAGAAGGCTACTCCTAGAAGGAAGCTGAACGCTATTTCGCCTCCGTAGGTGAGGTTGACCGTCGCGCCGAAGGCTGCGATGATGACGACGGCGATGATTATTGCGATTATCGCGATGGTTCGAAACTGTCTCTTCAGATAGGCGTTTGCGCCTTCTCTGATGGCCTTCCAGATGGAGACCATCTTCTCGTTGCCAGTAGGGTATCTCTTGATGCTGTAGACGAGGTAGATGGCGACCGCGACCCCAGCGATTGCGAGTGATGTCGTCAGGAGTAACGGGTCGAAAGCCAAGCTCTGGTTCCTACTAGCCTCGAATTATGGAATTTCCGTCAAGCCGCGCCCGTCCGGATTATAAATCTATTGAAATACGGAGAGATCGTTGACTTGCACCGCCTAGATTGGCGATAGAGGGTATGAACCGATTGTCGTCGTATGATCTCACGCTGTACTCGCTGGTAGCGATTTTAGAAGACAGCCCCATCCTTGGGGCGAGCTACTACAGTCCAACGTTCCGAGAGGACTTGAAGTAGTGTTTGTCCAGTCCCCTGCTGGCCACCATACCCAGTTTATCCTCTGTGGTGCATGACTATCATAGAGGTTGACCAGTGTCTGTATGAAATGGAATGTTACAACAGTATAGCCTGCGCTTCCGTTCAAAACAACGTCGGGAGCGCATATGTTGGGATCACAGGAGATTGGATCCGTGCCCCCCTCCGTGTTCAATGCTGGCCAGCCAGTGCTCGCCATTCCTGCTACGACTGTCTGGTAGTAGCCCTGTGCTACGTTCTCCGCCGTCGCGTTGTTCCAGCCTCCCGTTGCGTTGTAGTAGTCAAAGCTCATGTAGCTGTGAAGACTGACGAAGACCCTACCACCCTCCGAGACCTTTCCCAGAGGGTCTGTAACCGTCGGATACCCGTTCACTGCATTCGAGCAAGCACCGTCGCCGCCGGGGCAGAGGTTGCAGCTGTAGCTGCAGAGGTTCTGGACGACAATCCAGTGGGTATCGCCGAGTGACCGCGCCTGGTCTATCCACTGCTGGTATGCACTACTGAGATAGGTGACACATGAAGTGTCTGTCGAGCATGGTGCGCTCGGACATGACGAGGGGCTGTTGGTACAGTTGTAGTATTCTGGCTCGTTCTCCGGTTCCCAGATGATCTGTGAGTATGATGGTCCGACGTTCTGGACTATTGGCTTCCAGTAGTTGAGCCAGCAGCTTGTATCCCGGAAGATGTCCGAGTAGCCGTGATAGTCGATAATTATCCAGAAATTATAGTGTTGGGCTATCTGGACGGCCCGCTGGGCGTTGGTCTGGTTATACACGCTCATGTAGTTCTGGTCAATCGTGTCCGAACAGTAGGGATCGAAGTCGACCCTGACAGTATTGTAACCTTCAGCCTTCATCTCAATCAACAACAACTCCATGTCCGAAACATACTCTCCTGGAAACACGGCTGAGAGAGTGCCTCCACTGCCGGTTGAGGACTCGTCCATCTTGACGCCGCCCCAGCCCACCAGAATTGGTGTCGTACTTGAAACGGGTGTGTGATGCCCCGTGATCATTGAATAGAGCAGGACACCGGATACGGCAAAGGCGATGATGAGAACGGCCCCAACTATCTTGCGCCGCGACCGGAATCGCCCCGTGGGCCTCGTCGCGGTGCCGCCATCGCTCATCATCAAGATCTTCCTGACCTTATCTGCCAAATGCATAAATCGCGTAGCCTTGTCGATCTGTCTCCCACCAATAGCTGATCTACCTGTTTGACCGGCAGTAAATACGATGTGATCCTTGTCGGAGGGGGCCCGGGTGGCCTCTCCTCCGCGGTATACCTATCAAAGAAGGGGTTGAAGGTCAAAGTCTTCGAGAAGAAGAAACTCCTTGGAAAGCCGGTTCGCTGCGGTGAATACTTTCCGGTCAAAGAAGAGATGGTGAGACTCCTCCCGCGGGTAAAGTGTATCGACATCATTGATGCTCCTGATGATTCAGTGGACTCCAAGTGTAAGTCGATTAGACTCGTTAGTCCTAGGGGACACGAGTTCGAGTTTCCGTTCGCAGCCTACATTCTCGACAGACACGTCTTCGAGAGTCACTTGGGCGATATCGCGCGTAGCAACGGTGCTGATATTGATGTGGGCGTTCAGGCCCACTTCTACCCCGACGAAGACGGGGGATGGGTTGGACCCACCCGTGAGCAGGCCGATCATGGGGAGATTATCATTGCCGCAGATGGGTATCCGAGCGAGACAGCCGAGCGTGCCGGCCTCCCGGAGAGAGAATATGCGGGTCCGTATGCAGTCGCGACGAACATCGAATATCTCATGACAGATCTCGACGTTGAGCAAGATGTGGCAGAGATGTACATGGACCCGAGATACTCGCCAGGGGGATACGGCTGGATAATACCAAAGGGGCATGGGAGGGCCAATGTGGGGATTGGAATTCGCGAACCCTATGTCCGGCGGAACTGGCAGATACGAGAGCTGCTAGCTGGCTTCATCGAGAAGAACAAGGTAGCGGCTCAACGATTGAGGGGAGGACAGAAGGCGTCTTTGATAGGGGATAGCCTCCCGGTTGATGGACCCCTCGCGAGGACCTACACGGATCGGGTGATGGCGGTCGGCGACGCTGCTGGCATGGTCATGCCAACAAACGGGGGCGGGATACAGACAGCCATGATCACAGGGCGGTTGGCCGGAGAGGCGGCAGTCCGTTACTTTGAAGAGAAGACTCCGCTGTCGAGTTATGAGGAGGCTTGGAAGGACCAGATTGGTTTGGAGATGGAGAACTCCAAGCGGATGCGGCAGGCCTCGGACCGGTTGATGGGCCACGGATTCGTCTTCGACATGATGCTCCGCCTGATGGGGACGAAGAGAATAGCTGATGTGATAATGTGCCAAGTCCCCAGCGGCATGGGGCTCTTCGTGAACATGATGGCCTAGTATCTGAGTGCAACATCAACAATTATCGCAATGAAGAGTAGGAACAGGTAGGGACTCGAGACCTTGAACATTCTCCACGCATTCTTCTCGGTCGGCTTGTAGAGGACCCAGAGACTCCCGGCCAGGTTGGCGAGTCCGCCGACCAAGGCCACGGCTCCGTAGATGGGACCAAGATAACCGAGAAGATACAGCGCAAGTGAGAAGGGTACCATGATGAGAGAGAAGAGAATGATCAGCCGGAGAGCGGTTGCTGAACCCACGACAACGGGGAGCATCGGGATACCGGCGCGAGAATAGTCCGATCGGTTTGAGACTGCTAAGAACCATATGTGGACAGGAATCCAGACAAAAACCAATCCGGCCATCAGAATGGGAATCGGTGCAAGAGGGAGGTTACCGACAAGACCGGGGGTCACGGCTGACCATCCGAACAGGACCGGCAGACCACCGCTGAACCCACCTAGCAGAATATTGAACGGGCTCCGCCTCTTGAGTAGCAGACTGTAGACTCCTACGTTGTCCAGTATTCCCAGACCCATCCAGAGAAGCGAAAAGAGATTCAGCAGACCGGAAAGGATCAGAGAGACGATGACTAGTCCGAGTGCAAAAGTCAATGCTGCTCGGGGAGCTAGTCGTCCAGACGGCAGGGGCCGATGGCGTGTTCGCAGCATTACAGCATCAACATCTCTGTCGTGGTAGTTGGTGAGAGCATTGCAACCTGCGCATCCTGCTGCGATGGCAGACGCGGCTACGATCCATCCGAGCGGGCTGAAGGCAATCGAGAGCACCCTAGTTGCTACAAAAGTCGCGGATAGGGAGGTGAAGACGAGCAGATACCAGATCTTCGGCTTCGTAAACTCGTAGTATGTTCGGAATTGGCTAATCAGGGATTTGGTTTCTTGACGCTGGACTAACAGTTGGGCCCGCCCTATGAGACTAAGATGTGTCCGTTCATGTTTCCATGTAACGGACTGCAAATCGTGGTGCAGAAGTATGCGTAAGTTCCGGTTGCAGTGAATGTGACGGTCACAGTATACCACTGGTTGAATGGAATGCAAGGAGGAGTGCCTGGACATGGTAAAGGCCCCCCGGAGACCACGGTTGGTAGTGATGGACCAGAGATGGCGAAACCATGACCCGTAGAGCAGTCTGGAGCGCATCCTGTCGCACTCACTCCGCGTATGTAGAATGTGATCTTGTCTCCAACGCGGGCTTCAATCGTCTTGTTGTCAGCGGCGCCCTGATAGTTCTGGTATTGGACTTCGGTCAGATTGGCGCCTTTATTCGCATCGAACGCAGGCAGACTTGTCTGATTGAGAATGACCGTGTTGTTGACATGAAATCCGCCTGCTTCCTCGATTACCGCTGTCATGAACACAAGGCGGTGCACGGGAGTGTATGCGTTTGTGACATGGGGAAGTATGAACTGGTAGTAGTAGATTCCTCCTCCGGCTGCCGCGATCAGGATCAGCCCGAGTATGCCAACTAGCGGAATATGCCTTTTCGGAGCCTGCATGGGTCTCACTTGAGATGGGTTGACACTCTGTATATGTGCACTGTTGCGGCGAAAGCTATGAAGACCATGCCGATCTCCAGAAGCGCGAAGTTCTGGAGCGAGAAGAGAAAAGCCCGAAAGATTGAGAAGTCTAGAAAGGCCTGGAGGAGCAGGAGGCCGCCTAGGAGCGAGTAGATCTCTCCTTTGGACAGAATGTATGGGGGGACTTTTCTGTAAGGGATAGGTTTCTTTGCGGCTCGAAGCTCGTCCAGCTTCGATCTCTTCCATCGGACATACGCGTAGACAAAGCCGTAAGCTAATGCGGATGCCAACAACAGGCTACTACCAAACAGGGTTGGGTCAATTACAAGTTGGCCCTCGCCCGTCAGAGCCTCAAACGGATTCGCGGCTCTGAAGCCCCAGACCGTGACCAAGGCGATCTGACCCAGGGCCGCGACTCCGAGCGCGACCCAGAAGGGCCGGTCGAGCATCGCTATCTTCTTTCCGCGATCAAAGAATGGTACGATCAGAAATACTAGAACGAATATTGCAGGAATTATTGCTCCGGCAATGAAAGGGTCGAGGTGTTGAACTCGGATGAACGCGTATAGACTTGTAAAGTACCATTCTGGAAACGTGATCTGCGTGGGAAGGTTTGGAATATATTTGACCCCGACCTCGACCGGAAACAGGCCTCCCATAACGAGTATTATTCCTGTGATAGCGGAAGAGACCGGAACATCCAGGACCAGATTCTTGGGAAGATGAATGGACATTATTGCCAGCATTATTATGGGAATGATGAACACGTGGAACGCGTAGAATCGTAGCACTATATCGCTGAAGCCGAAACCGAATATGATATTGGCAAGATCTGCCCCGATGACCGGACTATCGAGAGTCAGCGTTCGCCCAATGTTGATGGCCAACTGGCCACGTATATTGAGGATAAGATCGTAGCCAGTGTAGGCCTCAACTATTGTTATTACACCAAGAATGACGCCTGTTATCCACAGCATCTCATAGCGGAGTTTGTAGCGACCTGCAAAATATTGATAGAACATGTGCATCACCGCCAAGAGAACCATCGCGTTGGATGCCTCATAGTGGATGTTCCGAATTATGAGACCCCAGTCAACCTTGTTGTTAATGTCTGCGACACTCTGGAAAGCTTGATTGCACGCAGACGATGTCGCGTCCGTACAATCACCAAACGCTGGGCTGTAGTGGAAGAGCAGAAGCGCTCCCGTGACGCCCAATATTATGAATACTACAACCGTCAGCATGCCAAGGAAGCCGAGAGGGCTGATGAATCTTGAAGGGAAGACTATCTTGAGCGCTAGGAGGAGGGTTCGCTCAAGGCGGTCCCAGACCCATCGAAGGATGGCTACGATCGGGTCGAGGAACCCTTTCGTCTTACTGGGAGGTGCGGCCAACTCCTACCTGCCCTTGGATGTTTGTTGCGGTTATGTTTCCAGACGCGTCGATGCTCAACTCGACCTTGGGAAGAGGAAGCAGGCCGAGATCGTAAGCGGGGCCAGCGACCGGCACGCCATCGGCCAAGTTGTACTGACTACCGTGGCATGGGCACTGGAGCCTAAACTGGCCCGAACCTGGAGTGCCAGCGAATCCGGGATTTACTAGGCACTGCAGATGCACGCACGTAGTGTTGTACGCGACGAATCTTCCACCCGTAGGTGCAGTATAGACGGTTGACCGGTCGGTCAACTGTACTCCAAGATTGTCGTCAGGGAGCCTTACTACAATGTTCTTGTAGTATGGGCTATCCGAGATAGTATAGGGCCAGTAGAAAAACTGCGAGAAATATTCCTTGGTATTACTCGGATCGCCCAACGCTGTGTAAACATCGTTGCTAGAAACCGCCGCCTGATACTTCGACTCAAGATCAGTCGCCTTCGCAATGACTGTTGGGGGTTCTTTTGGGGGAAACAATGGACCAAGAATTCCTCCTGAACCTGCTACCGAGGCCACGGTAAGTAGAGCAGACGCTCCAAGAGCCCCGACAAGGAAAACTCGTCGAGAGATCAAGGGACCTTTGGCCGGTACCGAAGCGGTCGAAGGTTGCGGTTGTGCAGCCGCAGAGACTGGGGGGAGACTCGTTGCGGGCGACGACGTCTTCCCCTGTTGCTGATCATCAGCCATTTTCTGGATAGCTCACAGGAACTATTTCCGCGGAAAAGTCTCGGAATAGTATTAAACACTTGTCTATACGCTATGAGCCGTTCGATTCGTCTACAAGTCAGGAAATGATATAACTAACACAGGACCGAGCATCCGAAGACTGTTTCGACGCGGAGCGTGCATCTTTGAATCGAGTAGTAGCGTCACTAACCCTATTACTTGGCCTTGCAGCCATGATGCTCGGAGTTTATTCTCAACAATGGACAACTATTCAGCAGCTACTGAGACCGTTCGTCCCCTTCTTCGGATAGGGGCAAAGCCAAATGGAGAAACCGAAAACCCCGCAACCTCTTGAGCCAGCCCAGGGGCTGCGTGCCAGGCTTCATCTAACCGGTGCGCGGATTTACTTCTGGCCGATTAGAACCGTCGTACAGCTGGGCTTCTTCCTCTTGTTCAGCGGGGTGGGATTAATGAGCCTTGACCCCGCCTTCAACGGGACCCGCTCATGGGTCGTCCTGCCTGTCGTCGCGAGCGTAAAGTCGCAGGCTCAGGTCACTAGCACGATGGATGCCATTACAGTTCTCTTGGAGAACGGACTGTTTCCGTGGCTTCCAATCGGAATAATGCTCGTCGTCGGCGCCATCCTCGGTCGTTTTATGTGCGGTTGGATTTGTCCCGTTGGATTTCTGCAAGACGTAATCACGAGCATCAAGGGTCGAGTCGATGCTGTGGAGAGGCGAGCGCATCTCTATTGGATTCGTCTCAAGTATGTCCTAGTCGGCATCACATTCCTCATCAGTGGAACATTAGGGCTCGCGGTCTACTACGGGTCGGGCGGCGATTACAAGACCAGCCTTGGACAGTTTGCGGATGGTCTCTTCGTAGCGATAACCCCTGATGGAACGCTCTTCGGCACTCTTCCGACCATCTTCGCCGGGTCCTGGAGATACCTTGCAACCGCGCAGGCATCTGATCTAAGCTTCACCAATATATCGAAGTGGCTAGGCGGGATCTCGGCCCTAACATGGCTCAACGTAATAATCCTAATCGGATTCATCTACGCAGCATGGCGGATCCCCCGATTCTGGTGCCGTTACATATGCCCCGTAGGGGCAATCATGGCCGTCACTCAGAAGAACAGCCTCCTCGGAATGCACCGGGACCCAATCAAGTGTTCGGACTGCAAGGAGTGTGAAACGGCATGCCCGATGCAGATTCCAATCCTGGATCTCGACTGGAAAAAGTTCAACGACTCAGAGTGCATACTATGCATGGCCTGCATAGACGCCTGTCCAGCAGGTGCTCTTTCGCCAAAGTTCCCCTGACTCGAGATTCTTCCGGGTAAGATACTTCTATCACGAATTCGACATAGAGACAAATGGAGAATGAATCATCCGAATTCTATGCGAGACAAGCCGTCCTTCCTGGCGTAGGGCTAGAAGGACTTGCGAAACTTCGCGCAAGAACCATAGCCGTTGCAGGCGTTGGCGGTGTCGGCAGCTCGGCCGCGTACTATCTCGCCAGATCTGGCGTGGGAAGGATCAGACTCGTCGACCAGGATATCGTCGAGCCTTCAAACCTTCAAAGGATCCATGGCGCATCTCGGGAGGATCTGTTCCATCCCAAGGCAGATGTGCTCTCCCGGAGACTCTCAGACTTTGGCAGCTGGTTGAGCGTCGAAACTGTCGTGGAGACTATTACCGACAGAAATGTCGACGATTTGTTCAAAGATGTAGATTTGATCTTCGATGGACTGGACAATTTTCGTACGCGGTATGTTCTGAACAATTTTGCTCTTCAGAGTGAAACGCCATATCTATTCGCGAGCGCGGTCTCTGACCAGGCGCATTTGGCGTTGCTGAACCCTCCCCAAACGCCGTGCCTCGAATGCTTCATGCCTCACGTCATGGACCGATTCGAAGACAGTTGCGAGACGCTTGGAGTGGGCCCTTCAATCACCGGTCTCGCTGGCTCTATCGGGGCTGAAACGATTCTCCGATCCTTCCTCGGCAGACCCACGCTATTGACGAACCACCTCATGACAATCGATATGGGAGGGCCGGATTTCCTCTTCACCAAGCTCTTGAGAAGGGACGACTGTGCAGTGTGTGGCAGGTTCCGCGACGAGAATCCGGAGGATTCGCCGACGGTCACCTTGCTTTGCGGCGAACACACCGCAAATGTCTTGCCATCCGAAACGCTAGACCTTCATCTCTCCCAGATCTCTGCCATGATTCCTACTGAAAGAATTCTTGCCAATACGAACTCTGTGCTGGTCTATCGAGAAGGACCCTACACAATATCTCTGTTCAGAAACGGACGATTACTAATTGGAGACATCAAGGAAGAGGCAGAAGCATCGAAGGTAGCGAATCACGTATGGCGAACGTTAAAGAACAAGAAATTTGCCGGAGCTGAAGAAACCTCGACCCTGGTATGAGGCAGGAGGTTTTTCCTATTCCTTTGCCAAAGAAACGTGAATAGAGACCTGTGGTTCTGGACATCTGATCTTCCATGCCAATCAAGATAATCCGACAGAATCATCAGGAAATCATAGGCAGAGGAACCGTTCTCCTTTCAAGTCCGCCGGCCGCTGATCAAACCGAGGATTTTTACGCTGGGCATATAGTCGAGGATGCGGCTCTTCTCTCACGAGCTCACGCAATGATTGGAAAGGAGTGGAAGAGAGACTTGGACCCGTCAGCTCTTCAAACTGCTCAGGCAGAGTTCGAAGCGGGTACGCAAAGTTTCCTAGAAGAGCACGG